>Ga0210390_10000532_pt1 | contig 41335 bp, 34 predicted proteins | sample IncBWH11OmetaG_FD_161050 | JGI IMG/M metagenome (GOLD analysis project Ga0210390, IMG submission 161050) | Forest soil microbial communities from Barre Woods Harvard Forest LTER site, Petersham, Massachusetts, United States - Inc-BW-H-11-O ... | reverse complement strand
CCAGGGTGCGGGGGTGCGGGGGTGCGGGGGTGGTGCAGGCCAGCGGCAATCCGGACTACATCGTGACTGGAAGCCACCCAGGCCGGGCGCTCTCGAACGCGGTGATCGCGTCCTCGTGTCGCAGCGTCAGGCCGATGTCGTCGAGCCCTTCCAGCAGCCGCCAGCGGGTGTAGTCGTCGATCTCGAACGGCGCGGCCAGCGGGTCGGCGAGGCCTCCGCCGACCGCGCGGACTTCGCGCCGCTGAAGGTCGACGGTCACCGAAGCCGGCGGCTCGGCTTCCGCCGCGTCCTGGAGCAGCGAGACCGTCTTCTCTGGCAGTACCACAGGGAGCAGCCCCGCCTTGGTGGCGTTGGTCCGGAAGATGTCGCCGAACCGCGGCGCGATAACCGCCCGGAATCCGTAGTCCATCAGCGCCCAGACCGCGTGCTCACGCGACGACCCGGTGCCGAAGTCCGTGTCGGCCACCAAGATAGTGGCGCCGTCGTACCGGGGCTGGTTCAGCACGAACGACGGGTCCTCGCGCCAGGCGGCGAACAGCCCGTCCCCGAACCCATCGCGGCTGACGCGCTTGAGGTAGACGGCCGGGATGATCTGGTCGGTGTCCACGTTGCTGCGGCGCAGCGGCACCGCGCGGCCGGTGTGCGTGACGAATGGTTCCATGATTGACAGGTCCTCTGCTGCTCGAAGCGATCTCGGGTCTGCGTCACAGGTCGGCGGGCGCGGTCAGGCGGCCCGTGACGGCGGTGGCCGCTGCGACACCCGGCGACACCAGGTGGGTACGGCCGCCCTTGCCCTGACGGCCCTCGAAGTTCCGGTTCGAGGTCGAGGCGCTCCGCTCTCCCGGGGAGAGCGTGTCCGGGTTCATGCCCAGGCACATGGAGCAGCCAGCCGACCTCCATTCCGCGCCGGCGGCGGTGAACACCTTGTGCAGGCCCTCGGCCTCGGCCGCGGCCCTGACCTGCATGGAGCCCGGGACGACCAGCATGCGGACACCGGCGGCGACCCGCCGTCCGCGGATGACCTCGGCGGCCACGCGCAGATCCTCGATCCGGCCGTTGGTGCAGGAGCCGACGAACACGGTGTCCACGGCGATCTCACGCAGCGGGGTGCCCGCCGTCAGGCCCATGTACTCCAGAGCCCGCCTGGTGCTGGCCGGATCGCGAGTCTCCTCGGGGGCCGGGACAGCAGCGCCAAGCGGGAGGCCCTGGCCGGGGTTGGTTCCCCAGGTCACGTACGGGGTCAGCGTGGTCGCGTCCACCGTGACCGAATGGTCGAAGACCGCGCCCTCATCGGTGGGCAGCGACCGCCAGTACGCGACCGCCGCGTCCCAGTCCGCGCCGGACGGTGCGTTCTGGCGCCCGCGCAGGTACTCGAAGGTGGTCTCGTCCGGTGCGATAAGCCCGGCCCGGGCGCCAGCCTCGATGGACATGTTGCAGACGGTCAGGCGGCCCTCCATGGACAGCGACCTGATGGCCTCGCCCCGGTACTCGATGATGTAGCCCTGGCCGCCGCCGGTGCCGATCTGCGCGATGATCGCGAGGATCAGGTCCTTCGCGCTCACCCCGGCAGGCAGGGCGCCCTCGACGTTGACTGCCATCGTCTTCGGCCGGATCTGCGGCAGCGTCTGGGTGGCGAGCACGTGCTCCACCTCGCTGGTCCCGATGCCAAACGCCAGCGCGCCGAACGCGCCGTGCGTCGACGTGTGCGAGTCACCGCAGACGATCGTCATGCCAGGCTGGGTCAGCCCAAGCTGCGGCCCGATCACGTGCACGATGCCCTGGCCCGCGTCACCCATGGGGTGCAGCCGGATCCCGAACTCGGCGGCGTTCTTCCGCAGCGCTTCCACCTGCGTCCGTGACACCGGGTCCGTCACCGGGCTCCCGGGGCCGGTCAGCGGCACGCCGGGACCGGTGATGCCGGTCGTCGGGACGTTGTGGTCTTCGGTGGCGATCGTCAGGTCAGGCCGCCGGACCTTGCGCCCGCCCGCGCGCAGCCCGTCGAAGGCCTGCGGGCTAGTGACCTCGTGCACGAGGTGCAGGTCGATGTAGAGCAGGTCCGGCTCGCCCTGACCGCCGCGCACCACGTGGGCGTCCCAGATCTTCTCCGCGAGCGTACGAGACGCGCTGCTCATGAGGATCTCCCTTGATAGTGTGCTCCGTTTGTCCCGTTCGCCTCCGGGCGCGCCCTTCGGCTCACTTAACTTGCATCTCACATAATGAGACGGCAGTATCAGTACATGAGCAATATTAGTGGTGTTGGCGTACTGGACAAAGCCGTTTGCGTACTTGCCGCCGTCGAGAGCGGGCCGGCGACCCTGGCCCAACTGGTCAAGGCCACCGGCCTGGCCAGGCCCACAACTCACCGTATCGCTGTAGCGCTGGAGCATCACCGGCTGCTCGCCCGTGACGTGCAGGGCAGGTTCATCCTCGGCCCGAGGATCGGCGAACTGGCCTCAGCGGCCGGTGAGGACAGGCTGCTTGCCTTCGCGCAACCGATCTTGATCCAATTGCGCGACCAGACCGGGGAAAGCGCCCAGCTGTACCGCAGGCAGGCCGACGTCCGGGTGTGCGTCGCCGCCGCCGAGCGGGCCAGCGGGCTGCGGGACACGGTGCCGGTCGGCGCGGCACTGCCGATGACCGCGGGCTCGGCCGCGCAGGTGCTGCTGGCCTGGGAGGAGGGTGAGCGGATGCACCGGGGCCTGCGCGGCGCCAAGTTCACCGCCGCCACGCTGGCCAGCGTGCGCAGGCGCGGTTGGGCCGCGAGCGCCGCCGAGCGCGAGCCTGGGGTCGCCTCCGTGTCAGCCCCGGTGCGAGGTACGGGCGGCAAGGTGCTCGCGGCAATCTCGGTCTCCGGACCCATCGAACGGCTGACCCGCTCACCTGGACGGCTGCACTCCGGCGCGGTCGTCGCAGCTGGCGAAAAGATCAGCGACCTGCTCCGCACCGAGGTCGTGCAGCGGCCCTGAGGCCGGGGAACGGCCGTCAGGCCTGAACCATGGTGAGCTGACAACTACGGAAGAGCTCACTTGTTGCCAAATCTCGTAGACCAAGGACACATCCGTTGGTCCTACCGCTCGCCCGACCTCGCCTATTAGTGTCGACAACAGGCAGAAGCGCGAAGCGCAGCGAATAGAGGTACCCGATGAGAAGGACGCGCCGATGAAAGTGGCCGTCATCAAGGAGAACGCGCCCGGTGAACGGCGCGTCGCTCTGGTCCCTGAGGCCGTGCCCAAGCTCACGCAGGCCGGTCTCGAGGTGCTCGTGGAAGCGGGGGCCGGCGACGGCGCCTGGTTTCCTGACAGCGCTTACAGCGAGGCCGGGGCGAGCATAGTCAAGACAACCGATCTGTTCGCGGCGGCGGATGTAATCCTCACGGTGACCCGCCCGGACGACGGTCAAATAGCCATGCTGCGAGAGGGGCAGGCGGTGTTCGGGATGCTGGCACCGTTGATCGACCCGCGGCTAGCCGCCACGCTGGCGAGCAAACACGTGACCGCCGTGTCCCTGGACGGGCTGCCGCGCACACTGTCGCGCGCCCAGGGGATGGACGCGCTGACCTCGCAGGCCAACGTGGCCGGGTACAAGGCGGTGCTGGTCGCCGCGACCGTGTACGGGCGGTTCTTCCCGCTGCTGATCACGGCGGCCGGCACGGCACGCCCGGCGAAGCTGCTCGTGCTCGGCACCGGTGTGGCCGGCCTGCAGGCGATCGGCACCGCCCGGCGGCTCGGCGCCCAGGTCAGCGGCTACGATGTGCGACCGGCCAGCAAGGGCGAAGTCGAATCGCTCGGCGCTACGTTCATCGAACTGACGTCCGTGGCTGGCGCCGCGGGCGAGGGCGGCTACGCCCGCGAGCTCACCGAGGACGAGCGCGGGGCACAGCAGGCCGAGCTCACCAACCACATCGCCAGGCACGACGTCGTGATCACCACCGCGCAGGTACCGGGCCGCAGGCCGCCCCTGCTCATCACGGAAGACGCGGTGAAGTCCATGGCGGCGGGCTCGGTGATCGTGGACATGGGCGCGAGCCCGCTCGGCGGCAACGTGGCCGGCTCGGAGCCCGGCGAGACCGTGGTCACCGAGAACGGCGTGACGATTGTCGGGGCGGAGAACCTGCCCTCGACCGTGCCGACGGCCTCCTCCAACGCCTATTCGCGCAACATATCGGCACTGCTGCTGCAAATGTCCTCAGAAGGCACGCTGGTCATCGACACCAGCGATGAGATCCAGGCTGGCGTGGTGGTCACCCACGACGGGCAGGTCGTGCACCCGGCGGTCGCCAAGCTGCTTGGCACCGATGGCGAAGGAGCGCGCTGATGTCGACGGCCCTGGTAACTGACCTGACGATCTTCGTGCTCGCGCTGCTCGTCGGCATCGAGGTCATCGGCAAGGTGCCCGCCACCTTGCACACGCCGCTGATGTCCGCGGCGAACTCGATCCACGGGATCGTGCTGGTAGGCGCGCTGCTCATCGGGCTGACCGCGCATACCACGGTCGGCTACATCCTCGCCTTCGTGGCCGCGTTCTTCGCCGCCGCGAACGTGGTCGGCGGCTACGTCGTCACCGGGCGGATGCTGAAGATGTTCCGCCGGAAGGCGCAGCCACCGGCACCGGCGCCCGCGCAGGCCCCGCTGAACGGGCAGGCGCAGGACAGGCCGCACGAGGTGCGCCGGTGAACACCTTCGACACCAACATCCAGCTTGTCTACATACTCGCCGCGGCCTGCTTCGTCGTCGGCCTGCACCTGATGAACAGCCCCGCCACGGCGCGCCGGGGCAACCAGGTGTCCACGGCCGGCATGATCATCGCCGTGGTGATTACGCTGGTCCTGCTGATCCACGACGGCACCGTCACGGCGGTCGGCTGGACGGTGCTGATCATCGGCGCGCTGCTCGGCTCGGTGGTCGGCCTGTACTCGGCCCGGACCGTGCAGATGACCGCGATGCCGCAGCTTGTGTCGATGTTCAACGCGGTCGGCGGCGGCGCCGCCGCGCTGGTGGCGGTGTACGGGTACATCCATGACGAGTCGGCCCCCGGCGGCGTGCTCGGCACCACATCGGTCTTCACGGTGCTCGACGTGATCATCGGCTCGGTCACGTTCACCGGGTCGCTGATCGCCGCAGGCAAGCTGCAGGGCATCATCACCGGCAGCCCGGTAATGATCAAGGGCGGCCGGGCGATCAACGTGGCGCTCGCGGTCGTGGCGCTCGGTTCGGCGGCGTTCATGCTGACCACGGCCAGCCTGCCCGCGCTGCTGCTCGTCGTACTCGCCTCGCTGGCGTTCGGCGTGCTCATGGTGCTGCCGATCGGCGGCGCGGACATGCCCGTGGTGATCTCGCTGCTGAACGCGTTCACCGGCACCGCGGTCGCGATGGCCGGGTTCGTCATCCAGAACTGGGGGCTGATCATCGCCGGCGCCCTGGTCGGCGCCTCCGGCGGCATCCTCACGAAGCTGATGGCGGACGCGATGAACCGGTCGCTCGCCAACATCATCGTCGGCGGCTTCGGCACCGGCGACGCGCTGGTCGCCGCGGCGGTCACCGGGGACGCGCAGATCCGCGCGATCGCGGCCGACGACGCCGCGATCCAGCTCGCCTACGCGTCGAAGGTGATCATCGTCCCCGGCTACGGTCTCGCCGCCGCCCAAGCGCAGCACGGCGTCGCCGAGCTCGCCGCGGTTCTGGAGTCGCAAGGCGTCGAGGTCAGCTACGCGATCCACCCGGTCGCGGGCCGGATGCCCGGTCACATGAACGTGCTGCTCGCCGAGGCGAACGTGCCTTATCCGCAGCTCAAGGAGATGGATGAGATCAACCCCGAGTTCGGCCGGGCCGACGTGGCGCTGGTGATCGGCGCGAACGACGTCACCAACCCGGCCGCCCGCCGCTCGGGGACCGCGATCTCGGGCATGCCCATCCTGGACGTGGACCAGGCCAAGTCGATCATCGTGGTCAAGCGTTCCATGGGCCACGGCTACGCGGGCATCGACAACGAGCTCTACACCAACGCCAAGACCAGCATGTACTTCGCCGACGCGAAGAAGGCGGTCGCTGACCTGACGTCCTCCGTAAAGACCCTGGTCGGAGCGTAAATTCAAAATCATTGCACGGAACGAAGGGGGGCGACTGTCGCCAGGTCGCCGTTCCCCTCGTTCGGTGTAAGAGCGTCTCGTGCGCCGCCGCGACCTTCTTCGGCACCACCATGCGCCAGGCGTCCGTAACCAGCTCACGCATCTCTTGGGGAGTCAGCGCCGCCATCCGGGCGTGCACCCAGTGGAAGCGCTGGTCGGACAGTCGCGGCAGGGCGAACTTGTCTGGTTCGGCGGCGATGAGCGCGGCGCGCTCCTCTTTCGGGAAGCCGACGCCCATCGTCGTCTCGTCGGGAGAGATCGAGACGTACACGATCTTGCCGACCCGGAACTTGATGTGATCGTGGATCAGGTGCTCGGAAGTCCGGGGCAGCGACAGCGCCACCGCGCGCACCTCGGCGGCCGTGACCAACGTGCCTCCCTCTCATGGGCTAGCTCAGCACCGCATCCCTGATGAGCATCACAGTAGCCCGCGGTTACGCAACCGGTCTGTTACCGGCGATGGTTACATAGATGGTTACATACTGGTTACGCGAGTTTGCCGGTTGGCAAGCGGGGCAGCAGGTGCCCTAGCGGGCGCGGCTACTCCGGTCCCTACTACAAGTCCAGACTCCCGCGACACCGGCGGGCCCGCGCGCCCGCCAGGCTACGCCTCGGTCCGCACGCAGCGGCGAAAGCTCGCTGCCCGACCCTGAGATGCCATGGCTTTCGTCTACACGACCAACCTGTCGGAGGTTCGCGCCCTAGCGGAAAGCCATGCCAGGATGGCGGGCCTGCGGGACGCCCGCATCGTCGATTTCGTGATCGCCGTCAGCGAGGTCGCCGCTAACACCGTTCGCCATGCCCGGTCGCAGGGAACCATGGAGATCTGGTACGACGCCGAGGAGATCGTCTGCGAGATCCATGATGCGGGGGTTATCACTGACCCTTTCGTAGGGCGCGAGCCACCACCCGCTGACGCCAAGGGGGGTCACGGCCTGTGGCTGGTCCACCAGGTCTGCGATCGCGTGGAACTGCACTCCGACCAGACAGGAACAACCGTCAGGTTGCACATGACACTGCGATCCGGCTGAGGCGAGGCGGGGCATGTGACTCGGCCAGCACCCATGCCGCGCCATCCCGCGAGTAGCCTTGTGGTTGGACATTCCTTTACCAGTTACTTACTAGAGGAAGCACATCGATGATGGACGTTGGTGGTACGAAGGGCCGCATGGCGGCGTATTTGCGCGACCACCATGACAAGGTCGTGGGCCGCTGGAGTGACCTGGTCGTGGCGGGCGTTCGCGGCCGGATCTCGCGTGCGGAAGTGCGGCGCGAACTCGAAGACCTCTACTCTCTGGTTGTCAGGGTGATCTCCGATGCTGACGAGCACGCCGACGGCGAACTCCGGGCCGCCCTGGACGAACTGTCTCGGGCCCGCGCGCGCGACGGCTTCTCGCCCAGGGAGACCGCCCTCGGGGTGTTCTCCCTGAAAGAAGCCGTCTACGAGTTGGTGGCGGATTCCGCTGAGATGGTGCCCGAGTACCTCTTGCTCTCGCGCATGATCGATGATCTGGGCCTGCTCACCGTCGAGGCATACTCCGCCGCGAGGGAGACGATCATCTCCGACCAGGCCGCCGCCATGATGGAGCTGTCCACACCTGTTGTGCGACTGTGGGACGGCATCATCGCGGTCCCGCTCGTGGGCACGCTGGACTCGGCGCGAACCCAGCTCGTCATGGAGAAGCTGCTCGACACCCTGGTGGCGACAGGGGCGGACCATGCCGTGATCGACATCACGGGCGTCGCGACCGTGGACACCGAGGTGGCGCAGCACCTGCTCAAGACAGTCGGCGCGGCGCGCCTGCTCGGCGCGGACTGCACGATCTCCGGCATCCGGCCGCAAGTCGCGCAGACGATCGTGTCGCTCGGCATCGAGTTCGGCGATGTGGCCACCAAGGCGACCCTCGCTGACGCGCTGGCCCTCGCGCTAAGCCGCGCCGGGCTGAAAGTCGTACCCGCCTTATGGAGCGGGTGCCGATCACCAAGATCGGGCAAACGCTGTTCGTCTCCATTCAGATCGACCTGCAGGACGACAGCGTCATGCGGCTACAGGAGGACCTGGCCGACGAGCTTTCCGCTACCGGCGCGCGCGGGGTGATCATCGACATCACCGCCGTGGAGATCGTCGACTCCTTCATCGGCAGGATGCTGACCACGATCGGATCGGTATCACGCCTGTTCGACGCCGAGACGGTCATTGTCGGCATGCGCCCGGCGGTGGCGATCACGCTGACCGAGCTCGGACTGTCGCTGAACGGTGTGCGCACGGCGATGAATGCCGAGAAAGGCCTGGAGATCCTGAACGGAAGATCTTGATGGACGAGCTTCCCATCCGGTCGGGGGACGACGTGGTACGCGTCCGTCAGTCCGTCAGGGTCGCGGCCGCGGACAACGGCTTGTCGCTGGTGGATCAGACGAAGCTGGTGACGGCCGCGAGCGAGCTCGCGCGCAATACGCTGGTGCACGGCGGCGGCGGCGTCGCCCGGGTGGAGGTGGTCAAGTCGGCCAACGGGCGAAATGGCGTGAAGCTGTACTTCACCGACGAGGGACCTGGCATCGCTGACCTCGATCTGGCGCTAACCGACGGCTGGAGCACGGGCGCCGGGCTGGGGCTGGGCCTGTCCGGCGCGCGGCGGCTCGTCGACGAGTTCGAGCTGACGTCACTGCCGGGAGCCGGGACAAGCGTGGTGGTCGTCAAGTGGTCACGCTGAGCCGGTCCTTGATCGCGCAGGCCCCTGGGGACCTGCGCTGGCTCCGGGTCGAGGATCCCAGCGCCACCGCCGCTTGCCGCGGAGCCGCCCTGGCACTGGCCAGCCGGCTGCGGTTCCCGGCCACCCGTGCCGACCAGCTGGCGCTCGCGGTGACAGAGGCCGCGTCCAACCTGCACAAGCACGCGCGCCAGGGGTCGATGCTGCTGCGCATCACCAGGGAAGACGACGACGAGCCGGGGATCGAGCTGGTGACCATCGACGCCGGGCCGGGTCTGCGCGACACCAGCGTGGCACTGCGGGACGGCCACTCCACGAGCGGCACCCTTGGCATCGGACTTGGTGCGATCCGCCGGCTCTCCGACTTCTACGACCTGTACTCGGTGCCAGGTCACGGCACGGCGCTGGTGGCCAGGTTCTGGCCATCGCCGCGCCAGTCCGCGACTGCCCTTTCCGCCGGCCTGGTCAGGCCAATGACCGGTGAAACCGAGTGCGGCGACATCTTCGGCGCACTCGAGACAGACGGCGGCGTGACCGGCATATTGTGTGACGGCCTCGGCCACGGCCCGCTCGCCGCGATCGCCGCGACGGAGGCGGTGAAAGCGGTGCTCGAGAGCCCCGTGGACGAGCCAGCCGTCCTGGTCGAGCGCGCTCACCGCCGGATGAACCACACGCGGGGCGGCGCGATCGGCGTGGTGCGAGTCACCGGTCAGGTCGTCCGTTTCGCGGGCCTGGGCAACATCGCGGCGATGATCCTGACCGACCGTACCCGCCAGAGCATGATCTCGGTGCCAGGGATCGCCGGCCACCAGGCACGAACGATCCGCCAGTTCGACTACGTCGCCCCGCCCGGCGCCGCGATCATCTTGCACTCCGATGGCATCAGCAGCCGTTGGTCACCCGAAGCCCTGCCGGGCCTGAACGCCAGGGACCCGCTGACCGTCGCCGCCGGGCTGCTCGCGGAGGCCGGCACACACCGCGACGACGCGGGGGTGCTGGTGCTGAAGTCATGACGGCTAAGGTCGCCAGTTTCCACGTCAGGGACCTGCCTGGAGTCTTCGCGGCACGCCGACTCGGCCGCGAGCTGGCGGCCAGGCTCGGCCTCGACCGGCAGGATCAGGTGCGGGTCGCGACTGCCCTCAGCGAGGTAAGCCGCAGCACGCTCACGGCGGGGCACACCGCCGTCATCGTGTTCGGGGCGGATGTGACCAGCCTGGTGCTGAGTGTCACGGTAGACGGCAAGCCGCCGGACGACGGGGTCGCCGCGGCTACTCGCCTCATGGACACCGTCGTGGCCAACGGAAAAGTCGTCCGTATGACGAAACGTCGCCCGGCTGATGTCAAGCTTGACATGCGTGCCATTGCCGAGCAGCTGGCAGCCATGCTGCCCGAGTCCACGCTGGACGAACTGCGGCGCAACAACCAGGATCTCATCGCGGCGCTCGAGGACCTCAAGCAGCAAAAAGAACAGCTCCTGCTGCTTAACGCCGAGCTCCAGGAGACCAACAGCGGGGTTATGGCCCTGTACACGGAGCTGTCGGACGAACTCGAGCAGACCAACCGGGGCGTGGTCGCGCTCTACCGGGAGCTGGACGAAAAGTCGGAGGAGCTGCGGGCGGCGTCGGAGTCGAAGAACAGGTTCTGGGCCAATGTGAGCCACGAGCTGCGGACACCGCTGAACTCGATCATCGGGCTGACGGGGCTGCTTACCGACCCGGATGGAGGCCTCGGCTCGGAGCAGCTTTACCAGGTGGAGCTGATCAGGAATTCAACAGGAACGCTGCTCACATTGGTCAACGATCTCCTCGACGTCGCGAAAGCCGAGTCGGGACGGCTCACCATCGATCCGACCGAGGTTAGCCTGCCCGCGCTGCTCGCCGGGCTGCGCGGGCTCACCCGGCCGATGGCCGAAGGCAAGCCGGTAAACGTGGTCGTCAGCGCCGAAGGAGCTCCCGCGACGATACTGACCGACGAGATCGCGCTGACGGCCATCCTGCGCAACCTGCTCTCAAACGCCATCAAATACACCGATAGCGGGGAGGTGCGGCTGACCGTTCGTACAATCGGCGGCAAGATCGAGATCCGGGTTTCCGATACTGGCACAGGAATTCCGGCAAACCAGCTGGAGCGCGTGTTCGAGGAGTTTTATCAGGTGCCAGGGGCCAGACGGGGCGGCACCGGACTCGGCTTGGCGTACGCAAGGCGGCTCGCCGGGCTGCTCGACGGCGAGCTGGCGCTGCACAGCGAGAGTGCCGGGGGAACCACCGCCGTGCTCAGCCTGCCGCACGGGACCCCCTCGGTCGGCACGGTCGTACTGGCGGACGACGACGCGGCCTTCCGCGAGGTGGTGAAGGGGATGCTCACCGGCATCGCCGACCGCCTGATCGAAGCCGAGGACGGTGCCCAGGCACTCGCGGCCGTCGCCCAAGGCGACATCGACCTGGTACTGGCCGACCTGGGGATGCCCGGCGTGGACGGGAACACGCTGCTTGAGCGCCTGCCCGCGGGGCTTCCCGCGATCGTCATCACCGGCCTGGACGTGCAGGCGCCGCCGCGCGCCGCCGCGCTGCTCCGCAAGGAAGAGCTCACCAGGGAACGGCTGGCGTTCGCCATCCGCCGAGTCAGCCAGGAGACGCGATGACCGAACCTCCTGCCGCCGTGCTCCTGGTGGATGACGACGAAGCCAAGCGCTATGTCCTCGGCACCTGGCTGCGGCGGGCGGGTCACACGGTGACCGAGGCCGGCACGGGTCGCGACGCGCTGAGCATGGTCGGTGCCGTCGACCTCGTGGTGCTCGACGTGAACCTGCCCGACATGAGTGGCTTCGAAGTCTGCAGGCGGATCAAGAATGACCCCGCGACCGCCGCGATCCCGGTCATTCAGGTGTCCGCCACCGCCGTCGAGGTCGCCGATCGCGCGCAAGGTCTGACCCAGGGCGCCGACGCGTACCTCGTGGAACCCACCGAACCCGACGAGCTGCTCGCCACGGTGACGGCCGCTCTTCGTTACTACCGAGCCAGGCAGCGCGCGGAGCGAACGGCGGCGATGCTGGCCGCACTGGCCAGCGTGAGCCTGGACATCAACGCCGCTGAGACGTTCGACGGGCTCGCGGCGGCCGCGGCGATCGGTGCCGCCCGGATCTTCTCCGTCCATGCCGTGCTGACGCTGGAGATGCCCGACGGCCAGGCCCGCAGGATGTCGGCCTCGCCCGGGGATTCCCGAGCAGTGCGGCGCGGCGGGCCCATCGGCCTGACCGACCGCGTCGCGGGACACGTGCTCGGCCCTGGAGAGGCCACCGCGATAGCGACGGTCGGCCGGGAAGACTGGCTGGCCATCGTGCCAGACAGCACGCTGCGCGTCGACGTCTGCCTGGCCGCGGCGAGGAGCAAGCCGGGCAGGCCGCCGGTGGCTCTCGTGGCCGACCGCGAAGGCTTCCCCGGCGACGAGGAAAGGCAGGTGCTGCGCCAGCTCGTCCAGTCTGTCGCGCTGGCTATCGAGGCCCTGCGTTCCTACGCGGAAGAGCACTTCGTGGCCCTGACCCTGCAGCGCAGCTTCCTGCCCGCGGCGTTGCCCGTGATACCGGGCCTGGCGATGGCTTTCCGCTACCTGCCCGCCAGCGATCAGGCCGAGGTCGGCGGTGACTTCTACGAGGCGCTGCCCTGGCGGGACGGGGTCCTTGTCGCCATTGGCGATGTCGAAGGCCACTCGCTGCACGCGGCGACCGTGATGGGAGAACTCCGGCACGCGCTGCGCGCCTTCGTCACTGAAGGGCACCCGCTGCCAGCGATTCCAGGTCTGGTAAACGAGGTTCTGCGCCGCTACCACCCGGGCGTGACCGCGACCTTGTGCCTTGTGCTTTTCGACCCGGCGGCAGGAGAGCTCACGATCGTCAACTGCGGTCACATGCCGCTCCTGCTCGTGGACTGCCGCGGGTCCACTTACGTCGGCGAAGGGGGACTCCTGCTCGGCCTGGCTCGCCACGAGCCGCATACGGAGACGGTGACTTTCCCGGCGGGAAGCACCGCCGTCCTGTTCACCGACGGCCTCGTCGAGGACCGCAGGGTCCTTCTCGACACCAACCTGGAGAAACTGCGCGCCGCCGCGCTGGAGGGTAGTGGTGCTGACGCCGAGGCCCTCGCTAACTACCTGATGTCTGTCTTCGGCCCTAGCGAGGACGACGTCGCGATGATCGTGCTGCGCAGGACCGGCTAAGCCGCGTTTATCGCTTCCTCAAGGCTCGGGTAGATGGCCACGAGGCTGCCGACACCGGTCAGCTGAAGCACGCGGCGCACGGAGCCTTCCGGCGGCACCGCCAGCCGCAGCCGGACACCGCGGGCGGCGGCGCTTTCGAGGGCGCGCACGATCATGCGGACTCCAGATGAGTCGCAAAAAGACGTTGACGTCATGTCCGCGATCACGCTTTCCACGCCTGGCGTCAGAGCCGCGGCCAGCCGATCGTAGACCTGCCCGGAGTTGGTGACGTCGATCTCGGCTGGCAGCTCCACTATGACCGGCGCGACCCTCGACACCTGATCGTCCATGTGTCAACCGCTCCTGATCCTCGCGAACCGACAGATTCCCATATCGTAACGAGCCTTGGGCCAATCCTTGCCAGGATGTCGTTGCTGACATATGCCGACCCTACCCGTTAGGCAGACCCGGGACTGGCGGGGATGGTGAGGCCGGGGCGGGTACCTGGACTGTTGGGGAAGGGGCTGGCGGCGTTAGGGTGCCAACAGACGTGACGCAACCAAGACGGAGGCCCCCGTGACCGAGCGGACCAAGATCATCCTGGATGAGTCAGAGATCCCGACCCAGTGGTACAACGTGATCCCCGACCTGCCCGCGCCGCCGCCTCCGCCGCTGCACCCGGGCACGCTCCAGCCGGTGGGACCGGACGACCTCGCCCCGCTGTTCCCGATGGAGCTGATCCGCCAGGAAGTCACCGGCGACAGCTACGTCGACATCCCCGGCGAGGTGATCGACGTCTACCGGCTGTGGCGGCCGACGCCGCTGTTCCGCGCGCACCGGCTTGAGAGGGCGCTGAACACGCCCGCGCGCATCTACTACAAGTACGAGGGCGTGTCGCCGGCCGGGTCCCACAAGCCGAATACCGCGGTGCCGCAGGCCTTCTATAACGCTCGCGAGGACACCAAACGGCTCACCACGGAGACCGGCGCGGGCCAGTGGGGCAGCGCGCTCGCGTTCGCCTGCGCGCAGTACGGGCTGGACTGCGAGATCTGGATGGTGCGGGCGTCCTACGACCAGAAGCCGCACCGCCGGACCCTGATGCAGACGTACGGCGCGACCGTGCACCCGAGCCCGTCCCGCGCGACCAACGCAGGGCTGGAGGTGCTCGCCGACCAGCCCGACTCGCCCGGCAGCCTCGGCATCGCGATCAGCGAGGCGGTCGAGGCGGCGGCGGGCAGCGCCGAGACCAGGTACGCGCTCGGCAGCGTGCTCAACCACGTCCTCATGCACCAGACCGTGATCGGCGAGGAAGCCCTCAAGCAGTTCGCCGCTGCGGGCGAGGCCGGCCCCGACCTGATCGTTGGCTGCACGGGCGGCGGGTCGAACTTCGCCGGGCTGTTCCTGCCGTTCCTGCGGGAGAAGCTGGCCGGGCGGGGCAACCCGACGATCCGTGCCGTCGAACCGACGGCGTGCCCGTCGTTCACCCGCGGGATCTACGCGTACGACTTCGGCGACACGGCCGGGTTCACGCCGCTGCTGAAGATGCACACGCTCGGCCATGGCTTCATCCCCGACCCGGTGCATGCCGGCGGCCTGCGCTACCACGGGATGTCCCCGCTGCTTTCGCACATGTACGAGCTGGGGATGTTCGAGGCGGTCTCGAAGGCGCAGCGAGAGTGCTTCGCCGCCGCGGTCACCTTCGCCCGCGCCGAGGGAATCCTGCCCGCGCCCGAGCCGTCGCACGCGATCGCCGAGGTGGTCGAGGAGGCCAAGCGGTGCGCCGAGTCCGGCGAAGAGAAGGTGATCCTCACCGCCCTCTGCGGGCACGGCCACTTCGACATGGTGGCGTACGAACGGTACCTGTCCGGCGACATGATCGACTTCGACCTCCCCCAAGACAGAATCGACGCCGCCCTCGCGAGCCTGCCCCAAGTCCCGGGCGCGTAGCGGCCCGCCGCCAGAGCGGGTCGATCGCGCATTCGGCCTGGCTAGAGTGGGTCGATTGCACTATCGAGTCCGCGTGGGGACGGGTGACCGGCGCTTGACACGCCGCCAGGTGAGCACGGCCGCGGCGATCATGATGGCGAGCCCGGGGATCGTCCGACCAGGTAGGCGCCGACCACGCCGCCGACCGTCCATACGCAGGCACGCTGGGTCGGCGGGCGCCGGTGCGGGGGCAGGGTCAGCGCGACCGCCCAGACGGCACTCAGGAATTAGACGAGCAAGAGGCGCTAGGTCACCAATGATCCGGGCTGGAGGTATATTCGCTGTCGGCACGGCGACAGACAGCGCGGCTCGCATACCTGCTAATACGGAGCGGCGGAAGTGACTGGCGATTCAGCAGGATCTGAGGAGGCCACGTTGTCTTATGTCCTGGATCCGAGTAAACCGAACGCGGCACGGATATATGACTACCTGCTCGGCGGAAAAGAGAACTTCGCCGCCGACCGGGCCGCCGCGGAGCAGCTTTTGCGGGCGCTGCCCGACGCCGCGCGGATCGCCCGAGCCAACCGGGCCTTTCTTGCCGCTGCCGTCAGGCAGGTGGCTGGGTACGGCATTGAGCAATATGTGGACATCGGTGCGGGCCTTCCGACATCGCCGAATGTGCATGAGTGCGCGCGGGCGGCCGTCCCTGGCGCCCGGGTGACTTACGTCGATAACGACCCGGTCGTGGTGACCCACGCGCGTGCGCTGCTGGCCGCCGACGACGGTGTGAGCGTGGTCAGCTCGGACGCGCGAGATTACCAAGCGATTCTTTCCGCCCTCGACCTGGGCGGGACAATTGACCTGTCGCGGCCGGTGGGCGTGCTCCTCGTCAGCGTGCTGCATTTCATGGCCGATAACGACGCGGACGCTCTGGTCGCCGCGTTCAGGGACCGGATGGCGCCGGGAAGTTACCTAGTGCTGTCCGCCGGCTGCCGGGACGACAGCAGTGCCCCGATAGGGGAGCAAATCCAGTCCGCCTATGGCTCCGGCACCCTGCTGAGCGGCAGGACCGCGGCCGAAATCGCCGCCTACTTCGGTGATTTCGAGCTAGTGCCGCCAGGCGTCGTGCCTGTCACCGAGTGGCCCGTCGAGGTCCCGGGCGCCCAGCAGCCGCCGCCGTTGGCGCCCGCGACGCCCGCAGTGCTCGCTGGCATAGGCCGCAAGCGCCCTTGATCACAAGCTCAGGCCACGTTCGAGAGCGCGCAGGAAAGCCCGGCCGAAGAACTGATCGGGCTCCATGATCGCTCCCTCCCCCCACTCGTTCCAGGACTTGATGAACAGCATGCGCGGACCTGGCATTGCCCTTTCACGGCGAGCGGCCTCCTGGACCGCGGTCTCGAAAATGCCTGGGTCAAGACGGTGCAGGAGAATCCCCCGCCGGCCAGACCGCGGCGTGTTGTCGAACCCGGGCACCAGGCAGGGGTGCTGCCGGATCCCGGTAATACACCCGGAAAGCACCCAGTCGGCGAACGTCTTGTCATACAGGAAGGCCCTGGGGGCCTCGCGAAGCGGAATACCAGGAAAGTCCGGCTCCCACTCGTGTCCCCGCGCCGGCGGAGGGGGATCCCACACGCCGGCGTCAAGCGGCTGGTCCGGATCCTGCGTCCACGTGCCATGGACATCACCGGCGAAGTAGAGCCCCGGCAGGCCCGCGTCTACTGCCATCTGCTGCCAGAGATCCGCCAGCTTGCGCAGATCCGGAATGTCGCCGGGACGGAAGAAGTAGAACACCGGCCTGCCATTGACGGTCAGGTACCGCTCGTCCAGGAAGTGCGGCAGCAGGTAATTGAAATGCCTGATGTTGTCAGCTTCACCGAAGTATCGCTGCTGCTGAAGAATCTCATCGCCGCGGCCGTGCCAGACGCCGGTCCAGGTCTGGTTAGCCCAGCCGAGACAGTAGCGATGCGGCAATTCCGGGTGCTCGAGCAAATCTATGGCCGGCCGTTCCAGCAGCTGAGCGCCGCCGCCGAACCAATAGTGCCAGTAGCACAGTGCCGTTACGCCGTGGTCGGCCGCGAGCTCCCACTGCGCGCGGCGCGTCTGGAGCACGCGAAGGTCGTAAAACCCCAGATCGGCGGGCAGACGCGGCTGGAGATGTCCCTCGAAGAGCGGACGAGCCGCCGCGGCGTGCGTCCATTCCGTGAAGCCGGGCCCCCACCAGCGGTCGTTCTCCGGTATCTGGTGAAACTGCGGGAGGAAGAACGCCACTACCTCGAGCGGCGACGAGTGCGGCCCGGTCACCGACGAGACGCCATCGCCTGCGAGTCGAAGGCGGCCCGCACCACCACGGCTTCCATTTCGCGTATCAGCGCCTCGAGCTGGTCATGGGCGAAGTGCTGCAGGTCCGCCCAGACCTTCATGTAAATGGCACGCAGCCCCTCGTCCTGAGCATGTCGCCCGGGCTGGAGGGGCGCAGTGTCGACGTGCAGGAAGAGCGTGGCGTCAGACCTGGCAACTGTGCGGTCCCAGTACAGCTTGGTCCGCGGCAGCACCCGCGTCACCTCCGCCTCGGTGGGCACGTCATCGTCGGCCGGCTCCAGCCTGCCGCGGCGGTCGTTCACGCACCAGGAGATGTCCAGTGGCTGCCCCCTGCGGGCGGCGATCTCGTCGATCACCGTGTCGCAGGCCACCGGGTCGTAGTAGGCGTAGAAAGAAGCGCTCGTCACCGCCTTGTGCGCCCTGGCCACGACCTCGTCAAAGCTGGCGTCCGCGGCGTCGACCACGCAGATCCCGTGCTGGGAAACCTGCGAGACCATGTCGGCCAGCCCAGGGCGGAACCGGTTGCTGACCACGATCTGAGCGACGCTCGGATCACGCCCGAACACCCGCGTGACCGCCGCCGAATAGGCGGCCAGCAGCACAGCGGTCCCGTCGGCCCCGGTCCGCGCGCCGACCGCCCGCATCGCTAGTTCCATCGCGGGCGAGCAGACCACGAGTTCGGCGAACCGTGGCTCATGCCGCCGCACCGGTGTCCGCGGCCGCCAGACGGGCAGCCGTTCGAGCTGATCGGCCCAGTACTGGATGGCTCGCTCGCTCTGCCGTCGCACGGCGGGGGTGCCCTGCTTGCGCGCCAGTTCCAGCGGATGCAGCCCATCCGGCGGCGCGGTCGGCTCCCCGGTGATCCGGTTCAGGTGATTGAGGTCTTCATACAGCGCGTCGAGCCCGCCGCCGTCCAGCATCACGTGGCTGTAGCACACCACCAGTTGCTTGAGCGTCCCCGACTGCCGGACGACGCCCATCCGAACCGGGAACTCGTTCTCGTAGTCGAACCAGTTGAGCTCATAGCGCGAGCGCAGTTCCTCCGTGGCCACGGCGGGGTCATCGCCGTCGCCAATGTCGGCGATGTGCAAGGGCACGTCGCCCGATTCGGCCACGAGCTGGCGCGGATGCCTGTTCCCTGACGGCCCGTCCACGAACCGCAGCCGCGTGCGCAACGCCGGATGGCGGCTGACCAGGAATCGCAGCGTCGCCACGATCTCCGCAAGCGGCGTTCCGTCCGGCAGGGGCATCGGCCAGATGAGGTTCATATTCCGGCGGTTGCGCTGTGTGGCCCGCCAGATCCCCATCTGCCCCCACGTCAGTTCCCCGGAGCCGGCGCCCTTGCCGTGGAATCCCACGCGTATCTCGCTAAACGTGATGGCCAAACCAGGGCTCCTGTCAGACGACAGACACGCGGCTAGGTGCTCCATGGTGGACGTCGGCCCCCCCACGCCCGCCAGCAATGGTGTCCGACAAGTCCGGCGCATACTATTAATTCCGATTATTGCCGAATAATGGCGAAGGTCCCCAACATCAAGCGGCTACCGCTTTCTGGCCGAGTCGCGGCCGTCAGCCGCACACGGAGGTCGGTAATGATCCGCAAGCTGGAGGACCAGGCTCGCGTTACCGTTGTGGCCGACGCGGCCCTGGTGCAGGCCCCCGACGAACTGGCGGCGCTGCTACGGGCACTGCGACGCCGCCACGCTCGCCGGCGCGGCGATAGCGAGCTGACCTACCAGGCCATGGCCGCGCGCATCGGCTGTTCGCAGACCGCGATCGCGGAGTACTTCACCGCCAGGACGATTCCGCCTACGGACCGGTTCGATGCCCTGGTCGGGCTGCTCGGCGTGACCAGGGCCGAGCAGGGCGCCCTGGCGACCGCCCGCGACCGGGTGGCCGAACGCCGCCGCGATGGCCACCGGCGGGCACCAGGCGAGGGCACGCCGGACCGCCCCGGTCACTGCGTGCCGCGGCAGCTTCCGACCGCCCTGCGCCACTTCTGCGGGCGCCGCGGCGAGCTAGCGGAACTGGACCGCCTGCTTGACGAGGCGCTGGCCACGGAGGCCATGCTGGTCACGGCGATCAGCGGTACTGCGGGCATCGGCAAGACCACCCTCGCCGTCTACTACGCGCACCGCGTGGCCGACAGATTTCCCGACGGCCAGCTGTACGTCAACCTGCGCGGGTTCGGCGCGGACGCCGCGATGATGGAACCGGCGGAAGCGATGCGCAGGTTCCTCGACGCGCTCGGCGTGCCGCCGGAGCGAATGCCGGCCGACCTGGATGCCCAGGCCGCGCTGTACCGTAGCCACCTCGCCGAGCGGCGGATGCTGCTCGTCCTTGACAACGCCCGCGACTCCGCTCAGGTCCTCCCGCTGCTGCCAGGCACGCCAGGCTGCCTCGTGCTGGTAACCAGCCGCAGCCAGCTCACCGGTTTAATCGCGGCCGCCGGCGCCTATCCGCTCACCCTGGACTTGCTCACCGGAGCCGAGGCGCGGCTGCTGCTGAGCCGTCGGCTGGGCACCGACCGGGTGGACGCCGAGCCGACCGCGGTCGCGGAGATCATCGACCGCTGCGCCCGGCTGCCCCTGGCACTGGCCCTGATGGCCGCCCGCGCGGCTGTGCGGCCCGTCGTAGCGCTGCGCCTGCTGACCGACGAGCTGTGCGACACGCAGCAGCGGTGGCAGGCACTGACCAACGACGACGACCCGGCCAGCGATGTGCGTACCGTCTTGTCCTGGTCCTACCAGGCGCTTACCCCGGCGGCGGCGCGGCTGTTCCGGCTGCTCGGCCTGCACCCTGGCCAGGACACCGACGCCCTGGCCGCGGCCAGCCTCGCCGGGCTGCCGGCCGACGAAGCGCGCTCGGTGCTGGCCGAGCTGACCCAGGCAAGCCTGCTCGTCGAGCATGTCCCTGGCCGGTACACCTTCCATGACCTGCTGCGCGACTACGCCACCCATCTCACGCACACCGTCGACCTCGAAGAACACCGCCGCGCCGCGACCCGCCGTATCCTCGACCATTACTTGCACAGCGCGTACACCGCCGCCTTGCTGCTCGCCCAGCCCTACGAGCCCTTGACGCTCAGGCCGCCGCGGCCCGGAGTGAACCCGGAACGCGCAACCGGCCGGCAGCAGGCCATGCACTGGTTCACCGTCGAATACCGGGTGCTGCTTGCCGCGATCGGCCACGCTGTCACGGCCGGATACGAGACCCACGCCTGGCAGCTCACCTGGGCGGTGTCGACCTTCCTCGACCGGCAGGGGCACTGGCACGACTTTGCTGCCGCGGGCCGGTCCGCGGTGGCCGCCGCGGACCGGTTGGCGGACCCGGCCGTGCAGGCGTGGGCACGTCGCACGCTTGCCCGTGCCTGCACTCGGCTGAACCGCTTCGACGACGCTGACGCGCACCTTCGGGATGCCCTCAGCCTGTGCGTCCAGTCCGCTGACCAGGCCGGGCAGGCAGACACGCAGCATTACCTGGCCATCTTGTGCTGGCGGTGGAATCGCCTGGAAACGGCGCTCGAGCACAGTCGTGAGTGCCTTGAGCTGTCCCGGGTCGTGGGCCACCGGGGCAGGCTCGCGGGCGCCCTGAACGGGGTCGGCTGGTTCCAGGCACTGCTCGGCGACCCCCAGTCGGCCCTCGTCCCATGCGAGCAGGCTCTTATCATCTACACCGAGCTCGGCGACCTGCACGGCCGGGCTCATACGTGGGACAGCCTTGGCTACGCTCACCAGCATCTCGGGCATCATGTCCGGGCCATCGAGTGCTACCTGAACACCCTCACGCTTGTCCGGCAACTCGGTGACCGTTACCAAGAGGCCGATACCCTCGCCAACCTCGGCGATGTTCGCCTCGCCACCGGCGACCCGCCCGCCGCCCGCGACGACTGGCAACGGGCCCTGATAATCCTCGACGAACTCGACCACCCCGACGCTGAGAAGGTCCGCGCCAAGCTTGCCGGGCACGGCTCCGGGGAGATCGTCGCGGGTGGAGAGTAGGTCGGGGACCGTTCGGAATAAATCTGATGAGGACTGGCGGCGTTGGGATACGGCCGCGGCGAGAGAGTGCAGTGTGGCGGCCGTCATCTCGATGTCCATGCAGGCGTCGGTGACGCTCTGGCCGTAGGTCAGCGTCGCCGGGTCGCCCGGGCTCTGACGGCCTGCTACCAGGAAGCTCTCGAGCATCACGCCGGACACGCCGCGCTCGCCGGCGGCGATCTGTTCGGCCAGGGTCTGCGCGACCGCCGGCTGACGGCGGTAGTCCTTGCCGCTGTTGTCGTGACTGGCGTCCACCATGAGGCGCCGCGGGAGCCCGGCCGCCGCGACGAGATCCAGTGCCTTGGCCACGTGCGAGGCCGAGTAGTTGGGGCCGCTGCGGCCACCGCGCAAGATCACGTGCGTGTCGACGTTCCCGCTCGTCGATACGACGGCAGCCGCTCCGGCCGACGTCACGCCGAAGAATGTGTGCCCGGCCGCCGAGGCGCGGCACGCGTCCACCGCCACCTGAACGTCGCCGTCGGTCCCGTTCTTGAACCCGACCGGCATCGAAAGGCCGGAGGCGAGCTGCCGGTGCACCTGGCTCTCCGTCGTGCGGGCCCCGATGGCGCCCCAGGTCACGGTGTCGGCGATGTACTGCGGCGTGATCGGGTCGAGCCACTCACAGCCCACCGGCATGCCCAGGCTCAGGATGTCGATGAGAAGCCTGCGCGCGGTGCGCAGACCGCGGTGCACGTCGTAGCTGTCGTCCATGAGGGGGTCGTTGATGAGGCCCTTCCACCCGGTCACCGTGCGAGGCTTCTCGAAGTAGACGCGCATCACAATCAGCAGGTCGCGGCTGTAAGTTTCACGCAGTTCGACCAGGCGCCTGGCGTATTCGAGGGCGGCCTTCGGATCGTGCACGGAGCACGGCCCGGTGATCACGAGCAGCCGGTCGTCGGCGCCGTCGAGCAGAGCGCGGACATCGGCCCTGGTGCGTTCAACCGTCTCCGCTTCCTGCTCCGTGAGCCGAAGCTCGTCGAGCAGCGCGGCTGGCGACAGCAACGGCTCGTAAGAGACGATCCGGGTGTCCCTGACGCGTGACATCGGGGGTTCTCCTCCCGGGCTAGCCGCGCCCGTGCCTGTCGGGAGCCAGCTTCACCCTGTTGTGACGGGTCAGTCCCCGTCTTCGGCTGGCTCCGGGCGGTGATAAGCGCACGCGCGTACGCCTGGCTCCGCCCGGAGCCAGCGTAAAGCGCCAATACCACCGTGACACGACGTCGATAATACACTGCCTCGGCGCGATCCCGATCGCCTCACTTGACCCCGTGAACACCCGGGCGTCCGGCCTTCCCGGCCTGTCCGTTCGGTGCACGTTCGCGCCGGAAATTATCTTCTTATCGGGTTATTGAACGGAAAAACTGTAAAAGTTACTATCTGGGCACGAGCGGCTACACAGAGAGGCCGCATCGACGAGAGGTTCCCGTATGGCAAACCGCGTCCCCAGGTTCCTCCGCTACTCAATTGCCGCCGCGCTGCCGGCGCTTGGGCTGCTTATCGGCGGCCTCGGCTCCCCGGCGGGGGCAAGCACTCAAGCATCCGCCTCGGCACAGGCGGCGGCCCTGGCCAAGGCCGCGATCACCCAGCTGACGATCGGGCAGCACGGCACGGATCACCGCGTGTCCTCCCCCCGCGAGCTCAAAGGCCTGACCAGCGTGGAAAGCACGAACTGGTCCGGCTACGCGGACACCGGCAGCTCGTTCAGCAAGGTGACAGGCAGCTGGTCCGAACCCTCCGCGAGCTGCAGCAGCCGGACAACCTCACTAGCCGCGTTCTGGGTTGGCATCGACGGCTACAGCAGCGATTCGGTGGAACAGGACGGCACGCTCATCGAGTGCTACCGCGGGACGGCCTACCAGTACAGCTGGTGGGAGATGTACCCGACCAATGACATCCAGGTGGTGGGAGAGTCGCTCGCGGCCGGCGACAGCATCACGGCATCCGTGGTGCGCAGCGGCACCAGCTATACGCTCGCCGTAACGGACTCGACGCATTCCGCCAACAGCTTCAGCACGACGCAGACCTGCTCGGGCTGCGCTAACAGCAGCGCCGAGTGGATCGCCGAGGCGCCGAGCAGCTCGTCCGGCGTGGAACCGCTCGCCCACTTCAGCACGTGGAACGACAGTGGCTCGACGGTGACGGAAGGTTCGACCTCCGGTGTCATCTCCTCATTCACGGACGACGAGATCACGATGATCGACAACTCCGGTGCCGTGAAGGCACAGCCCGGCGCGCTGAACGGCGGCGGCAACGGGTTCTCCGTTACCTGGGAGAGGGCCTCTTAACGGCTGTCTTCGCGAAAGGCTGGGGCCGGTACCGGCCCCAGCCTTTCCCTTGTCGCGGTTAACCGCGTCTGGGACTGTCGCGGTTACTGCGTCTGGAGGATCGTCATCGACTCGGCCGGAAGCGTGATGCCGCCCGCAACCGACGCCGCGGAGGTGGTACCGGTCACGATGTTCGAGTTCGTCGCGTTCTGGTTTCCCGCGCTGTAGCTCCACGTCTTCAGCGTCCCGAATAGCGGCGCGTGGAACGTCACCGTTTCCGCGGAGCTCGTGTTCGTGTTGATGAAGGCGACCGTGTACTTGCCGCCGGACACGAGGGCCTGGTAGGCGAGAACGTCAGAAGGGTCGCTCGTGCCGAGCGTGCCGAGCAGCGCGTGCGGTTGCGCCAGCACCGAGGCGAGCAGGTAGCCGTAGTACGGGGTCTCCGCAGTGGGCGGCGAGGACGAGGTGAAGAACCCGTAGTCCGGGCTGGTGCAGCTCGCGGTGGTGTTGCCGTAGTTGTTCATGTCCCACCAGTCGACGCTCTTGGCGCCGGCCGCGAGCCAGGACAGCACGTCGCCGGCGGCGAACAGCGCGCCGCTCGGGCTGCACACGGTGGTGGTCTCGTTGTTCGACACGCCGGTCTCGCCGACGACGACCGACGCCTTCGGGTCATAGGTGTTCAGCTCGGTCCTGATCTCGCTGTACAGCGACGGGACCTGGAACAGTGCCTGCAGCACCTGCTGGTCGGTCGGGTTAGAACCACCCGTGCTGCCGGAGAAAAAGAACGGGTAATAGTGAGCGTCAACGAAACTTACATACTTGCCGTCGGCTCCGAGGACGGTGTTGTTCCATTCCGAGTTGTCCGGGACGGACGCGCCGGGCACTTCGCTGCCGAATGCCCACGGGACGCCGATCCGAGCCCGGGGGTCCGCCGCCTTCATGGCGATCAGGAATTGCTTCGCGTTGACCGCGTAGGACGTAGCGAGCGTCTGGGTGCCGGCCGCGTTGCCCTCCGTCGTCTGCGGGCAGGTCGGGTTCTCGTACACGCCGTTGACCGAGGTGTAGGTGTTCGGCGTGTAACCCTGGAAGTTCTCCGGCGGGCCGGCGAGTTCGTTGTCGACTTCCCAGCACCCGTAGGTTTCGTTGCCGACCTCCCAGAGGGCGACGCCGTTACCCGGGGTGTCCTTGGCCTGGGTGACCCAGGCGGCGGCTTCGGCTGGGGTGCCGGAGCCATAGTTCACCGTGACAAGACTCTGGGCCCCGATCGCCCTCGCTTGCTGCGAGAACTGGCTGAAGTCGAGGGAGTCCGACGATGAGCAGCTAGAGGTGAACGACGCGGTCGCGTCGTCTGGCAGGCAGTTCTGGATATTGGTGTTGGTCTGCCAGTCGTAGTAGTCGGCGTAGGAGCCGCCGCCGTACCGGAGCATGTTGATGCTGGCGGCCTGCAGCAAGGGCTGGATGACGTCCACGCCGCCACCTGCCGACGTGTTCGCGGCGTAAACGTAGTCCCAGGGGGCCGTGTTGAGCCCGAGCGGAGCGGAGGAGAGCAGGGAGGGGATGCTGTCCGCGCCCGCCGAGGCCGGTACCGCCGTGTTCGCGAGGGTCGCGAGCACCGCGAGGGCCATGCAGCCGCCCGCGTACAGGGCGGCCCTGTGTCGTGACCGAAGCTTGCCTAGCCGAGATTGTCTTAGCCGTGGCTGTCTTGGCCGAAACGCCATGTGATCGCTCCTTGCTCGTCGGCTTTGACGTGACACTTCAGTTACTTATACGGTTAAGTTGTTGTTTAGCAAGGGGTGTTGGGCAAAACAAAACAAGCACCCAACAACGGACTCGGGGACGACGAAAACCCAGCCCCAACTGGGACTGGGTTCGCTGGTAGCCCCGACCGGATTCGAACCGGCGTTACCGCCTTGAGAGGGCGACGTCCTAGGCCTCTAGACGACGGGGCCGAGCATCCTCGCGGCTGGCTCACTCCGCCGCCACTGCCAGGCGGCGCGCTTGCCGATCGCTCTGCGATTTCGCCGGGGGACATCCATCCCCAGCGGTGTACACCTTACCGCCTCGGTACGAGTGCAGCCAACACGGCCCGTTTCACTCGCCCCCCACCAGCCGGACCGCCGCCTCGACCAGGTCGGCGTTGCCCGCCGCCGCGGAGCCGTCCGGCAGCACCGTGGTGTCCTCAAGCCCGATCCGGACGTCCGCGCCCATCGCCGCCGCCGCCCTGATCACGTCATAGGTCGCCAGCTCGTACCCGTGGTGCAGCTGGCGCGCGGTGATGCCGCCCCTGACGAGTTCCGCCGCGCAGGCCGCGGCCGTCGCGACCGCGTCGGCGGGCGTCCGATCCTCGACTTCGATGAGCACCCGCAACACCCGGTCACCCCAACCGCTCGCAGCGAGCAGCCGGGCGTCATCGGGCGTCCACACGCCCGCCTCGATATCTATCCCCAGGCTCGTGAGCAGATCGGCGAGCGGGCCGGTGCCGGGCTCGTTCATGTTGATCGACGCGTAGTCCGGGACGTCCGGGCCCGACCAGTCCGCGACGAGGGACAACCGGCGCGCGGCATCCCCGTCGACCGTCCAGATCCCGGTGGTGACCCCGACCGGCAGCCCGGTCGCCGCCCGGACCGCGGCCACGGCGGCGAGCACGTCGGCGGCGGCGAGGGTCTGCGCCCCGGCCTGGTCGCGCGGGTGCAGGTGCACCGCCCGCGCCCCGGCGAGCTGGGCGGCGCGTGCCTCGGCGGCCAGTTCGGCAGGCGTGAGCGGAACGGCGGGATGCTGGTCCCGGGTGGTGTCTCCGTTGAGGCAGGCCTGGATCAGCACGGCCGGGGCGGAACGCAAACGTGGCACGGACGCCACCTTAAGGCACCCGTGCCACGGGAAACGCTGGGGTACCAGGACTCGAACCTAGACTAACAGGGCCAGAACCTGTCGGGCTGCCAATTACCCCATACCCCATGGGACGCGAGGCTTCCGCAGCGCGCCGAAGCAGTCTACCGAATAGCGGACTCGCTAGCCAACGCGAGACTCACGCGGGCGTACAAGCTTCAACCGGCGACGGACGCAGCAGGGCGCGCGTCGTCGCAAGACCCCACGAATCTAGCTGGTCAAGGCCGTCGCCGGAGGCCCGGACCCCGCCGAATCGAGCCACCACGGCCGCCCAGTCCTCGCGTCGTTCGACCGAAGGCCGCAGCATCATGCAGTCCGGGTCGTTGATCCAGAACCGGCCGTGCTGCCAGATCCGCCCCATGACGTTGCGGGTCGCGTTGCGCTGCGACGGGGTGGACAGCAGCCCGTCGGCCGATTCGTAGACAGCCGCGATGTCCGGCCCGATACGCATGGCGTCCACCAGCCCCACAGAAGCCAGCGTCGGCGCCCCGCACGCCACCAGCATCGCCTCGGGGCCGATAGCGGAACGGATCAGCCGCACGCCCTCCCGGAACGCGGCCACCCCCTGGTATGCACCCGCGTAGCAGAAGTCGATCTTGAAGTAGTCGACTCCCCAGCCGCGCATCGTTCGCAGCACATCCACGAGGTACTCGGCGGCGGCCGGGTTCGTCAGGTCAAGCGCGAAGCACGCGTCGCGAACGACCGACCCGGCGTAGACAGGCTCGCCTGAGTCCGGATCCCGCACCAACCAGTCGGGGTGCTCGCGGAACACCGCGCTTGACCGCCCGACCAGCCACGGCGCGATCCAGATGCCTGCCCGCCGGCCCGTATCCTTGATCCGCCGCACGAGCTCGGGCAGGTCGCCGAACCCGGGCCGTACCGTCAGCCAGTCGCCGGGATGGGTCTCGTACCCGTCGTCGATCTGCACCACCTCGACCGGCAGGTCGTATGACGCCATGCAGTCGAGGTTCGCGGCCACGTCCAGCGCGGTCACGCGCTCGTAGTACTGATACCAGCTGCACCACACCGCGGGCACCGGTCGCAGCGCGCCGGCCCCAGGCCCGAGGCGGTCCGCCCACCGCCCCAGCGCGCCGAGAATGCCGCCCGGCCCGCTGTCGCTTCGCTGGGCCACCGGCGCGTCCGAGGACACAACCAGCCGGTCGCCGCGCAGCACGGCCTGAATGACCGGCACCCGGCTCGCCGCGTCGACCGCACCGAAGACCACGGGCGGAGCGCCGTCGCCCGGGTCGACCGCGAGCAGGCCGGACCCCTGGAAGACTCCTTCCGGGGCCGACCGCCCGTACTGGCAGTCGATCACGAGCGACTCGGGGTTCGTTACCGGCGGCGGCGGCGCGCTAACCGGGAAAAGCCCCGCAGCACTCCAGGACTGCCATCCTTCGACATAAACCCGTGCCAGGTCCGGCCGGACAGGAACGCAGCCGATCTCATTCATTTTCAATGATCAATTGCCCCGAACGAATGGTGGCTTGGCGTTAATTCTGACAACTGATCCCTACTCAGGCTCCGCCACCAGGTGGTCAGGCTCGAATTCATGGAGTTCCGGCGGCTCGAGGCTGAGGGCGACCGCCGACTTGCTGCTGACCTTCCGCGTCCCGCCCAGGACGGCGCGGAAGTCACGCTTGACCACCTTCTCAGTGTGGGTGAGCTCGTCCATCAGGGTGATGTGCGCCAGGGCGGGGGCAACAGGACCATGCGGCGAGGCTTCGATGACGTCGGTGGCTACCGAGTGCCCGTTGGATGCGACCGCGACCGCGCCGAGCGGGGTGTGCTTCCACTTCTTGTGCAGCTCGGGCACGGCGGTCATCAGCATGCGGGTGTAGTCGTGCTGCGGGTTGCCGAACACCTTCTGCGTCGCACCCATCTCAACAATCGCCCCGTGCCGCAAGATGATCGTCCGGTCGCTCACGTAGTTGCCAAGAGACAGGTCGTGGGTGACGAACAAGATCGCGAGCCCGGCCCGCTTGAGCTTGACCAGCAGGTTGAGCACGTCGACCCGGGTGGACGCGTCGAGCATGCTGATGATCTCGTCGGCCACGAGCACCTTGACCTCGAGCAGCAGGGCACGAGCGATCAGCAGCCGCTGCTGCTGGCCGCCGGAGAGCTGGTGCGGGTACTTGCCGAGCACGTCGCCTGGGTTGAGCGTGACCGCGTCCAGCGCCGCGTCGATCTTCTCGTGCCACTGTTTGTCCGAGAGCTTCTTGAAGTACACGTCTCGCAGCAGCTCGAATACCCGGTCCGCCCGGTAGATCGGGTTGTAAGAGCTGAATGGGTCCTGGAAGACGCCCTGCACGTTGCGGTAGTAGTCGCGCAGCCCGCGCGCGGAATAGCTGCTGATGTCCTTGTCGTCGAAGGTCACAGTGCCGCTCGTCGGCTGCACGAGCCGGAGGATGACCTTGCCGATGGTCGTCTTGCCGCTGCCGCTCTCGCCGATCAGGGAGATGACCTCGCCCTGGTTCAGCTCGAAGCTCACCTTGCGCAGCGCCGGCGTCAGCCCGCCGCCGCGACTGGTCGCCCGGAACAGCTTGGAGACCTGATCGACCTTCAGCGTGCTCACTTGGCCTCCTCCGTCACCTTCCAGCACGCCACTTGGTGCCCCGGCTTGATCTCTTCGAACGGCGGTGTTTCCGTGCACTTGGCGAAGGCGAACGGGCACCGGTCCCGGAACCGGCATCCGGTCGGAGGATTGACCAGCGACGGCGGCCGGCCCGGTATGCCGGTCAGGGTGCCCTGCTCGTACCGGACGCCGACCTCAGGCAGCGACGCGATCAGCGCCTGGGTGTACGGGTGCAGCGGCTCGTTCACGATCGTGTCGGTGCTGGCCTTCTCCGCGAGCCGGCCCGCGTACATGATCGTGATCGTGTCGGCGATCTGCGCCAGGATCGACAGGTCGTGGGTGATCGCGATCGCGCTCTTGATGAACCCGCGGTCGCGGAACTCCAGCAGCATCTCGCCCACCGCGCGCTGGGTGGAGACGTCAAGCGCGGAGGTCACCTCGTCGGCGATCAGCAGCGACGGGTTGAGCAGCGTGGACATGATGATCGTCACCCGCTGCCGCATCCCGCCGGACAGCTCGAAGGCGTACTTGCTGAGCACGTCGTCCTTCAGCCCGATCAGCGCGATCCGCCGCTTCATCTCGGCGAGGACCTCGTCGCGGTCGTGGATGCCGTGCGACTTCAGCAGGTCGCTAGTGAGCTTGCTCAGTTTCCGCGTCGGCGGCAGCGCGCTCATCGCGTACTGCGGGACGAGCGAGACCTCGGCCATCCGCAGCGACCGCATCGCCTTCATGTCCGCGATCGGCAGCTCTTTGCCATCCAGGGTGACCTTGCCGCCGGTCTGCTTCATTCTCGGATCAAGGTAGATGAGGGCGTTCCCGAGCGTGGACTTGCCGCTGCCGGACTCCCCCGCCAGGCCCATGATCTCGCCGTCGGCGAGTGTGAAGCTGACGTTGTCGACGGCGGTCACGTCGCCGCGGTGGCTCCGGTAGGCGACGGAAAGGTTCTCTACGGTGACGCTCACTGTTCCCTCAGCTTCGGGTTGAAGACCTCGTCCAGCCCCACGTTGGCGACGAGCAGCGCCGCCACCATCGCGGTCAGCAGCGCGCCCGGCGGGATGAACCACCACCAGTAGTGGAGCTGCAGCGCGGCTTCGTTCGACGCTTGCTGCATGATCCAGCCCAGCGACACCTGGTTGGTCGGGCCGACGCCGAGGAAGTCGTAGCTCGCCGCGAGCAGCATGGAGCTGCCGAACAGCAAGACGACGACCAGGAACAGGTAGGACGCCATGTTGGGCGCGATCTCTTTGACGATGATCGACACCGGGCGTTTGCCGGACAACTTGGCCAGATCGACGAACTCGCGCGAGCGCAGCGTGAACGTCTGGGCGCGGACCGCGCGTGCCACCCACGGCCACGTGGTCAGGCCGATGAACACGCCCTCGAACAGGAGGTTGGGGTGGCTCAGGTACGAGCCGATCACGATGATCAGCACGAGCGCGGGCATCATCACGATGATGTTGGTGAGCATCTGCAGCACCTCGTCGAGGATGCCGCCGCGCCAGCCGGCGATGAAGCCGAGGGTCATCCCGATGACCGCCGCGGACACCGCGCCGATCAGGCCCACCAGGTAGCTTTCCCGCAGGCCGTTGACGACCTGGGAGAACACGTCCTGTCCGGCGTCGGTCGTGCCGAACCAGAACTTAGACCCCGGATGCTGGGTCGGGAACCCGGTGTAGGCCTGGTCCGGGTATTTGGCGATGATCGGGCCGATGATGGCCAGCAGCAGGAGCAGGAGTTCCACCGTGATGCCGATGATCAGCTTCTTGTTCCGCAGCCCGTAGTAGAGGAAGTCGCTCTGCCGCCGGGCCCTCCCGCCGCCGCCGGCCCCGATGGGGACTCCTGCGACCGGGGCGACCGGCGTGGCCAGGGCGCCAGGGACCGCGCCCGGAGTGTCCGGTGCCTGCGGGACTTCGCTGACCGATTCGCTCATGTTGTCGACCCTTGCATGCTCAGCCGAGTCCGGGGATCGACGCTGATGTACACCAGGTCGATGACGAAGTTAGCGATCAGGACTCCCACGACGATGAAGATGAAGATCCCCTGCAGCAGGAAGTAGTCCTCGTTCGTGATCGCCTCGAAGATCAGGTGGCCGAGGCCGGGGTACGAGAAGGCGACCTCGGTGACGATGTTCCCGCCGATGATGACGCCGAGCGCCAGCGCGAGACCGGAAAGCTGCGGCAGCGAGGCGTTGCGGTAGGCGTACCGGCGAATCACCCGCTCGTTCGCGCCGAGCGCGCGCATGTACCGGGAACTGTCGTTTTCCAGCTCGTAGATGACCAGGTTGCGCATGCCGATGGACCAGCCGCCGAGGCTCACGAGGAACACCGTGAGGAACGGCAGGAACCAGTGGTCGAGCAGCGACGAGATGAACGTCCAGTCCCAGGTCGGTATCAGGCCCTGGCCGTAACCGTAGGCGGTCGGGAATACGTGCCACACGTCACCGAGCAGGTAGGGCACGACGAGGGCCAGCCAGGGGTACGGGATCGCCTGGAAGATGTACCCGGCGGGCAGCACCGTGTTGTCGAGCCACTTGCGCCGCGCGGCCGCCGCGCCCAGCCGGTTCCCGAGGACGTAGGAGAGCACGACCGCCGGGACGAGGAGCGCGAGCGTGTACGGCATGGCCTGGAAGACGAGGGTGGTGACCTTGGCCCCCGTGGCCCAGATGCTGATCCCCCAGTTGCCGGTGAAGATGCCCTTCCAGTAGTTCAGGTACTGCTCCCACAGCGGGACGTTCAAGCCGAACGCCTGGGCGAACTGATGGTAGAGAGCCGCGTACGACGCCGAGTTCAGTCCGGAGAACCTGGACAGCAGGTTCTGGATCGGGTCGCCCGGCATAAGGTGCGGGATGCCCCAGTCGATTGTCACGCCGACGAAGAACGCCAGCACATACGTGATGATTTTCCTTGTGAGGTAGCGCCGCACCGGCTGTCTCCCAGGCGTTAAATTCCGACGGCCCCGCGACCCGCGTCCGGCCCGCTCACGCGGGCCGGACGCGGGTCGCAATGGGACCGTGCTAGTGACTAATCCGATTCTTGCGAGTGCAGCCGTCACTACGACTTCTGCGGGACCGGCTCCAGTTGGGCCAGCGCGTAGACCGTGGTCATAGCGCCGATGTAGCCGCCCCACATGGCGTCGATGTTCTGGTCGCTGCCACTGCTTGACGGGTAGCCCTGCCAGTACGTGGTGTTGCCCTGGAACCAGACGCCGTTGTACCACAGCGGGATCTCCGGCTGCTGCTGCAGGAAGTCCTGCTCCAGCGTGGAGTAGATGGACTTCAGCTTGGTCGTGTCAGACGGTGACGTCGCCGCCGCCTGGTTGACCAGGTTGTAGTCACTCTGTGAGGTGAACCGCTCCCAGTTCAGCTGCGACGTCTGCTGGGCAGCGATCGGCAGCTGGTACACCCGCTGGAAGTAGCTATACGGCGTGGTGTCCAGAGCGGCGTTGTTGTCGAGCGCCAGATCGTAGTTGCCGCTGGTGATGTCGGACTGGCGGGCCGGGGCCTGCGGCTCGACTACCTGGATGTGGATTCCGACCGCGCTCAGCTCGGACTGGATCACGCCCTGCGCCGTGTTCCAGTCAGTCCAGCCCTGCGGTGCCATCAGGGTAAGGGTCTGACCCGTGTAGCCCGACTTCGCCAGGTACGACTTGGCCGTGGTCGGGTTGTAGGTGGCTCCGTACTTGGAGACCACGCTCTGGTTGACCCAGCCGCCGCTCACCAGGGTGGGCAACAGGCCGGTCGGGTTGGCGGCCTTGGCCAGGCCGCCATACACGGTTTGGGCGATAGCCGTGGGGTTCAGCGCGTACGCCAGCGCCTTGCGGAAGTTGACGTTGTTCATTGGCGCCTTGGAGTCGTTCGGCTCCAGCCACACCGTGTTCCCGGACAGGTTGTACGGCTGACCCGTGTAGTAGGTCTTGATCGTGTAGCCGCCGTTGCCGTTCTGGGACGTGATCAGGTCGTTGATGCCAGGCAGGTAGCTGTTGCTCCAGTCGACGTTCGCGGCGGTGAACTGCCCAAGCGCCGCCCCGTTCGTGCTGTAGTTGACGATGTCGACCAGGTACTTGAACTTGAAGTTCAGGCCGAGCGCGCTGCTGGCCCACCAGTCCGGCTTGGTCTGGTACGCGACCTCCTGCTGGTTGGTGGAGTACACGGTCATCGGGCCGGTGCCGACCGGGTTGGTGTTGGCCGCGGTCGCGATCTGGGTCGACGACAGCTTGGACCAGATGTGCTGCGGCAGGACCGGCGCCTTCCACAGGTAGTCCTCGAACTGCGGATAAGCCGGGGTGCCCTTGAACGTCACGGTCACCGTGTTGCCGCTGGCGACGGCGTTGGCGACCGACGTAACAAAGCCGGAGTAGGTGTCGGCCGTGTTCGTCCGGGCCAGGTTGATCGAGTACGCCACGTCAGCGGCGGTGAGCGGCTGGCCGTCGCTCCACTTCACGCCCTGGCGCACGTCGATGACGTACTTGTTGCCCTGCCACCCGGTCGAGGGGGTGTTCGTGGCAAGCCACGGGTCGTACGAGCCGCCATCCTTGATCGGGTCGTACAGGTTCAGCGGCTCGTAGATCAAGCCTTGCGTACCCGTCGCGAAGTTACCCACGTCAAGCGGGTTCCAGTTCACCGGCGGTCCGTACGAGGTGCCGCTGGTGTACAGCGTCTCGGTACGCGGAAGGCTGGTGATCGACCCTCCACTGGCAGCCGCCGGCGTTGTCGACGAAGATGCAGACGGCGACGAGGTGCTGCTCGTTGTCGAGCTGCCGCCGCCGCTGCACGCGGTGGCGGTCCCAAGTGCCAGCACGGCAAGCGCGGCGGTGCCATACCTGGCAGTCCGCCATCGCCGAGCCGTTGTGCTTTCTTTAGATCTCACCTGCTCTTACCTCCTCACTAGCAAGTCCTCTGATAACCCCGAGACGGATAGCCGCAGGTTCGCGGGTTAGCACGTGCCGAAGCTGTGCGCCAACCGCTCCCACAACGACCCCCCGCCTGGGGTGTTTGTCCGTTCTAGGCTCGGCGTCGCCGTGACGTCGGGGAATCCTGTCGCCCCGGTGACGCCGTTGAACAGGTGGGCTATACCGGTTAAGTGTTAACCCAAAGCAGCGTCCAAGTAAAGTGCCGTCACTGTATCTCTACATCCCGATCAGATATCGGACTCATCACCAGCTAACGCCACCCTAACGCGCGCTTGCGACCTATGTACTGGTTTCAGCCCAGATGTCCGTGATTTGGACCCTGCCGCGGCCGTAATCTGCCCCGCGAACCGACATCTGGGACCTCCACCCCATGCTGCCGTCTCCCGCACCGTAGAAAAAGGTCTCGAAAGATTTTCGGTACGCCTTCTTGCCGCACCCCGGCCACCAACCGGCAACCTTTCGCCCGATATACTCCGATTTGCCGGAATTTAGCCGTGAGACATTCCGGACATCAGGGGTCCTGGGCCTTGTCAGGCCCGTGCGTTTCAGGGGCCGGGTGAAGCATCGGCGGCCTCGCGATGCCCGGCGCCGCCGCGCCGCGGCTCAGGCAGTGAGGCGAGAACGCCGGGGCGCCGCGATCTGCGGCACGCCGGCCACGCCGGAGCTGTCCCGGATTTCCAGGACCGCCGGCGCTTCCTCATAGTTCTCCGGCCGCCCGCCGCCCGCCATTTGCCGCAGCATCCGGGCCGCCTGGCCGCCGGCGCGCGCGATGTCCCGTCGCAGCGCGGTCAGCGCCGGGTGCATCAGCTCGCAGAGCGCCGAGTCATCCCACGACACGATCGACACGCCGGACGGCACGCTGACCCCCAGCCGCTGAGCGGCGCCGAGGCCGGCGGCGGCCATCACGTCGTTGTCGTACAGGATCGCGGTGGGCGGCTCGGCGGATCCCAGCAGGCCGCGCGTCGCCTGCGCACCGTGCTCGGCCGTGTAGTCGGCCTCCACGGATACCGCGTCAAGCCCGGCCTCGGCCGCGACCTGCGAGAGCGCCTCCGACCGCAGCGTGGAGTGCCAGTACCGGGAGAAACCTCCGATGCGCGCGATCCGCTGGTGGCCCAGGCCTGCCAGGTGGCTGACCACCTGCGTGACGGCGGCCCGGTCGTCCTGCCACACGGCGGGCAGCGACCCGGCCCCGAGCGGCGTGCCGATCACCACGGCCGGCATGTGCAGTTGCTCGAGCACGCCGATCCTGCGGTCGTTCACCTGCAGGTCGACCACGAAAACGCCGTCCACTCGCCGCTGCGCCCACCACTGGCGGTACATCTCGATCTCGGCGTCCTGGTCCTCGGCCATCGTGAACAACAGGGTGACGCGCTGCTGAGCGAGCTCGGCCTGGATGCCTGAGACTAGCTGCATGAAGTACGGCTCGATACCAAGGGTGCGGGCCGGCCGGTCGATGATCAGGCCGAACGCCTCGGCCTTGCCCGCGGTGAGCGCGCGTGCCGCGCTGTTGGGCTGGAACCCCACTTCGTGGGCGATCGCGAGGATGCGCTCCCTGGTCGCGGCGGACACACCCGGCTGGCCATTCAGCGCGAAGGACACCGCTGCCTTGGTCACGCCAGCCCGCTGTGCGATGTCAGCAATGGTCGGACGTCTCATCCGCTTCCCTCCGAGCCAGGCGCCTGCGGTAAGAATACGGCACATGTCCGGGACGCGTCCGGGACGCGTCCCGGACATGTGCCAGGACGCGTCCGCGGACGCGTCCGTGGACGCGTTCCAGAATAGACCACTGGGCGCTAAACCGGTATAGTTCTGCGATCGCGACAGCCAGGAGAATTGGCTGGCGGCGAGAGGAAGGGTCGGGTTCTGGTGCACAGGAAAACTGCGAAACTCGTGTCTGAGGGCAAGCCGTTGAGCTGGCTCGGCGCGAACTTCTGGTCACGGAGCGGCGGTCCGCTCATGTGGCGGAGCTACGACCCCGCGCTCATCAGCGAAGAGCTGGCCGTGCTGGCCAGGCACGGCCTCACCATGACCCGCTCGTTCTTCTACTGGCCCGACTTCATGCCCGGGCCGTACGAGATCGACGAGACCATGACCAGCCGGTTCGCGGACTTCCTCGACCAGCACGTCGCTCACGGCATGACCACCGTGCCGACGTTCATCGTCGGCCACATGTCTGGTGAGAACTGGGACCCGTCCTGGCGGGCGGGCCGTGACCTGTACGCGGACGTCTGGATGGTCGGCCGCCAGGCCTGGTTCGCGGAACAGATGGTGAGCCGTTATGCCGGCCATCCGGCGGTGGCGGGGTGGCTGGTGTCCAACGAGATGCCGTTGTACGGCGGCGCCACCACCTCGCACGAGGTGGTGGCCAGCTGGGCGCGGCTCATCAAGAACGCGGTGCGCGCGGCCGGCGGCCATCAGCCGTTCTCGCTTGGCGACGGCGCCTGGGGCATCGAGGTCACCGGCAAGGACAACGGGTTCAGGCTCGCCGATATCGCCGAGCTAACCGACTTCCTCGGCCCGCACGTCTATCCAATCGGCGACGACCCGGTCAGGCAGCGGTACGTGGCGGCGCTGCAATGCGAGCTCGCGGGCACGTTCGGCAAGCCGGTGATCATGGAGGAGTTCGGCGTCAGCTCGGACTTCGCCTCGGACGAGAACGCGTCCAGGTACTACCGGCACGTACTGCACAACACGCTGCTCGCGGGCGCTTCCGGCTGGATCGGATGGAACAACACCGACTTCGCCCTCACCGGGCAGGACCCTTACCGGCACCACGCCTTCGAGCTCAACTTCGGGCTCACCGACTCGCGCGGCAACCCCAAGGGAACCCTTCGCGAGATGCGGGCGTTCGCGGGGACGATCGAGGCCATCGACGCGGGCCGCTGCGACCGTGCCGACACCGACACCGCGCTCATCGTGTCCGGCTACCTGGATACCCAGTACCCGTTCAGCTCGCCTGACTCGCCGGCCGCCGTCGCGAAGGCGCTGCAACAGAGCTATATCTCCGCGCGGCTAGCCGACCTTCCGCCGAAGCTGACCAGGGAGAGCACCGGGATCGAGCCCGGCGCCAAGCTCTACCTCGCCCCGTCGGTCAAGCAGATCCTCGCGCCGACCGCCACCGCTTTCGAAAGACTCGCGGAAAAGGGCGCGTGCGTCTACGTCTCCTACTCGGCGGGCGACGTCGGCTGGCACCGCGGCCCGTCCTACGGGCGGATGAACGACCTTTTCGGCGTGCGCCACCAGCTTGACGTCGGCCTCGCCGACCCGATCGAAGAGGACCTCGTCGAGCTGATGTTCATGCGTGACTTCGGCGGCCTGCCCCGGGGGACCACGCTCGCCTTCCGGGCCGGGGGGAACGAGCACAGCCGGTCCTACCTGCCGGTCGTGCCCACCATCGCGGAGGTCATCGCGACCGACGGGCGCGGCAGGCCGGCCCTGCTGCGCCGCCAGGTCGGCCGGGGCTCGCTGATCCTGTGCACCTACCCCCTGGAATTCATGGGGGCGGTCACCCCGCGGGTCAACCCGGATGCCACCGTCGCGCTGTACAACGCGCTCGCCACCCACGCCGGAGTCCGCCGCCCGGTGACGGTCGACGACCCGCGGATCGCCTGCGACGTGCTGGTCCATGAGGACGGCACGCGGTTCGCGGTGCTGGTCAGCCACGCCGACGAGCAACTGGAGGTCAAGCCGGTCCTTGCCCGCGGCAGCGGGCTTGCCACCGTGGGCACGCGCGACGTGGTAGACACAGTCACCATGGGACCGTTCGGGATAAATGTGCTTTTGATCACGGGGCACTAGGACCATGCCCTGGTATGACATGCCGCTCGAGCGGCTGCGTGAATACCGCACCCAGACCGAGGAGCCTGACGGGCTCGACGACTGGTGGGCCCAGCGCCTGGAACGCGCGCGGGCGCAGGTTCAGCCGGCCACGTTCACGCCTCACGAAACCCAGTTGTACCGGCCCTACCAGGTGCAGGACGTGGAGTTCTCCGGCGCGGGCGGCGACCCCATCCGCGCGTGGTACATCAAGCCGTCCGGCACCAAGACCCCGCCCGTGGTGGTCAAGTTCATCGGCTACGGCGGCGGCCGGGGCGCGCCGACCGAGCATCTGCTGCTGCCCGCGCTCGGCTACGGGGTGCTCGTCATGGACAGCCGCGGACAGGGCGGGCGCTGGACGTACGGCGCCACCGGCGACGGCGCGCCGGGACCGGAGAACTCGCAGGTGATGAGCCGCGGGATCACCACGCCCGAGGACTACTACTACACCCGGATGTTCACCGACGCGGCGCTCGCCGTCGATGTCGCGCTCGAGCTTTCCGGCGGCGAGCCGGTCGCGGTCAGCGGCGCCAGCCAAGGCGGCGGGCTCGCGCTCGCGGCCGCCGCGCTGCACCGCGACAACGTGACGGTCTGCCACGCCGACATGCCGTTCCTGTGCGACATCCAGCGGGCGATCACGCTCGCCCCGCACGCACCGTACACCGAGATCCCCGAGTTCCTCGCGCAGAACGTGGCCCTGATCGACAGGGCACTGTTCACGCTGCGGTACGTGGACTGCGCGCTGCTCGCTCGCCGGATCACCGCGACGTGCCTGCTGTCGGTCGGGCTGATGGACATCATCTGCCCGCCGTCCACCGTGTTCGCCGCGTACAACGAGATCTCATCGGACAAGGACATCGCGGTGTACCCGTACAGCGGGCACGACGTGCCGCGGACGCACGCCGAGTGGCAGCTGCGTGACCTAAGGCGGAACTTCCCGGCTTAATCCCTGATGACCACCTTGTTGGTCAGGGTTCCGATGGACTCGATCGTGACCGCGACCTCGTCTCCGTCGGTCAGCGGGCCGACTCCCTCCGGCGTGCCCGTGAGCAGCACGTCGCCGGGCAGCAGCGTCATCACCGAACTGACGTACTCGATCAGCGACGGCACGTCCCAGAGCAGCTCCGACGTCCTGGCGTGCTGCCGGACGTCGCCGTTCACCGTCGTGGTGATGCCCAGGTCCGACGGGTCTGTCCCGGTCTCCATCCACGGCCCGAGCGGGCAGAACGTGTCGAACCCCTTCGCCCGCGTCCACTGACCGTCCTTGGCCTGCAAGTCCCGTGCGGTTACGTCGTTCGCGCAGGTGTAGCCGAAAACGACGTCCTCGGCGCGCTCCTTCGGCACGTCGCGGCAGAGCCGGCCGATGATCACCGCGAGCTCTCCCTCATAGTCCACCCGGTCGGTGATCTTGACGGGATAGGCGATCCTGTCGCCAGGCCCGGTCACCGACGTGGACGGCTTCAGGAAAAGAACGGGCTCGGCGGACGGCTCTGCCGCAAATAGCTCGCCCATTTCGCGGATGTGCTCGGCGTAGTTCTTGCCCACGGCCACCACCTTGCTTGGCAGCACCGGCGCGAGCAGCCGGACCTCGGCGAGCGGATAACGCTGCCCAGTGAGCCGCACGCCCGACGGGTCGACGCCGAACGGATGACCGTACAACTCGGCGATCGTCTCCGCCTGCGTTTGGCCCGCCGCACCCTCAACGACGCCGTAGGCAACGCTGTCGCCCTTGGCGAACCTCGCGATCCGCACGACTCTCCTTCGCTTCCTATCCGGCCCCGGCCCGATCGCCCGCTACTGCTGGTAGCCCTCGACCTCTACCGACGGGCGCGCGGCCGCGCTCTCCGGGTCCTCCCCGAACTCGCGCCGCGCACGCCGCTGGCGCAGGAGATCCCAGCACTGATCAAGCGCCTCTTCAGCGGAACGAAGACGCTCCCGCTCCTGTTCCGAGCTGAGCGTTCCGGCCGCGAGTTCGCTGCGCAATTCATGCTCGGTCTCGATGAGACCGTTGATCCGTTCCAAGATCTCTTTGTCGTTCATGTGCCTACCGTAAGCCGTCCCGGCCCGGCCGCCCAGTACCGGGGCAGCGACCGCGATCCACAAGGCGAGCAGCACCGGTATGCCGAACGCGAGGTGCAGACCCACCCGGCTGGCCGCCGCCCCGATCACCGCAGGTCCCGCGGTCATGCCGACGTAGCCGAGGCCGACGACCCGGGCGAGCCCTGACCCCGGCCGGGCGGGGTTGGCGCGGCCGCCGGCCGCGAACACCTGCGGGACGACCACGGACATGCCGGCACCGAAGACGGCGAACCCGGCGACGGCGGCGTAGGAATTGCCGCTAGCCAGGCCGGCGGCAAGGCCGGCGGCAGCGATCAGGCCACAGTCGCGGACCAAGCGCACCGGGCCGAAGCGGGAGATCAGCCGGTCGCCGACCGCCCGGCCGATGGTCATCGTCACCGAGAACGCGGCGAAGCCGAGCGCGGCGAAGCCGGCCGAGGTCGCCAGGTTGTCCCGCAGGTACACCGCGCTCCAGTCGCCGACGGCGCCTTCCCCGGCCAAACCGCAGATGGCGAGCACGCCGAGCGCTATGACGAGGCGGCGCACCTGCCTCGTGCTCGGCGCTCCGGTTGGCGGCGCTCCGGTTGGCGGGGCCCCGGTAGGCGGTGCCGCGAGGCGCTTGCCCGCCAAGAGCCAGCGACCGGCCACTATGTCGACGGCCGCACCGGCCAATCCAGCGGCGGCCAGCGACGGCAGCAGCCCCACGCCTGCCCAGGCGAAGCCGCCGCCGATCAGCGCCCCGGCGATCGCGCCGAAGCTGTAGCCGGCGTGCAGGGACGTCATCACTGGCCGCCCGTACGCCGCCTCCACCCGCACACCCTGCGCGTTCTGAGCCACGTCGAGCGTCCCGCCGGTAACGCCGACGCCGAGCAACGCCACCATGAGCTCGGGCAGGTTCTTCGCGAAACCCGGCGTGATGCACACCAGGCAACTGCCGATCCCGAACGCCCAGGCGACACGGGCGCTGCCGACCCGGTCCACGAGTCGCTCCGCGACGGCGGCCCCTATCACCAGCCCGGCGGGGACCGCGAACAGCGCCGCCCCGAGCGTCCCGTCGCTGAGGTGGGCCTGCGCCTTGACCGCGGGAATACGGGCCATCCACACTCCCGCGGTCAACCCCATGACCATGAAGAAGGCGGATACCGCCCGCCGCGCCCGGCGTACCTCGCGTGGCGCACCCACGCGGGGCGTGTCCCCCGACGCGCCAGAATCTCGCACGCAGCAACAATAGCCGTCAAATCCGGCACGGCGCGCGCGGCGTTTAGCGGGCAGCCCACGTCCGCGCAGCGCCACCAGTCCACCGACCGTCGCCGCAGTGGTGGACGCGCCGCCGGGTGCCGCCGTGGTCGCACGAGGTTCACGGAAGCCATCCGGTCGGTTTACCGGCAGCCACACCTGCCTCTGATGTTCACCTTGCATACCCTGTGACCACTATCGGAGGAGGTTTGTACCGAATTGTCCATGCGTAAGGTGTGCGAAGTGAGCGGGTGAGGCTCATGTGACGACGGGTCGGGGGGGACGGG
>Ga0210390_10000529_pt1 | contig 41406 bp, 33 predicted proteins | sample IncBWH11OmetaG_FD_161050 | JGI IMG/M metagenome (GOLD analysis project Ga0210390, IMG submission 161050) | Forest soil microbial communities from Barre Woods Harvard Forest LTER site, Petersham, Massachusetts, United States - Inc-BW-H-11-O ... | reverse complement strand
CCAGCGGTACAGCTTGGGAACCGATCGTAGGTTACTCTCGTGCAGTCAGGATCGGCTCTTACGTGCATGTGGCGGGGACTACCGCAACCGGTCCCGACGGCAAGATCGTGGGTGTCGGTGACCCTTATGCCCAGGCAGTCCAGACGCTGAAGAATATTGAGTCCGCCTTGCTGAAGGCGGGAGCGACGATGAAGGATGTCGTGCGTACGCGGATGTTCGTAATCAAGATCGCCGATTGGGAGAAAATCGGCAAAGCCCACGGCGAGTTCTTTCGCGACGTCCGTCCGGCGACATCTATGGTACAAGTGAGCGCCCTGATTTCACCGGAGATGCTGATCGAGATTGAAGCCGACGCCGTGATAGACGCTTCTTAGAGGAAACTTTCATTTATCCGGTTTTGGTACGACGATCCCGTCGACTCCAAGACTGGTAATCAATCCACTTGACACGCGCTCAATAAGCGTCATAATGCACCATTCCGTAACGGTCGGGAACCCGGTTTGGCAGACGCCTGTTGCACCGAAACGTTACGTGGGAGGGAATTATGAACGTCCTCGCACTGTGTGATCCCGAAGCAGCGGCAGTGCCAGTCGAAGCTACGGTAGCGGACGCCATCCGCAAGATGCTTGATTTTCACGTGGGTGCGGTCGCGATCGTTGACAGCGAGCGGCGAGTGGCCGGCATCTTCACCGAACGCGACGTGTTGCGTAAGTTTTCTTTGAGCGGACGCGATCCCGCCCGGACTCCGGTGCGTGAGCTGATGACCACGCCGGTTGAATTGGCTACGCGGGAGACCGGCCCGGGCGAAGCTCTGGTCACGATGATCGAGCGCCACTTTCGGCATCTCCCAGTTGCGGATAGCAATGGAAAGCTGCTGGGCATGCTCTCCATTCGCAACCTGCTGGAGTGGCGCATCGAGGATTTGGGACGCGAACTGGGCTCGCTCGAACAATACGTCAGCAACGACGCACCCGGAGGAGACTAGCAAGATTTTTTCTGGCAGAGGTGCGGGTTACCCTCGCGGCTGAGTTGGCGGAGCAGTCCGTGGTTTACGAACCCGCAGCTGCCCTTTTGGTCTGCAGGTTAATCGGCGACCCATCGGTTCTGCCCGCGTCAATCTTGAACTGGTCGACAAGGCGGCGAAGTTCTGCCGAGGTCTCTACCAATTGTTGGGCGGCTTTCTGCGTATCCATCGCTCCTCGCGACGTGCTTTCCGCCGCTTCTGCTACTCCCGCAATGTTGCTGGTAATCTCTCCGCTGCCGCTGGCCGCTTCGCTCACATTGCGCGCCATCTCATTGGTGGTCGCATTCTGTTCTTCAACCGCCGAGGCAATGGTGGTCGATATGCCGTTGATCTCATTGATGACCTGGCTGATGGTGCCGATAGAATCCACCGCCGCCCGGGCGTCGACCTGAATGGTTTCGATCTTGCGGCTGATGTCCTCGGTGGCCTTGGCGGTTTTCTTGGCCAACTCTTTTACTTCGTTGGCTACCACGGCGAAGCCTTTGCCCGCTTCCCCGGCGCGGGCCGCTTCAATGGTCGCGTTCAACGCCAACAGATTGGTCTGCTGGGCGATGGAAGTGATGACTTTGATCACTTGGCCGATCTCGGCGGACGATGCGCCCAGCTTGCTGACAGTGGCATTGGCGGTTTCAGCGGCGCGAACAGCGGTGCTGGCGACGGTGGCGGCTTCGGTGGCGTTCTTGGCGATGTCTTTGATGCTGGCGCTCATCTGTTCCGCGCCGGTGGCTACCGTTTGGAGGTTCTGGTTGACTTGCAGGGTCGCGTTGGAAACGACTTTAGTCTGAGCGGAAGTTTCTTCGGCGTTGGCGGTGATCTGCTGGCTGGTCGCAGAAAGTTCTTCGCTGGCGGCGGGGTTGCCGCCTCCCGGGGGGTTTGGGGGAAAGGGATCCGCAGGCGGGTGGCAGTGTTGCCGATGTGCGTCATCGCCGACTTCACGCGCAATGCCAGACTTCACAATCTGCCGCTGGGAAGTTACGCTCCGCGGCTTGCGCTGGGAGTGTCACCACACGAAAGGAAACCCCCGTCCAAGCCGGAGCTTAGACGGGGTATGAACGGGTGTTTACATGGCCCACTCGCCTGCTTCGCGAGTGCCGGCGCGATTACTCTATTTCTCTATTCAAGACCTCGCACATTTGTAACGCCTTTCCGATCGCTCCACACTTCAAATGCTCCTCCAGGCAACTGTTTAGTTCGTTGCGCAGAGTCGTGCAAGGGTCGGGTCCGTAGAATGCAACCACGAACGCTGTATCACCTGCGCTGGCGTTAAAGACCACACCGATCGGCGTCTCCGTGGTCGTGTTCAACTGCTGCCAGTACCGGAATGGTTCGGCTTTATAGGGTGGAAACGCTAGCGCCGACTCGGCACTGATGCTTTCGGGGCCGGTGGTGTTCACCGTGGTCGAGGGCGAAGTCCACGCCGGGTCTGGGGGTGAGTTGGGATTGACCAACGCGATGGGAGTCCCGTCGGTCAGGAACACACTGTGGTCGATGGAATATGCAATGGTGGTTACGAAACATCCGCTCGGAGGACACCCGCAAGTTCCGTTGCAATCGCCGGTGGCCAGGTACCAGGCGATGGCAAGCGTGTTCCCGGATCCGGGGCATACGGTCACGGACTTGTTCCAACTGATCGTTCCTTGGTTGTCCCAGAACATGAACGCATAGCCGGTATATGTGTCGGCGGTCTCGGGCGTACATGAGGTCGCGACATTATTGCTAAGGATGGGACCTGCGGGGAGCACTTGGTAGTTGACGGTAACTTCCCCGGCGTGCGCGACGCTCACGCCTGAAATAATCGCCAGAATGCATACTGCGAAAGAAATACCGAGTTTATTGATGGTCTTCATTTTTCTTCTCCTTTTATCATGAATGAATGTTGTGATTGTCTTTCTGCGGGGCTCCAAATCGTCACCGCGAAAGCCCTACATCAGATGTAGCGGGAATTAGTGGGCTGAGGGGTCAGGCTCTGAATGAGGCTTGGCGAAGTCTGGGGTTGTGGTCATATCGCGATTGCGCCAGTAATTCGCAGTGGGTGGGATGGACCACTTGGAAAATATGCTTGCGGTACAATGAACGGCAAATGCCTTCGGGTTGCCTGATATGCGGATAAGCACTCGCTGCGATGGTATCAGCTGGCTGATTCTAACTTTAGCATTCGCCACTGCTTTCGGTGTTCCTTGCCCGGCCCAGGAAGTCGGTTCGGTGGACTTGACGACGGTCACGGCGCGTACAGATTTGCGACGCCCCGGAGGAACTCCACCGGAGGGTGTAAGCGTGACCGGAACTGGGAGTACTTTGGCGTGCTTCGACTCCCCACACCAGGCAGGAGCGTTGCGTGTTTCGCTTGTGTCGCTCGACCGTACGCATTCTAAAGTCGGAGATGAACCGACTTTCGAGGTCACGGTCGAGAACATCGACTCCGCTCCTCTACGGATTCCGTTCTCGCCGCACCTAGCCGATCTTCAGCCTGAGAATCCGGGCAAGAAATTCGCCTACTCCGAGCTTCAGCTAGAGTTGTGGGTTGCTGCCAGCGAAGTGTGGTCCGCAAATACCGGCGGCGCCATCAGCCTGTACGGCGCTGAGGATCACGCGGGTACTATGGCGACGCTAAGGCCGGGGGAATCGGTGCGAATTATCGGTAAAGGCAAGCTTGCTCTCCCGGATGAAGGACGAAATGTCAGACTCATCCATGCGGGCCAGGTAGTCGATCGCGTTTACGCTCGAGTTTCTCTCTATAGCGTGGAAGCGTTGTTGACGGCTACAGCGGCAGCGACTGTTCGCCGCGAAGTGTGTCCCGGACAAAAGCAGGGACAAAGCGTTCCCATCGTCCTCAGTGTTCCCAAGCAGTAGATAGAGGGTGGGGAGCTGACGCAGGTCGCGCGTAAAACACAAAGGCCGACCTCTCGGCCGGCCTTTTCAACTTAAATTCGAATACTACTTCTTCGCCGGAGGGGCGATCGCGTCCTTGGTAGCTTTTGCGACGCGGAACTTCACTACCGTCTTGGCCTTGATCTGAATCGGTTCGCCGGTTTGCGGGTTGCGTCCCATGCGAGCTTTGCGATGAGCCTTCACCAGACGGCCGAGTCCGGGGATGACGAACACACCATTCTTCTTGGTTTCTTTTACGGCGACATCGGTTAGGTGCTCAAGAAATGCGGCTGCGGTCTTGTTGTTGCTCTCAAGTTTCTCCGCCAGATGACGGACGAGTTGAGTCTTGGTCATGCCTGAAGCCATGAAACCTCCTCTTGGTGGAACTTCGATTTTCCTGCGATGCGAGCATGTTATACCATGTTTCCTGTGGAAAAACAGCGTTGGAGCCGCATTTTATGCGGTTTTTTTCACTTAGGAACCTCGGAAGCCCCTAAAAATGGCGTTTTTTCGCGTTTGTCCGTTCCGCGCGACCCCGCTGAGCTAACTTTGGCCAGACTGGGAAAGGCTGGGCTGTCCGGCCAATGCGATCCGCGCTGCGTGTGATAATGATCTTCAGGAGCCGACTTTCGTGAGTTGTGCGATCTGCGAAAAGCGAAAAGAGAAGCGCTTTTGTCCCGCCATTCACGGGCGCATTTGCCCGCAGTGTTGTGGTGAGCAGCGCGAAGTGACGCTCGATTGCCCGAGCGATTGCGTGTATCTGCAACAGGCTCGCGAGCACGAGAAGCCTCGGCCCCTGGACGATTTGGATGGGCCATCCTTATTTTCGCAGGTGGAGATTGGCGAGCAGTTCCTCTACGACCACGAACACCTGATCCTGGGCCTGACCTACGCGTTGGCCAAGAGCACGCAGGCGGACCGGCTCATCAAAGATTCCGATCTGATCGCTGCGCTCGCATCGATGGCCAAGAAGCAAGAGACGCTGGTGAACTCGGGGCTGCATTACGAAACTCCGATCACCAGCTTGAGCCAGCAGGCGGTTGTCGCCGAATTGCATAGGATGCTGAAGGAGTATCGCGAGGTGGAACAGAAGCAACTCGGCTACAGCCGGCTTCACGATTCTGATGTACTGCGCGCGCTCGTCTTCCTGCTGCGCATGGGGCATGCCCGCACGTCCTCAAGGCCAAAGGCGCGAGCTTTCGTGGATTTCGTCATGGCCCAGTTTCCGGAGAAACAATCAGCAGTGGTTGCTCCGGGAGAAAGTGCGAGCCGGCTCATTATTCCCTAGCGGCAGTTGTGGAACGGTCAAAGGCTGTCCGCGAACATGGTTTTGTAGTGTCTATACCAGTCGCTTTGAAAGCGCTCTTCGGGGTCATACTTTTTCTTCAATCGGAGAAATTCTGCAAACTGTGGATAGCAGCTTTCAACCTGTTTTAGATCCGCGTAGCGATGATATGTCAGGTAGTACGTGCCTCCGCGCCGTGCGGCCATATCGATGAGCCTTCTGAAGGCGTCGGCTGAACGCTGGAGCCCTTCCGGGTTGTGAACGGTGTGCAGGTTGAAGATCGTGCATGCATAGGGCTGCTTTGCCCAGGGCAAGAAGCTTTCCTCGTCGCGCTCGATTAGGCGAACGGTTCCGTAGATCAATTCCACTTTATTCTTGCGAAAGTCGTCTCGGACTTCATCGAAAAACCCCTTCAGCATCGACCTTGGGACATCGATCTCAGTGATGATTTCGGTGGCAGGATAGGGAGCGTGAAGTTTCTCATCGATTTCGCGATGATAGTTGTCGGGGTAGATGCTCAACTGGTGAATGTCTGACCAGTAAATCTGCCCGCTCGTCGAGAGATAGTAATCCGCATATTTTTCAAAGGCCCTTTTCCCATCGGTGTGTGCAAGATACAGGAGCTGCCTCCAGTTCTCATCGGACAACTGTTTTTCAGCGGCAGGAATCGGCGTTTCCATCGGAACCGGGCGATAGCAAGAGAAAACACCTTTGTGCAGGAAGTCTTCAGACTCGCGCTCGATGGAGAATTGAAAATCGCCATACTCAAATCCGTCAGAGATGCGCTTGTCGAATGCGGTCATCAGATCGTCAACTGTCCGAATCTCCACAATCCGCTCGACCTTTTTTCTCGGCACGAGACGCAATTGCACGGAGGCGACGATTCCAAACAGACCGTATCCGCCATGCACAAGGCGAAATAACTCCGGGTTCTCGGTTCGACTGCAGGTGTGCACAGCCCCGATTGCATCCACAAGGACGAACGATTCGACGTTGCTGACGAAAGGCTTCATCTTCAGACCACGCCCGTGTGCGTTCGCTGCCATGGTTCCGGCCATCGTCAGTCGGTCGGCGCCGGTTTGCTTCTGCGCGATGCTCCAGGGCTGGCGATCCCCGTTTTGCAGCGCGACGTAACCGCCAATCAGCGCCGGCCACTCCATCCCGGCTTCAACTTCCAAAATTCCGCGATCACGATCGAGGTGGAGAATTCGGCTCAACTGTCTGCTATCGATCAACAAAGTGTCGGTACCAAACTGCTGCCCTCCCATTGCGTGCCGCCCACCAGCAACCGAAATTGCCTTTCGATCTTTTCCTGCTTTACGAATGATGGTCTGCACTTCTTCCAGAGATCGTGGCTGTAAGACTTCCAGCACGCGAGTGGAATTGAGCTGGGAATGAACATCGTTGACGAGGATCGGCTCTAGATCCGGCAATAACTTTCCGGCCGCACGCGGAGCGACAGCAAGAGCAACAGAACCGGCGATGAACTCGCGTCTTGAAATCATATGCCTCCGGAAACATTCGAAACAGGTCGCCGAGCGCTACTCTAAAACAAGAACGGCACGAGACGCCACGTCCGGTTCACATAACGTTTGTACGGCTCCCCGAGCGCGGCAGCAAGCGCAGTTTCTTCGATGGGAATGCGATAGGCATAGGCGGACCCTAGGCAGAACAGAGCCGTAGCAAGCCCAGCCCAATTCCCCAGAGCCAACCCGAAGCCGAGTAACGTGAGCAGAGCTCCGCTGTAGGAAGGATGACGGAGGTAGCGGTAAGGACCTGCTTCAACCAAGGTCTGACCGCTATGGATCGCGACATCGAACGTGAAGTACTTTCCCAATATCGTCGCGGCGTACCAGCGAAGCGCGATGCCCGCCAACATCAGGCAGATGCCAGCAGAGAAGACTGCGGTCCTTTTCCACAAAATAGCGGCCTGGGGTAGAAGAAAAGAGAGCAAAAAGTCGGCCGCTATTCCCGTCCACCAGAGGATGACGATAAGACCAAGTGACCCTTGATCACGAGCCTTGGAAGAGTCGGTTGATTGCTTTACTTTCCAGGCGATGGCTTCTGGCACTATCCACGACGCGAACGCAACCCAGAAAGTCCGGGCGTAAACCCGTCCCGACAAGAATGGCAAAGGAAGCATTTAAAGATCTCTCGCTGACCCACACTTATAACTCAAGGGACGCTTCCTTGACTATCGATTAGGTGGCGTCGGGCAAGGCGGGCGCTGGCCCTAGCATCTTGCGGACTGCTTGGCCCGGCGGCAAGGCATCACGCAGTTCCCGGATAGTTCGCTCGAGCACAGGATGAACCGCGTCCGGGGCGATTTCCGCGAGGGGTTCGAGCACGAAGCGGCGTTCGTGCATGGCTGGGTGAGGGATCGTCAGGCCGGTGTCGTGGAGGACTAAGTTGCCGAACAACAGAATGTCGAGGTCGATGATTCGAGGACCTTTTTCTTGTGTTCGCTGTCGTCCCAGTTGCTTCTCGATCTCGAGAACGCCGGCCAGCAGATGCTGTGGCGTTTGCTCTGTATTCAGCTTAACCGCACAATTCAGAAACCATGGTTGTGCGGCGAATTCCACCGGTTCGGTTTCATAGAGAGATGAAACCGCGACGATCTCGCCGAACGCACGCAAGCGATCGATGGCCGTGCGCAAATTTCCCGAGCGGTCACCGACATTGGAGCCAAGCGAAAGATAGACAGGTCCACGCACTGGATAAGTTTTCCGTAAAAAGTGTCAGAGCCAAGGTATCCAGATTAAGACTTGCGGCTGGCCCTGTTCCCAGCGACGCTTAGAAGTCGCAGCCACGAGAATCGCATATTTATCTTGACATTATTTTCAGTGCAACATTGTCATTCCGGTCGCCGCTTTTTGGCGCGAGGAATCTGCATTTTTCGCGGTTCCAGACAACAGCAGATTCCTCGCTGACGCTCGGAATGACAACCCGTTGAAATGTAACAAATATTGTGCGACTCCCGATAGCCGGCGATGCACGGGCGGGGACGCCCGCGCCTACACTAAGCGAGGTGAAGGCTCCAATGCTTTCCATTCACGCCAAGATAGATCGTACCCAGCGCTTGCTGCGGATGCTCGAGGAAGATGCCCCGCTGCTCGCCGTCCGCGTCGCCCAGTTAACCCCGGAGCGCCAGCAATCGGCAAAAGAATACGCCGCCCAGTTGGCCGCACATGCCCGCGCGGAACTTGAAAAGCTGCTCGAACAAGGATCCTTCTGGGACGCCAACGACCCCACGCCGCAAGCGGCTGACTAGCGGTTAAGCCATCAATATCGCGGATTGACAATCAGGCCAACTGCCCAGCCATGGCGTGCATGGACGCGGAGACAGCCTCGCGCTCGTCGTCGACGGTGGTCTCTTCCCATAGCGTGCGATCCCGCAGTAGGCGGGAGACTAGCGCGGTATGCATGGCATGGCCGGCCCGGTCCGCCACTACATTTCCCAGAATCTGCTTTCCCAGAAGCGCGAGGTCGCCGATGAGGTCCAACACCTTGTGGCGCACAAATTCGTCGTCGAAGCGCAGCGGAGGATTCTCCAAACCATTTCTGCTCAGCACCACGCAGTTATCTCGCGAGGCGCCACGGATCAGGCCCATATTGCGCATGGTCTGCTCATCCTCTCGCGAACCGAAGGTCCGCGCCGCCGCGATTTCGCGCAGGTAATTTCCGTTGGCGATTTCCATGCTGAAGGTTTCTTTGCCGATAAGCGGATGCGGAAAGTTGATGGCGTAAGACACAGCATAAGTGTCCGCGGGATACACCGCGATAAACTTGTTGCCGTCTCGCATTTCCAAGGCGCGGCGAATGCGGAGATAGCTCCGCGGCCGCCGCTGTTTACGGATTCCCGCCTGATAAATGAGTTCCACAAAAGGCCGCGCGCTCCCGTCCAGAATGGGCAGTTCCAGATTGTCCAGTTCGACGATGGCATTATCGATGCCTGTTCCGATGAAAGCCGAAAGCAAATGTTCGGTCGTGGAAATCAGCACGCCCTTCTTCATCAGGCTGGTGGCATAGCTGACGCGGGCGACATTGCGGCTGACGGCCTCAACCTCAAAGCCATCGAGATCGACGCGGCGAAACACGATCCCAGACCCCGCCGGCGCCGGCAGAATCCGCAAACGCACAGGCGCGCCGCTGTGCAGACCTACCCCGGCGCATTCCACCGCCCCACGAATTGTTTGCTCGTGTTTCAGCCTTGGGTCTCTTATCTGTTGTTAGATGAGCAGATTACCGCCTGCGGCCGTAACTCTGGCTGTGGCAATTTAGCCACAGTTCGTGGGGGATTTCCCGATTCGGATATGGGAGGATGGTCTAACATCAAATCGCGCAGGGACTTAGCCTGTGAAAAAGAACGACCGTGGCCTAGGGTCACTTTTTAGGTGCGGGTTTGTTCGGATCGTAGTTCACGTCAGCGGCGAAAAGCGAGTCACTCAAGCCCTTATTGTAGGTGACCGAGTTAAAAAAACGTTGGTTGGACATATCTCCGTTATAGAAACGGGTGACGCTGAACGGAGTCATTACGCCTTGCACCGGGCGGTAGTTATCGAAGACCTCGTCCTCGATGTTGCGCTGCTGATCGGTGGGGTCGCGCCACGAGAACGTCTTCTTCACCGGCAGATGCGTCGCGGTGTCGATGTACAACGTCACGCTCTGGTTGTTGGCATTCATTATCGTGACTTGTTCCGTGTCTTTCTGAGCGGCGATGGTATGGCCCTCATAGAACAGAGCGATGCCAGGCTGGGATAGCCACTTGCGGATCACCCAATCCAACGAATATTCACGTCGACGAAGGTAGTCGCTCACCGCCTTGGGATCGTCGGAGCGAGTGCCTTTGTATGTGATCTCAAAACCCTTGTCGCCCCGGTAGACGTAAGCGACGTCACGCTTCTTGGTGAGCTCGACGCGATCGCGATCAGGGAATTTATAGAAACGCCAGAACAGAACGCCAACGCCCTCTGATTCTCCTAAATGAAATCCGTAGCTGCGGCCTTCCTGACTGATGTCTTCAATATTCAAGTAAGCATTTCCGCCCAGAGCCTCGATCATCTGATCAAGCAGAGCTTTAGCTTTGTGGACGTTTTCCTGGTCAACCGGAATGGACGGCGTGGCTGCGGGCGCCGAGGTGTTCGCTTGCCCGAAGGCGAGCGCAACCAGCAAAAAAGCGGATAGAAGACACTTCATGTTTCCCATAGCTTAGACGCTAAGACATACTATTGTAGCTGCCTTGGCATAAAATGTAGGCGCGCCCGCCCGTGCAGCCCGCGTGGAAATCTCACTATCCCGCGAGCACTGCTCCGCCGTTGACGTTGAAAACCTCTCCGGTAATAAAGCCAGCCTGAGGAGTACACAGGAAGAGGATCGGAGCCGCGATTTCTTCCGGCGTGGCCACACGCCCTAACGGGATGGTGGCAAAGATCGTAGCCCGGCTCTTCGCATCATTCAGCGCGGCCGCGGACATATCCGTATCCACCCACCCCGGAGCCACGCAATTCACATAAATGCCACCGCGCGCCAGTTCAGTAGAGAGCCCTTTGACCATGCTGATGAGCGCGCCCTTGGTCGCAGCGTAGTCGCAGTGAAAAGCCTCGCCACGCTGTCCTGCGGTGGAACTGACCAGCACAATGTGACCTGCGGCCCCGCCTGATTTCTCCTGCCGCTTCATCTGCGCAACGGAATGCTTAATGAGTGCGAAGACGCTGTCCAGATTGATGGCAACCGTGTTGCGCCACTGCGAGTCGCGCATCTGATCGACGGGCACGTCCTCTGCGGGCCAGACGCCGTGATTGGCGACAAGAATATCGAGCCGTCCGAAGCGATCAACGGTCTGTGCGACCAACTCGCGCGCCGTCTCCGTCCCAGAAAGATTGCAGGCCACAGCTGCGCATCTGTCCCCCGGAAAAACGTTGCTCGCAACGTTGGGGTTTGCAGCGTCGCGTCCGGACAGTTCCTTTACCAGTTGATCCGCCCGCTCCTTTGACTTCTCGTAATTGAATAGGACTCGCGCGCCCGCAGCCACAAACGTGCGTACCACAGCCACGCCGATGCCGCGCGAACCACCGGTAACCAGCGCCACCTTACCAGAGAGCGAAAGATTCATAGCGAATAGTCTCGGGCTTCAAGCTGCAACATTCAACGTGCCGCGGGATGGCACGCGGGTGCAACCTGATCGGAACGTGTAACGCGGGCGCCTCGCCCCAGGGGCGCGTGCCAAAGCAGCGGGCGGAGGCGCCTACTCCACCCCGACTATTTCCTCTTTTCGATCTTCGCCCAGGTGTCTTTCAACGCGACGGTGCGGTTGAAAACCGGCTTTCCCAGGGCCGAGTCGAGATCGACGCAGAAATATCCCAGGCGCTCGAACTGATAGCGGTTGCCCGGGACGGCGCTGGCCAGAGAGGGCTCAAGCTTGCAGTCGGTCAGCACCTCGAGCGAATTCGGATTCAGATTCGCGGTGAAATCCTGGTCCGCGTCTGTTTGATTGGGATCTTCCTTGCTGAACAGATTCTCGTAAATCCGTACCTCGGCGTTGACAGCGTGCGCGGCTGAGACCCAGTGAATCGTGGATCTTACCTTGCGCCCGTCCGGCGGATTGTTGCCGCCTCGGGTTGCGGGGTCGTAGGTGCAGTGCACTTCGATCACTTCGCCTTTGTCGTTCTTCACCACGCTTGTGCAAGTCACGAAGTAGCCGTAGCGCAAACGCACCTCGCGTCCCGGAGACAGCCGGAAATATTTCGGCGGAGGAATTTCGCGGAAGTCATCCTGCTCGATATAAAGCGTGCGGGAGAAAGGTATTTTGCGACTGCCCGCGCTGGGGTCCTCGGGATTGTTCACCGCGTCCATCTCTTCGGTTTGGTTCTCCGGATAATTGTCGATCACGACCTTTAATGGACGCAGCACGGCCATGGCGCGAGGAGCGCGTTTGTTTAAGTCCTCGCGAACGAAGTGCTCCAGCATCGCGAGTTCGATCGAGCCGGTTGTCTTCGAAACGCCGATGGCTCCACAGAAATTGCGGATTGCCTCCGGCGTGTAACCGCGGCGGCGAATGCCGGAAAGCGTGGGCATGCGAGGATCGTCCCAACCGCTCACGCGGCTTTCGCGTACCAACTGGTGCAGCTTTCGCTTGCTCAGCAAGGTGTAGGTCAGATTCAGCCGGTCGAACTCAATCTGTTGCGAAGGAAAGATCCCCAACTCTTTTATGAACCAATTGTAGAGTGGGCGGTGATCCTCGAACTCGAGCGTGCACATGGAATGCGTAACCTGCTCAAGCGAATCCGACTGCCCATGCGCAAAGTCATACATGGGATAGATGGGCCACTTGCTGCCCGTGCGATGGTGGTCGGCATGAAGGATGCGGTACATCACGGGATCGCGCATGTTGAAATTCGGCGAAGCCATGTCGATCTTGGCCCGCAGAGTTCGGGAACCGTCGGGGAACTCGCCTGCGCGCATACGTTCGAACAGGGCAAGGTTTTCTTCAACAGACCGATTGCGGAAGGGGCTGTCTTTGCCGGGTTCGGTCAGCGTGCCGCGGTATTTGCGTATTTCGTCGGCGGTCAGATCGTCGACATATGCCTTCCCCGCCTTGATGAGCTGCACGGCCCACTCGTAGAGCTGGTCGAAATAGTCAGAGGCGTAGAAAAGCCCATCCCACTGGAAGCCCAACCACTTCACGTCTTCCATGATCGAATCGACGTACTCGGTCTCTTCCTTTTCGGGATTGGTGTCGTCGAAGCGGAGATTGGTGTGCCCGCCGAATTCGTCGGCGAGGCCGAAATCGAGGCAGATCGCCTTGGCATGGCCGATGTGCAGATATCCATTGGGCTCGGGAGGAAAGCGCGTCTGTACCCGTCCGCTGAACTTATGGGTCTTCAGGTCGTCGAGAATGATGTCGCGAACGAAATTCGAAGGCCGTGGTTCGACGGGCGCGTTGGCGGCGGCTTCGGTTTGGGGGTTCGAGGCACTCATAGCTTTTACTGAGGCGCAGGCTGGTGAAGTTTCATCCTCGCGCCTGACGCACGGGGCTTCGGCCATCAGAGCCGGTCCATCGCCGGAATAGTCTGATGCGGAACCAACACTATAACTCATCTGAGAAACCGGGTGCGCGAGCGGGAAATCTCTGCCGCTCGGACGGGGCGTCCAACCTACGTCTCTGCCCCTGGAAACTCAGGCCGCACCGTACCGGCGAGGACGCCCGCGCCTACATCGGCAGAGCGTCAAGTGCCGCCGGTAACCACTGGATGGTTACCTCCGGGGGCTTTCTGAACGCCGTTGTAGCCATCTAAGGATTATATTGTTTTGTCTGGATTGGTGTGAAAACATTGGCTTCTCAGATTCCTTCAATGCAGGGGCGATTGTAGGCAGCGGCGGAAAACTGTTTCGAGCTTATGGATAGCATCGCAATCAGCGTCGTCATCGTGCCGGGGGTCGTCGCCCTCCTGCTCTTCCTGCTGTTCACCTACCTTTACGAGCAGAGCCGGCATCAGTACTTCCGCGCCTGGCAGCTAGGCTGGGCCGCCTACACTCTGCACTACGCACTGGACGCTTGGGTGGCTTTCCGCCGGCCTTCGGTGGTGGTGTCGTTCTTCAGTTCTTTGTTGCTGATGACGATGGCGCTTTGCATCTTCATTTCCACGCGGCTCATGAACCGTCGGAAGTTTCGTCTGCGCTGGTATGACGTGGCGGTCGGCGTGGGTGGGATTGCCCTGGCCTGGTGGAATCTTCGGGATCAGATCGTAGGCGGAGTCTTTCATCCCGAGGGCGTTCCCAATCCACACCTGCCCCTGGACGTTGGCTTGGGCGTAGTGCTGCTGTATTGCTCTTTTTATTTTTATCGATACGCGCATCGCAAGAATTCACTGGCCTTTACCTTTCTTGGCATGTCGCTGGCCTTGTGGGCTGTCTTGATGATTTTCGGAGAGCTCCACAATCCATTTCTAGTCATGTTCGGAATCGCGGGCCATTTTCTGGGCCCGATCCCGCAGATGCTGCTGGGCATCGCTATGGTGATGGTGTTGTTTGAGAACGAGCGCAATGCGGTGCAGGAAAATGCGTTGGCGTTCTCCACGTTGGGCGTCGATCCCATGCGCCTTCTTTCGGCGGAAGATCTTGTGCCCAGCCTGCAAAGCATCCTGGACCGGCTGGCGGCGCCTCTGCCTACAGAGCGGGCCGTGATCTATATTTCGGAGCGCTGGCGCGCAATTTTGCCCTCGGTGCAGCGCGGCTTTTCACCTGAACTGGTCAGCAAGATGGAGAAAAGCGGCGCCGGCGAGTATATCGCCGAGCTGGCTTACCGCCGAGGCGGATTCGTCACCTTCCACAATTTCTCCGAGATGTCGGAGCCGCTGCCTGCCTTTCCCGGTGCGCGCTTTGAACAATTTCGCCAGGTGCTGGCGGAAGAAAATATCCGCAATATTACAGCCGTCAGCCTGCAGACCAGGGAACACAACTTCGGAGTCATCCTTTTTCCTCATGCCGAGCGCCGCATGTTTGGATCCTCGAACTTGCGCTTGCTGATTGGGCTGGCATTGCAGATCGGGCTGACGCTGGAAAACTACGTGGTCATGCACGACGCCCAACGCCGCACCAAGGAATATGAACTGCTGACCCAGATCGGCCAGGCCATCAGCTCGCGTCTCGATCAGGAAGAAATCCTGCGTACGGTTCACAACGAACTTGGGCAAATTTTTGATACCAGCGAGTTTTACGTAGCGTTTCAGGAAGGCGAGCATATCCGCTTCGAGTTCGAAGTGGAACGAGGTCAGATTCTGCCCAAGCGCTCGCGCAAAGTCGACAATGGCCTGACCGAGTACATTCTCCGCACCGGGCAGCCGCTGCTGATTCGTGGCGATCTGGAGAAGGCTCGCGAGCGCCTGGGCGCGACCTACATTCCGGCGCGTCCCTCAAAATGCTTCTGCGGTGCGCCCATATTGCTGGGAGGCAAACCCGCCGGAGTCATGGCGGTCATGAGTGCGGAGCGCGAACACATCTTCGAGCAACGCGACCTGGAAGTAATACAGACCGCGGCCGGCCAAGTCTCGGTAGCAGTCGAGAACGCCCGGTTGTTTGCTGAAGAGCAGCGCCGATCCCGCCAGTTCGCCTTTCTCAACAGCATCTCCAAGACCGCCATCTCCAGCGAAGACTCGGAACAAATGCTGCTCGAAATTGTTGGTCACATCCAGAAGACTTTTCGCTTCGATCACATTGGCATCGGCATTTTTGACTATGTTCGCAAGGACATCGAAATCAAGGCGGAAGCCGGCATCACGGCTAAGGCTTTGGGAATGCGAATCCCGCTCGGCGTTGGAATCCTCGGACGCGTGGCGCGGACCGGCGAGAGCGCACTCGTGCAGACCACAGGAGCAACGAACTTGCAAGGAGTAATGCCCGATTCGCGATCCGTGCTTTGCAGTCCGATCAGCTATAGCGAGACCTTGCTGGGGGTGCTCAACGTTGAGAGCCGGCAGGAGGACGCATTTTCTCCCGAAGATGTTCTGATCATGAATACGCTAGCCGACCTTCTGGCGACAGCGTTGCACAACTCATTCGTATTTCAGAAGCTGCAACAAACTGCCATCACCGATGGCCTCACCGGGATCAAGACGCGCCGCTTCTTCTGGGAGGCCCTCAGCTCGGAATGGAAGCGGGCTTCGCGTTCCGGGCGGCCCTTTTCCGTCGTGCTCATTGACCTCGACAAATTCAAGGAAGTCAACGACACGCTGGGGCATCTCGAGGGAGACCTCGTGCTTGCCCGCGTGGGGCGATTGCTCGAGCAGAAATGCCGGCAGTCCAACGTGGTCGCCCGCTACGGCGGCGACGAGTTCATCATTCTCATGCCCGAAACCGGAGTCGAGCAGGCCCAAGTCCTTGCCGAACGTCTGCGCCTCTGGCTTTCGACCGATCCCATGCTGCAGGAACATCTCATTACCGGCAGCTTTGGTGTCGCCAGTTTCCCCGTGCATGGGTTCACCGCGGAAGAAATTATTCGTATCGCCGACGCGGGAATGTACGTCTCCAAACATGCCGGCGGCGATCGTGTTTCCACTGCCGACGAATCCGGAGACGAGAAGAGCGGCACGGCGCAGCGGCAACTGATCTCCGGCTACATCGAAGGCTTTCTCCATCGTGAGCACACTGGCCCCGAGCACCTCGAGGAACTCCTCACCACGCTTAAGAAACTGAGCGCTGGGGACGGTGGGGATGACGATGGAAGTGTCCAGGTTCTGCGCGAAGCGATTGAAGCGCTCAGCCGCGCAGCGGAATTGCGCGAACTGAACGGCGCTGGACATGGCGAGATGGTGGCTCGCTACAGCGAGCTAATGGCGCGGGCTCTGGGCCTGTCTCCCGAGGAAATCGATGATGTCGCCTATGCCGCCCGGGTACACGACGTCGGAAAAATCTTTGTTCCCGAACGAGTTCTCAACAAGACCGGGCCCTTGACCGACGACGAATTCTTTGTCGTAAAAATGCACGCCCGTGCCGGAGGGGAAATCGTTGCCACCCTTCCGGGCAGCGAGTTGCTCAAGAAAGCGGTCGAGCATCACCACGAATCCTTCGACGGGACTGGATACCCGGACAACCTTCAGGGCGAACAGATTCCTCTCTGGGGAAGAATTCTCGCGGTCTCTGATGCCTACGTCAACATGACCACCGAACGTTCCTTTGCTCCCGCCAAAAGCAGCGGCCAGGCTCTGGCGGAACTGGAACGCCTGAGCGGCATCCGCTACGACGGAATGCTGGTCCGTGTTCTGCTGCGCCAACTGAAAACCGAAAGGGCTTCGTCAAGTTTCGGCAACTGAGCAAGAATGTAGGCGAGGGCGTCCCTCGCCCGTACGCCGTGACCACAATAGTTCCCGTGGCGGTTGTCTTCGGGGGCGTCCCGCCGGTTCGGCGCACCTGCGCGACAATCTCACATTCAAGCCAAGATCATGCACGATCGGAAATCTCCCGCACAAGAGCGAATGCAAGTCGCGTGGGCCCTCGCCGCCCTAGCCGTCCTCGTCCAAATACTGACCGACGGCAGGTACGGCTATTTCCGCGACGAACTCTACTATCTGGCAGCGAGTGACCATCTCGCCTTCGGCTACGTCGATTTTGCACCTCTGATTGCATGGCTCACGCGCGCCAGCCGGGTCATGCTCGGCGATTCTCTGCATGCTATTCGCCTCCTCCCATCACTCGCTTTCGGCGCGGAGGTCGCGCTTACCGGCTACATCGCACGCGAACTCGGCGGAAAGCGCTGGGCCGTTTTGCTCGGGTCCGGCTCAGTGTTGCTTGCTCCAGTAATTCTCGGGAACGCCACGCGGGTTTCCATGAATTCCATCGAGCCGCTGTTTTGGATGGGTTGCGTCTATTTCCTGCTTCTCGCCATAAACCGGCAACAACCAAAACTGCTCCTGTGGTGCGGAGTTTTGCTGGGCTTCGGGCTCGAAAATAAGCACTCCACCGTATTCTTCCTAAGCGCGCTCGTCGCTGGCCTGCTGGCCACTTCGGAGCGCCGGTTGTTCGCCAGCAAATGGTTCTGGATCGCCGCCGCTCTGGCTCTGGTCATCGCTCTTCCGAACGTCCTCTGGCAGTATCAGCACCGCTTCCCCACGCTCGAAGATTTACGCAACGTCAAAGCGACTCACAAGAATGTCGAATTGCCTCCGCTGCCGTTCATCGGCCAGCAGATCATGATGCTCGCCCCGGTCAGCGCGCTGGTCTGGATCGCTGGACTTGGATTCCTGCTATTCCACAGCGAAGCCAAGCGCTATCGCTTCATGGGGGTGACGTATCTGGTCTTCCTCGCAATAATGATGGCGCTGAAAGGAAAGGATTATTACCTGGCACCGATCTATCCCGTGCTGTACGCCGCCGGCGGAGTGTTCTGGGAAAAGCTCGCGGAGTCGCGTCCTCGCCTGCGCTGGTTGCGCGTTGCCTTGCCCGCCGTTGTTTTTGGACTGGGCCTGATCGCGGTCCCGCTGGTACTTCCGATTCTTCCTCCGGCAAAGATCGTTCCCTACATGGAAGCGCTCGGCCTCAAAGTGCCGCGAACCGAGACCGGCATGAGAGGTCTGCTCCCGCAACATTTCGCCGACGAATTCGGATGGCCCGAGATGGTCGAAACCGTAGCCAGCGTCTACAACTCGCTCCCGCCGGATGAGCGCGTTAAGACCGCAATCCTCGCAGGGAACTACGGAGGAGCCGGGGCAATCGATTTCTTCGGCCCGCGCTACGGCCTGCCCAAAGCGATCAGCGCACACCAGAACTATTATTATTGGGGACCGCGACAATACATTGGCGAAAGCATCATTCTGCTGGAGTGGGACCTCGAAGATGCAAACTATTGGTGTGGCAAAGTAGACCAGGGTCCGACGAACGCCCCGTACTACGGCATGGGCTGGGAGCACTACACCATCCTGATCTGCCACAATTTCAAAAAAACCCTGGCAGAAGCCTGGCCCCAACTCAAGACCTGGAACTAATGTAGGCGCGATGGTCCTCGCTCGCGCGGCCGAGAGCGTTTGATCCGAACACAAGGCCGACGTACCCGGCCGGCTGACTAAAGAAAACGACTGACTTGATTCAGCGCCCGCTAGGTATGCGCGTGCGGACTTTGCGCGGGATTTTTCTGCGGCGGGGGCGGAGCCTTGATCACTTTGACTTCAAACTCCATCGGGAATTGTTTCGGCGGATAGCAAGCAGCATTGTCGCAAGCCTGGTACTTGAGCTTCCCACGAATCTCGTATTTGCCGGGCAGCACACTCGCCAGAGGCCGCACCTGCACCGTTAGATCAAATTCTCCGCTGTAGACGCTGAGCTTTTCATCGGGAGCAAAGGCAAAGCTCATCTGCTGCCCCGGCGGATAAGTGATTTTCCCCACCACGATATCGGTAGGCACGTCCAGCTTGAGGGTTGTCGGAATCAGATATTCCGCCGAGGGCGTGTTGGAGTTAATGTGAAAGCCCGAACCTACGTGGAATCGCAACTCCACGGGCGTGGATTTTCCGCGGATCGCGGTGGTAACCGGGACTGTCGACAGGGTCACAGATGGAACTTTCCTGCCTTGCAGGTCCTGCGCCATCAACGGCGCAGCCGATAACAAGAAAAGTAAAGTAGCCTTGACGATGCAGTTCACGTTTGATTTGTTTTCAATCACGGTGTCGTCTATTTGTTGGCCACAGCACCTGAACCAACGATTTTCTTGATGTCGTCCTCGATCTCGCCCCGGCCTTTCAAGCCGAACGCCTTGTCGACAATCTTGCCGTTGCGATCAAGATAAAAAGTTTCCGGTAGAAACTGCACCCCGCCGTAAGCGTCCCCTACCGCTTCCTTGCCAATCAGAATGGGATAATTCACATTCATGCTCTGCGCAAATTCCGCAATGTCCTTGGTGCTCGCATCGTCCATCGCCACGCCAAGAAACTGCACCCCCGACGGTCCATATTGCTTCTGCAAATCAACAAACCAAGGCATCTCAATCTTGCACGGCCCGCACCAGGTCGCCCAGAAGTTCAGGACTACGGCTTTTCCGCGGTAGTCGGAGAGGTGGACGGTTTTGCCGTCGAGGGATTGCAGGGTGAAGTCGGGGGCGATGCCGTTGGTTTGGGCGCTGCCGGCGGCGCCGGTCGGCGCGGGGCGGCGGGCCAGTTTGAAGGCGAGCACCAGCATCAGAGCGACGACCATCGCCACGATGATGATGACAACCGGATCACGTTTCACGGAAGACTCCAATCAAAGCGCGAATCGATTCAGGAACGACAAGTAGTTCGAAATAATAGTGAAGCGTCCCAAGACTAACAGTACACCCAACGCGATCAGCAATGCGCCGCTGGCTACTTCGATGGCGTGCATGTGGGCGCGGAAGCGGCTGTAGAATTTCAGGAAGCGCTCGATGCCGAGAGCCGTCAGCAGGAACGGCACCGCTAATCCCATCGAGTACACAGCCAGGAGCGCGATGCCCTTAAACACGGAATCTTGCTCCGCGGCGAAGCCGAGAATCACTGCCAGAATCGGACCCACGCACGGAGTCCAGCCGAAGGCAAACGCGAACCCGATCAGGAATGCGCCGCCGGGTGTGCTGCCGCCCTTTACACTGTGGAGACGCTTGTCGGAATACAACGCGTTGATCCGAAGAAGTCCCGTCAGGTGCAGACCAAACAGAATGATGACGACGCCAGCGACCTGCGCCAAAGTTGATTTGTAGCGGGCCAGTAACTGGCCAACCTCGGTCGAGATTGCACCCAGCGTGATGAAGACGACGCTGAAGCCTAGAATGAAGCTGACGGAATTCAGCATCATTTTGCGCAGCAATCGCGACTCGTGCGATTTCAACTCTTCGACGCCCGCGCCGGAAATCAGCGACACGTAGCCGGGCACCAGAGGCAATACGCATGGCGAGAGGAACGACACCAAGCCGGCAACGAAGGCTGCGATTGGAAGAGGAAGGCCAGTCATCGCAGAGTCATTCTACCTGTCCGGAGGGTTTTCGCTCGTGAATTAGTGCAGCCATAGGTTTTTTCCTTCGTGGCTATTGGACTCAGTCGAGTCCAAAAAGTCGCGTAAACACATGTAAAAGTTCTGTCACCGCCGGGATACGCACGGGCGAGGACGCCCGCGCCACACTGACACTCTCAATTGGGTGCTTTCTTGTTTTTGGTTCTGCTCTTGCTCGCCGCGGCAGGAGGCGAAGAGTTTTGTGGCGGTTGCGGTTCCGGGGTCACTGACGAGGGACCTTCGGCGAGGACTTTGCGGATCAGGCCCAGCGGCACAGTCGCGGTCAGCAACGCACGGCTCTTTTCTTGTTGAATTTTCAAGCTGTCGAAGAACGCTTTCATGTCGGGATCGGGCCCTGGTGTGGAGATGGTGCTTTCGGCAGTGCGAAAAACGTTGAGGTAGTTGTCGATTCGTAGGGCGAGTTGGTTGGCTTCGTCCTCGCTCCCGGTAAATGCCTGAGCCTTGAAGTGGACGGCGCCGAGGTAGCGCACCGAGGCCACGACCGTTGCCGGTTTAGGGAACAGAAAGCCGGCAGCGGAGAGGTCTGCCGTAGGTTGAACCCTGAAAACCGCCCATCCGAGGCTGGCGAACGGGACCTCCTTATAATACTGGCGGAGGAGCGCTGGTCCCCCGAAAGGCGACGCCAGCTTGCGGGAGCGATCAATGATTCCACGGACGACGAGTGGGTCGTCGAGATTCGACGCTGCGACCGTGTCCACGCCCAGGATGGCGACTCGCACCGTGCGGCCTTCGAGTGGGATGTTGTAGATGTCGCGCGTCTGGTAAGTTTCGACTGAACTGGAGATCTGCCCCAGGTATGCCCGCAGGCGTTCGCCGTCAATTTTCCCGACAAAGACTTCGGAGAAGCGAGGCTGCTGCGCGGTGTCCGCCTTAGCGGCGGGCGACTGCACGGGATAATGAATTGCCAGGGCGGCTTCGTCCAGATCGCGTTCGAATTGAAAACCGGTGGCCTGGATGAACTGCTCGTAGTCCTGATCGTGGGGCACGGCCGGAAGTTCGCCAGCGATATCGGCGCGGCGCATCCATCCCAGGTTTACATAGACGAAGCCATCGGCGGCGGGAAGCAGGCGCGCAGGCTCAGGTGGGGCATGCTTTCGCAGCACGACGGCCAGAGCAACCGCCGTTGCAACCAGCAGGACGGCCAGGAGAATAGGGAGGCGTCGTCGTATTCGCATGTAAGCGCGGCTGGTCCGGCGAGGAGCCCTTACCTATAAACGCCGAAATGCCGAGGATTTGGTCATGATAGCATTCGCGGGGACGGCTCGCTTATCAATCGGGATGCCGGGTAATGTACAAAGGCCATAAGGCGAAAGCCAGTGGTCAGTTCCCAGTTCTCAGTTCTCGGTTTGCCTCGGGATGCCGGTTGCGTCACGAACTGTGTTTGGAGGTGTTTCCGTGTCTAACAGCAAGTCGGCGACGATTGGCGTCGAATGCATTATTCCGATCTTGAGGGTTGACAGTGTCGCTGCCAGCATCCGCTACTACGTGGATGTGCTCGGCTTCAAGGTGGATTGGGGCAGCGAGCGTGATTCGACCTTTGCGTCGGTTTCCCGCGATCGCCGGGCGATCATGCTGGCTCAGGGAGAACAAGGGCAGCCGGGGACTTGGCTCTGGATCGGGGTCGAAGACATCGAACCTCTCTACGCCGAGTACAGCGCCAAGGGTGTGAAGTTCCGAGAGCAGCCGACCAACTATCCTTGGGCCTACGAGATGAAAATCGAAGACCCAGACGGCCACGTGCTGCGATTTGGATCGGACTCGAAGAGAGACTAGCCTGAAAAACTGTGCAGCTTGGCTTTTCTCACGAATCTTGACATTTCGTGGCGGAGGCCTAACATGGTGGGCGCGCGTAGAGGAGCGACGATCATGACGAATCCGCTGCAACCGTTGGACTCATTTTCTCGGACGAGTTTGCGAGCGATATGTGCTTTTCTCTTGTTGGTGGTCGCGTTTCTGCCAGTTGCGGTGTCAGCCCAGTCCAAGCGAGCAAGCAGGTTCGCGACGCTCCACACGTTCACGGGGCCCGATGGAGCAAATCCCATGGCAGGGGTGATTATTGGCAAAGGCGGCAACCTGTATGGAACCACTTATTCCGGCGGGGCTACGGGCCATTGGGGAGCGGTGTTCGAGGTTGATAGCACCGGCAAGGAGACCGTACTGCACAGCTTCCGTCCAGGCATATGGGGCTACTATCCCGGGGCAGGTTTGATTCGTGATGAGTCGGGCAATCTCTACGGCACCACCGACGGCGACTATAGCTATGCGGGCACAGTGTTCGGGCTAAATAGCGCCGGCAAGCAGAAGGTATTGCACCAATTCGTTTGGAGCGACGGCGATGGTCCTAGCGGATTGATTCGCGACGAGGCCGGCAATCTCTATGGCACGACTAGCGCGTACGGACCTAATGGCTACGGAACAGTTTTTGAGGTCAGCGCGAGCGGCGAGCTAGCGACGCTCTACAGCTTCACAGGGGGTGCAGACGGTGGATCTCCTATCGCGGGTGTGATCCGGGATGCAGCCGGCAATCTGTACGGCACCACCGAGTACGGCGGCGATGGTGGCGGCGGAACTGTATTCAAGCTGGATCCGACTGGTCACTTTAGCGTGCTTTACAGCTTCACCGGGGGTACGGACGGGGGAGGACCAGTTGGACTAATCAGAGATCAGGCTGGGAACCTTTATGCCACCACAGTTTTCGGCGGCGATCTTAGCTGCGACTCGGGATATGGATGCGGGACTGTATTCAAGCTGGATAGTGCGGGCAAGGAGACCGTGTTGCACAGCTTCACGGGCGGCGCGGACGGGGGATACACTCGCTCAGGGGGAAGTTTGGTACGCGACAAATCGGGAAACCTTTACGGCACTACTGAATTTGGCGGTGCTTCGGGCGGCGGAACGGTGTTCAAGCTTTACACTTCTGGCAAGCTAGCGACGCTCTACAGTTTCACGGGCGGAGCGGACGGACAAACTCCGTACGGCTTGAGTCGGGATGCGGCGGGCAATCTCTACGGCACCACGGAGAACGGCGGCGATGTTTCGTGCAAGGCGTCCACACACGGCTGCGGAACTGTTTTCAAGCTACATCCCTGACTACGATCTGAGCACTACGCTCACGGTTGCGTCGGGATTACCGTTATGGTACCTTTTAGAATTGTCCCGGACATCTGGAAGGGATCAGAGGGATATATGCGCCCGCGAGGGTGTCTTTGTCCCCGACTGCTGGCGTAGCTCAGTTGGTAGAGCATCTGATTTGTAATCAGAGGGTCGGGGGTTCAAATCCCTTCGCCAGCTCCAGCATTTGAGTGGTCAGAGTTTGCATCGAAGGAACGGTTTCGGAACGTAGGGCTTTGCGCGGCGCGGCGATTTAGCAGATTTTTCCCAACGGCACTCCATAAGGAATTTTTCCAAGTGTGGTGTTTGCGTGCGAGAGGATTTTCGCGCGCACTCGGTTTTTTCTATTGGGTCATTGCCAGCTGTTGCATCATCCTCCGCGCATCCGCAGGCCGGGATTTTGGGTTTGCGGATTGTGGCCGGGAAGGCCCGGAAGTTTGCACAGGTGGGTGAGTGGTTAAAGCCAACAGACTGTAAATCTGTCCCTCCTTGCGAGGTACGAAGGTTCGAATCCTTCCCTGTGCACCAGGAACTTGAGTGAAGCGTTTAATTATTGCGCTGGCCGCGTTCGTTGCCTTGGGAATTTTGACCTGGAACACGATTAGCGACCAGCGAATTCGCTTAGGGACACTGGCAATTCTAGCGATGTTCGCGGTGAAAACCTGGGTGCGCCGCAAAGATGTGCTGCATCCGGACGGTGGTAAGGATACGAATTAGGTTTAGCGACAGTCTGGTTTTGCTGACGGCTGATTGCTGAGTGCTGATTTTCGCCGATGTAGCTCAGTTGGTAGAGCACTCCCTTGGTAAGGGAGAGGTCATCAGTTCAATCCTGATCATCGGCTCCAGGAATTGGTAATGGTTGTGATCGGCGGGCCGGGGCTTTCGGTTTGGCTAAGAGCCAACGGCTAATAGCTGGTTTTAGGGCGGGAGTAACTCAGTGGTAGAGTCACAGCCTTCCAAGCTGTTGGTCGCGGGTTCGATTCCCGTCTCCCGCTCCAGAATCGACAGCATAAGGAAGTTGCATAGATCCTTCGGAGCCAAAGAGCGGCACCTCAGGATGACAAGGGTTAAGCTAAAAGCTAGGAGCTAAAAGCTGATTTATGGCGAAAGAGAAATTTGATCGTAATAAGCCGCACTGCAACGTGGGGACGATTGGTCACATCGACCATGGCAAGACCACGCTGACGGCGGCCATCACCAAGGTTCTGCAGAAGCATAACCCGAAGATCGTGTTCCGATCTTTTGACTCGATCGATAACGCGCCGGAAGAAAAAGCGCGCGGGATCACGATTGCAACCGCGCACGTCGAGTATGAGACGGCGAACCGGCACTACGCGCACGTGGATTGCCCGGGCCACGCGGATTACATCAAGAACATGATTACGGGTGCGGCGCAGATGGATGGCGCGATTCTTGTGGTCGCGGCGACGGACGGTCCGATGCCGCAGACGCGCGAGCACGTGTTGTTGGCGCGCCAGGTGGGCGTGCCTTACATCGTTGTGGCGCTGAATAAGTGCGATGCGGTGGACGATCCCGAGTTGCTGGATCTGGTTGAACTCGAAGTGCGCGAGTTGCTGAAGACCTATAAGTTTCCGGGCGACGACGTGCCGGTGGTACGCCTGTCGGCGCTGGGCGCGCTGAACGGAGAAGCGAAGTGGGAGGCTCAGGTCGACGCGTTGATGGAGGCGGTCGACAAGAGCATTCCGCAACCGGCGCGTGAGTTGGACAAGCCGTTCCTGATGCCGATTGAAGATATTTTTTCGATCTCGGGACGCGGCACGGTGGTGACGGGGCGAATCGAGCGCGGCAAGGTAAAGGTTGGCGAGGAAGTGGAAATTGTGGGCTTCCGCGACACGCGCAAGACGGTCGTGACCGGCGTGGAAATGTTCAAGAAGCAATTGGACGAAGGCCTGGCGGGAGACAACGCTGGCCTGCTGCTGCGCGGTATTGGCAAGGACGATGTCGAGCGCGGCATGGTGCTGGCGAAGCCCGGATCGATTACTCCGCACACCAAGTTCAAGGCGGAAGTTTATATTTTGACGAAGGAAGAAGGCGGGCGGCATACGCCGTTCTTCAAGGGATACCGTCCGCAGTTTTACCTGCGAACGACGGACGTGACGGGCGTCGCGGAGTTGCCGGAAGCAACCGAGATGGTGATGCCGGGAGACAACGTCAGCCTGGTGATCGAACTGATCACGCCGGTGGCGATGGAAAAAGGTTTGCGCTTCGCGATTCGCGAAGGCGGGCACACGGTGGGAGCAGGGACGATCAGCGAGATTGTGACGTAGCAAGACGTCGTTGGTCTTTTGTCCTTGGTCGTTGGCCAGGCAGTATGCATAGATCCTTCGGCGACAAGAAACGTCGCCTTCAGGACGACAGAGTTTTGGAGCTAGAAGCTAAGAGCTAGAAGCCAGGAGCGGTTTCCTTATGCCCCGAGAAATTATTACGATGCAGTGCGGTGATTGTAAAGAGCGAAACTATTCGAGCACCAAGAACCGGAAGACGACTCCAGACCGGCTGGAGCTGAAGAAATTTTGTAAGCGTTGCCGGAAGCATACGCCGCACAAAGAAGTGAAATAAGGAAGCGAGCCAAGCGCGCGATTGTTCCGCGCGGCTCGCCCGGATCCTTCGCGAGGCAAAAGGCGCCCCGCTCAGGATGACATGGCAAGTAGGGGCGTAAGCTCAACGGTTAAACTGTCGGTCTCCAAAACCGAACTTGGGGGTTCGAATCCCTCCGCCCCTGCCAGAGATCGAAGTGAGAGAACAGAAGTTGGGGTGGAGTGATGGGAGTCGAGTTAAAGAAGATGGCTAAATCAATCGCAGCCGCGGCGGACGACGATAGCTTTGGGAGCCGGTTGAAGTCCTGGCCCGAGCGGGTCAAGACTTTTTACAACGACGTGCGCACGGAGATGAGGAAGGTGACCACGCCGTCCTTCAAGGACGTGCAGGCCACGACCGCCGTAGTCATTATCACGGTCTTCCTTTTTGGCTTGTACTTCTGGGCCGTGGACAACACCATCGGTAGCGGCATCAATTATCTGTTCAAATATCTGACTCATCGCTGATGCCAAGGAAGGACGCTGGAAACTTTCAGCACGATATGCAGGAAGAAAAAAATCAAACCGCAGCAGCCGGGGAGGCTGAAATACCGTTGGGCGCAGATGGCGCTGCCCCCCCTGAGGCTCCGCGCAACCCCAATATGAAGTGGTACATTATCCACTCTTATTCGGGATTCGAGCGCAAGGTGAAAGAGTCGCTGGAGTCGCGCATCCAGGCATTCGGCCTGCAGGAAAGAATTGGCAAAGTGCTCATACCCACTGAGTCGGTCACTGAAGTGCGCAGCGGGAAAAAGTACACCAGCGAGCGCATGTTTTATCCCGGCTACGTGCTGGTTGAAATGGATATGGACGATCACGTGTGGCATGTGGTGAAGTCCACGCCGCGGGTCACCGGATTTGTCGGCACGGGCCAGCAGCCCACGCCGCTTTCGGAAGAAGAAGTTCAGCACATTGTGTACCGCGTGGGCGAGTCGAGAGACAAGCCCAAGCTCAAGGTCAAGTTTGAGAAGCACGAATCGGTGCGCATCACCGAAGGGCCGTTCGCCAGCTTCACCGGCATTGTGGACGAGGTCAATGAGGACCGCGAGACGTTAAAGGTGATGGTCACGATCTTCGGGCGGTCGACTCCGGTTGAGTTGGAGTTCAATCAAGTGGAGAAGGTGGCGTAGGGAAGAGCTCGTAGTTTCTGTGGACAAGAGAGATTATGGCGAAGAAAGCAACAGGTTCGGTAAAGCTTCAGATTGCGGCGGGCAAAGCTACGCCCGCACCCCCAGTGGGTCCGGCTCTCGGCCAGGCGCAAATCAACATCATGGAGTTCTGCAAGCAGTTCAACGCGCGTACCGGCGCGAAGGAACTGGAAGGACTCATCATCCCAGTGGTGGTAACGGTTTATAGCGACCGTACTTTCACCTTTATTACCAAGACGCCGCCGGCCGCGATTCTTCTTAAGCGCGCAGCGGGAATTGCTAAAGGATCGGGAACGCCGAACAAAGACAAGGTCGGCAAGGTTACCGCGCGGCAGGTGGAAGACATTGCTAAACAGAAGATGCCGGATTTGAATGCGGCCTCGGTGGAAACCGCGATCAAGAGTATTCGCGGAACAGCGCGCTCGATGGGCATTGAAGTGGTTGGGTAGATGAGGATTGAGTAATTGGGTGATTTTGTAATTGGGCAATTGGAAATCCGCCGTGAGCGATTTCATATTGCCAAATTACTCAATTTCCAAATTACCAAATAGTCAACAACACTACGGCTCGTCAGAACAATGACGAGCGGTGGGAGACGAGGAAACGAAGATGAAGAAGTCAGGCAAGAACATTACCAAGGCGCGGCAGGCGGTTGAGAAGCGCCCCTACCCGATGCAGGAAGCGGTCACGCTCCTGCAAAAAGTTAAATTCGCGAAGTTCGATGAGACGGTGGAAATCACCATGCGCCTCGGAGTCGATCCCAAGCACGCCGACCAGATGGTGCGGGGCACGGTCGTGCTGCCTCACGGCCTGGGCAAGGCGAAGCGGGTCTTGGTCATCGCCAGCGGCGACAAGATCAAGGAAGCCGAGGCGGCGGGCGCCGATTTTGTCGGCGGCGAAGAAATGGTCGAGAAGATCAACAAAGAAAACTGGACCGACTTCGACGCGCTGATTGCCACTCCCGACGTGATGAAATCCGTCGGACGGCTGGGCAAAGTTCTTGGCCCGAAGGGGCTGATGCCCAATCCGAAAACTGGTACGGTCACTTTCGACGTCGGCAAGGCGGTGCAGGAAGTCAAAGCCGGTAAGGTGGAGTTCCGCACCGACAAGACGGCGCTGGTTCACGTTCCTGTGGGCAAGATTTCGTTTCCCCCAGAGAAACTGGTCGACAACGCCACGACCGTGATTACGAGCGTGGTCAAAGCGAAACCGACCGTGGCCAAAGGAAAGTACGTGAAGGGCTGCTATCTCAGTTCCAGCATGGGCCCGGGAATTTCTATTGACACCAGCGCGGTGGAAGCCGCAGCAAAAGCGTAATTGCTCGAGACGGGCGAGTCGCCCGTCTCCACAGAGGAATTAAGAGGACTACGATATGGCTGTTACTCGAGCAAGAAAAACCGAGCAGGTTGAGCAGCTGGGCAAGGAGTTGCAGAAGGTCTCCAGCTTGATCGTGACCACATACAGCAAGCTCACCGTCGCCCAGGATTATGAGCTCCGCAAGACGTTGCGGGCGTCGGGCGCAAAATATCTGGTTGTGAAGAACACGTTGGCGGAGCGCGCGGCCAAGGGCACCAAGGTCGAAGAGGCTCTGAAGAACCTTACCGGTGTGACTTCGATTGCCTATACTCAGGGTGATCCGGTGGCGTTGGCGAAGGCTCTTTCCAAGTACGCCAAGGACAATCCGGAGTTCACTTTCAAGTCCGGAGTCGTCGAAGGCCGCGTGATCTCGATTAATCAGATCCAGGCGCTGGCCACGATGCCGTCGAAAGAGGAGATTTACTCGAAGCTCCTGTTCCTGATGAGCGCACCGGCGCAACGACTCGTAACGGTGATGAATGCCGTCGGACGCGACATCGCGGTCGTCATCAATCAGGGCGTAGAGAAGGGCAAGTTCAAAGCGGACGCACCTGCGGGCGCGTAAACGCTGCAAAGTTTCGGGGCGGCGAGAGCTGTCCGAAAGGGTTTAGTTATCAGCAGTCGAGGGTTGCGCGGTTTCTGGTCTACGGCGTTGTCTGGCGCGGTGGTTCCGGAGCCTGGTCGCACTGGAAACTTTGACTGCGGATGACGAAATCAGTAATTGACACCACAAAAAATTGGAGAAATAACATGGCTGATCTGGCGCAGTTAGAAGAACAAATCGTGGGACTGTCGCTGCTTGACGCGGCGGCGCTCGTAAAGCGGCTGGAAGAGAAGCTCGGCGTCTCGGCGGCGGCCGCGGCCCCGGTGATGATGGCCGGTGGCGGAGGAGCGGCGGCGGCGGCTCCGGCGGAAGAAAAGACCGAGTTTAGTGTCGTCCTGAAAGAAGTGGGCGCCAATAAGATCAATGTCATCAAGGCCGTCCGCGAGGTCACCAGCCTGGGCTTGAAGGAAGCCAAGGATCTGGTCGACGGCGCCCCGAAGGCCATTAAAGAGGGCGTTTCCAAGGAAGAGGCGGAAACCATCAAGAAGAAATTCACCGACGCTGGAGCTACAGTCGAGGTGAAGTAGGGTTTGAATGATGGAGGACGGGCGTCTCGCTCGTCCCGCCGGGCGGGGACGCCCGGCTCCCATTATTTGTCTCTGGTGAAGCTTTCGAGGTGGTGGTATCATCTATATCAATAACACCGCTTCCTGCTTCATTGAGTGACTGCGACCATCCGTTGTAACGAGCCCAGGAAGCGGGGGCGTGGTCGCTGACACGAGTTGGCAGACTGTTTCGCGGGCAGGGCGAAACGGGAACAGGCCTTAGATACTGGCGCGGAAACGACACATTTCAACAGAGGCCAAGCGCTGCAAATGGCGCCTACGGGGATTCATGTCCCTGCGGGCGCATACCTGTCTTTGCTATTTTCTCGGTTCTTAAGAGTACCGCGGCGCGCCTGACGCGTCCTCACATTCGCGGTTTTGTCGCAGCCAAGGTTGCGCATGAAAGTTTGGGAGTATCCGAATGTCAAAGAGTAATGGATTCCGCACACGGTTTGATTTTTCCAAGATTCCAGCAACCATCCAGATTCCGAATTTGATCGAGGTGCAGAAGCGCTCCTACGATCGCTTCCTGCAAATGGATCGTTTGCCGAGCGAGCGCGACGACGGGGGCTTGCAGGCGGTTTTCCAATCGGTATTTCCGATCACGGATTTCCGCAATGTCTCGCAACTGGAATTCGTCGACTACGCTATTGGCAACTGGGAGTGCAAGTGCGGCCACTTGAAGGGCCTGCATCACCTGCGCTCCACTTGTAAGAATTGCGGCAACACCATCGTCACCGATCCGTTTCATCCCGGCGACGTGCTCTGCGGCAAGTGCGGCACCTACAACGCCAACACGCCCGACTTCTGCAACAAGTGCGGCGACCCGGTTGGACTGCAACTGAAGTACGACGTGAGCGAGTGCGAAGAGCGCGGTATGACTTACTCTGCGCCGCTCAAAGTCACCATGCGTCTCACCATCTTCGATAAGGACGCAGAGACCGGCAATCGCTCTATTCGCGACATTAAAGAGCAAGAGGTTTTCTTCGGCGACGTTCCGCTGATGACGCAGAACGGCACCTTCATTATTAATGGCACCGAACGTGTCATTGTCAGCCAGTTGCACCGTTCGCCCGGTGTATTCTTCGAGACCGCGAACAACCGTACGTACTTCCTCGGCAAGATTATTCCTTACCGCGGTTCGTGGGTCGAATTCGAGTACGACCAGAAGAACGTGCTCTATGTGCGCATTGACCGCAAGCGGAAGTTTCTGGGAACGATTTTCCTGCGCGCCCTCGGCCTGCGTTCCGGCGAAGACATTCTTCGCACCTTCTACACCGTGGATCGGCTGGTAATTCGCGACAAGAAGCTTTTCTGGACGCTCGATCCCAACAGCGAGAAGGCCACCAACCTCTTGGGCATGAAGCTGGCGCACAGCATCAAGAACAAGTCGGGCGAAGAAATTGCGCACTCTGGACGCAAACTGAATGCCGCGACCTTAAAGGAAATCCAAAAGGCCAAGATCGGCGAAATCGAGGTCGACATTTCCGACCTGGAAGGCGCATGGGTTGCCGCCGACGTAGTGGATACGACCACCGGCGAAGTTCTGCTCGAAGCCAACTCCGAGCTGACTGCTGACAAGGTCGCCAAGATCCTCGATTCCGGCGTGGTCGAACTCAGCTTGTTCTTCCCTGAGCGCGACGATGTTGGAACGGTGATCAGCCAGACTCTGAAGCGCGACTCGGTGAAGACGCCGCAGGAAGCGTTGATTGAAATCTACCGTAAGCTGCGTCCCGGCGATCCGCCGACACTCGACACGGCGACGGCGTTGTTCCATGGCATGTTCTTCGATCCGCGCAAATATGATTTCTCCCGCGTTGGCCGCCTGAAATTCAACATCAAGCTGTTCGAAAATCAGGATGCCACGAAGCTGGAAAACCGCACTCTCGAACCGCAAGACTTCTACGGCACGATCGGCTACTTGCTCAAGCTGCGCAAGAACATTGGGTCGGTGGACGACATCGATCACCTTGGCAACCGCCGCGTCCGCGCGGTCGGCGAGTTGATGGAAAACCAGTTCCGCATCGGCTTGGTCCGCATGGAACGCGCCATCAAGGAAAAGATGAGCGTGTACCAGGAAATGTCGACGGCGATGCCGCACGACCTGGTGAACGCGAAGCCGGTAATGGCAGCCATCCGCGAGTTTTTTGGTTCGTCGCAGCTTTCGCAGTTCATGGATCAGACCAACCCGCTTTCGGAAATCACCCACAAGCGGCGTCTCTCGGCCCTTGGGCCGGGCGGTCTATCGCGTGAACGTGCGGGATTCGAAGTCCGCGACGTTCACCCCACGCACTACGGACGCATCTGTCCGATCGAAACGCCGGAAGGTCCGAACATCGGACTGATCTCGTCGTTGAGCTGCTATGCGCGCATCAATGACTACGGCTTCATCGAATCACCTTACCGCCGCGTCAAGAACGGTCGCGTGGTCGACTACATCAGCATCGTCAACGCGGGCGACAGTGACCTCAAGGTCGGCGATCACGTGGAGAAGCACGAGATCGAGAAACTGAACGCTGAAATCAAAGAGCGCCGCAAGAAGCCGGCCGAGATCGAACCATTCTCCTTCTATCTTTCGGCTTGGGAAGAAGACCGGCACGTGATTGCGCAGGCCAACGTTGAACTCGACGACAAAGGCAAAATCGTCGGCGATCTGGTCAACGCCCGCAAGGCGGGCAACTTCGTGCTGGTCAGTCGCGATGAGGTCGATTACATCGACGTCAGTCCGAAGCAGTTGGTTTCGGTAGCCGCATCGCTCGTGCCCTTCCTCGAACACGACGACGCTAACCGCGCGCTGATGGGCGCGAACATGCAACGTCAGTCGGTGCCTCTGCTCCGCGCCGAGGCTCCCATCGTCGGCACGGGAATGGAAGGAGTCACAGCGCGCGATTCCGGCGCTGTCATTCTGGCAAAACGCAACGGCATCATCGATTCTGTCGACTCGGAACGCATTATCGTGCGCGTCGAGGGCGAGCATCATCCCGGACAGCTCTCTCGCGAAGTTGGCAGCGATATCTACCAGCTCATGAAGTTCAAGCGCTCGAACCAGAACACCTGCATCAACCAGAAACCGATTGTGGTGAAAAACCAGCGAGTCACGAAAGGGCAGGTCATCGCGGATGGTCCATGCACCGATCATGGCGAACTGGCGCTCGGCCGCAACGTGCTGGTCGCGTTCATGGCGTGGCGCGGATACAACTTCGAAGACGCAATCCTGGTCTCCGAAAAACTGGTCAAAGAGGACTATTACACCTCGGTTCACATCGAGGAGTACGAACTCGAATCGCGCGACACCAAGCTGGGGCCAGAAGAAGTCACTCGTGACATTCCCAACGTCAGCGAGTCCATGCTGCGCAATCTTGATGAAGCCGGCGTGATTCGCATCGGCGCCAGCATCAAGCAAGGGGACATTCTCGTGGGCAAAGTAACGCCCAAGGGGGAAACTCAGCTCACTCCGGAAGAGAAGCTGCTGCGCGCCATCTTCGGTGAAAAGGCCGGCGACGTGCGTGATGCTTCGCTGTACTGTCCTCCCGGCATCGAGGGCGTAATCGTCGACGTGAAAATCTTCTCCCGCAAGGGTCAAGAAAAAGACGAGCGCGCGAAGGCGATCGAGGCCGCGCAGATTGGCAAGCTAGAGCGGAACCTTTCGGACGAAATCCGAATTCTGACCGACGAGCGCCTGAAGCGCCTGGAGAACATCCTGGGCGGCAAGGAAGTGCAGGCCGATCTGCACGACGAGCGCACCAACAAGCGTTTGCTGACCAAGGGCACGCTCCTTGATCGCGACACGATTGAGCGCATTTCAACCCGCAATCTGAAGCGCATCAAGTACGCCGACAAGGACCCGCGGGTCAATGAGCAGATCGACGAAATCGAAGAAATGACCTCGCGTCAGATCGATGTGCTCAAGAAAATCGTCAACGAAAGAAAAGACAAGCTGACCAAGGGCGACGAACTGCCGCCGGGCGTGATCAAACTCGTCAAAGTCTACATCGCCATGAAGCGCAAGTTGAGCGTTGGAGACAAAATGGCGGGTCGTCACGGGAACAAGGGCGTCATTGCCCGCATCTTGCCGGAAGAGGACATGCCTTACCTCGACAACGGCACTCCGGTCGAGATCGTACTCAACCCGCTCGGCGTTCCTTCCCGCATGAACGTGGGACAGATACTCGAAACCCACCTTGGATGGGCAGGACACGAACTGGGCGGCAAGATCGCGAAAATGTTGTCCGAGAACACTCGCGAAGACGCAATTCGACGCGAGCTCAAGGCTCTGTTCAAGGATACGGTTCTGGCCGACACCATTTCCGATCTCAGCGATGAGGAACTGATGGCGGTCGCTCCGACTTTAACTCGCGGCGTCTTCACCGGTTCGCCAGTGTTCGACGGCTCCAAAGAAAGCGAGATCAAAGCGCTGCTCAAGCAGTCAGGGCTACCCGAGTCGGGCAAGACCTACTTATACGACGGTATGACCGGCAACAAGTTTGAGCAGCCGATCACGGTTGGCTACATTTACATGCTCAAACTGTCGCACTTGGTCGACGACAAAATTCACGCTCGTTCGATTGGCCCGTATTCGCTGATCACCCAGCAGCCGTTGGGCGGCAAAGCGCAGTTCGGAGGCCAGCGCTTCGGAGAAATGGAAGTCTGGGCGTTGGAGGCGTATGGAGCGGCGTTCATATTACAAGAGCTGCTCACGGCGAAATCCGACGACGTTTATGGCCGCACCAAGATTTATGAGGCCATCGTCAAGGGTGAAGCTGCCATGGAGCCGGGCGTGCCGGAATCGTTCAACGTGCTGATTCGCGAATTGCAGTCATTGTGCCTGGATGTGGAACTGATCAAGGCCACCGAAAAGAAGCCGGCGCTGGCCGCAGCAGATTAAGAAGTCGTTGGCCGTTGGCCGTCCGTCGTTGGCTGCCAGCGTGGCCAACCAAGAAGAACTTTTTTGGGGACCGGATCCACAGCGCTTGCTCTTGAAACTGTGGATCAAGAGATTTCGCTAGCGACGAACGACCAACCACTAGCGACGAATTTCAGGAGCCGCCCGCGGGGGCGTACGTCCGCAGGAAGCAGAGGAATACCTTGTTTCGTTCGAGCCCCTTTGACCTGGCAAACCCTATCGCCGATTTCGATGCCATCCGCATCAGCCTCGCTTCTCCGGAAAAGATCCGGAGCTGGTCGCACGGCGAAGTCACGAAACCGGAGACTATCAACTATCGCACTTTCAAGCCGGAGCGCGACGGCCTGTTCTGCGCGCGCATCTTTGGGCCGGTAACCGATTGGGAGTGTCTCTGCGGCAAGTACAAGCGAATGAAACACCGCGGCGTCATTTGTGACAAGTGCGGTGTCGAAGTCACGCTTTCAAAAGTTCGCCGCGAGCGCCTGGGACACATCGAGCTGGCATCGCCCTGCTCGCACGTCTGGTTCTTCAAGGGCCTGCCCAGCCGCATCGGCCACCTCCTCGACATCTCTCTGCGGGATCTCGAGTCCGTGCTTTATTTCGAAGCCTACGTCGTAGTCGAGGCGGGTGAAGCGCCGGTAAAAGATCACGAAGTCATCAAGGACGAAACCAAGTACCGCGAACTCGATCAACAGTTCCGTCCCACCGGCTTCAAAGCCATGATGGGCGCCGAAGCCATCAAGGAACTTCTCAAGCGTGTGGATATCGAAGGCCTGTCCACCGAACTGCGCGAGAAGATGAAGCATGAGAATTCGCTGCAGAAGCGACTTAAATATGCCAAGCGTCTCAAGGTTGTAGAAGCTTTCCGCAAGAGCGGCAACAAGCCGAATTGGATGATCCTGGATGTGATCCCGGTCATTCCGCCAGAGCTTCGCCCGTTGGTTCCTCTGGACGGTGGTCGCTTTGCTACGTCCGATCTTAACGATTTGTATCGGCGCGTCATCAACCGCAACAACCGGTTGAAGAAGCTGATGGACCTGCATGCGCCTGAAGTGATCGTGCGCAACGAAAAGCGCATGTTGCAGGAAGCCGTGGACGCGTTATTCGATAACGGACGCCGCGGACGCGTGCTGCGTGGCGCGAACAACCGGCCGTTGAAGTCGCTCTCCGACACTCTGAAGGGCAAGCAGGGCCGCTTCCGCCAGAACCTGCTGGGCAAGCGCGTCGACTACTCGGGCCGTTCCGTCATCGTGGTTGGACCAGAGCTCAAGCTGCACCAGTGCGGTCTGCCCAAGAAGATGGCGCTCGAACTTTTCAAGCCCTTCATCTACCACCGGCTCGAGCAGACCGGACATTGCACCACCATCAAGCAAGCCAAGGAAATGGTGGAGCAGCAGGAACCAATTGTTTGGGACATCCTGGAAGAAGTGATTAAAGACCACCCCGTGCTCTTGAACCGCGCCCCGACCCTTCACCGCCTCGGCATTCAAGCGTTTGAGCCGGTGCTGGTCGAAGGCAAGGCCATCAAGATTCACCCGCTGGTCTGCACTGCGTTCAACGCCGACTTCGACGGCGATCAGATGGCGGTTCACATTCCGCTGTCCCCGGAAGCGCAGGTCGAAGCCAGCGTACTGATGCTTTCATCGCACAACATTTTGTCGCCCGCGTCCGGTCACCCCATCACGGTTCCGACGCAGGACATGGTTCTGGGCCTTTACTACCTGACCAAAGCTAAGCCCGGCGCCAAGGGTGAAGGCCGCGCCTTCGCCAACATCGAGGAAGTGTTGATGGCCCTCGAATCGGGCGAAGTCGAGACCCTGACTCCCATCCGTCTGCGCTATACCGGCGAAGTGATCGACCTGACTGCGACCTACGACGATCAGGACATCACCCACACTGAACCCGTGCAGTACGAACGGAGCTTCCTGAACACGACCGTGGGTCGCGCCATTCTGAACGATCACCTTCCCGCGGGCATGCCGTTCATCAATGGCCTGCTGAAGAAGAAGGGCATCGGTCAATTGGTCAGCTACGGCTATCTTCGCTTCGGCCTCGAAGTAACGGTTAAGATGCTCGACGAGGTCAAAGACCTTGGCTTCCGCTTCGCCACCCGCGCTGGCCTGTCGATCGGCATCGACGACATGGTCATCCCGGACAACAAAAAGAGTCTGGTGAAAGACGGCGAAAAGCAAGCTGTCCAAGTTCAGCAGCAGTATCTCGACGGCGCCATCACCAACGGCGAGCGTTACAACAAGGTTATTGAAATCTGGTCCGGCATTACCGAAAAAGTCGCGGACGAAATGTTCGGCCAGATGCAGCAGCGCGACAAGGAAGGTTTCATCAATCCGATTTACGTCATGGCCGATTCCGGCGCCCGCGGATCGAAACAACAGATCCGCCAGCTCTCCGGCATGCGTGGATTGATGGCGAAACCATCCGGCGAAATCATCGAGTCTCCAATCACGGCAAACTTCCGCGAAGGATTGACCGTGTTGGAGTACTTCATCTCGACTCACGGCGCCCGCAAAGGTCTGGCTGACACGGCACTCAAAACCGCCGATTCAGGCTACCTCACTCGCCGTCTGGTCGATGTTGCGCAAGACGTGATCATCAGCGAATACGACTGCGGCACGGTGGACGGTATCTACGTCGCGGGTATCGTCGAAGCCGGCGAAGTCATCGAACCCTTGCGCGACCGCATTGTGGGCCGCGTGTCGCTCGAGAAACTTAAAGACTACGACGGCAACGTGGTCGTCGATATCAACCAGGAGATCACGGAAGAACTTGCCGGAACAGTTCAAGCTGCCGGCATCGAGCGGGTGAAAATCCGTTCCGTGCTCACCTGCGAATCCAAGCGTGGCGTCTGCGTGATGTGCTACGGTCGCAACCTGGCTTCTGGCCGCCTCGTCGAACTCGGCGAAGCTACTGGAGTCATCGCGGCCCAGTCCATCGGCGAACCTGGAACTCAGCTCACGATGCGTACTTTCCACATCGGCGGTACGGCATCGCGAGTCTCCGAGCAATCGCGTCTGGAAGCCAAAACCACCGGCGTCGTCCGGTTTGTCGGACTTCAAACAGTAAAAGCCAAGTCCGGCGATCTGGTCGTCATGAATCGCCAGGGCTCAATCGCAGTCGTCGACGACAAGGGCCGCGAGCGTGAGCGCTACGCTGTCGTTTACGGCGCCAAGGTCAAAGTCAACGAAGGCGACCAGGTTCAACTCGGCAAGGTCATGGTCGAGTGGGATCCGTACACCTTTTCCGTCCTCACCGAAATCGGCGGAACCATCCAGTTCAAGGACTTGCAAGAAGGTGTCACACTTCATGAGGAAGTGGACGAAGTCACCGGCCTGTCCCGTCATGTGGTAGCCGATTCTCCCGACGAGAAGCGCCAGCCCGCGATTGTGATCAAGGGCAAAACCAGCAAGCGTTACCTAATGCCCTCCCGCGCGCACTTAATGGTTCAGGACGGCGACACCGCTCACCCCGGCGACGTGCTGGCCAAGATCCCACGCGAGACTACCAAAACGAAAGACATTACCGGTGGTCTGCCACGCGTGGTCGAGTTGTTCGAAGCCCGCAAGCCGCATGAGACTGCGGTCATCAGCGAGATCGATGGCACGGTCAAGTTCGGTGAAGTTTCGAAGGGCCAGCGCAAGATGTACGTGATTGCCGACAACGGGACCGAAAAAGAATACTCGGTACCGCGCGGCGTTCACATCAACGTGCAGGAAGGCGAGCGCGTCAAGGCGGGCGAACCGCTCATGGACGGCCCGCTCAACCCGCACGACATCCTCGCGGTGCTCGGCGAAAAGGAACTGCAGTCTTACCTGGTAAACGAAATTCAGGAAGTTTATCGGCTGCAGGGCGTGAACATCAGCGACAAGCACATCGAAGTAATCGTTCGCCAGATGATGCGGTGGCGCAAGGTGGAAGACGTCGGCGATACCCAGTTCCTGCTGGAACAGCAAGTCGACAAATTCCGCTTCGCCGAGGAGAACGAGCGCGTGATTGCGCAGGGCGGACGTCCGGCAACGGGCCGGCCGTTGCTCCTGGGTATCACCAAGGCTTCGCTCTCGACCGACTCATTTATCTCCGCAGCCTCGTTCCAGGAGACCACCCGGGTGCTCACCGAAGCATCTATACAGGGCGCCGTGGATCACCTTCGTGGCCTGAAGGAGAACGTCATCGTCGGACGTCTCATTCCTGCAGGCACCGGCATGGAGTACTACCGCAACGTTCGCCTCTCGCCAGAAATGGAAGAAGCGGCCGCGAAGGTGCAGGAAGAAGTCTCGCAAGCGTACGAGGAAGCTGAGCGTGCGCTCGAGCTGATGCGGCACGAAGGCGAGACCGAGGAACTGACGGCAGAGTAATCGCAAAAACAGCAGAGGGGCGGTGTTCAAGCCGCCCTTTTGCTTTTCTGCGTTGCTCTCATCCCCCATGGCCGCTAATCCACAGCTACTGCAAGATCGACAGCCGGACTCCAATTCCCAGTTGCGCCCAGTGCCCCGCCCCGCTACTCTGGGACCGGTGGTTCTTCGCTTCCTACGTTTGCTGCGGCTTGCCTTCTGGCGCGCGTTCCAGCATGACGCGTTCGCCATCGCCAAGGCGTCTGCCTACTCCTCGATCATCACTTTTTTCCCTTTGCTGATGGTCGTCGGATCCGTCCTTGCCAACTCGCGCAAGACCGCCGCCTACCTGCGCGAGATTACCTACGCTTTGGACCGAATCCTTCCCGCCGGAAGCCCCACCGCTCTCTCTTACCTGAAGGGAAATTCACCGCGCTCCGTCGGCCTCCTGATCAGCGCTTCGCTCATCACTCTCTGGACCGCCTCCGGCGTCATGATTTCCTGGATGGAAGGTTTTCGCCGCTGCTACGAGCTGCCAAAAATCTGGGGCCTGGTGAAAGAGCGAATGATCGCATTCTCGCTAGTAATCCTCGCCGGGACTCCGCTGACTTTCGCCACCATTTTGGTCGCCTCGGGAAGCCGCATCGAACGCAACATCCTCTTCCATCTGAATCACGAGTTCGGCTTCTACGTCCTGCTGATGTGGACCGCCATCCGCTGGCTCATCGCCACCCTCACCAGCATCGCCGTGATCGCTCTGATCTATCACAATGCCGTGCCCCGCACCCAGCCCTGGCACAGCGTTTTGCCGGGCGCCACTCTGGCCACCGTGCTGTGGTTCCTGTCGACCGCATTGTTTGGCTGGTATTTGCAGAACTACGCGGATTACAGCATCATCTACGGCTCGCTCGGCGCGGCCATCGCCCTGCTGGTGTGGATGTACCTGATCTCGCTCGTAATCCTGGTCGGCGCCGAATTCAACGCCATGCTCTTCCCAAGAGCCTTCCTCGGCAAGGAACTCAAAGCCATGCCCACTCCGCAGCCCGCAACTAAGTAACGATAAATTCCCAAGTCATCCTGAGGAAGCGAAGGCCTGCCAACGAAGGATCTCTGCATTCCGTTTGCAGCGTAAGTTCAAGGTTCTGGGAAGGGCCCGACTTCAGTCGTGCCGCAAGGTCGCACACCCGATCCAAGCCCCGCAGGGAACTAACTATGTGGAAGGAAAAGCGGTGGCCGTGGGCTCTATCCGACCTTTACACAAAACGTGGAGGTTCGCCAGCTCCCCGAGAGTAAAAATGAACGCGGTCCTCCGGGCCACCCGTCCTTCCGGACCTTCTGTGGATGCTTGATGGAGTGACTATGCGCTTCTTTCTCCCGCTTGTAATAGTGCTCGCCGGGCGGGTGGCCCGGACCTTAACAGATGAAAACCAGGCTTGGGGTGCCCCGCTCCTTTGCGGCCTTTCGCAAGGGGCGGGTGTACGCTGAGAGCAGACGCAAGCCCAGGAGTGACCATTTGGCGCTCCCGCCCCTTGCAAGAAACGCAATGAGCGGGGCACCCCAGCGAAACGCGAAAAGCGGAGCCTGCCGAAAATCTTGTCAATAGGCAAAAGTTACACGATCGGGCTTAACTCCCTGCATCTAAAAGGAAAATAAAGTTAGAAAACATGTCATAGTTCCCTATTTCACCTTGATATAATAGAAGTATAGGCTTTCTCATCCTCTCGATTCTCCTTGAACAAAGTGCAGCATTCCGACGCGGCCATGGTTGGCCCGGCAGGGATTCTTCGCTTTGCTCGAAATGACCGGACGTCGGGATTGATGGGATAGCCGTCCAGAATCTGAACAGCAAAAATTCGAAAAGAAAGAGACGCGGCCTTCACCGGCCGCGTTTTTTATTGGGGCTTCGTTGGACCTATGAATTCCAGGAAGATGATGAACAATTGCAAACGTCGCGGCGAGTGGGCTGAGCTTCAGTTCATGGCCAAAGCTGCCAAACTAGGTCTGAGGGTTTCCAAACCCTGGGGAGACCTTTCTCGCTACGACATGGTGGTCGAGACTGGCGGCAACTTCGTAAGCGTGCAGGTTAAATCAACAATCTGCCGCAGCCGGGAA
>Ga0210390_10000527_pt1 | contig 41502 bp, 42 predicted proteins | sample IncBWH11OmetaG_FD_161050 | JGI IMG/M metagenome (GOLD analysis project Ga0210390, IMG submission 161050) | Forest soil microbial communities from Barre Woods Harvard Forest LTER site, Petersham, Massachusetts, United States - Inc-BW-H-11-O ... | reverse complement strand
GTGCGAACATTGTCGTGCCTCAGGGCTTCGCCACGGAAGCGTATGCGAGGAGTGCCAAGGCAAAGGCTATCGCTTGTTCATCAACGGCAGCCGGACACCGGAGCGGTTAAAACGACCCCCACACCAATGGAGGGATCCAAAGTCAGGCGGCGAAGTCCTAAGTTGCACGATCCTGACGTGTGCGCCGAACGATGTGATGGCCGAGCTGCACGATCGTATGCCGGTGATCCTCGCCGAGAGCGATTGGCCGAAGTGGCTCGGCGAGGGGCCGGCGAGCGAAGATGAATTGCTTGCGCTGCTCAAGCCTTGCCCGGACGACGTTCTGAAAATCTGGCCCGTCGGGAAGGCCGTCGGCAACGTCAAGAACACCGGCCGCAGTTGGCGATGCCGGTCTAAGACGCGGGGCGGCATCCGCTTGCCCTGCGTTACCTTTGCCGAGCAGGTCAGACGGTTCTAAGCTGGCTTTGCCATGGCGGGAATTCTGAAAGAAGCGCTGTTTGTCGCTGGGGCTATTGCAGCCCTTGTTGCGCTGGCGTGGTTGTCCGGTCCGACTGAAAATTATTTGCACACTGGACGAACCTGCCACGAGATCAAGGAACGTCTAATAGCGAAGCAGTATCGCGGCTTGACGCCGGCCGAGGAGACCGACATGGCGAACTGCAATTAGCGCTGGACGCGCGGGGCAGCATCCGCGTGCCCCGCCTCGGCTAATTCAGCAAAGAGCGCGCCATTTCTACGAAGGCGTGAATGTGTTGGCCGTCGCATAATGTAAGATCATAGGCCGCCATAGCGACCAAACATATCGCCACTACGCGGAACATAGGCTTAGTTTGGTTCCGCAAATTTAAGAAGTGGCAAAAGCCTTCAACGGGCGCCGTTAAAGTTCGTCAACCATCGTGATTGGAGGTACAAAATGGTGGACCGATACACTAAGGGCGTTTTGACGGGTATCGCGATTTGCTTAGCGATGATCGCTTTTCGCCAATATGAACCGATCGACAAGGCCCAAGCTCAAAACGGTCCAGCGCATGTCATTGTCGATTCCGCTCCACAGTACGCTTTCCAATCTGCGGGGCCGCTTCAGGTAACGGTGAGGGGCCAATAGAGACGCCCGCTTCTGCAACGTTGTTTGACTAGGCGCGTTGATTTGGCAGCGTTCCGCGCCCCGCTTCAGCCCCTGGACTCGGGACGTCAGTGGCCCCGGCCTTACTGTCCCACATCCCAGCGGCTCGGGGCCACGCCGGGAGGACGGCGCTTCGGCGTGGAGTTCAGGATGCGCGTTAGAATCGAAGTGATCCCATGGGAGACGAAGGCCGGGCAGTTCGGCGTCGCCATATGGCGCGACGAGACAACCGAGACGTATTTTGTCGGCAGCCGCAGCGAGGCCGAGCGCGAAGCGCAGCGTAGACGCGGCGGCGAAGACCGGGGTCTTATCAAATACCCTAGCGCCAGAGGAACTGGTCGCCGTCGATCAAGTTAAGCATTGGAACGGACGGCGCTGTAGTTCCGGCCCCCCAGCCCCTCACCCCCCACTCGGCGTCGCCCGTTCGCGTTTTTTGCGATTCGCGGCGGGACGAGAGAGCTTCAATGAAACAGCAGATGATTACTACGGACCTGCGGACCGATCTGGTGGTCACCACGATAGCGGTGGGAGCTGTTGCAGCGTGCGGCGTGATCGGCTTCATGTTCACTTTTGTGATAGCTCCATTTTGACCCCCAGCGCCCTTGCCCCAGTGCCGCGTAGGCCCTTGTGACCGGCCTGCAATTAAAGGGACGATCGCTGCATGGAAAAAGACGAAATATCTATCCGCGTTGCGGCCGAGGTAAGCAGGCAAGCCGCTGCTCCTGAGGCACGGCAGGAAGTGCTTCAGATCGCGCCGCGGATCTATCGGGAATATGCAAAGAATTTTAGAGAGCTTGCGCTTACGAGCGAGAGCGAGCCTCAACGCGACATATATTTAAAGGCAGCCCAAATGTGGCTTGATGCAGCGACACTGTTTGAATTTGAGACCGGCCATTTCAATTCCGGGCGCGGACAATCACAACCCGCTGCTTGACGTTACTTCAGCCGGCACTCGACGCCTTCCAACATCAGCAACATCTGCAGCGCGGTTGGCAGGTCGTCGATGCTCCCGCCGGCAGACGCGGTATCGAGGCGCTGAGAGACGGCCTGCCACGTGTCGAACTGCAGCCGTTCCTTCGGAACGCGATTGAGGAAATCGCGCACGTCGGCGAGCGTCGTCAGCCGCAGAAATTCCTTGCCATCATCTACGATGCTGAGCGCCCGGGGCAGCGGGCGTGACCAGTTCGGGCGAGCCAACGGATGCTCCTACAGAGGTGAACTAGATGACCGTCACGGCGGTTGATCTTGGCTATTGAGCCAGGCGCCGCAATGCCCCAGCCACCGAAATCGAAAGTGTACCGTGAGTTGGCAGAAGAGTGCGACCGGAGGGCGGCCGCCGCCACTGACCCAGAAGCTAAGATCAAATTTCAGCAAACGGCGCGCAGCCTCCGCGAACTGGAAATAAAAGCGGCTCTATCAGGGCGACCCTAGTTGACCCGAAGCGGAGTCGCCGCTCATGCCTAGAGCGGACGACTGGCTATCCACTCCACTGGGAGGTAGACTCCCTCATCACCGGCAACAGCCTCGTTTCAGGCGCCGATGGCTGAGAGTGATCGTGCTCCCGCCTGCATCTGGGAGCTACTTATATGACCACCTTCCGGCCAGCCACCCCGCATTCCAATTCTATCAAGCGGCCGAACTGCCCAAAGTGCAGAACACCAATGCGGCTCTTCGGCATAGAGCCCGAGCGTCCGGGGTATGAATTGCTGTCTTTCGAGTGCCCGAAGTACCAGCACATCGAAACCGAGATCGGCAAAGCCCAATAAGCGCTTGGGTCTCAGGCTGTCGGCGTTAAATGAGACTGATGCCTTTTAGTTGCCAAAAGCCACAAATGAGCAAGCGGCGGATTTTCGAGTTTGTTCTTTCGGCCTAAGCTCACAAAATGCCGTCCGTCGAAGAGTACCGCCAGTACGCCGAGGAGTGTTTGGGGTGGGCCAAGCAAGCCAAGACCGATTCTGAACGAGACCTTTTTCTCAAGATGGCGGAAGACTGGCTTCGCGCGGCAACCCTTTTGGGTGCATCCGCTACGCCTCTCGCTTGTTCGGAGTTAGAGGCGACACCGCTGGCGGCGGTCCTTTCCACTCCACAGGATCGTTGAGCATGCTCCAGAGACTCGGCGACCATATTGCGAATTGCTTAGGGCGAGCGGATGACGCTGAGCGCCGCGGCCTCGAAATGTCAAACCCAGAGGCCAAAGCCGAAACCGAGCGGATGGCCAAGGGGTGGCGTCATCTAGCTCGCAGCTACGAATTTATCGAAAGTCTGGAACGTTTCCTGCTCGACGGCCATGCAGTAAAAAACGCTCTTCCCGTGCAGCGCCTCAATGCCCGAAGTGCGATCATGATATGCGGCTATTGGGAATTGAGGCGGATGGCGATGCGAGCGACCTTTTCACTTTTGAATGCACTTATTGCGAACATTTTGAAGTTATGGGCGTTCCCGCTGAATAGACTGTACTGGCCCCTTTCCGAAGCCACCGGTCCCTTTTGAAAATCCACAGTGGTCCCTTTTTGATTTTAGGAACAGATTCGGCGTATGTCCGTTTCGTGTTTTTGGGGTTGGTCGCGTGCCAAATCCGACAGATACCTATCTCATGTACGCGCAAATAGCGGTGGACATGGCGGCCGACGAAGCTGATCCGGGCCGTCGTGTAGCGCTACTCCAGATAGCCCAGTCATGGCGCGATCTCGCCGACAAAGACGCGCCGCGCATCGCCCAACAGCAGCAACAGCCGCAGCCGGACAACGAAAACGAGAAATAGCTCGACATCACTTCAGCCGGTACTCGACGTTTTCCAACATCAGCGCATAAGGTGCGGCAAGCAGCGATTTAACGATGCGCTCACAGCGCTTTCGCAGAGCTCGTCGGCGGTCGTCGCCCTCGGTATCGTTTGGGCAACGAGCCGCGGGATCTTCCCCTCCCCTTTGTTCGACCACCGCTAACGCGCGGCCCAATATGTCCAAGAAGACGGTCAGTGTTTCCCAAGCCAGATCCACATCGCGAATTTCGGCCATGCTCGCCTCCGCTATGAAACGGACTACGGTAGGCGCGGCGGTTTAAAACGCGAGCTCGACGATGTGCCGATTGGGATTTGCGGGAGTTATGGTACTAACTCCCGCACTGACTGGAACTAATTGAGCGCCATCGGTTTGCGTCGAGCGGTTCAGGGTAACGGCCGCTACTCCACGTCGAAGGAGTTCATAGAATTGATGCGCTCAAGCGGTTGTAGATCGCCTCAAATCCTCCCTGCCTACGACGGCGGACTCAAAGACGCATAGGAGTGACGAAGATGCCGAAGAAAGAGAAACTCTCGAAGGGCGACAAGAAGATGCTGAAAAAGGCTGGCAAGAAGTCGCTGAAGAAAAAGCCAGGCAAGGGACAGAAAGTCGCCCGATCGAATGTCTCACTGATTTGAGACGGCCGGCTTGCCTACGCACGTTGTTAAATCGCCGTCAGCACAGCCGGCGCTGATCCGCGTATCTATAGCGCTACGAGGTTTACCCGAAAATAAAAGACCAGTGCAACAACGATGATTGCAATGGCTATGGCCACTGCACTCGCCCAGCCACTGTATTTTTTGACCCTTCGGTTTTCGAAGCGGCCTTCACTGGAGGTGTCGTCATCCATGGCCGAACGTTTTTCGGTCAGTATCCGAGGTGGGTAAGCGCCCGGTAAACGATCGGTCGCGACTCGCCAAGAAAATCAGCCAGAGCGATGCCGCGACGACGACGAGCGATGCAATCTGAAGCAAGCCCATAGTTTCCTCTCCTATGCGCGGCCGACATTTTTTGGATTCGGCTCGCCTCGCCAAAATTAACACAGGATTAGATAATAGCGAATTGATGCTATCGGCATCCTTAATGCGGTCGCGCATGCGTCTACACGACCACGCGGGGCCACTAACAATTTCAAAAGGGACCACTGACATTTTAAAGGGACGGAAAGGGAGCAGTAGCGCGGCCTAGCACGTCCTAAATCCAGGGCCAGAGGTGGAGGTCTTTAAAATGGGCAAAGTAGCTGTCGTGCTTTACGTGGCGGCGATGGCCGCCATCATCGTGGCTGTCGATTTCGCGTTCTTCAGACACCGTTTCATGGAACGGCTGATCGTAAATATCGGCATCGTCTTGGTGTTCGCAGCTTTCTATTGCCGTTTTCTCAGGCCGTAATCGCCGCGCATTGGGAAACGCGGGGCAACCGGATGCCGCCCTGCGCTCTGACGCAAGCACAGCACGAGCCGTAATCGATAAGAGCGAACAAGCGCGACCGGCTTGCGACCTGCGCACAGCGCACATAGAATTTGACCCGCCTAGCCACCGGACAACGAACTTTCTTGATGCACGGGGTCGCTCCCCAATGTGCGATCAAGGAGTCTGCCCGTCGTTAGGCAGAGAAGCCGGGGGTCGCTCCCCCGGTTTCTCTCATTGAAAGGGCGCAGAGCAAGCGGATGCCGCCCCGCGAATTAGACCGGCATTGCCAATTGCGGCCCGGTGTTATTCACGTTGCCGATGGCCTTGCCGATCCGCCAGGTTTCAGGACTTCCTAAAAAGCCAGTGGCGGATAGATCACAGTCTAAACGCAATGTCGTTTTTGGGTCATTAGCTGCCGCACCCCTCGCCGACCGGCGACCAATGGCGCGCAAAGATCGTGCCCGCCCGCCGGCGACATTCCGTAATCTGTCATTACGCGAAAGGGACTTCTTGAGTTGGTCGGACAGGGCCTCCGCCGCCATTAGCTAAGTTTGGGCAATAATGGCGACCCACAAACACAGCACTCATGGATAGCCCGAGACGAGAGCATCGTGTCGACGGGCATTTGATATGTGCGTGGTTCTTTAAAGGAGCGGGTACGACAACGAGTACGACACACACGGAAGGGGTGCTGTCTAAGAGAGTGAAAAATAACAGATTTACCGACAGACCCGAGCACTCCATCATCGGAGCGACTGAAAATCGCCAGGAGGGACTCCGATGTGATTCTTCAGTTATATCAGTCACTTTAGTAATTTCCGTTAAGGCTGATATCGTACCATTTCGCGCCGGCACACTTGGGCTATTGTGACCTTCAAGAGCTTTCCTCCCCCAACACCACACAAGTCTTCCCCCATCGGGGGGATAGGTCAAACGCTGATTTCAACACAAATGGGAAGAGACACGGTCAAGCGATATTGAGGTTCCGCCAATGAGCAAGCGAGTTGCAGATATATTGATCGAAACACTGCAGGCAGCCGGCGTAAAGCGGTGCTATGGGATCGTCGGCGACACGCTCAACCGCATCGCCCACGCCATCCGTGAGAGCGAGATCGCGTGGGTCCATATGCGCCACGAGGAGGCGGGCGCCTTCGCGGCAAGCGCGGAAGCGCAGTTCACTGGGGAGCTCGTGGCCTGCGCCGGTTCCTGCGGCCCCGGCAGCCTCCACTTCATCAACGGCCTCTATGAAGCCAATCGCAATCGTGCACCGGTCGTCCTGATCGCAACCCAGGTGGTGCGCCAGGACATCGGCTTCAATTCAATCCAGGAGGTCAATTTCGAGCAGGTGTACAAGGAGTGCAGCGTTTTTTGCGAGATGATCCTGACGCCGGCCCACGCCCGGCGCAAGACAGTCGCGGCCTGTCAGGCGGCGCTGACGAAGCGCGGCGTCGCAGTGCTGGTTGTGCCGGCGGATATCTCAAACGCGGCCGCGGAACACGAACGACCCTATACCGTCCACGCCCGGCGGCCGCTCATTCGTCCGAGTGACGCCGATCTCGACGAGATCGCGGGCATTCTCAACAGCAGCGACGCGATCACGATATATGCCGGCGCCGGCTGTGCCGGCGCACACGACGAAGTGGTCGCCACCGCCGAGCGGCTGAAGGCGCCAATGGCCCACACCTCTCGGGGCAAGGACTTTGTGGCGCACGACAACCCCTACAATGTCGGGATGACAGGCCTCATCGGTCAAGCCGCCGGCTATCATGCCATCCTTGACTGTGATGTGCTGCTTCAGCTCGGAGCAGATTTTGCGTGGCCCCAATTCTATCCCGACCGGGCGAAGATCATTCAGATCGATGTCGATCCGACTCATATAGGCCGACGTCACCCCGTGACGATTGGGGCGGTTGGCGACATCAAGACCACGTTGGAGGCTCTGCTGCCGCGCCTCAAGGAGCACGAGGATGGCAGCTTCCTGACCATCAATGTCGAGCGTCACCAGCGGGAGGTCTCGTCGGCGAAGGCGGAAACTGCGGCTCCCGACTCCACCATTTCCGGCACCTATCTGACCAAGGTCATCAACAAGTACGCGGCCAAAGATGCGTTGTTTACCGCGGACGACGGCACGGCGTTGGTTTGGACGCTCCGCCATATCGAAACCTTCGGCACGCGCCGGACCTTCTCCAGCCTACTGCACGGCACCATGGCGAGCGCGATGCCATCGGCAATCGGCCTGCAAAAGTGCCAACCCGGGCGGCAGGTGGTTTGCATGGCAGGCGATGGCGGGTTCGCCATGTTGCTTGGCGACCTCTTGACCGTCGTGCAGGAGAAGGTGCCGATCAAGATCGTCGTTTTCAACAACGGCAAGCTTGGATTTATCGATATCGAGCAGAAGTCGGCCGGCTTGATACCGATGTACACGGACCTGAAGAACCCCGACTTCGGCGAGGTCGCGAAGGCGGTGGGACTTTGGGGGCGCAGCGTGGCGAAGGCAGGCGACCTCGAGGAGTCGGTCAAGACCTGGCTCGCGCAACCAGGTCCGGCGCTTCTGGATGTGAAAGTGAATCCGATGCAGCTGGTGATGCCGCCTTCGCCCTTCATGTCACCGGAGGCTGTGATCGGGATGGGGGTCTACAGCGCCAAAGCAGTGCTGGAGGGCAAGGGCCGCGACGTCTGGGAAATGATTGTGGAGAACATCCCCTAATTGAGACGGGCCCAGCCGATGCAAACGATACCGGAATCTGTGGTGTTGCGCCGCATCGCCAATGGTTGGAAACGTCACAGTTCCATACCGGCGAAGGCAATCGCACGCTCGCTAATTGGTGGCATGATCGCGCGGACATGTATGCCGATAGGCTTACAAAGTATCGCGAACTGGTAGAGACGGCGTCGCGTCAGCACATCATCTCAAACCAATGGCCGGAGTCAGGTCTTTGGCAAAGCGTGCTCGTCCTCGGGTGATCGCCTGCGAGTACCGGCCAATCCCAGACTCTGTGCGCGCGAAACGGCTTGCGCTCGCCTTTCGACATTCAGCTTGGCGAATATGTTCTTCACATGCGATTTCACCGTTTCCGGAGCGATGGCGAGGTCGCGGGCAATCTCTTTATTGGAAAGGCCGTCAGCAATGAGTCTGAGTATGTCGGCTTCCCGCGCACTCAGTGCGTCCGTGACCGCGGAGGTCAGGACTTGCACGGGCACGGATCCGTAACGCGCCGTCCAGCCTGCGATCAGATTGGAAACGTAAGACATGAGCTCGGGGGACGCCCCTGCTCGTTCCGCGCTCTCCTGGAAAGCGATAAGCAGAGGCCCAACTTTGGCGCCCTCATCCAAAATCGTGCGATAGATCCCCAGCGGAGCAAACACGGCAATAACTTTGCTGAAGGATTCCAACGCTTCGACAGTTTGCTTCGCCTTGAGCCTCACGATTGCGAGAAGTGTCTCCACGCGCAGCGCGAAGTGAAGATTTCGCACGCTCTCCAGCTCGCGCTGCAACCGCGTCAAGATTGCAATAGCGTCGTCGAAACGCTCCTCGGCTGCTGCGAGATAAGCCCGCACCAGTGCTGTATAACGATGGATGTCCGACCAGGCGCAATTCGACGGCGCCGGATAGTCCGCGCTCAGGCGCTCCAATCGATTAAGGTGTTCGGCTGCCTCTTCCAGGCGATCTTCGCTGAGGCATAGCCGCGCTCGCTCAAACACCGCAGCGGCGCTCAGACGTCCCCAGCCGCGCGCATTGCCCTGATTCTCCGCCCTTTCCAGCAACGCGTTGGCCCGCTCCAGATTCCCCCTGTGTATGGCAATTCTCGCCATGACCCAGTAGGCGCTCAACACGCAGTCCAACATCGTGCCGTCGCTGATGAGCGACAAACGGTCGATCAACAATTCCTCCGCCTCGTCCAGCCGGCCCTGCTCGTATCGAACGCGGGCGATCAGGCTTGCGGGCAGCGCGGCTGCAACCGAGTTCGGACCGACATGCTGTTCGGCAAGCCGCAGAGCATCACGATAGTAGCGATCCGCAGAGGCGACGCGCAGTTGCTGAGCTTCAGCCAATCCTTGGAGACAGCGGTAGTAAACGGAGGCAAAGACATTCCTCGTATCTTCCTCGAGCGAATAAGGAATCCATGGTGTCGCGTAGAACTTCTTCAGATCCCCCTGCTTCAAGTAGCCAAGGCGAATAACATTCGAGGCAACGTTCGCAGTCCACGGATCCGTGGACTGGCTAAGACAGCCATTCGCGATCGATAGCGCCGCCTCGCTGTCGTCTTTTAATGCAAACGCCACCGACCGTACCGTCTCACACTCGGAACGAGACACTTCGTCCTCGGGCGAATGACTGGCCTGCATGTCCCGCTCTATCTCATCAATCAGGCCGAGCGCCTCGTCATACCGGATAGCGAGCGCCAGCCCCCAGGCGATCGCAAGCCGGATCTCGGGCTGGCTCCGCATCAGTCCGCTTGGAAAAAGACGCTGCCAGCCAAGCAAAGTGAAAAGATCTCCACGCTTGACCAGAGGCATCGCGGCATTCTTGATCCAGCTTAGCGCTCGAATTGAATCGCCCGCCGCAAGCGCGTGCTGGACAGCATCGGTCCATAGTTCCTGGGCCGCGTACCACTGAGACGCGCGTTGATGGAGGCCGGGAATTTCATTACCAAGATCTGACTCCAATCTCTGTGCCAAATATTCGGCAAGAAGCGGATGGTACCGATACCACACGCCTTCCTCATCGAGCGGTACGAGCAGCAATTGGCGTTTCTCAATTGACTCAAGAAACTCTCGACCTGAGCTCGCACCAGTGACAGCCTCACATAGCGACGCGCTAAGTCGGTCGAGTACCGCCGTGCGCAGCATGAACTGAACCATCTCAGACGGGAGACCATTAAGTACTTCCTCAAGATAGGCGCCTATCGTGCGCTGCGCACCGGACAAGCGTTGCACATACTGCCCAAAATCTTGTTTTGACTCGATTGAGGTGGACGCCACAATGCGCAGGGCCGCCGGCCAGCCCTCTGTCTTTTCATGCAAAAGCCTCAAGTCCGAAGGAGCGAACGTGCTGGGTCTTTCGACGTCGAGGAAATTCTGCGTTTCCTTTAGATCAAATCGCAATGTGGAGGCATCGATCTCCAGCAATTGGTTTTTGGCGCGCAGTTCTGCCAGCGGTAGGGGCGGCTGTGTTCGTGTTGTAAGCACCACATGGCAAGGCGAAGGAGCATGTTTCAGGAAAAACGCCAATGCCTCATGGATCTCAGAATTGGTGATCCAGTGATAATCCTCCAAAAATAGATATATCTCGTCATCGAGGTCGGCTAAGTCATTTAGCAAACTTGATACGAACGCGTGTGGATTGATCAGGAAGCTTTCCTGGATGAGGTGAAGCGCGGCGGTGCCCACTTCTTCACACGCGCGCTGCAAAGCGTGGGACACATAGAAGAGAAACGTCGCAGGCTCGTCATCGTCGGAATTGATCGTCAGCCAGGCGACTGCTTTTCCGCTCTGTTGAAGTGCTTCTACCCAAGTCACGGCAAGAGAGGTCTTGCCGAACCCTGCCGGAGCTTTGACTACCGCCAGCCGTTTTTCTGCAAGCTGAGAAGTCTTGCCGAGCAGGCGCGGACGCTCGATCAGCCCCTGGCTCCGCGGTGGAACGATCTTGGTGGCGAGAATCTGCTTACCGCTAAGAATTCGCCCCTTCGGAGGGGGCGTCCCTGTCACCGTATCCATTGAATGCGGGTCCACCAAGGGCAGACTCTCCTTCGAGGCGTTGCTCCATCTTCTGCTCGGGAACGCGATCTCAGCATAACGACTTCGACTAAGATGGAGAAGGCCATGGGGGCAGCCAGTTGCTAGTGAGTTGACCACGAATGGGCGCTTCACCTGGAACTAAGGGACGCTCGGGCAGGTCGGAACACATTATGAGCTTCCCGTATCGCTTTTGTATCCCCCTTTGATTTTCCACGCCGTCCCCCGTTCGGGGGATCGTATGGATAGCACGATTGCTCCACCTACGCGGGACAAGAGACGGCGGCGTGCCGTCTGGTTCGGAAGCGAAGGAGCAGTGACATGCCAACGGCAACAGCAGCGCCGGCAGCCGCAACGGCAGCAGTCAAGAAGGCACCGAAACAACTCCCCGCCCCGAACACTGATTTCTACGAAATCTATGAAACATTGAACGCCGAGGAACTCGCAACGGTTAAGCGGGTGCGCGCGTTCATGGAGGCCAAGGTCGCGCCCGTCATCACGAAATATTGGGTGGAAGACGCATTTCCGTTCGAACTGCTGCCGGCCGTGAAGGAACTCGGGATTGGCGGACTTGCAATGCACGGCTACGGCTGCGCCGGCGGAAGCCTGGCTCTGCTTGGCTTTGTCCAAATGGAGATTGCGCGCGTCGACCCGTCATTCTCAACATTCATCGGCGTGCACGTCGGCCTGGCGATGGGCTCCATCTACATCGACGGGTCGGAAGAGCAGAAGCAGAAGTGGCTGCCGTCGATGGCGCGTTTCGAGAAGATTGGCTGTTTCGGCCTGACCGAGCCATTAGTGGGCTCGGGCATAAGTGGCGGCATGCTGACCACCGCTAAGCGCGAGGGCGACAGCTGGATTCTCAACGGCGAGAAGCGATGGATTGGCAACGCGCCATGGTGCGATGTCTCGATTATCTGGGCGCGCGATATCGCCGATAACCAGGTCAAGGCCTTCATCGTCGAGAACAAAACGACGCCCGGATTCAGCGTCGAAAAGATCCAAAACAAGATTGCGCTCAAGGTCGTCCAGAACGGCCACATCACGCTGAAGGATGTCCGGGTGCCGGAAGCGAACCGCCTCCAGGGCGGCAACTCGTTCCGCGACACCGCGAAGGTGCTGAAGATGACACGCTATGCCGTGGCGTGGATGGCCACCGGATGCGCAATGGGCGCCTATGAGACCGCGCTCAAATACGCGCAGGAGCGCATGCAATTCGGCAAGCCCATTGCTTCGTTCCAGTTGGTGCAGGACCTACTCGCTAAAATGATTTCCAACATAACGGCCTCGCAATGCCTGATCGCGCGGCAAGCACAGTTGCACGCCGAAGGCAAGCTGACGGACGCCCACGCGGCCCTTGCCAAGGCGTTCTGCACGGCCAAGTGCCGCGAGACCGTCGCCTGGGCGCGCGAGCTGCTCGGCGGCAACGGCATTGTCGCCGACTACAACGCCGCGCGGTTCTTTACGGATTGCGAAGCGCTCTACTCCTACGAGGGCACATATCAGATGCAAAATCTGATCCTCGGCAAAGCCATCACTGGCTTGGGCGCCTTCGCGTGAGCCTCTGGGCGCATACCGTTTCGTTCTCAGTCCGTCCCGACGGTGTGCGCCCAAAACATTCCAAAGCCGAAGAAGATGTCAGGAGACATTCTTATGGGTTCGCCGGGAATCGCATTGGTTGACGCCACAGCTGCCCTCAATCTCGCAAACGTGCTGTACACGAAGAAGGGCAACATCGCCTATGTGACTGTCAATCGGCCCAAGGTGCTCAACGCGTTGAACACGCCGACATGGAAGGACCTGCGGACTGCCTTCGAGAATGCGCGCGACGATGATGCAGTGCGCGGTGTCATCCTGACGGGGGCCGGCAAAGCATTCATCGCCGGCGCCGACATCGGCGAGCTCGCGCAAGTCACGGCGTTCGAAGCCGAGCAGTCCAGTCGGTTCGGACAGAATGTGCTCGATCTCATCGAAAATCTCGGCAAACCGGTGATCGCCGCCGTCAATGGCTTTGCGCTTGGCGGTGGTTGCGAGACGGCGCTGGCTTGTAGCATCAGGATCGCGATCGATAACGCGAAATTTGGTCAGCCTGAAGTCAAACTCGGACTCATCCCGGGCGGCGGTGGAACGCAACGGCTGCCGCGGCTGGTCGGTAAAGGGCGCGCACTGCAGCTCATTCTGTCCGGAGACATGATCGGCGCACAGGAGGCCTATCGCATCGGTCTCGTCAACGAAATCGTTCCCGAAGCCGAACTGATCACACGCGCCGAAGCGATACTGGCAAAGATCGCCTCCAACGCTCCCATCGCCGTCAAGTTTGCGCTCGAAGCGGCAAACAAGGGGCTCGACACAAGCCAAGGCGAAGGCTTGCTGCTCGAGGCTTCATATTTCGGCCTCTGCGCCGCGACCGAAGACAAGAAGGAGGGTACGAGCGCGTTCCTTGAAAAGCGTACCCCGCAGTTTCGCGGACGATAACAGAAGTATCCCAGGGACTATTCACGGGAACAGCTATGGCAAACGACAACATCTTTTCCGGACTGAAAGTAGTGGACTTGGCGAGCTTCATCGCTGGTCCAAGCGCGGCTGTGATCTTGTCCGACTTCGGCGCCGATGTCATCAAAGTGGAACCGCCGGCCGGCGATGCGTGGCGGCGCGGCCACCAGATCCCGCCGCAGCCGCAGGCGAAGGACGCCTATCCCTGGCACTTGGCCAACCGCAACAAGCGCGGCATTACGCTCGATCTGAAATCCCCGACTGCCGCGCAGGTGCTCGAGAAGCTTGTCAAATGGGCCGACGTGCTGATTGTCAACACGCCGCATCCCGCGCGAAAGAAGTTAAGACTCGAATATGACGACGTGGAGCAATGGAATCCGCGACTGATCTATGCGGATCTTACCGGCTTCGGCGATATAGGCCCGGACGCCAATCTGCCCGGTTTTGATATTACCTCCTACTGGGCGCGCAGCGGCCTGCTGTCGATGACTCGCGATGCCGGCGCGCCGCCGACCTGGCCGGTGGCCGGCAGCGGCGACAACGCGACCGCCGTCGGCCTCTATTCGGCGATCGTCACCGCACTCTATCACCGCGAGCGCACCGGCAAGGGATCGCACGTTACGACCTCGCTGCTCGCCGAAGGGGTCTGGTCGGCCAGCGTCTCGATCCAAGCGGCACTGTGCGAGGCCAAGTTTTTCGCCCCGCACGATCGCAAGAACCCAGCCAATGCGGCGCTTAACGTATATCGCGCGGCCGACAGCACTTGGTTTGTCCTCATCGTGACCCCGGACAAATTGCAGGCCGTGGCGAAAGCGATCGGACGCACTGACCTCCTGACCGATCCGCGGTTCTCCGATCCGGCAAAACTGACTGCGAACATGCCGGCGCTCGTCGCCATCCTAGATCAGGTCTTCGCCCAGCACTCGATGGCGCATTGGTACAAAATGTTCGATGAAGCCCACGTCACCTTCGGCGCCGTGCGTGAGCCGCAAGAGGTGATCAACGACCCGCAGCTGCGCCTCAACGATATCATCGTCCCGCTCGAAGGCGCGGGCGGTAAGCTGAAGTCGACCATCAGCAGTCCAATTCAGGTACGAGGCGTTGTGAAAGTCTCCGCACGGCGCGCCCCCGAAATCGGAGAGCACAACGAAGAGGTTCTCCAGCAACTCGGCTTCAACGCAAAGGAAATCGGCGACCTGCGGGCGAGCGGCGCCGTCCCGAAAGCGAAGTCCCAGGTAGCCTAGGTCTTCGACCATGACTTCATCGCGCGCGCACTGGAGCTAGACAATGGATGAGATTGTCACCGAACGATCCGGAAGCATCCTCCGCGTCGAGTTGAACCGTCCAGCCAAGCGAAACGCGATGACGTCACGCATGTACATAACGCTCGCGAGCATTTTCGGCGACGCGGCCAAGGACGAGCGCATCCATGCCGTGCTGTGGCATGGCGCGGGAGATTCGTTCTGTGCCGGCAACGACATCGGGGATTTTCTCAAGAATCCGCCCGGCCCTGGAGATTCTCCGCAAGCGCAGCTGATGAACGCGTTCATCGAACTCGACAAGCCGCTGGTCGCTGCCGTGCAAGGCGCGGCGATCGGCGGCGGGACCACGATGCTGATGCACTGTGATTTCGTTTACGCCGGCGAAAGCGCAAAGTTTCAAATGCCCTTCATCAATCTTGCCTTGGTGCCGGAATTTGGCTCGAGCTGCTCCATTCCGGCGCGGATCGGGCACATCCGTGCGGCGGAGCTGATTTTACTGGGACTGCCTTTCGATGCCAGACGAGCCGCGGATCTGGGGTTGGTCACGCAGGTCGTACCGGATCAGAACCTGCTCGGAACGGCGACCGAAACAGCACGCAAAATAGCAACGAAGCCGGCCGGCGCGTTGCAAGCCTGCAAGCGACTTATGAAGCGACCTTTCCGCGAACAGATCAAGGCGGCAATCAAGGCCGAGAACGAGGAGTTCAGCGCGCAAGTTCGCACGGCAGACGCTAAGGAGGCCCTTACGGCGTTTTTGGAAAAGCGCGCGCCTCACTTCAACAGGACTGCAACGCCCGCGTAGGAGCCGAGGGACACGCCGTCCTCGGAGCCAATTTTTTTGACAGGAGCGTACTATGACTGAAGCTGTCACGACGACTTCGAAGGGGAAACCAAAATCCAACGCGAAAGGCGCGACGGGCCGGTTGTTCGTCCTCGAACTGAGTGGCGACCGCATTCACTCAATGAATCTCGACGGCGCCGACCGCAAGACCGTTGTTACCGGTTGCCATCTCCCCGACGGCATCGTCGTGGATACGCAGGCTGGTCATATCTATTGGACCAACATGGGCATCCCCAACCTCGACGACGGTTCGATTGAGCGGGCCGATCTCGACGGCGGGAATCGCAAAGTCATTGTCCCGCAAGGCATCACGCACACGCCGAAACAAATCCACCTCGAAAAGGACAGCGGCAAACTCTATTGGTGCGATCGCGAGGGCATGCGGGTGATGCGATGCAATCTCGATGGTTCGCACGTCGAAACGCTGATCGAGACCGGCCGCGGCGATGCGGATCGACGCGATGAAACCCGGTGGTGCGTCGGAATCACTGTCGATCCGAAGCTTGGCAAAATCTACTGGACGCAAAAAGGGCCGACAAAGGGCGGGCTGGGCCGTCTCTGCCGCGCCAACATCGACATTGCCAAAGTCGAGAGCGCATCGAACCGTTCCGACATAGAGGTGCTGTTCGATCAGTTACCGGAACCCATCGATCTCGAGCTCGATCTGTCGACCCGCGTTCTCTATTGGACCGACCGCGGCGATCCTCCGCGGGGCAACACCGTGAACCGCGCACCAATCGACAAAAAGGGGGAGCCGGAGATCTTGATCAGGCACCTGATGGAAGGGATCGGAATTGCCCTCGATGTTCCCGGTAATCGGATGTTCGTCACCGACTTCGCCGGCTCGGTTTATTCCGCAGATCTCGATGGCAAGAACGAGCGCAACTTTCTCTATGCCCAGGGCAATCTGACTGGCATCGCCTACGCAGAAATCTGAAAATATTCCGAGGAAGGGATCAAACCATGTCAAACAGTAAGCCAATTCGCCGCGTTGCTATCATCGGAACGGGCGTGATCGGTGCAAGCTGGACGGCGCTGTTCCTCTCCAAAGGGCTCGAGGTCGCCGCTACGGACATCGCGCCGAACGCAGAAGCTGCGCTGAGGCAATTCGTGGAGACTGCCTGGCCAGCGCTTGAGCGTCTGGGTCTTTCGCCGGGAGCTTCGCTGTCGAACTTGAAGTTCACGGCCGTGCTCGCACAAGCGGTCGCCGGCGTCGACCTCGTCCAGGAGAACGGACCCGAACGGATAGATTTCAAGCAGAAGCTCTATGGGCAGCTCGACGAACTGTTGCCGCCCGACGTTATCATCGCGTCGAGCTCGTCGGGTCTCAAGATGAGCGACATCCAAATGGGCGCCCCGTCGCATCCTGAGCGCTGCGTGATCGGCCATCCCTTCAATCCGCCGCACTTGGTCCCCCTGGTCGAAATTGTCGGCGGGACGAGGACCTCACAGACGACCATCCAGCGTGCCGACGAATTTTATACGTCGATTGGGCAGCGGACGGTGCGCCTCAACAAGGAAATGCCAGGCCACGTCGCCAACCGTCTGCAGGCTGCATTGGCGCGTGAAGTTTATTACCTCGTTGCCGAAGGTGTTCTCAGCGCCGCCGACGTTGACACCGCCCTGTGCTGGGGCCCGGGCCTCCGCTGGGGCATCATGGGGAACATGCTTCTCAACCACCTCGGCGGCGGACCAGGCGGCATCGAACATTTCTTCCAGCAATTCACCGCTCCGATGACCGCGTGGTGGAAGACTCTCGGCTCGCCGGTACTCACGCTCGACGTGCAGAAGAAGCTGATCGACAGCGTTCACGCTGAAGTCGGATCGCGCTCAATCGGTGAGCTCGAGGCGCAGCGCGATGAGATACTGCTGGGCCTGATAGAACTGCGCAGGAAGTACGAAAAGCCTGCAGTGACGCCCCTGAGAACGGCCGGCGCGGGGGCATAGAATGATTGTCCGTGATCTTTACGAGTTCCAGCGGCTCGTGTTTCGCGTCTACATGCAAAGCGTGATGTTCTTGGTGACGCTGCCCTACTATTTGACGCAGGAGTGGCAGCGGCCGGATCGCGATTTTCGACGCGAAGACGTCAGGTGGCTCAGATGACGGAGACCCTGCAGGATCGGCAGCGGATCCCGGACGTGGTCCAGCCCCGCACCGGCGAACTTCCGCCGATAGCGGATGCCTCCGGTGTGAGGCAAAAGCGCGTGGTGATCGTCGGCGCCGGATTTGCCGGAATCGCTGCGGCCCGCGCCTTGAAACGAAGCGACGTTGACATCGTCTTGATCGACCGGCGCAATCACCACATTTTCCAGCCGCTGCTTTACCAGGTCGCGACCGCCGTTCTCGCGCCGTCTGAGATCGCCGCCCCGATCCGGCAGTTCGCCAAGAGGCAGAAGAATGTCAGCGTGGTGCTCGCCGAAGTCACCGGCGTAGACGTGAGCGCGCGATCGGTCGACGCCTCCTGCCCTGGGGTCGGCATTCACAAAATCGGGTTCGATTATTTGATCATCGCTACGGGCATGCGGCCGAGCTATTTCGGCCACGACGAATTTGCGCGATACGCGCCGGGTCTCAAAAACCTGAGCGATGCGGAGAGCATCCGCGCGAAAATTCTAAGCGCCTACGAACTGGCAGAAGCGGCAGACAGCGAAGCTGAACGCGCGCGTCAGATGACATTCGTTCTTGTCGGCGCGGGTCCCACCGGCGTGGAGCTGGCAGCATCAATGGCGCAATTGGATGCCGTCACTTTGCGGGGACAGTTTCGCCGGATTGATCCTGCCAAGAGCTCGATCATTCTGATTGAAGGTGGCACGCGAATCCTTCCGACGTTTGCCGAGAGTCTGGCCAAAAAGGCAGCTACGCGGCTCGAAAAGCTCGGCGTCCAGATCATGACCGGCGCCCGAGTAGAACAGGTCGACGAGATCGGCGTAATCGCCGATGGAAAGAGAATTCCAAGCGCAACGGTGCTCTGGACCGCAGGCGTTACAGCATCACCACTCGCGAAGCTGCTGGGCGCTAAGACCGATCGCGCCGGCAGAGCGTTGGTTGGCCCATACATGAATGTCGTAGAAGCGGCCGGCGTGTTTGTCGTTGGCGATGCGTCCTCGGTCGTGCGCGCGAACGGACGGCCGGTGCCTGGCGTCGCTCAGGCCGCGATTCAGGAAGGTCGCTATGTCGGGCGCTTGATTTCGCGGCAGCTCAAAAGACAACAGCCCAACCATCCGTTCCAATACTTCGACAAGGGCAACATGGCGGTCGTCGGCAAGAATTTCGCGATACTTGAGAGCGGACGCCTGCGCATGAGCGGCTTTATCACCTGGCTCGTCTGGGTCTTCCTGCATCTCATGTCGCTTCCCCAGCTACAGAACCGCTTGCGCGTACAAAGCCAGTGGCTCTGGTCCTATTACACCGGACAACGCAGCTCGCGATTGATTCCTGAGTCGCGACGCACCGAGACGGGTAAGTAAGGGCCGACCAATTGCGTAGGCTATTTGTCGTTTGCAGCGGGAGTCGCTGGCGTGATTAGCTACGACTACGCTCATTATCGGGCGACGTGTTGGGGCTCCCCTCAATAGAACGGGGTATTCCCCCATTTGGGGGATACCTCGAGCAGGCCTTTCAACGTCCTTTCAGTGAAAACAGGTCGGCTTCGAAGATAGGCAGGGTGGCTGGTTCGTTTACTGACACGACCGAGCAACACAGGATATTCCGCGATGAGTAAACGGGTCGCCGACGTAATAATCGGAACACTGCAGGCAGCCGGCGTAAAGAGGTGCTACGGGACCGCCGTTTGCAACGCGCGTTGATCCGATGCAGCGAAGTGCCCTCGACGGAACCTTTTCAACTGTCCCCGCTTAGAGGAATCGACCAGGATGGGCATGGCTGTCGCTGCGACGCTCGCACAGTTGCCTTCACGCCCCCGTTTGACGGCGCGTCTTGCGGATTTCGCTTATGCAGCTTTGTCCAGGCACAGGAGGTTCAACATGCGATACGGTGTGTTGGCCGTTGTCTTGATTGGCGCAGCAACACTCGGTGGCTGCGGTGAAGGCGTTCTCGGTCCAAAAGGTCCCATTGCCGATGCCGAACGGCAAATCCTGTTCAATTCACTCGGCATCATGCTCGCGATCGTAGTCCCGACGATTCTGGCCACGCTCGGTGTGGCCTATTGGTTTCGTTCGTCAAATGAGCGCGCGCACTACCTGCCAAACTTCAGTTATTCCGGCCGTCTCGAGGTGCTGGTCTGGTCGATCCCTGCCATGACAGTGCTCCTGGTCGGCGGCGTTGCCTGGGTCGGCTCGCACGATCTCGATCCGCGTAAGCCAATCGCTTCCACAACCGAGCCAATCAGGGTTCAGGTTGTTGCGCTCGATTGGAAATGGCTGTTCATCTATCCCGACCAGGGCATCGCCAGCGTCAATCAACTGACGATTCCGGTCGGCACGCCGATCAGTTTCGAACTGACGTCGTCCGGCGTCATGAACAGCTTTTTCGTGCCCCAGCTCGGCAGCCAAATCTACACCATGGCGGGTATGACGACGCACGTTCAGCTGCAGGCGGACAACCCCGGAACCTATCGCGGACTGTCAGCGCAGTTCAGCGGCGATGGTTTTGCCGACATGCGCTTTACCGTCGATGCCGTGCCGATCGAGCAGTTTACGCAGTGGGTGGATGCAACCCGCGGTGCCGGTCCGTCGCTCGACACCCAATCTTATGCCGATTTGGCAAAGCCGAGCGAGGCGGTTGCGCCTTTCACCTACCGCGCTGTCGCTCCCAATCTGTTTGACGGGATCGTGATGTCCGAAACGCAGATGGACGATTCGACGCGGGGTGTCTGTCTAGCGTCAAAGAGAGCAGACCAATGACTCTTCTCGGTAAACTCAGCTGGAGCGCCGTCCCGTTCGATCAGCCGATCGTGATGTTCGCGACAGCATTGATGGCCCTAGCGATCGCATCCGTTCTCGGTTGGACCGGGCTTAAGGGATACTGGCCTTATCTGTGGCGCGAGTGGATCACGTCCGTCGACCATAAACGCATCGGCGTCATGTATATCGTGCTGGCGCTGATCATGCTGCTGCGTGGCTTCACTGACGCGATCATGATGCGCACGCAGCAGGCCATCGCGGCCGGCGGCGCGCAGGGATATCTGCCGCCTGAGCATTTTGATCAGATCTTCTCGGCGCATGGCACCATCATGATTTTCTTCATGGCGATGCCGTTTGTGATCGGCCTGATGAATTTTGTTGTGCCGCTGCAACTCGGCGTCCGAGATATGGCCTTTCCGACATTGAACTCCGTTGCTTTGTGGCTGACTGCTTCGGGCATACTCTTGACCAACGTTTCGCTCGCAGTCGGCGAGTTTGCAAAGACAGGCTGGGTCGCTTATCCGCCGCTGAGCGAGCTGCGGTTCTCGCCCGGCGTCGGCGTCGACTATTACCTTTGGGCGCTGCAAATCTCCGGCATCGGTACGCTGATGACTGGGATCAATTTCGTCACGACAATTCTGAAAACGCGTGCGCCCGGAATGGGCTATACGCGCATGCCGGTTTTCTGCTGGACGGCGCTCGCCTCGAATCTGCTGATGGTCGCAGCTTTTCCGGTCCTGACCGCGACTTTTGCGATGCTGCTGCTCGACCGTTACCTCGGCTTTCATTTCTTTTCGGTCGATGGCCAGGGCAATCCGATGATGTATGTGAACCTGTTCTGGGTCTGGGGTCACCCGGAGGTCTACATCCTCATCTTGCCGGCGTTCGGCGTGTTTTCGGAGGTGATCGCGACGTTCTCCGGCAAGCCGCTGTTCGGCTACCGCTCGATGGTTGCCGCAACCATGGTGATTTGCGTTCTGTCTTTCCTCGTCTGGCTGCACCACTTCTTCACTATGGGCGCCAGCGCTGACGTCAACGGCTTCTTCGGCGTCATGACCATGATCATCGCGGTGCCGACGGGAGTCAAAATTTTCAACTGGCTGTTCACGATGTATGGCGGGCGCGTTCGGTTCACGGTGCCGGTCCTCTGGTCACTGGGATTCATGGTGACTTTCGTCATCGGCGGCATGACAGGGGTGCTGATGGCGGTGCCCCCCGCTGATTTCGAACTCCATAACAGCCTGTTCCTCGTCGCGCACTTTCACAACGTCATCATCGGCGGCGTCGTGTTCGGCGTACTTGCCGGCTTCAATTATTGGTTTCCAAAGGCGTTCGGTTTCATGCTCGACGAACGCTGGGGTAGGCGCGCGTTCTGGTGCTGGCTGGTCGGCTTCTATCTCGCTTTCATGCCGCTCTATGTACTGGGCCTTATGGGCATGACCCGGCGTATGCAGCACTATGACAGTCTCGATTGGTGGCCCTGGCTGCTGGTCGCGGCGCTTGGTGCAGCTGTTATCCTCGCGGGTATCGTATGTCAGGTCGTGCAGCTCGTCGTCTCGATCCGCGCCCGCGAACAGCTTCGTGTGACCAATGATCCATGGAACGGTCGCACCCTGGAATGGTCGACGTCTTCCCCGCCACCGCCCTGGAATTTTGCCGTCCTGCCCCATGTCACTGGGCGCGACGCTTATTGGCTTGCCAAACAGCACATGCAGGCGAACCCAAACCGATCCGTACCGGGGCGGGAATACGAGCCGATCGAAATGCCAAAAAGGAGCGCGATAGGTGTGATCAACGCGTTTTTCGCCGTCGTCACCGGCTTTGCATTGATCTGGCACATCTGGTGGATGGCCGGCCTGGGCTTGATCGGCGCATTCGTGGCCCTCCTTGTCTTCGCGTTTCGTAGCGAGGAGGAGATCGAAATACCCCCACAACAGATTGCTCTGTTCGAACAACGTCACCAGACGGAGGCCGCCGCGCTATGAGTATCGCTGTTGCCAGTTATGACGTCGAACAGGAAGCACTCCCGAGCGCCAGCGAAGCGGGGCCCGCGCCAAAACGGATCGTCGTTACCTACGGATTCTGGATCTTTCTCCTTAGCGACATCGTGATGTTCTCGGCGCTCTTTGCCGCCTATGCAGCGCTTGTGCACGCGACCGCGGGCGGTCCTGCTGGCGCCCAGCTCTTCAATCAACACAGCGTCGCAATCGAGACCGCATGTCTTCTCGCTTCAAGCTACACATGCGGAATGATGTCGCTTGCGGTCAATGACCGCCTCCGCGCCAGCACTTATTTTTTTGCTGTTATCACTTTCGTGCTGGGAGCCACCTTCCTCGCGCTTGAGATACACGAGTTCGCCGGCATGATCGCCATCGGTGCGACGCCGCAACGCAGCGCATTTCTATCGGCGTTCTTCACACTCGTCGGCTGCCATGGGTTGCATGTCACCGCCGGTCTCATTTGGCTCACCGTGATGATGTCACAGGTCGCCGTCAAAGGTTTTCGCCCCAATGTGGAGCGCCGCCTGCTCTGCTTTGCCCTGTTCTGGCATGCACTCGACATCATTTGGGTCGGGTTGTTCACAGTCGTCTATTTGATGGGAGTCGCCTCATGACGGAAACGCGTTTTGATCTTGCCCCCGGAGACAGCTCAACGTTTTCTCAAGCCCGAGGCTGGGAGCCTTCTGGCGCGCTCATTTATTCGGTCGGACTGTTTCTCGCCGTCATCCTTACGGTCACGTCGTTCTGGGTCGCAAACACGGCGTTACTTTGGGCGCCCGGCGTGCCGCTCGGGCTCGCCGTTCTGGCGATCGCACAGATGGGCGTTCATCTCGTCTTCTTCCTGCACATCACCACCGGACCGGACAACACCAACAACGTTCTCGCTCTGGCGTTTGGCCTCCTCATCGTGACCCTGGTCATCGCCGGATCGCTCTGGATCATGACGAATCTGAACGGCAACATGATGCCGCCGGCCGCGCTGATGAATCTGCAAATGCAGCGCTGAGCGGCGTCGCAGGCAAAGTAACCCTAGGAGCACATAGGATGCGCATAAGCGCCGCGTCACTACGAATTAGCAGGAGCCTCACCGGAGCTCTGATCGCTGCAAGGGGGGACGCACCTTCTCCCTGATGTTGAACCAACCCCATTTGCGATCTTAAAATGAAAAAAACTCCGACCATCAATAGACGCGATCTGCTCCTTGGTGCGAGCCCAACTGCCACCTTGATGATTCTGGGGGCTGCAACCACGGACAGCGCATTAGCCCAGACAACAACGACTGCCGCGGATTATTTGCCGAGGTTTTTCAACCCCGTGGAGTGGAGCTTCATAAATGCCGCAGTCGGTCGTCTTATTCCAAGCGACGGGCCCGGCCCTGGCGGCCTGGAAACGGGCGTGCCCGAATTCATAGATCGGCAAATGGAACTACCGTACGGCCACGGTGCGTATTTCTATTTGCAAGGACCGTTTCAGCCCGATGCACCGGCTACCTTGGGCTATCAGTTACGCTATACGCCGCGGGAGCTTTATCGATCGGGCATAGCTGCGACGAACAATGCTTGCCTGACCGCCGCGGGCAAGGCCTTCGCAGACCTCCCGCCCGACGAGCAAGATCGCTTTCTCGCCTCGCTGGAGAAAAATCAGGTTCAGCTTTCCGGTCCGCCGTCCGCAGCGTTCTTCGCGCAATTGTTGGAGAATACACGCGAGGGCTACTTCGCCGATCCGCTTTACGGCGGCAATCGCAGCATGGCTGCCTGGAAATGGATCGGCTTCCCAGGCGCGCGTGCCGACTTTACCGATTGGATCGACCAGGCTGGACAAAAATATCCCTACGGACCGGTCGCCATCAGCGGAGCGAGGGACTGATGGCGGAGAAGAAAAAACGCGTCGATGCCGTCATCATCGGTTACGGCTGGACCGGCGCCATTATGGCGAAAACGCTGACCGACGCCGGTCTGTCTGTTGTCGCGCTTGAGCGCGGCCCGGCGCGCGACACCGCCCCGGATTTCGAATACCCACGCATCATCGATGAGCTCAGATACGGCGTGCGCGGCGATCTGTGGCAGCCTCTCGCCAAAGAGACAGTCACGGTCCGCCACAATCCAAATGAGGTGGCCGCACCCTATCGAAAGTACGGCTCATTTGTCCTCGGCAATGGTGTCGGCGGTGCGGGCGTCCACTGGAACGGTCAGCTGTGGCGAGCATCGCCGGAAGATCTCAAGCTACGAAGCCACATTGAAGCGAGATACGGCAAGAGTTTCATTCCGGAAGACATGACGATTCAGGATTATCCCGTCACTTTCGAGGAACTCGAGCCACACTTTGATCACTTCGAGAAAGTCTGCGGCACATCCGGCATCGCTGGAAATCTTCGCGGCGAAATCAAGCCCGGAGGCAATCCGTTCGAGGGCGCGCGAAGCGACGAATATCCGACGCCGCCATTGCCGCCGATCTACGCCGCCGAGTTGTTCGAAAAAGCCACAGCGGAACTTGGCTACAAATCCTTCCCGCAGCCGTCTGCGAACAGTTCGATTGCCTTCACAAATCCCTATGGCGTGCGGCTCGGTCCCTGCAATCTATGCGGTTTCTGCGAGCGCTTTGGCTGTTTCCTTTATTCGAAGGCGTCGCCGCAAACGACAATATTGCCCATCCTTGCCACGCGGCCGAACCTGGAGGTCCGGACCAGCGCGTATGTGACGCGGATTCTCCGCGACAACACCGGAAAGACGGCGACAGGAGTTCTCTACATTGACCAAGACGGACGGGAGGTCGAGCAACCTGCTGATCTCGTGATGCTCTGCGCGTTTCAGATGCACAACGTCAGGCTGCTGCTGTTATCCGGAATCGGGGTTCCTTACGATCCGGTGAGCGGCGAAGGCGTCGTCGGCAAGAATTACGCCTACCAGATGATGAGCGAGACGGCTGCGTATTTCAGCGAGGACGTTGAGATCAACCCGTTCATTGGAGCCGGTGCCGCCGGGCTGCGTATCATCGACGAATTCAATTCCGACCATTTCGACCACTCAGATCATGGATTTATAGGCGGCTCATCGATCTTTGCCGGCGCCACTGGCGGACGTCCGATTGCGCAGATGATGACCCCGCCTGACTCGCCAAAATGGGGAAAGGAATGGAAGACGGCGATACGCAAGCACTATCGCCATTCAGCGCCGATCGGGGCGCAAGGTTCCGTAATGTCTTATCGCGACCGTTATCTCTCGCTCGATCCGACATACAAAGATGATCACGGCCTGCCGCTGCTGAGGCTGACCTTCGACTGGCACGACAATGAGTACAAGATGGCCGCCTTTAGCGCGGCGCGCGTGGAGGAAATAGTTCGGGTCATGAAGCCCGAGCAACAGGCGACTTTGCTGATGCGGCCGGGCGACCACTACGACGTCCGCATCTATCAGAGCACGCACACCACCGGCGGCGCGATTATCGGAACGAATCCGTCGAACAGCTTTATCAACCGCTATTCGCAAAGCTGGGACGTTTCCAACCTATTCGTGATGGGCGCTTCCGCATTTCCGCAGAACATCGGGTATAACCCGACAGGCTTGCTCGCTGCACTCGCTTATTTCTCAGCCGCGAAGATTCGCGACACCTATCTCAAGTCGCCTGGTCCTTTGGTGCCGGCATGAGATGGAGGGTCGCCATTGCGTTTGCCGGATTTGCCGGGGTTTGCGGCCTGCTGGGTGTTATGGGAATCTCTTACCTGGCGGATAGAACGGCGGGAGAGGCAAATCTTGTTGCTTTCGAGCCCAGTCCGGCGCTGATTGCTCGCGGAGAATATCTCGCCAGGCTCGGCGATTGCGCCGCCTGTCACAGCGTACCCGGCCGGCCTGCTTTTGCCGGCGGCCTGCGGATGGCGATCCCGATCGGTGCCATCTACACGACGAACATCACACCGGATCCCGTGAATGGCGTCGGACGGTTCAGTCTCACCGACTTCGACCGGGCGCTGCGCTTTGGTGTCGCCGACGGACATTCGTTGTATCCGGCAATGCCGTTTCCTTCCTACGCAAACACAAAGCCTGAAGACGTAGCGGCGCTCTATGCTTATTTCAAATATGGAGTGGCCCCGGCCGCGACACCGAATATCACGAACGATATCGTGTTTCCGCTGTCGATGCGCTGGCCACTGACGTTCTGGCGCCTGCTGTTTGCGCCGAAACCGGCACCTTTCGCGGCTCAAGCAGAGAGCGATCCAATCATCGCGCGCGGCGCTTACTTCGTGGAAGGTCTCGGCCATTGCGGGGAGTGCCACACGCCGCGCAACCTCGTATTGCAGGTGAAGGCGCAAACGCCATCCCAAGGATCGGCCTTTCTCTCCGGTGCCGTGATCGAGAATTACTTCGCGCCGAACCTGCGTAACGGCGGTCCGGATACGCTTGGCGGCTGGAATGAAAACGACATCGTCGATTTTCTGACGACGGGCGCAAATCCAAACGGTATTGTTTTCGGCTCGATGAGCGATGTCATCGTCCACAGCACGCAATACTTGGCTCGCGACGACGCCGTTGCAACGGCGCGATATCTCAAAACGCTCGGTGCGCCGGCGGGACAGCCAACAAGATCTTTCACTTACGACGAAACGGAACGCCAAGCATTAAAGCACGGAGATGCGAGCAAGCCTGGCGCCCTCCTCTATCTTGATAACTGTGCTGCCTGCCATCGTCCCGACGGCATGGGGTACGACCGCGTGTTTCCAAAATTAGCGGGCAATCCTGTTGTCGAAGCGGCAAACGCTATTTCGCTGGTTTCGATCGTGCTGGCCGGCTCGCAGACACCGCGCACCGCGCAAACGCCCGCACAATTTGTGATGCCCGCCTTCGCTTGGCGACTGAACGATCAGAATGTTGCAGACTTGGTCAATTTTATCCGCACCAGCTGGGGGAATTCGGCGTCCGCAATGAGCGCCGGCGAAGTGGCCGTCGTCCGCAACGCCGTCGCGCCGTCCGCGGAGCGCTGAGGCACGCGTCCCTCACGCCACTGAAGGAGAAAAGCGTCCGGAGGCGGACCAATCACCGCAAGCTTATCGAGAAGTTTTCTCGCAGACGGATACAGATCCTGCCGTCTGGAACGGTTACCGAAATGGAGCCACTCCAATGCGATACTCTGATTACAAATGTTTCCGGTTCGCGCTTGATTCTGGAGTTGCATTCGTCAGCATCGATCACCCGCCGATAAATCTCCTTGATGAAGTTCTGTCGGCGGAATTCGACAAACTCGGCAGAGAAATCGAGGCCGATGACAGCGTCCGGGTCGTGGTCTTGCAAAGCGCGCTTCCTGATTTCTTCATAGCCCACTCCGGTTTGGGGCGGGTTGGAGCCGCTTCCAAAACGGTGTCTCATACGCGCAGCTTTCGTCTTACACAGACGATCGGCGAGCGGTTCAGGAACATGCCCAAGATAAGCATTGCCAAAATCGAGGGACGGGCTCGGGGCGGAGGGAGCGAAATCGCGCTTGCCGTGGACATGTGTTTTGCCGCCGTTGGCAAAGCGATCTTCGGCCAACCAGAGGTGGCGGTTGGGCTTGTTCCGGGCGGCGGCTCCACGCAAAGATTGCCACGGCTTATCGGGCGCGGACGCGCCTTGGAGGTACTCATAGGTTGCAGCGATCTCTCGGCGGAACTGGCAGAACGTTACGGCTATATCAATCGAGCGTTGCCGGCGGACGAGTTGACGCCTTTTGTCGAGAAGCTGGCTCGCCGCATCGCCTCATTTCCTGCGCATGCCATCGCTCACGCCAAGGCCGCCGTGGATACCGGAGCATTTAGTTCCATGGCAGAAGGGCTTTTGGTGGAAGCCCATGAGTCCGATTTGAGCGTCGCTAGCGAGGTGACGCAAGCACGTGTGAGAGAGGCATTGAAGGTCGGCGCCGAAACTTATGAAGGCGAACTGGAGATGGATTATTTATCGAGACTCTCCCCGGTGAGATGACGGCCATCAACAGCGTAACCGGAGTCAATGCGATGCCCCTCTATACAATAATAACGCAGGCCGGCGTGCTGGGCGGCGAGGCCAAGGCCACGCTCGCTGGTGAACTGACCGCGTTTCATTCGGAATATGCCGGCGTTCCGAAGAACTGGATCCACATTGTCTTTCAGGAATATGCAGCGGGAAACGGCTTCACCGCGGGGGAGCCGGCGGCAACGGCGGCGCTCACGCTGCTTATCCGCATTGGCCGGTCGCCGGAATACAAGCGCGGGCTGCTGAAGCGCCTTTGGGAATTGCTTCAGGATGCGACCGGCGCACCTGACGATCAAATCGTCCTCGGCATTCAAGAGGTGCCACCCAGCCAAGCAATGGAGATGGGACAGATCATGCCGGATGTCTAGGCAGTTTGTGAAACGGCCCAGCCGCGAGTGATGTTCAGTTGCAAGGAAATGCCTGTATTTAAATCGAGGACATGACAACATGCACAAAGGATTTTCAGTTCCTCTCACCCCCGGCGGAAAATCCGCGCTGGCGACACTCCCGCCTTGGCACTATTCCAGCGATTGCATCGCCGTTGAGTATTGGGCCGATCCGGCCGCGATCGCGGCGCTGCTCCCACCCGGCGTTGCGCCGGACGAGAAATCCGGTGGGCGCGCCTTTTTCTGGTTCCTCGACTGGCAGTTCACGGCTTCCGACGACGAACTGACCGATCCGGCGCGTTATCAATATCGTGAGGCCTTTGCCTTGGTCGAAGCGATCTTCGACGGCACTCCGATAAATTACTGCCCCTTTATCTTCGTCGACAACGACGCCGCCATTGCGCGCGGCTGGGCGCAGGGCTTTCCGAAGAAACTGGGCAGCATTTACCAGACGCGCAGCTTTTCTGCGCCGAGCCCGGCTGCGGCGCCGCTAGCCAAGGGAAGCCGCTTCGGCGCGAGTGTCGCGGCGCACGGAGAACGGTTGGCGACGGCGCGAATACAGATCGAGGAGCGAATTGCCAATCCCTCGACGATATTCAACCGCCCAACGGTGATGCGCCGGTACTTCCCACAGCTTGCGGCGGCCGGTCAGCTAAAGCCGCCGGTGAACGAGTTGACGATGTCGCTCACGGATAATCTTGCAATCGTAGATGTGTGGGCTGGTCCGGCTGAGCTGCGCATGCCCGAAGTGCAAGGCGAGGAGATGCATTTGATCGCGCCGCTGCGGGTCGGCCGGGGCTATCGCCTCGGGATGGCGTACTCCGTCACGGATCTCCGCATCCTGAAGAATTATGCCGTTTAGCCGTCTTGACAAAAAGCGCCGCCAAAGCGGAAAGCGGTCGATGCACGAACCTGCTAGGGGCGCTTCGCTGCGCCCTGGTGCGGGTCATAGCGCTCATTGGCTCCTCTCGCGAGAATGCCGTAACCTATTCGTTTCGGCTTCGATCAGCTTAGTCGATTGTCATGATGCGGGTGTCTAGAGTTTCGAATATGGCGGCACGCTTGTCCATCGGCGCGGCGGCGCGTCTTGTTTTTTTGATGCCGATCGGCCTCGGTGGCTGCTCCGCCGCAGGCGCGCCCTCTTTCGATTTGTTCGGCGCATTCTTCCCAGCGTGGCTGTTGTGCGGCATCATCGGAATCGCTGGCGCAGCCGTCGCTCGCGTCGTCTTTGTCAGCACGGGGCTCGCCAATACACTGCCCTATCAACTCGCAGTCTGCACCGCGATCGGCGTGATCACGGCTCTTCTCTTTTGGCTCGTCGGCTTCGGACACTGAAGATGGAGACCGCTGGCAAACCGCACGCTACGCCTCGCGGCCGATTGATCTCAATCGCCATCGTCGTCTTCGCCGCCGCACTCGCGCTATATGCGCTGCACGAAAGCGATACTTACCCAACATCGAGCGACAGTTCGATCGATGCCGATGTAGTCCACGTCGCCGCCGCCGTCGGCGGCCGCATTATTCAGCTCCCCGTCGTCGAGAATATGCGCGTCGCTGAGGGTAAACTTCTTTTCCAGATCGATCCGCTGCCCTATCGCCTGGCCCTTGAGCAAGCTGCAGCCGATCTGGGTATCGCCCGATCGAACGCGGCAGTCGCAGTCGACCAGACAAAGAGCGCACAAGAAAACCATGATTTGGCGGCGCGTACGCTGGAAAGGCTTCGTCCGCTGGCGTCGAATGGATACGTGCCGCAGCAACAGCTTGATCAGGCGCAGGTCGCGGAGAAGGACACCGCGACGAAACTCATTCAAGCGCAGGAATTGGAAGCCGCTGCCGAAGCGACTGTAAAAGCCAGAACGGCGGCTCTCGGCATTGCCCAGCGCCAGCTTGACGACACGACGGTGCGCGCGACCCACAACGGTCTCGTTGTCGGGTTGACCGTCTCGACCGGCGAAATGGTCATCCCGGCGCAATCGCTATTCACTTTGATCAATGCCGATGAGTGGTTCGCGGTCGGCAATTTTCGAGAAACCGATCTAAGTTCAATATCCGTAGGTGACTGCGCCACGGTCTTTTCAATGCTCGACCGCAAAGTTCCGATCAAAGGGATTGTCCAGGGCATAGGCTGGGGCGTCGTCGATCAAGACCGCGTCAACATTCCGCGCTCCGTTCCCTATGTCGAGCGCTCCCTCAATTGGGTGCGCGTCGCGCAGCGCTTTCCCGTGCGCATCAGGCTTCAAGAGCCGCCGCCGGACCTCATGCGTCTGGGCGCCAGCGCCGCGGTCGAAATCAAACACGGTGCCGCATGTCGCTAGAGCGCGCGCGTGAGGCTGTTTTGGACATTGCGCGTCTTATGGCGCCGCAGCCGGGCCGGCTCGAACTTGCAACTCGTCTGGCAGTGATCTGCGCCCTCACTGTTTTGGTCGCCGAAATCTATCAGACGCCGGATGCGGCGCTGACGGTCTATATCGTGTTCTTTCTCAATCGCGGTGACCGCGCGGTCAGCCTCATCTTAAATTTTGTGCTGGTGGTGCTGATCACCGTGATCATTGGCTTCGTCCTGCTCGTCGCCATGGTTGTGATCAATGATCCAATGTGGCGCGTCATCAGCATGACCGCGATCTCAATCGCAATTCTCTTCGTCGCATCGGCCAGCAAATTGCGTCCGCTCGGCGGAACGATTGCTCTCATTGTCGGCTATGCGCTCGACCTGCTCGGGACAGTGCCATTGGCAATCGGCGAGCTGGCCACGCGTAGTCTGCTCTATGCGTGGCTGTTCGTCGGCATCCCGGCCGGTATCTCGATGATCGTGAACTTGTTGGTTGCACCGCCGCCGCGGCGTCTCGCCGAACAGGGGATCGCGCATGACCTCGAACTCTCCGCCGCCATGCTAAAGGCGCCGAACGAAAGCATCCGGTCGCGGTTCAGGGAGCATCAGCGGGAAGGCACGGCCGAAATCCGAAAACTTCTTGGCTTGGCGGACCGCGAGAAAACTTCGAAGCCGGACGATATTGCGGCGCTTAGGCAAGCCGCCGGTTCCACGACTCTCCTGATGTCAGCGATCGATGTGATGGATCGCAGGCCGGAAACCCAACTCGCCATGCCATTAGCCGACTATCTGGCTCGCACGCTGCGGGAAATGTCCAGCATTTTGAGAGGCGGCGGATATCCAATCCGTATCGGCTGGGACCCGCCGGAAATGGAACGCGCGCCAACGCCGCTCGAGGCAGATGTCCTCAACGACATAAAGGAGGCAATCATCCAGTTCGCCGAAGCGCCTTCGTCGGAGCCCCAAGAGCCAAAGAAAGAGGGCGGCGGATTCTTCATAGCGGATGCTTTCACTAATCCTGACTACATCCGGTATGCGCTCAAAGCGACAGCCGCGGCGATGTTCTGCTATTTTCTCTATTCACTGCTGGATTGGCCGGGCATTCATACCGCTTTCCTGACCTGCTACATCGTTTCGCTGGGCACGACGGCCGAGACCGTCCAAAAGCTCACGCTGCGCATCCTCGGGTGCCTTGTCGGCGCAGCGGCCGGCTATGCGACGATGATCTTCCTGATCCCGTACCTCACCTCGATCACCGCTTTGATGGTCGTTGTCTTCGCCGGCGCCTTGGCTGCAGGCTATGTCTCTGCCGGGAGCGAGCGCATATCCTATGCCGGCTTTCAGATGGCGTTTGCTTTCTTTCTCTGCGTCATTCAGGGGCCTTCGCCGGCCTTCGACCTTTCCACCGCGCGCGACCGCGTTATCGGCATCTTGCTCGGCAACGTTGTCACCTATCTGGTCTTTATCAATGTCTGGCCGGTCAGCGTCGGCGAGCGCATTGATCCGGCAATTGCCGCACTCTTGCGCCGGCTCGCCGCCCTGATGACCGCGGGTAAAAGTGCGCGACCCGCATTGGCTTCGCAAGCGCAATCGGAACTCGCGGAAATCGAAAACGACATCGATCTCGCCGCCTATGAGCCAAGCACGATTCGCCCGAACCCACAGTGGCTCACAGCTCGTCGCAAAGCGGCCGATGAGATCGGTGCCCTTGGCAGTCCGCTGCTGTTGGACTCAGACAAAGACGCGACGGCATCCGCGCAAATCGCCAATCGGCTTGAAGCTCTGGCTGATCGCTTCGCGGTCACCGAAATCCCAGGTCGCCTCCAAGGGCCAACCGAGTGGAGTACGTCGCCGCTTTTCCCTATGATCGACGCAGGTCTGCGGCGGTTGGAAGAAGCGTCGATCTGAGGGACCGAAAGGAACGGCGGGGTATGGGCCGGCCTGTTGCGTTGATTGCGCCAGTACTTCTGTCGCTGCAGCTCGCCGGCTGCGCGACCTCGGCGCTCAATATGGCACCCGACCGTCCCGACGCGCCCTGGACCCCGGCGACCAACCCCAACGGGGAAATCGTCGCCGGCGAGCGGGCGTCGCCCGAGCAACCGCCCAGCGGCAATTACGTTCTACCCTCAAATGGCAATCTCGCCGGCGTTCCGCCGCCGGCCTCCGAACTGGAACGCCGCCGCCCCTATAGTCTTCCCGAATTGATCGACATCGCAGAGTCGAGCAATCCGCTCACCCGTAACGCCTGGAACGATGCCCGCAATGCCGCGCTCGCCGCGGGCATCGCCGAAAGCACTTTTCTGCCGATGGTTTCGGCCGGCATTGTGCAAGGCTGGCAGAGATTCCATAACGAATTCTCCGCGCTCGGTGCCGAGGTGACCAATGACGTGAAAGCACAGGGCAATATCGAAGTTCTTTCCGCGCAATGGCTGCTTTTCGATTTTGGCGAGCGAGCTGCCCTGGTAGATGTTGCCAAGCAAGGCTCCCTGATCTCCAACATCGCCTTCACCGCCGCGCATCAGCAGGTCATCTACAATGTCAGCTTGGCGTTCTACGCCAATGCCGCGGCACGCGCGCGCCTCACCACGACCATGAAATCGCTAAGGGATGCCGAAGACGTCCAGGCTGCGGCCGAAGACCGATACAAGCGCGGCATCGGAACCGTCGTTGAAGTTGCGCAGACCAAACAAGCGACCGCCGAAGCCCAGCTGGAGCGGGTTCAAGCCGACGGCGCCGCCCAGAACTCCTATCTAGCTTTGATCTCGGCCATGGGCATTTCTCCAATGACGCTGCTCACCATCGCCGATATCTCCCGGCGGAGACTGCCCCCATCCCTGACGGCGCCGATGGAGAGTTTTGTGTCCGAGGCATTGGCACGGCGGCCCGATGTTCTCACCGGCTACGCGACGGTGCAGGCGAGCCTTGCCGGTCTCCGCGCCGCCCAGGCGGAATTCTTGCCCAAGGTGTTTGCTTCCGGGACAGGCACCCGTCTGGCGGGCAGCTTGGACGTCACCGCGATCCCGGGAATCGACCAGCAATTGCCAATCGTCAATCTACCCGGCAATCAGGTTGGCGTATCGACACACCAGCTGGGCGGCACCGCTCTTGTCGGCGCGACGATGCCGCTTTACGACGGCGGATCGCGAGCCGCCTTGCTGGAGCAGGCCCGCGACAGGGTCGACAAGGCCGAGACAACGCTGACTCAAATCAGGAACGAGGCCGCGCGCCAAATCGTTGCGGCGAGAAACACATTAAAAACAAGCCTGTCCGCTTATGCGGCTTCCACGGCACTGGCCGCGGCAGCACAGACGACTTTCAACGCAGCCCTTACGGCTTATCGCAACGGAGTAGGATCAATCACCGACGTGACGATCGCTGAACGTCAGCTTTTGGTGGCTAAGAACGCCGCAACGGACGCCTACAGCACTGCCCTATCAACCGCGGCGACGCTTGCTTTGGCGGCCGGCGTCCTTGGATCCGCACCACCCGGATGAGGCGTCGCATCGGTGCACAAGCGAGAGCGCATATGAACGCATCTATCATTTCCGCCCTGTCAGCGCTGCTGGGGGCCGCGATCGGTGGAACCGCATCGTTTCTTGCGTCGTGGATGACACAGCGGATGCAGGTGCAAGCGCAGTGGCTCATCCAAGAAAGGCTCCGACGACAGGAGCTTTACAAGGAATTCATCGAGGAAGCGTCGAAATGTTATATCGACGCGCTTCAGCACGACAAAGGCGACATTCCATCACTCGTCACACTTTACAGCAAGATTGACCGGATGCGCGTCCTGTCAGCGCCAAAGGTCATTGATAGCGCCGAACAGATCGGTCGCAAGATTCTCGACACCTATTTGGAGCCGGACAAGTCGTTTCTCGAGCTGCGAGAAATGGTCAATAGCAACTCAATTCGCATCATTGGCGATTTCAGCCAGGCCTGCCGCGAGGAATTCGAATCACTTCGCCCTCGGCAATTCTGAGGTTCAATCCAATACTCGGGCGCTGCCGTGCCATAACGTGTCATTACGCGAATGGACTTCTTAAGTCGGTCGGACAGGGCCTCCGCCGCGGAGCACGACATGATATAACCGTGGGACGATTGCTTCCGCTCGAAACTCACGAAAGCTCTCTAAAATAATCACGAACCTTCACGCGATTGGCATCTTCGTCGAGAACGATCGCGGGCCAGCCCGGCTCGCGCTTGAGCCGCACGACCGGCGCTCCGCCGATCTCATTCATAAGCATCACCGAATTCGACCACCGACCGCTTCAACGCAGCCAAATCGTTCATCAGCCGCTCCCCGGCCGTTTCAGTCAGGCCATCAAATAAAGTCGCCAGCCAGCTTTCGTGCGCCGTTGCAAGCTTCTTGAAGATCTCCGAGCCCGATTTCGTCAGGCGCACCACCGAAGCGCGGCCGTCGCTCGGATCGTCGACGCGGCGCACATAACCTTCGTCGATGAGCCGATCGACAAGCCCAGTCAGATTGCCGTTGGTGACCATCATGCGCTTCGACAGTTCGCTCAGACGCAGGCCGCTCGGCTCGCGATCCAATTGCGCCATCAGGTCGAAGCGCGGCAGCGTGAATTCAAATTCGCTGCGCAGCCGTTGCCGGATTTCCGCGGTGATAAGATTGGTGCATGACAGCAAGCGCAGCCAAAGCCGCAGCTGATGTCTATGTCCTTTAGGTTCGTCGCGAACCAGAGTCTCGACGTCAGTGTGTTCATGTTCGCGCGGCATCGGCACCTCTATGAGAGCAATTCATTTCAACCGAACTGTTTTCAGGTTGCATGCGGAGTTCAAAGGCTTGAGATCGTGGCAATGGCGCCGTCCAGGGTTTTGCCGTCTTCATCCGCCAAGGCGGCATCGCGCAATCGCCTGACCCAATCGGCGGCATCGCCGCGGTCGCGTAGCCGCATCGCCGCCGCAAGTGCTTTGTCGAATTTGGACAGGCCGCGCGCATGCGTGTCGGAATAGCCCTTTACCAGACGGCGGAGCTCGATAATGGCTTTTGCCAGCGCCGGGTTTGACTCCGCGATGTCCCGTGCCGCCGCAAGCCAGGCGTCACGATGCGCGACCTCGCGCCGGTGACGCAACGTCGCGCGGCGGAAGCGGCCCAAGCCCGCAACCAGATAGAGCGGCAGAAACCAGCGAACCGTCGTGGTGCGCACCCGGCGACCTCTATTGACCGCACGATCAAGCAAGCGCACCAGCCGCGGCCGGTTTTCGAGCCACAGCCCGAGCCCTGCCGGCAAAGTACCGATCGCTTCTTCCATGCGCGGATGCATGAATTCAGTGATGTGGAGAAGCTGATCCGGCCCGGCCGCGACCTCCGTGCGCACGCGTTTGAACCGGCCGGCCCGCGTCTTCAGATCGGCAACGCGGATGACATCGTCATAGGCCATGGCGACGGCGATATATTTCGCCGCGGCGCCGATCAGGGGCGCTTCGCTGCTGTGCTCGAACGGCAAAAACGCCGCGACCAAATCGAGATATTCGCGGCCGTAATCGACATCCTGGAAATCGACCACCCGCCGCAACCCGGCGGCCAGCAGCGGATGCGCGGCGGGCGGAAACTCGACGCTCGCCCGCGCGACCAGCGCGTCGAATTGCGGGTGTCCGATGGGTCCGAGTTTCGGCTGTCCCCGAGCGATATCCGGCTTCACCCGCGGCTTTGGGCTGACAACGCCATCGAAGCCGGCGGCAAAGGCGCGAAGGCTGCCGTCGACGCCGACGCCGGCATTGCGGATCGCCGTCTCATAAGCGGCGCGCGGAAACGGCAGCGCATTCGACGCCGCCAGCGCGCCGAACATCACTGCCGAGATCGCGCTGCCGGCTTGTTCGGCGAGCGCCGCCATGTCGAAGGCGATAAACCGCTTCGCCGCCACTTGTGCCGCCCGATAAACCTTCCCGTCATCGGCAATCCCGTCGCCCGGCGCGATCTTTTCTTGCACCGCATAGGAGCGATGCGACGAGGCGATCAGCGTGGTGCGCTCCGGTGCGACAAGGCCGCGTTGCATGGCGCGGCCGGCCTCCATCAGTTCGGAGCCAATGACGATATCGACTTTGCCGGGCATCGGCATCAAAGCCAGCACCGGATAGCGGCCGTCGGCGCGCGATCTGATCATTTCCACGTAATAAATGGTCGCGCCGGTGCGTTGCGCGACGCCCGGCACCGATGTTGATTGCGCGACGAAGCCCTGGCTTTCCGCCAGCGACACGATCCAGTCGACAAGGACTCCGCCGCCTTGCCCGCCCATCGCCAAGACGGCAACGGAGATCGGCTCGGCCATTCCGGTGTCCACGCCGCGCGCTGGGGTCATGACATTCATGCGGCGCGGCCTCAGGAGAGGACGAAACGGCGGCGCGCCCGCCGCCGCTGCAGGAAGCCGATCACCGCCGCGCGAAAGCGCGCCAGCATGCGGTCGAGCACAGTCGGATTGTGGACGATATCAGCGCGGTAAAACGACGGACACAACACCGCGGCTTCCGCTACCTCACCGCAATTGCCGCAGCCTACGCATGAATTGTCGATCGCGGCGACCGGATCGTCCTTGAGCGGATCGTCGGTGCGCTTGACCGACAGCGAGGGACAACCGGAAAGCCGGATGCAGGCGTGATCGCCGGTACAAACATCCTCATCCACGCCGAAGCGCTCGCGCACCATGCGCCGCCCGGCTTTCACCGCTTTGCTGAACAGCGGCTTGATGCGGCGCTGCTTGTTCAACATGCATTCCGACGACGCAACGATGATCTTCGGACCTTTGTCCTTCGTCGTCAGCGCCTCCTTCAGCGTATCGCGCATTTTCGTGACGTCATAGGTGCGGTCGATCTGGCGCACCCAAGTGGCGCCCACCCCTCGCACCGCCGCGGTGATCGGATGTTTGGTCGACCGCGATCCGTTTTCGGCGCGCGACGACAGAATGTCCTGTCCGCCGGTGGCTGAGGAATAATAATTATCCACCACCATGATGACGCCGTCGTGCTGATTGAACACGGCATTGCCGATGCCGCTGGCCAATCCATTGTGCCAGAAGCCGCCGTCGCCGATCATCGCGATCGACCGTTTTTTCGCCTTGACGTTGAACGCCGAGGCCGAGGCTGGTCCAAGACCATAGCCCATGGTCGTTGCGCCGATATTGAACGGCGGCAGGATCGAGAATAGGTGGCAACCGATGTCCGCCGAGACATGATGCGGGCCGAGCTCCTTCTCGACGAGTTTCATGGCCGCAAAGATCGGACGTTCCGGACAGCCGGTGCAAAAGCCGGGCGGCCGCGGCGGCACGACCGCAGCCAAGGCTTTGATCTCGTCGGCGAGTGCCGGCGCAGGCTCGTTGTGGCCGCGGATCCGCTCGGGCAAGGCCTCGGGCATCGCGGCGGCAAGAAAGGCGCGCAGGCCCGCGGCCAGAGCTTCCGCTGTGTATTCGCCGGCAACCGGCAATACGTCCTTGCCGTAAATCTTTGTCGGAATGTTCGTCTTGCGCAGGATCGCATGCAAAGCCTGCTCGATAAATTCCGGCTGGCCTTCTTCGACCATCAGCACCGCGGATTTTTCGGAGCAGAAGGCGGTCAGTTCGCTGTCGATCAGCGGATAGGTTACGTTCATCACATAGAGCGGCACCCGCGTGCCGCCCCACACATCGGCGAGGCCGAGCTGCTGCAAAGCGCGCATGACGCCATTGTAAAGGCCGCCCTGCAGCACGATACCGATCTGCGAAAGATCGCCGCCGAAAGTCTCGTTGAGCCGGCGCGACTTGATAAAATCGATCGCGGCAGGCAGCCGCTGCGCGATCTTTTCTTTCTCTTGGACAAACGCGGCCGGCGGCAACACGATGCGGCTGGTGTCGCGCTGCGGATTTTCCAACGCCTGCGCCAATGTATAAGACGGCGGGCGGTTGTCTTTGGCGATGAAGCGGCCGTGGACGTGGCAGGCGCGAATGCGCACTTCGAGCATCACCGGCGTGTTCGACGCTTCCGACAGTTCGAAACCGTCCTCGACGGCTTTGACGATGCTTTCCAGATCGGGTCGCGGATCAAGAAGCCAGATCTGCGATTTCATCGCGAAAGCGTGGGAGCGCTCCTGCATGATAGAGGAGCCTTCGCCGTAATCCTCGCCGATGATGATCAGCGCGCCGCCTTTGACCCCGCCGGAAGCGAGATTGGCCAGCGCGTCCGACGCCACATTGGTGCCGACCGTCGATTTCCAGGTCACCGCGCCGCGGATCGGATACATGACGGACGCCGACAGCATCGCGCCGGCGGCGGCTTCCGAGGCCGAGGTTTCAAAGTGCACGCCGAGATCGGCAAGAACGTCTTGCGCGTCCGAAAGCACGTCCATCAGATGCGAGATCGGCGCGCCCTGATAACCGCCGACATAGCCGACGCCGGACTGCAACAGCGCCTTGGTGATGGCAAGGATGCCCTCGCCGCGGAACTCGGCGCCGGCGCCGAGCCTGAGATCGGCGACTTCCTTGGCAAACGAACGTTCCGCCATTTCGGCCTCCGGTGCGGCGACCCGGCCCAATCGCGGAGTTATTTTAGACCTAAAGTAATCTGGGTCAATGACCGGCCCCGCCCGGACACATCTAAAATCTGCATCGGAGGTAGTCTCTTATGTGCTGAGTCGGTAGACGCCGCCGGCGGAGCAGCCGCTAGATGACGATCATTCCGACGCTCGCGCCGCCGCAGACGAACAGCGTCTGTCCGGTGACGAATCCATTGGCGCGATCGCAGAAGAACATCACCGCGCGCGCGACATCGTCACTGCGGCCGAGCCGCTTCACCGGGATGGCCTCGGCCAGCGCCTTTTCGCGATCGCTCTCCGCCGGGATGACGCTGCGGAACATCTCGGTGTCTGAGATCGGACCGGGCGCGACCACGTTGACGGTGATGCCGTCGGCGGCGAGTTCGAGCGCCCAGGTCCGCGCCATGCCGATCATGCCGGCCTTGGTCGCCGAATAGGCCGAGCGCGTCTGTAGGCCGAGCGCGCCGCGCGAGGACATCAGCACGATGCGGCCGAAATGCTCCTTCTTCATTGTCGGCAAGGCCGCCTGCACGAGCGCAATCGCTGCGCCGAGATGAAGTTGCGTCAGCGCATCGAGATCGTCCTGCTTGACGTCGGGCAGCAGCGCCGGACGGATGATGCCGGCATTATGAACAATGTGCGAGACCGGAAAGCGGCTTGCGACGTCGCGCGCCGCCTGGTCGGTTGCGGCGCGATCCACCAGATCGACTTCGAGCGCATGCAGCCGCGCATGCGCGAAATCCGGCTTGCGCCGCGCCAGCGAGACGACCTCGTAATCTGCCGCCAGCATCTGCCGGCAAATCTCCGCACCGATCCCCGTTGAGCCGCCCGTGACGACCGCAACATTGCGCGCTGTCATATCGTCTCTCTTTTCGGCTTCACTTACGACAGCAAGGCAAGAACGCGCAGCGGACTGCCCGAGCCCTGCTTGATCTTCAGGGGGGCTGCGATAATCACCGCACCTTTCGGCGGCAGCAGATCGAGATTGGTCAGGCATTGCAGGCCGAAGCGGCCTTTGCCGTGCATATAGAAATGCGCGGGAAACGGCGGATTGAAATGATGGCCCTGGCCGAAATCAGTGCCGATGGTTTCGGTGCCGAAGCCATGCACGTCGCGCTCCTCGACGAACCACTTCACGACCGCCGGCTCTGGTCCCGGCGTATGCGCGCCGTCGTCGCGCAGATTGGCATAGTCCGTGAAGCTCTGTTTCGACCAGTCCGTGCGCAGCAGCACCCAGTTCCCCGGCGCGATCTTGCCGTGGCGCGCCTCCCAGGCCTCGACGAAGGGAATGGACAGCGCGAAATCGGGGTCGGCTGCGCATTCCTTCGAGCAATCGATGACAGCGGCCGGCGCGATGAATTTTCGGGCGTCAATGGTATCGACGGCGTTGTTCGGCAGATCCTTGCCGGAGATCCAGTGGATCGGTGCATCGAAATGCGTGCCGGTATGCTCGCCGAGGCTGATATTATTCCAGTACCAGGCCGGTCCGCGCTCATCGTAACGCGACACTTCCTCGATGCGGAACGGCGCACATTGGCCGAGCTCAGGTGCGAGCACGATGGTTGGGAAGTCCTGCGACAGGGTCTGCGTGAGATCGACGACGCGGATCTCGCCGGAAGCGACGGCGCGGGCGAACGACAAGACATCAACGGTCATAATGGTTGCTCTAGGTTCATTGATCTTTGCGCGTACGCTCAGCTCGCCATTTCGCGCTCAAGCGCCTTCGGATTGACGGCAAGCCGCGCGCGGACGTCATCGGCGATATCGCCGACAAACACATCCTCAAGAC
>Ga0210390_10000526_pt1 | contig 41568 bp, 29 predicted proteins | sample IncBWH11OmetaG_FD_161050 | JGI IMG/M metagenome (GOLD analysis project Ga0210390, IMG submission 161050) | Forest soil microbial communities from Barre Woods Harvard Forest LTER site, Petersham, Massachusetts, United States - Inc-BW-H-11-O ... | reverse complement strand
CATGGCGGTGTCCTTTTGTGGAAACGGTTTGCAACAAACTCCGTTTACCACGTTCAAGCACAACCACCAACCGGCTCGGCCTACCTCTTACCGCTCCTCATAGCTTCACCCGTCCGCGCCCTTCGCTGAGAACTTCCATCCATCGCCCAATATTCCCGCCCTCCCAGCTTTACTGCTTGACACACCCTCGCTTCGCTCTAATATATCACTCATTTGATCGAGAATATTTAAAGCGTGAGGCCGGAAATTCTCGAAATCTTGTCTCAATGGGGGCTCTATTCGATGCGTGTTTGGGTCAAACGGGGTATCCTCGCAGCCCTGGCAGACTTTGTCTTCTCGTCAACCACTGGCTTCGACACTTCGCGCGATGCGCGACGCGGCAAGCGGGAACGACTGGTGATTTGGGAGAAGACATTCCTGTCGGTCTTCGCAGAGAACCTGGAGTCGGCCGGCCGCGCGCTGCTGCACGCGTTTCGCACGCCAAGCGGAACAAAGCAGAGGCCCGCGCCGGGAAGCGCCTCGTGCCCGAGCGGCACGGGTCTGAACTCGTGCCCGTGCCCTTGTGGCACGACCCTGATTTGGGCCGCGGAAATGGATGCCCGTTTGCAGCCCCAACTGCTGATCGCCGAGCCGACGCTCGGGTCGTCATTCGACGTGCGGTTCGCGCCACGCCGCTTCAACCGCAGTCTGCCGAGTCCGTGGGCTCGCGCCGATTCCTCGCGGGCTCGACGGCTGTCGTCAGCAACCAACCTGGGATTTCTCAAACACCGATAAGCGGGCAACAAGAAAAAGATTCCCACCATGTCGAACGGTCTGTTGCAGCGCAGCGTGACGACGTCGGTCGCCAGGAACCTGGCCGACACGACCAAGACGTCACCCAAGATGATGTCAATCACCCCGCGGTGGCTGTTGAGCCTGCTGCCCTGGGTGCACGTGCACGGCGGAACCTATCGCGTCAACCGCACGAAGGTCGAGCTGCCCAAGGCCGAACGCATTGGCATCGACGTTACGGGCGAGACGGCCTCCTTCGCTCCCGAGGCGCTGCGGAGCGTGCCCCTCTTCTCCAAGCTGCCCGAAGCGGTCATCGCGCGGATGGCCAGCCGCTTCAAGACCGAAAACGTGTCGATGGGCAACAAGCTGTTGGTCGAAGGCGAAGACATCAGCAAGTTCTTCGTCATTGCCCAGGGGCAGGTCGAAGTGCTGAGCAAAGGCGTGCACGGCAGCGACCTGCGGATCGCCCTGTTGAGCGAAGGCGAATACTTTGGCGAGACCGACCTCGTTTCCGACAAGCCGTCCGACGTCACCGTCCGCACGAACACGCCCTGCGTCGTCCTCACGCTCTCGCGGAAGGACCTCGAAGCTGTCCTCGCCGAAACGCCCAACCTGCAGGACGAATTCAAGAAGGCGATTGAGGACCACCTTGAACTGCGCTCGACCGTCAATCGCTACGGCGAACGCAACATCGACCTCGTTTCGGGCTTTGCCGAGAACGTCGTGATTCCAGAGACGTTCGTCGACTACTCGGCCAACCCGAGGGAATACTCGCTCTCCGCCGTGCAGACGGTCGTGCGGGTCCACACGCGCGTCTCGGATCTCTACAACGGTCCCTACGATCAGCTCGAAGAGCAGATGCGCCTCACGATCGAGGGGATCAAGGAACGGCAGGAGTGGGAGATCGTCAACAGCAAGAAGTTCGGCCTCTTGCACTCGGCCGACCCGGCCATGCGAATCAGCACGCGTTACGGTTCGCCCACGCCCGACGATCTCGATGACCTACTGGCCCTCGTCTGGAAAAAGCCGGCCTTCTTCCTGGCCCATCCGAAGGCGATCGCCGCGTTCGAGCGCGAGTGCACGTGGCGGGGCGTGCCGCCGGTGACGATCAACCTGTTCGGTACGTCGGTGATCACATGGCGGGGCGTGCCGCTGATCCCTTGCGACAAGCTGGAAATCCAGGGCCGCAACCAGGCTCGCCAATGGTTCGGCACCACGAGCATTATCCTGCTGCGGATCGGCGAGGGCGACCAGGGAGTCGTCGGGCTGCACGAGGTCGGCATCCCGGGCGAGATCAAGCCGAGCCTGTCGGCCCGGTTGATGGGCTTGGACAGCCTGGGAGTCGCCTCGTACCTGCTCACGCTCTACTTCTCGTGCGCCGTGTTGACCGACGACGCGCTGGGAATTCTGGAAAACGTCGAGGTCAGCTACTACCACGATTACGAAAGTCGCGAGCCCCGACGATTCGCGGACGGGCTGGGGATCTAAGTGAAGCGATTGGTTTGAGTTTTCTGTTGGGGGCGGTGGGGATTTGCATGGCAGTTAGCGGACGAGTGAATTAGCGGACGACTGAAATCACGGAACGGAATAACCGAACGGAAAAAGGTTGAGGAGAGGCCATGTCGAACGGTCTGTTGCAGCGTAGTGTGACGACGTCGGTCGCCAGGAACCTGGCGGATACGACCAAAACGTCGCCCAAGATGATGTCGATCACCCCGCGCTGGCTCTTGAGCCTGCTGCCGTGGGTGCACGTGCACGGCGGCGTGTACCGCGTCAATCGCACGAAGGTCGAGCTGCCCAAGGCCGAACGCATCGGCGTGGACGCGTCGGGGGAAACGGCCTCGTTCCCGTCCGAATCGCTGCGAAGCGTGCCCCTCTTCTCCAAGCTGCCCGAGGCCATCATCACGCGGATGGCCAGCCGCTTTAAGACGGAAGACGTGTCGCTGGGCAACAAGCTCCTCGTCGAGGGCGAAGATCTGAGCAAGTTCTTCATCATCGCCCAGGGGCAGGTCGAGGTGCTCAGCAAGGGCATTCACGGGTCCGACCTGCGGATCGCCCTCTTGAGCGAAGGAGAGTTCTTCGGCGAGACCGATCTCGTCTCCGACAAGCCGTCGGACGTCACCGTTCGCACGAACACGCCCTGCGTGCTGCTCACCCTGTCCCGCAAAGACCTCGACGCCGTGCTGGCCGAAGAGCCCAACCTGCAGGACGATTTCAGAAAGGCGATCGAGGAACACCAAGAGCTGCGCTCGACCGTCAATCGGTACGGCGAACGCAACATCGACCTCGTGTCAGGCTTCGCCGAGAACGTCGAGATCCCCGAGACCTTCGTCGATTACTCGGCCAACCCGCGGGAATATTCACTCTCGGCCGTGCAGACGGTGGTCCGCGTGCATACGCGCGTGTCCGATCTCTACAACGGCCCCTACGATCAGCTTGAAGAGCAGATGCGGCTGACGATCGAGGGGATCAAGGAACGCCAAGAGTGGGAGATCGTCAACAGCAAGAAGTTCGGCCTGTTGCACTCGGCCGACCCGGCGATGCGGATCAGCACGCGTTACGGAGCGCCGACGCCCGACGACCTCGACGATTTGCTGGCCCTCGTCTGGAAGAAGCCGGCGTTCTTCCTCGCCCATCCGAAGGCGATCGCCGCGTTCGAGCGGGAGTGCACGTGGCGCGGCGTGCCGCCGGTGACGATCAATCTGTTCGGCACATCGGTGATCACATGGCGCGGCGTGCCGTTGGTGCCCTGCGACAAGCTCGAGGTCTACAGCCGCAACCAGTCGAACCAGTGGTTCGGCACGACCAACATCTTGCTGCTGCGAATCGGCGAGGGAGATCAGGGAGTCGTCGGCCTGCACCAGTCGGGCATTCCCGGCGAGATCAAGCCGAGCCTGTCGGCCCGGTTGATGGGCTTGGACAGCCTGGGCGTCGCCTCGTACCTGCTCACACTCTACTTCTCGTGCGCCGTGTTGACCGACGACGCGCTGGGCATCCTCGAAAACGTCGAGGTGGGCTACTACCACGACTACGAGCATCGCATGACGAAATTCAAATAAGCCCCCGTTCGAAAGAAGCCCTGCTCGAAAAATAAGCCCCAGTTCGAATGAGCGGCTTTGAAATCAGCGTCCAGCGGAGCGTCGACGATGACCAGTCTTACACCCGATCACATCGCCCAGTTGGCGAGCCGACTGTATAGCGAGAGTCCGGGGGGCCACGGAGCGGGCCTGGGCGGCGGACCGCTGCCTCCCGTCGATCCGGCCGCCGATTCGATGGCGCGAGAGCAAGTGCAAGCGCCGGCAACGCCGCTGCCTCCGGAAACTTTGCCGGCGTTCGACAGTCCGATCTTTCAGAGCCAGGCTCCGGCCGTGGCTCCCGTCGCCTCGGCAGCTCCGGTCGAGGCGTTCCGCGGTCCGACGGAATTTGGCAGCCAATTCGGCGGGCACGCGCCGTCGTTCGGCGCGGGGTCATCACCGAGTCCGTCCGGTTTTCCCGCGACATCAAGCGGCGGATCGCAAACGGATGGACTGCGCGCGTTCGTCCAGAGCATTCGTCGCTCCGACTTCCGCTCGTCGACCGAGGCGTTTCCCAACGGCGAGCCCAAATCGACTTCGGCTCCGACGGCCGCCTCGGCGACAACCAACCACGCTCCGGGCAACTCGCGTCCGGCCGCGCCCCAGTTCCCGACGTTCGATCCGGCCCCTTACCCGCGCGACGACGCGGCCAACGGCTACGGCGCTCGGCCGCTCGATGTCGACGCGGTCCGTCGCGACTTCCCGATTCTGCACCAGCGCGTGCACGGCCGGCCGCTCGTTTGGCTCGACAACGCGGCCACCACGCAGAAGCCCCAAAGCGTGATCGACGCGCTCTCGTACTTTTACGAACACGACAATTCCAACATCCACCGCGGCGCGCACACGCTGGCCGGACGGGCAACCGAAGGCTTCGAGCAGGCTCGCGACAAGGTCCGCGACTTCTTGGGAGCGTCGTCGTCCAAAGAAATTGTCTTCGTCCGCGGCACGACCGAAGCGATCAACCTGGTGGCCCAAACGTGGGGCCGCAAGTTCCTGCAGCCGGACGACGAAATCGTCCTCTCGACGCTCGAACATCACGCCAACATCGTCCCCTGGCAGCTGATCTTGAAAGAGACCGGCGCTCGCCTGCGGGTGATTCCCGTCAACGATCGGGGCGAAATCATTCTCGAGGAGTACCAGAAGATTCTCGGGCCGCGGACCAAGCTGGTCGCGTTGGCCCACGCCTCCAACAGCATCGGCACGCTCTTGCCCATCGCCGAGATGACGCAGATGGCCAAACGGTACGGGGCTCGCGTGCTGATCGACGGGGCGCAAACGGTCGCCCACGTGCCGGTGAACGTGCAGCAGCTGGGCTCCGATTTCTACGTTTTCTCGGGCCACAAGATTTTCGGCCCAACAGGCATCGGCGTGCTGCAGGCCCGCGAAGAGCTGCTCGACATCATGCCTCCCTGGCAGGGGGGCGGCAGCATGATCAAGAACGTCACCTTCGAAGACACCACCTATGCCGATCCGCCGGCCAAGTTCGAGGCGGGCACGCCCAACATCGCCGACGCCGTCGGCTTGGGGGCCGCGCTCGATTACGTCCGCCAATTCGGCCTGCCCAATATCGCCCAGTACGAGCACGAGCTGTTGGCTTACGCAACGGAGGCCCTGTCGCGGATCAACGGCCTGCGGCTGATCGGCACGGCCCGCGAAAAGGTCGGCGTGCTGTCCTTCGTGCTTCAGGATCGCCCCACGATCGAAGTGGGACGGCTCCTCGACCTGGAGGGGATCGCCGTGCGGGCCGGCCACCACTGCTCACAACCCTCCTTGAGGCGTTTTGGACTTGAGGCTACAGTTCGTCCCTCCCTGGCTTTCTATAATAAGAAAGACGAAATCGACCGGTTGGCGGACGCAATCCGCCGGATCCAACGCAGGTGAAGGAGCGAGCACGATGGCTGCGTCAACTTCTCTCGGAACAATTTCTCCCCAGGCGCTGGCCCAGCTCCACCGCTCGGGACAAGGCATCGACCTGATCGACGTGCGGACACCGGCCGAGTTTCAGCAAGTTCACGTGGAGTTCGCGCGGAACATCCCGCTCTCCGACCTCGACCCCGCGCAGGTCGTGCGGACCCGGAACGGCTCGGCCAACGAGCCGCTCTACGTGATTTGTCAGGCCGGCGGCCGCGGCCAGCAGGCGTGCGACCGATTTGCCAAGGCCGGCTTTCCCAACGTGATCAACATCGAAGGCGGAACGGCGGCTTGTGAAACAGCCGGGCTGCCCCTCGTTCGCGGCAAGAAAGTGATGTCGCTCGAGCGGCAAGTGCGGATCACCGCCGGTTCGCTGGTACTCGTCGGCGTCGCGCTCGGTTCGCTCGTCCATCCCTATCTGTACGGACTGTCGGCCTTCATCGGAGCCGGTCTGGTCTTCGCCGGCGTGACCGACACCTGCGGCATGGGCATGATGCTCGCCAAGATGCCCTGGAACACCCGCACGGCCCCCAGCACTTCGTCGCCGAGTGCGACCACGGACAGCGCCCCGAAGTGCGCCGCCTGAGCCGCCGCGTGGGGCAAAGGGATCTACTCCGGCTCACCGCAAAATGTCAGGGATGGGGTCGGCGTCATCGCCGTCCGGGGCGAGCCTTCAGCTCGCCCCCAGCCGCCTAGCCGATCAAAGCCGGCCCCTCTTGCTCTTGGTCCTTCGACCGGGATCGCTTTAGAATCTCACCCTGCAGAAGCGCTATCACAGAATCAAATGCTGCGTGAGGGAACGAGGGAGTCTGCCGATGTCTGGATTCGCTTGCTCGTCGCTCCTGGTCGGCCTGCTGTTAACGGCCGGCACGGATGCGTCGCCGAGCCCGGTGGGTAAACGGATCGAACCGGCGGCGTTAACCGATTGTCTGGGGGCCGATGCGGTTGCCGGCTGGAAGCAGAGCCGGGCCAACGTCGTCGTCTTTTTGGGGACCGAGTGCCCGCTGGCCCAACGCTACACCACCCGCCTGGCCGAGCTTTCACAAAAATATCGCGGGCAGGGCGTGCGGTTCTTCGGCATCGACGCCAACCAACAGGATTCGCTGGCCGCGATTTCGCACTTCATGCAGCTGCATAAGATTCCGTTTCCGGTCTGCAAGGATCCAGGCAACAAGGTGGCCGATCGGCTCGGCGCGCTCCGCACGCCCGAGGCCTTCGTGATCGACTCCGCCGGTGTCGTCCGCTATTGGGGGCTGATCGACGACCAGTTCGGCATCGGCTACGCGCATGACAAAGCCAAGAAGGCGTTCGTCGAAGACGCACTCGCCGACATTCTCGCCGGGCGACAAGTGCGGACGCCTTCGACGCCGTCGGTCGGCTGTCGCATCGCTCGCGTGAATCGCCTCCCGCCGAGAGGGGACGTCACGTACTCGAATCAGATCGCGCGGATCTTTCGGGCCAACTGCGTCGAGTGTCATCGGGCGGGAGAAGTGGCTCCGTTTGCGTTGACCTCGTACGCGGACGCCGCCGCCTGGGCCGAGACGATCCGCGAAGTGGTCGACCAGGGCCGCATGCCGCCGTGGCGAGCCAACCCCGCGCACGGAAAGTTCTTGAACGACGCCCGCCTGTCGGACATGGACAAGCAGCTCATCCGCGATTGGATCGACAACGGCGTGCCCGAGGGCGACGCGTCGCGGTTGCCGGCCAAAGCCGCCTTTCCCGACGGCTGGCGCATCCCCAAGCCCGATTTGATCGTCAAAATGCCCGAGCCGTTCATGGTGCCGGCAAGCGGCGTCGTCGACTACAAGTATTTCATCGTCGACCCCGGCTTCACGCACGACATGTGGATTCGCGGAGCCGAAGCGCGGCCCGGCAATCGCAGCATCGTCCATCACATGCTGCTCTTCTACGTGCCGCCCGAACAAGCGGGGCCGAAGCCGGAAGACGCGCTCTTCAACGCGGTCGCCGCGTTCGCCCCCGGACTGCCGCCGACAGCCCCGACCCTCGGCTACGCGGGGCGAATTCCGGCCGGCTCGCGGCTCGTCTTTCAAATGCACTACACGCCCAACGGCAGCGAGCAGACCGATCTGAGCGAGGCGGGGCTGCTGTTTGCCGACCCGCAGACCGTGCGACACGAAGTTTCCGTTGGCGGCATCTACAATTGGCAGTTTTCCATCCCGCCGCGCGCGGCCGATTATCGCGTCGACGCGCAAGAACAGATCCAAGAAGACCGTTTCCTCTACGAACTCGTGCCGCACATGCACCTCCGCGGCAAAGCGTTTTCGTTCACCGCCGCATATCCCGACGGCCGCAAAGAGATTCTGCTCGACGTTCCGCGATACGACTTCAACTGGCAGAACACTTATCGCCTGGCCGAGCCCAAGGTGGTGCCGGCGGGCACGCGGATCGACTGCCACGCCGCCTTCGACAACTCCGAAAACAATTTGCTGAATCCCGACCCGACGAGCGAGGTCCACTGGGGCGACCAGACCTGGGACGAGATGATGATCGGCTCGTACGACTACAGCCCGGCCGAGCAGGATTTTGCAATTGGTCCGCCGCGAGTGACGCGGGCCGACGACGGCCGCTACGACGTGGCCTTCCGCTATCGCCTGCCGACGCCGGCCAAATCGGTTTATCTCGCCGGTACGTTCAACGAGTGGAAGCCGACCGCGCTCGCGATGTTGGGCCCCGACAAGGAAGGCTATTTCATGTCGACGCTGCGGTTGCCGATCGGGCGGCACGAATACAAATTCGTGATCGACGGCAAAGTCTGGAAGACCGATCCCGGCAACCGGGACCGGACGAACGTCTATCGCAACGGCGTGGTCGTGGTCGGCCCGCTTCATCCGCCGACCGTCACACAGACGAGCGACGGCAAGTACCGCGCCGAGTTTCGCTATCACCCGGCCGCTGCCTGCAAGACGGTCGCGCTTTCCGGCTCATTCAATCACTGGAAGCCCGACTCGCACCTGATGCAGGGCCCAGACCGCGACGGCTGGTACACGACGACGCTCGAGCTCCCCGAGGGCCGGCACGAATACAAATTCGTGATCGACGGTAAGACCTGGGAACGCGACCCGGGCAACCCAGTCGTGTGGTACAAGAAGCAAGGCAGCGTGGTCTGGGCGCGGCCCTGATTCCTGCGCGACGGTTTTGGACGACGGGAACGCCAGGGCGCCGACCGCGCGGCATCAAGCGGCGCTCGAGACTCGTTGTCTCTGAGATGCAGCCGTACCGCCCTGGCCTGGGTGGTTTGCCGCTCGGCACCAATGTGCAGATCATTCTGCACATCACTTGACTCCCGCGAATGTGCAGATTAGTCTGCATGTCGGCCCAGGAGGTCTGCATGCCGACAAATCCGCTCACGACCGGCGAGCTCGATGTGATCCGGATTCTCTGGGAACACGGCGAGCTCAAGCCCGCGGAGATTCAACGCCGCTTTCCCCGGCCGATCAAGAACGCCGCGCTGCGGTCCTATCTTTCGATTCTCGTCGAAAAAGGGCATGTCACGCGGCGGCAGGTCGGCAAGGCCTACTTCTACAAGGCCAAAACCAAGCGCGAATCGGCCTTTCTCCGCACGCTCAAGGAAATCATCAACAGCTACTGCGAGGGCTCGCCGCAAGCGCTCTTGATGGCCCTCATCAAGTCCGAGCGGCTGTCCGAGGCGGAACTGTTGCGGCTCAAGCGGCTGGCGGAGGAAGAGGAATCTTCGCCCGCCCGAACGCGTCCGCGGACGAGGAGAACGAGATGAACGCACACTTCGCTCGGCTCGTTGTGGTTCCGGCGGAATTGGGGGCGATTCCCATGTTGCTCGCCAAGATCACGCTGCTATTGGCGGCTGCGTGGCTCGTTCAGGCGGCGCTCGGACGCCTCAATCCGCGCTGGCGCGTGCTTGTGTGGCGCGTTACGGGAAGCGCGATTGTGCTGCTTTGCGTCTTGGCGATCTCTCCGCCCTTTGTGCGTCTGGCGATTCTGCCGGGACCGACGCCTGAGTTGGCGGCCGGCGACGCCGCCAATCCTGCGACGTCGCTGGAGGACCGCGCGGAACTCCGCGACCCGAACCGCCGCATTCCGGCGGCATCTGACGCGACTGCGACCGAGGCGGAGCAATTGACCGATCCCGACGGCGCCGACGGGACGACCCGCCTCGCTCGTCCTCGAACTGCACACGCTGATCGGACACTCGCCGCCCCGTGCGCAGTCGATGCGATGCCGGAAAAGCAGCCGGCTTTTTCGGACGACAAACCGGCAGGGGTTGCCTGGCGGCCATCTGCGTTTTGGCTGCTCACTCTCTGGTGCGCGGGCGCGGGGCTGTGCGCGTCCATGACAATCATCGGTCTGTTACGGCTCAGAGCCATTCGTAGGACAGCCAGCTCCGTGCCCGATTGGGTCCAGTGCGAGTCGGCCCATGTGGCCAGCGCGCTGGGAGTCGTTCGCGGCTTCGAACTGCGTCAGACGCAGTCGCTCCAAACCCCGTGCCTCGTCGGAGTGCTGGGGCCGATGATTCTGCTTCCCGCGCGGCAATGCGAATCGCAATATAGCGACGAGCTGCCGGCGATTCTCGCGCATGAGCTGGCCCATCTCAAAGGGGGCGATCTCTTCTGGAACGCCTGGCTCAACGCGCTGGCGATCGGGCTCTGGTTTCATCCGCTGGCCTGGCGAATGAGACTCGCTCACGCCGACGCCTGCGACGCCGTCTGCGATGCGCTCGCGAGCGACTATGTGGGAGACGCCGGCATTTACGGCCGCACGTTGGCCCGTTTGACGCTGCGGATTACAGAGGCCGGCGCCGCTCCCGGCCTGGCGATGGCCCGCGTCTCGTCGGTCGAGAGGCGGATCGCAGCCGTGCGACGGCACGTCTTTCGGACCGGCCTGTCGCGCCGACGCGCGGCTTTAACCGTTTCCATCGCCACCGCCGCGATCGCCGTCCTGGGCGGACTGGCGTTCGTCCCTTCGCAAGCGGAGCCGCCGAAAGCGGCTGCAGTGCAAGTGCAGCCCTCCCCCGCGCCGACAAAGCCGCAAGAATCCCCGACGATCGGTTCGGCAGCGACCCAAGCGGTGAATGAGGCTCAACCCGCCGCCAAATCGCGCACGCTGCGCAAAGTCTTCGCCGCCTGGGAGGCGCGGGAGGACCGAATCAAGTCGTTCTACTTTGCGTGGAATCTCCGCGTCGCTTTGCCCAAGGGTTATCAATTTGTGCCCGAGCGCTATCAATTTCCATTTGCAGGCGGGCTTGCCGGCGTGCGCAAAGGCGATGCCGCGCTCGATAATGCGAAGGACGTTGAATTCACCGCGCCGCAGTCGGAATGGTCGGGTGACGGGCCCGACCGCCTCCGCAGTGATTTTACGGACTTTCTCTACAGCCGGGTGGACGGTTGGAAAGAGATTCAACGATCTCGTCTTACGCAGAACGGAATCCTGTACTCCCGCTTACTCGTGCCTGCGCACTCAGCTGAGGCGCCGAAGATCGCCATCTGGCGCAAGGTCCCGGTCAAGCATCCGTCGAATCAGTGGGGCTCGTTCGGTTTCTTCGAGGAATCCGAGATCGATTTGACTCCTTTGCGTCTCGCACTGCGCCCCACGACGACGGCTTCCGATTGGTCGCCGGAGAACTGCCGGGTCCTCAGCGAGGATGCGCTCTTAGACAACGTACACTGCATCATGCTCCAGATGGACAAAGTGGATCATTCCGAGCGTTGTTGGGTCGACCCGCACCGCGATTACAGCGTTGTGCGTTGGCAGCGACGACAAAACGAGTTGGCCGCGCTCGACTTCGCGATCGACGTGCAACAGGGTCCGGACGGCGAATGGCTTCCGCAGCGGTGGTCGTGGCGGCTTTCGGCGGCCCCCGCCGCTCCGGCGGCCTCATTCGAGGCGACGGCGACCCGCCGCATGATCAACAAAAAACTGCCGGCCACAACTTTTGTCGCAGACTACCCGCGCGGGACGCGGGTTTACGACGCGACCGTCGATCTGCCGAATTACGACACGGACGACCAGTCCGGAATGCTTCCGCCCGAGGAGGCGCGAGCCACTCTCAACGCGATCGCCGACGCCTGGATGCAAAGGCAATCGAAAGCACAACGCTGGAAATACACCTGGCGCACGAAGGGCGCGCGCAACACGATCAACACGCTCGCGATCGACGGCGAGAAATTTATGAAGGCGCAACGGACGCTTTCACCGCTCCCCCAACCGGAACCGGCCCCTGACGGAAGAGAGGGATGGCCGATTCTTCAATCGAAGCGTGTGTTTGATGGCGCTGTCACGCGCGAGCTGTGGCTTTCCAACAATCCGGCGCGGCCTGGCGGAATCCTCAACATTACCGCCGGCTCCAACGGACCTAACGGACGAGGTGAGCTTTTGGAGACAGGTGACAGCTATCTGTCGCTCATCTTCCGTCCCTTCGACCCCAGGTTCGGAGGCATGTCGGTTGCCGAGCTGCGCAATCCCGCCAGGTTCCAAGTCCGTAAGCAAAAGGGGAAAATCGGGAACGTCGCATGCGTGGTGATCGAAACCGAAGAGCGCCCCGGAATGCAGGCGTCGTTTTGGCTTGATCCGGCCCGCGACTATATCCCCTTGCGGCTGCACCGCATCGACGACGGCGAAGATCTTGCACGGCTGGAGATTTCCTACAAGGCCGACCCGACGTGTGGGTGGATTCCCATCGGCTGGACGGAAGCAAGGGTCCGCAGCGGCGTACCGGCGTATGCCACCATCGTGGACACAATCACCGATTTCATGGTGAATCAGCCGATCCCCGCGTCCGATTTTCAGATCGATGCGCCCCCTAACGTGACCGTCCAAGACTTGCGGATTGACCGGCGTTCGGCACGCCGGAAAGCCCGCGATGCGGCTTTGGACGCTCGCGACGCGAAACAGAAGGCGCTCGCCGCGGCGCGAGCAGCGAAGGAAAAAGTGCCGAAGGCCAAACCGGTTTATGATCCCTTTGCCGATCCGGCGGCCGACCTCGCAGCGGCGTTCAAACTGGCGCGGGAAACGAACAAGCGGGTGCTGATTGAGTTTGGGGCCAATTGGTGCCCCGGTTGTCGCGTTCTAGGAGCGGTGCTGAAGGAGAACGCGGAAGTGTCGGCGGCCTTAAAGAAGGATTTTGTCTTGGTGTTCGTCAACACCGAGTCGGAAAGCGGCCGCAAACTTCAAGAAAAGTACGTGCCCAAGCGGCAACAAAACAGCATCCCCCACTTGGCGGTTCTCGATGCCAGCGGAAGAGTGCTGAAGAACGACGACACGAAGGCCTTCGAAATCGACGACGACTACTCGGTTCCGAAGCTGAAAGCCTTCCTGGCCGAGTGGTCGCCGAAATAGTTGCTCGCGTTCAGGCCAGTGTCGTCCGGTCTTCAGATCCCCGAGCCGTCGTCGAAGACTTCGACACGCAGCGCGGCTTGTGAGATTTGGCTGCCTGGCGGGATGCTGTGCGTGAGCCAGACGTTGCCGCCGATGATTGAGCCGCGGCCGATTGTCACGCGGCCGAGGATCGTGGCGCCGGCGTAGATCACCACGTCGTCTTCGACGATCGGATGCCGGGCCGTGCCTTTGACCAGGACGCCGCTCTCATCGACGGTGAAGCGTTTGGCGCCGAGCGTCACGCCGTGATAGAGCCGCACCCGCTCGCCCAGGACGGCCGTCTCCCCGATGACGACGCCGGTGCCGTGGTCGATGAAAAAGCTGCTGCCGATCTGCGCGCCCGGATGGATGTCGATCCCCGTTGCCGAGTGGGCGATTTCGGCAATCATTCGCGCGATCAGCGGAAGCCCCAACTCGTGCAGCGCGTGCGCCAGCCGGTAGTGGATGATGGCCGTGATACCCGGGTAGCAGGCCAGCACCTCGTCGATGCTTCGCGCGGCCGGGTCCCCCTCGTAAGCGGCCAGAATGTCGGCCTCGAGCAATCGGCGAATTTGCGGCAGACCGCGGGCGAAATCGCGGACCAGCTCCTCCGCCTTGCGGCCGCCAGCGCGCGGGTCGGTCTGTTCACCGACAAACTGCAGCTCGAGCGCGACCTGTTCGACGAGGTCGCGGCACGAATCGTCGAGAGTGTGGCCGACGTAATAGTCGATGCTTTCGTGGGCTAGCTGCCGCGAGCCGAGCCGATTGGGAAAGAGCACCGTGCTCAGCCCCTCGACGATCGCGTTGAGCGACTTGCGCGACGGCAGCTTGAGCGGGTTCGAAGAGCGACGCCGCGCGGCGAGAGACGCATTCCGCAGCTCGCGCAGTTCGGCCACCACGGCCTCCATCGTGCGATCAACGGGAGGCGCAGGCGCCGCGGCCTGCGCGACAGGTTCTGTCGATAGGGACATAGCCGGATCCTTCATAGGCTGGACTCGCGCTGCGAGGGTGCAGCGCGCGTCTATTCGAGAAATGCGCTAGGGCTCTCTGCGGCAGGCCGGCGCGTCAACAGGTCTCCAAAAAAACCAATAAGCCGCTTTGAAACAGGGCGACGGCCAGCGCCACCGGGCGGGCAATCCGTGCACTCCGCCGATTGAGCACGTCGAGTGCGAACAGCACCACGAGCGTCCCCGCGGCCTTGGCCTCCAGGAACAGCGACGGATCGCCGCCGTTGTAGTCGATGAGCGCGAGGCCGACCGGGTTTTTCTCCATGTCGCGAATCATGTCGCCCGTGCGAATCACCAGGTAACCGTCGTAAAACGAGACTGCGCCCACGTAAACCAGGATCCCGGCAAAGACCGGGCTCCAGCCCGATTTAAGCGTTGAAACCAGCCCCCAACTGACCGTATTTTGATTGCATTGCATGAGTTGCGGCACAGCCAGGCTCCTTAGGCTGCTTGTTCGCAAGTCGTTTCGGCTGCATGGTTTCTCCTCTGAAAACTGGACAATCCGAGGTTTGAAGTGACACCTAGGATTGTGTATCGCCTATCCAGTTGGTAATATTTAATCTATCTTCCAAATCGCCGGCCGTCAACCGCACGAATTGCGTCGGCGTGGCCGGACGAATCGGAAGGGCCAAAACTGCCTGCGGAAAGAGCCGATGGTTAGAGTCGCGGAGCACGATCGACGAGCCGAGCCGGCGAACAAATCGCGGGCGCTCGGCGACGCAAGTTGCTCTCCGAAGTTGCTGTCCAACGCAGACTCGCTGTTTAGGCTGACTCACGGTTTAATGGGAAGCTGTTCAATGGCACGCTGTTGATAAGATCCTGTTGGTAAGCCCTGCTGACTCACCTGCCTCGCGCTGGCTCTCACCCGTACGCGTCCGTCCCGCCCGTAAGTGATCGCGGCCTTCCAGAAGGCGTTGCCATGCGGCAATTCGGAAGACGACTGCCGAACGCCGGCCTCCGCTGCCGAGTGTCCACTCGCTCCATTTTCGCTGCCGTGCTTCCGCTCGCGCTTTGCACGCTGAGCTCGGCTCTCGTTCCCGCGCAGGCGATCGCCAAACCGCCGGCTCGCCACCACGCGGCTAAGAACGATGTGAACGCGAACGACGCGGCGGCCGTCGAATTTTTCGAGAAGCGAGTGCGGCCGCTGTTGGTCGCCAACTGCTACACGTGCCACTCGGCCGACACCAATTCCCGAGGCGGCCTTCGCGTCGACGATCGCAACGGCCTGCTCACTGGCGGCAGTCGCGGGCCGGCGGTGATTCCCTTCAAACCGGACGAGAGCCTGCTGATCAAAGCCGTCACTCGCGTTGGCGAATTGAAGATGCCGCCCGAGCGACCGCTGGCCGCGGCCGACGTCGCCATCTTGAAGCAGTGGATTCGTGACGGGGCCGCATGGACCCGCGTCGAAGCCGTCGCGTCGGATCGGCAGATCGTCGCCGACTACGCCAAGCTGCGGAAAGAGCATTGGGCCTGGCAGCCGCTCCGCGATCCGAAAGTTCCCGTCGTGAGCGACGCCGATTGGCCCCGCGATCCCATCGATCGCTTTCTGCTCGCGCGGATGACCGAGCGGGGACTCAAGCCGGTGCCCGATGCCGACAAGCGGACCCTCATCCGCCGGGCCACGTTCGACCTGACCGGTCTGCCGCCGACGCTCGCCGAGATCGACGCCTTTGTCGCCGATCAGTCCGACACCGCGTTCGAGCGGCTCGTTGACCGCTTGCTGGCTTCGCCCGCCTTCGGCGAACGCTGGGGTCGGCACTGGCTCGACGTGGCTCGTTACGGCGAATCGACGGGCTCGGCGCGGAACCTGCCGTATCCGCATGCCTGGCGCTATCGCGACTATGTCATCAACGCTCTCAATGCCGACAAGCCCTACGACGAATTTCTCCGCGAGCAGATCGCCGGCGACCTCTTGCCGGGGAAGACCGCGGCGGAGCGGGCTGAGCATCTGATAGCCACCGGCTTTCTCGCGGTCGGTGTGAAGGATGTCAACCAGCGGTTCAAAGTCCGCTTCGTGATGGACAACATCGACGAGCAGATCGACACGGTGACGCGGTCCACGCTGGCGCTCACCGCCAGCTGCGCCCGCTGCCACGATCACAAATTCGACCCGATCCCCACTGCCGACTATTACGCCCTGGCCGGCATTTTCCAGAGCAGCGACCTGTGCGCGGCGCTCCGCAACCAGATGGGAGGCGGAAACCTCGACTATTACGAACCGCGGCTGCTCCTGCCGCTGGCACCTCGGACCGGCGCGGCGCCGCCGTCGTCGGAGCAGATCCGCAGCTTGCGGCGCGACCTGGGCCGGGCCCGCGACGAGCTCGACGCCGCGAAGGCGGCCAAAGATCCGGCCAAACTGGCGAGGGCCCGTCAGAAAGTGAAGAAGCTGCAAGCGCAAATTGCCCGCGTGACCGATCCGGCCGGCTACGGACCCGTGGCGCAGGGAGCGCGCGACGCCGCCATCGTCGCCGACGCGGCCATCCGCATTCGTGGCGAAGCGGAAAAGCACGGCGCCGTCGTTCCCCGCGGCTTCTTGAGCGTGGTCCACTTCGCCGGGCAGCCCACAATCGCACCGGGGCACAGCGGCCGGCTCGAGTTGGCCCAGTGGCTCACCAGTCCGCAAAATCCGCTCGTCTCGCGGGTGATCGTCAATCGCGTCTGGCACCATCTGTTCGGCAGCGGGCTGGTGAAGACGGTCGACAACTTCGGCATCAACGGGGATGTCCCTTCGCATCTCGAGCTGCTCGATCACCTCGCGAATCGCCTGATTCGCGACGGCTGGTCGCTCAAGAAACTCGTCCGCTCGATCATGCTCACCCGGGCCTATCGGCTGAGCGCGAGCGCCCCGGCAGAGCCCGAGAGCATCGATCCGGATAATCGGCTCGTCTGGCGGCACAGTCCGCGACGGCTCGACGCCGAGGAAATTCGCGACGCGACGCTAGCCGTCGCCGGCCAGCTCGATCTGTCGCGGCCCGTCGGTTCGCCCGCGATGCAGTTGCCGGTGATCGAACTGGCCAACAACGGCCCGCCGGCACAACGCATGGCCGCCGCGGCCGCCGCCAGCCGGCATCGCAGCGTTTACTTGCCGCTGTTGCGCGGGCTGACACCCAACTCGCTGGCGGCCTTCGATTTTGCCGAGCAGGGAATGGTGACCGGCGCCCGCGACACGACGACCGTCGCGCCGCAGGCCCTCTACTTGCTCAACGACCCGTTCGTGCGGACCGAGTCGCAGGCGCTCGCCGCACAGTTACTCGCCGCCACACAGCTCTCCGACGCCGAGCGGATCGACCGGGCCTATCGCCTCGTGTTCGGTCGCCCGGCCCGCGGAACCGAGACTGCGCGGGCGGCCGATTACCTCGCCGACTACACCGTCGCCGTCAACGACGCACAAGCCGCCCCGCGAACCGCGAAAGTCGCCGGCAAGACCTCGCCGAGCAAGACGGCTCCCGTCAAAACCAACCAGTCCAAGAATGCCCGGCCGGCGATTCGCAAAGTGAGTCAAACCGTGGTTCGTTCGAGCAAGTCAACGACAGGGCCGCGCCCGCAGTTGAGTGTCGAACAGTCGCATGTCGAACAGTCGAACGTCGGACAAACGACCGCGTCGTCCGCCGATCCGCGCACGGTGGCGTGGCAGAGTTTTTGTCAGGCTTTGTTGAGCGCGGCCGAGTTTCGTTACGTCCGTTAATGCTGGGCTCGATCCACCAAAGGTCCGAGCAATGTCCCGTTCTTCGCTTCCCTGGCTGCCTGCGAATCCTGTTTTCTCCCGGCGACAAGCGCTCAAAAGCGCGAGCGGCGGTTTCGGTCTGGTCGCGCTCGCCGGGCTGCTCGGTCAAACGGCTCCGCGTCGCGCGACCGCCGGCGTCTCGCGTCCATCGGCCGGCGCGCTGCTCGCCCCCAAGCCGCCACAGCTCCGCGTGAAGGCCAAGCGGATCATCTTCCTCTTCATGGAAGGGGCTACGTCGCAGGTCGATACCTGGGAATACAAGCCGAAGCTGCAGGCTGATCACGGCAAAGTCGGCCCCGGCGGCGGCACCCTCACCGGCTCGAAATTTCGCTTCGCCCAGCACGGGCAGACCGGCACGTGGGTCTCCGAACTTTATCCGCACGTGGCGCAGAAAGTCGATCAGCTCTGCTTCATTCGCGGACTGCACACCGACACGCCGGCCCATCCACAAGCCGTCGTGCAGCTGCACACCGGCGCGATGAACGCCACGCTCGTGCGGCCGTCAATGGGGGCCTGGCTGCTCTACGGGCTGGGGACCGAGAACCAGGATCTGCCCGGCTACATCACGATCAACCCGCCCCCGAATTTCGGTGGCGCCCTCAACTACGGCAGCGCGTTTCTGCCGGCCCACTTTCAAGGCACGCGGATCAACGACACCGGCGAGATGCCCAACCTGCGGGCGCAGACGGCCCGCGGACTGCAGCGCCGCCAGATCGACTTGATCCAGGCGATGAATCGCGACCTGGCCGCCAGCCCCGGCGCCCCCGACGAACTCGACGGCGTGATCCAATCGTTCGAGTTGGCGTTTCGCATGGAGGGCAAAGTCGCCAACCTGCTCGACATCTCCCGCGAGCCGGAAGCCGTACGCGAGGCCTACGGCGTGAAGCCGGGCCCGGAGGGGAGCTTCGCCCGGCAGTGCCTGATGGCCCGGCGCCTGAGCGAGGCGGGCGTGCGCTTCGTCGAGGTTTGCCAGTCGGGCTGGGACCACCACTCGAATTTGCACAAAGGGTTGATCTCGCAGAGCCGCATGACCGACCAGCCGACGGCCGCGCTGCTGACCGATCTCGAGCAGCGGGGCCTGCTCGAGGATACGCTCGTCCTCTTCGGCAGCGAGTTCGGTCGCCTGCCGACGGCGCAAGGTCCCGACGGCCGCGATCACAACATCACCGGCTACCCGATGTGGCTGGCCGGCGCCGGCGTGAAGGCCGGCTATTCGTACGGCGGCACCGACGAGTACGGCATCCGCGCCGTCGACGGCCGCATGCACACCACCGATCTGCACGCCACGCTCCTGGCCCTGATGGGCCTCGACCACGAGCAGCTGACCTACCGCTACGCCGGCCGCGACTTTCGCCTGACGGACGTCGCCGGGAATGTGGTGACGGAGATTTTCGCCTAGGCCGTCGACCGACACGTCGTCCGCGCGATGCCGCAGCGATGGCAGAATTCAGTCCGGGAAAGTGTAGCGACTCACCCCTTTCCCAAGCCGACGGCTCTGCCGTCGGATCTTCTGACTACCGACCCGTCGAACAAGGAAGAGACCGACGGCGGAGCCGTCGGCTTGGGAAGAGTGCGGCCCGACTCGGTGGTCCACAGCGCGGCGTTCAGCCAACGTCGCTCAATACGAACGCGCGCAGCGTGCCCGGTCAGCCGAAGTCACGCGTCGTCTGCGTGGGTCCGGCGCGAAAGTGCGTCCAGTTGATGCCCAACTTTCGCATCCGCGAGCGGAGCGTGTGCGGATTGACGCCTAGTAGCCGCGCGGCGCCAAACGGCCCTTCGACGCGGCCGAACGTCGCCGTCAGTGTGCTCTCGATATGTTGCCGCAGTGCCGTGTCGAGCGAGGCGATCGCGCTTTCCGCTCGCGTGCCCGGCAGCACGTCGACTGACGCGATTGTCGGCGCCGCGGGGGCCGACTCTGCGAACGGGGCCGAGCCGAGTGCTTGTGCGATCTCCAGACGGCGGCCATTGCCCAGAATTACGGCTCGTTCGATCACGGCCGCCAGCTCGCGGACGTTGCCCGGCCAGGGATAGGCGGACAAGAGGGCGATGTCGCGGGGGCTCGGCGCGAGCGGGCGGCCGCCCAGGCGTTTGCCCGCGCGGGCCGCGAATTGCGCGGCGAAGGCCGGAATGTCGGCCGGCCGCTGCCGCAGCGGCGGCAGGTGAATCGGAAACACGTTGATGCGGTACCACAGGTCTTCGCGGAATTTTCCTTGCGCGATCAGCGACGCCAGGTCGGCGTTGGTCGCAGCGACCACGCGAACGTCGACGGTGATCGGCGTGTGCCCACCCACCCGTTCGAACGAGCCGTCCTGCAGCACGCGGAGCATGCGGACCTGCGCGGCGGGGGGTAGCTCGCCGATCTCGTCGAGAAACAGCGTGCCGCCGTCGGCCCGCTCGAACCAGCCGCTCCGCGTCGCGGCGGCTCCGGTAAAACTGCCCCGCTCGTGGCCGAACAGCTCCGAGTCGATCAGCTCGGGGGGAATGGCCCCGCAATTGACGCGGAGGATCGGGCCGGCCGCACGTCGCGACCGGCGGTGAATAGCTCGCGCGATCACCTCCTTGCCCGAGCCGGTCTCTCCCAGGATGAGCACCGGCGCGTCGGACGCCGCCACCTGCTCGACCCGCTCCATCACCGGTCGCAACCCCGTCTCCGCGCCGACGATCGAGTCGGTGATGTCCTGCCGGTCGAGCCGCGACAAGAGCGCCTCTTTGTCGGCCTCGAGCGCTTCGCGCAGCGACTGCATCTCGCGGAGCCGCGAATCGTTCTCGAGCGCGGCGGCGAACGGCTCCAACAGTTGCTGCACCAGCTCGACATGCCGCGGCGCGAACGGCCGCGACGCCTTGCCCACGACGATCAACAGCCCGAGCGGCGTCTTCCGCTCGTCGGCGAGCGGCCCGACGAGCAGCGGCAGCACCTCCGCCAGCCCGTCCAGGCACGCGGGCGGCAATTCGGCCGGAGCGCGGGGAGTCGCCGTCTTTCGAGATGTCGCGATGGCAGGGCTCTTGACACGCTGGGCCACGTCGCCGCGCTTGCACCACTTGAGCAGCGTCGCGAGTTCGGCCTCCCGCAGCGATGTCTTCGCGGACGGCACGCGGGTGCTCGCGCGGGCCAGACCGGAAGCTACCGTCTCGAGGCATGACCGCGGCCGATCGATGCGGCGAATGATGAGCGCGTCGAGCGGCAGCGACTCAGCCAATCGCGGTGACAGCCGCTCCACCGATTCGTGAATTTCGAGGTGCCGACAGACTTCCCGCCAGACGTCGAAGATCAGCTGCATGTCCGCTTTCCGTCGCGAGTCGTGCTGTGGGCAATCGGTCGAATAGGCGCATCGCCGGGATGAGCCATTCCCAGGAAATATAACAGATTTTCCGTGCCTTCCTGGATTTTCTGACTGCGGAGGCGAGCCGTTTGGGGCCCCAGTTTGCCTATTTGTCCGTTTTGTCGGTGCGAACCGGCCGATTGTGCCGGTTTATGCAGCCCTCAGGATGGGGGCACGCGGTTTGCGTGAACGGCGTTCGCGTAACCAGAGTCGCGCTTATCGAAGATCCGCGATCGCACGCGTTCCTTCTGGAGAACATCAGCATGTCCGTCCTGTTCACCGGCCGAACGGAGACCGCACGCGGCCGCTCGGAAACTCGTCCCGCCGCCGAACCGAAGACGCTCGATGTCCGCCTCTACCTCCGCGACTTGTTGAATGAACTGGCCGCGCCCGTCGCGCGTCCGGTCGGTTCGCCGGCGCCGGGAGCCGCCTATCTGCGAACCCTTGTCGAGCGGACCGAACGGCACGAGACGTCCCGCGCTCACTGGGTGGGTGGCCGCTCATGCGTGCTGCACGGACATAGCGAGAGCCACGTGCTGCTCCGCGTCGTCTCCGGCACGCTCGTCGAGGAGCGCTACCTGCCGGACGGCCAGGGCGGCTATCGCTTCGAGCTGCAAACGCTGGAGAAGGGCCAGGAGAGCTTTCTGCCGCGCGGCGCGTTTCATCGCCTGCACTGTTTAAAGGACGCCGTCACGCTCCACGCCTTTTCGCCGCCGCCGCCCGACGCTACTTCGCCCGTTCCGTCCGAGCTGCGCCCCGTGCTCGAAGCCGCCCGGCAGCGGTTGCTCGCGCTGATCGCGTCTTCTCCCGCCGCTCCGAAGCCAGGTAGCGCCGCGGCCGCGCGTCCGTCGATCGTCGATGCGATCGCCCGGCAGCTCGACGACTGGGCGCGACGCGAGGACGAGCAAAACGCACACGACGAAGTGACCGTGGCCGCCGAAACGCTCGCCGAATTCCGCACGAGCGGCATCCTGGCCGCGCCCGTGCCGGTCGAGTTGGGTGGCTGGGGTTGTTCGCTGGCCGAGAACGCGCAGGCGATTCGCAATTTGGCGCGGCGAGCGCCCGCCACGGCCCTCGCGCTGGCGATGCCGCTGGGGAACGCCGCCACGGCCCGCATCCCCGACGCGGTCGTTCCGGAGGATCGGCGCAATGAGCTGGCGGCCGGACGGCGCTGGATCGCCGAGCAGTGCCTGGCTGGCCGCATCCTGGCGGTGGCGAACTCCGAGCCGGGAGCGGGCGGCGATCTCGCACAAACCAAAACGCTGGCCGCCCGCGGTGCCGACGGCACGTATCGACTCTCCGGCAAAAAATCCTTCGCGACGATCGGCCCGGACGCCGATTATTTTCTCTGTGCGGCCAGGCGGGTGGGCGAGGGACATGACGGCAAGGACGTGATCGACGGGTTCTTCGTGGCTCGCACCGCACCCGGCGTCACGTTCGACAATGCCTGGGATCCGCTCGGCATGCGGGCCACGGCCAGCGTCGGGCTGAGTCTCGACCAGGCGCCGGCGGCGAACGTGTTGGGATTTTCCGGTTGTCTCGAAGGCGTCAACGCGCGGCACTGGTCGACGGTGCTGTTTGCCGCGGTGTTCGTCGGCATCGGCGAAGGCGCGCTCGACGCGGCCACGCAGGGGGTCGGCGGCTCGGGCGCGGCGTCATCCTACATTCGTGCCACGCTGGCCCGCTGCGCGCTCAATCTTGACGCGGCGGCCGGACTGGTCGAGGCGGTCGCCAGTGACGAGCGTTGGCCGCTCCCGGCGTCGGCCCGCGATCGCACGGTCCGCGCCAAGACGTTTGCCGCGATCACGGCCGTCGAGGCGGCGACGCAGGCCGCCATGCTGTGCGGCGGCCGGGCTTACAAGGCCAACCATCCGGTCGCGCGGTTCCTCCACGATTCGCTCGCCGGCCCGCTTTTGCGTCCGCCCGTCGCCAAAGCGATGGACGGCCTGGCCGATCAGCTCTTCGCCTCGACCTTGAAGTCGGGCACGAGGTGATTGCCGATCACTTCGCCGCGGACCGAGTGACCGTTGGCGGGCGCGGGAGTGGGTTCAGAGCCGTGATCGAGAGGCAAGTGGGGAAAGAGCAGCTCGGCGACGCGATAGGCTTCTTCGAGATGCGGATAGCCTGAGCAGATAAACGTGTCGATGCCCAGTTCGGCGTACTCGCGCATGCGGGCGGCGACCGTCTGGGGGTCGCCGACGAGCGCTGTGCCAGCGCCTCCCCGCACCAGTCCCACGCCGGCCCACAAGTTGGGACTGATCTCGAGTGCGTCGCGATTGCCGGCGTGGAGCTTCAGCATCCGCTGCTGGCCGACCGAGTCGTGCCGTGCGAGGGCCGACTGAGCGGCGGCGATGGTGGCGTCGTCCAGGTGCGAGATCAGGCGATTCGCGTCGGCCCAGGCCTCGGCCGTCGTCTCGCGGACGATCAGGTGCAGCCGAATGCCGAACCGCACTCGCCGGCCGTGCCGTTCGGCTTCGGCGCGAACGGCGGCGAGCTTTTCGGCGACCTGGTCGGGCGGCTCGCCCCACGAGAGATAGACGTCGATGTGTTTGCCGGCCACCCGCTGCGCCGCGGTGGACGATCCACCGAAATAAAGGGGCGGATAGGGACGTTGAATCGCCGGAAACAGTAGTTTGCCGCCGCGAACGTCGAGGTGCTTGCCCGTAAAATTCGAAAGCCCGCCGCCGATGACTTCCCGCCAGATGGTCAGGAATTCGTCGGTCACCTCGTAACGCTCGTCATGATTGAGGTGCAGGCCGTCGGCGGCCATTTCGTCAGGATCGCCCCCGGTCACCACGTTCACCAAGAGCCGCCCACCCGAAAGGCGATCGAAGGTGGCCGCCATCCGCGCGGCGACTCCCGGCGACATCAGTCCGGGCCGAACTGCCACGAGAAACCGCATCCGCTGAGTGAACGGCATGAGCGCCGAGGCGACGACCCAGGCGTCCTCGCACGAGCGGCCCGTCGGCAAGAGCGCGCCGCGAAACCCGAGCTGATCGACGGCCTGCGCGATCTGCCGCAAGTAGAGCAGATCGGTCTCACGACCACCGCGGCTCGTTCCCAGATAGCGTCCGTCGCCGTGCGTCGGGATGAACCAGAAGATTTCCATCGGAGATCTCCACGTATTTCGGTGCGAGCGGCCGCCCCGGCCGAGCCGGCGTCGAATGCGCGAGGCGTCGTCGAACCTGGCTCCGCCGCCATTAGATCGAATAGTCCTCCGGGAAGAAAACGCGAAACCGCCGCGGGGCGACGTGGACCAGGTCGCCTGGTTGCAGGCCCAGCTCGGCATAGCGGTCGAGATTGATTTCGACGTTCAGCTCCAACGCCGCTTCCTCGGAGGCGAGCCGCACCTTGGCCACCGAGCCGTTAGGATTGATCTGCAGCACCTTGGCTCGCAGACTCGAGGCGACGGACGGGCTGCGGTCGATGTCGAGCTCATGGGGGCGGATGTAGGCGGTGGCCGCCCGCGCTTCGCCGTTGGTGTACTCAGGGCAGGCCATTTCGATGTTCCCCAAGTGCATCTTGCCGTCCTGAATCCGCCCCTGAAAGACGTTCACGTTGCCGAGAAAATCCATCACGAACGCGTTGGCGGGATGATCGAAAACCTCCTGCGGCGTGCCTTGCTGCTCGATGCGGCCGTTGTGCATGACGACGACGCGATCGGCCACCTCGAAGGCCTCTTCCTGGTCGTGCGTGACGAAGAGGGTGGTGACCTTGATCTCGTCGTGAAAACGCCTCAGCCATTGCCGCAGCTCCTGCCGAACCTTGGCGTCGAGGGCACCGAACGGCTCGTCGAGCAGCAGCACGCCCGGCTCGACGGCCAGCGCCCGCGCCAAGGCCACCCGCTGCCGCTGCCCGCCCGAGAGTTGCGGCGGATAGCGGCCGGCGAACCCGTCGAGGCGGACCAGGTGCAACAGCTCCCGCACGCGCGAGTCGACCTGGCTCTTGGGGGCCCGGCGGACGCGGAGGCCGAAAGCGACGTTCTCGAACACCGTCATGTGACGGAACAGAGCGTAATGCTGAAATACGAAGCCGACGTTGCGATCGCGGGGCGAGCGATGCGTCACGTCTTCGTCGTGATAGAGAACGCTGCCGCCGTCGGGACCTTCCAGGCCGGCAATGATGCGCAAGAGCGTCGTCTTTCCCGAGCCCGACGGCCCCAACAGCGCCACAAGCGACCCGTGCGGCACGTCCAGACTCACGTCGTCGAGCGCCGTGAAGTTGCCGAACTTTTTGACCACGTTGCGGACGGCGATGCTCACGGGATCTCCCGGCTGACGGGGACAGCTGCAATCGGAATTCGTGCGACAGGAACGTGCGGGACGGGAACGCGCGCGACGGGCACGGGCGAAACCAAATCGCTCGCCACGAGTTCGCCGGCGATCGGGTCGCTGCCGACGGGCGCATTGGCAACTATCGGGCTTTCGACGAGTGCATTCGGGTCAATCGCACCGGCCCGCGCGCCGGCCGCCATTTCCCGCCGTGTTTTGCGTTCCAGCCACACCTTGGCGAACAGCGTCAACAGGGCCAACGACGTCAACAGCGAGGCGACGGCGAACGATCCGGGGTTGTTGTATTCGTCGAACAGCTTTTGCACGCGGAGGGGCATCGTGTCGGTCTGGCCGGCGATGTGCCCGGAGACGACGTAGACGGCCCCGAATTCGCCCATCGCCCGCGCATTGCACAAGATCACGCCGTAGAGCAGGGCCCACTTGATATTGGGCAGCGTCACCCGCCAGAAGATTTGCCAGCCCGACGCGCCCAGGCTGAGGGCGGCCGTTTCCTCGTCGGGGCCGATTGCCTCCATCACGGGGATCAATTCGCGGGCGACAAAGGGGAGCGTGACGAACGTCGTCGCCAGAATCAGGCCGGGCAGCGCGAAGATGATCCGCACGCCGTGCTCGCGGAGCCAGGGGCCAAAATATCCCTGTAGGCCGAACAACAACACGAACATCAGCCCGGCGACGACCGGCGAGATGGCGAACGGCAAGTCGATCAGCGTGACGAGCAGAGTGCGGCCGCGGAACTGAAACCGCGTGACGGCCCAGGCCGCGGCAATGCCGAAGAGGAGGTTCGCCGCGACGGAGACGGGGGCCACGATCAACGTCAGCCAAATCGCGCTCCGCGTGTCGGGATCGTCGACGAGGTTGTGCCAATAGGTCTCCAAGCCCTGGCCGAGCGCCTGGTAGAAGACGTTCACGATGGGAACCACGATCAGGATGCCGACGATCGCGAAGCCGGCAAGGATCAGCGGCACGCGAATATAAAGCGGATCCTGCCGATCGCGCCGCGCGGGCACTTTCGCCGCCGCGGGCTCAGCCTTCATAGCGGCGGCTCCAGCGTTCGAGCGAGTTGATCACCGCCAGCGTGGCGAACGAACCGGCCAACAGCACGAGCGCGATGGCCGTGGCTTCGGCGTAGTGGTACTCCTCGAGCTGGTTGACGATCAGCACGGGGGCGATCTCGGTTTTGAACATGATGTTGCCCGAAACGAAGACCACCGAGCCGTATTCGCCCAGCGAACGGGCAAAGGTCAGGGCAAAGCCGGTGGTGAGCGCGGGGAGCAGCGACGGCAACAACACCCGCTTAAACGTTTGCGCTCGGGTCGCCCCCAGCGAGGCGGCCGCCTCTTCGATCTCCGCGTCGATCGTTTCCAGCACCGGCTGCACCGTCCGCACGACGAACGGCAGGCCGATGAACGTCAGCACGAGCACAATCGCCAAACGCGAATAGGCTCCCTGGATGCCCAGCGGCACCAGGAAGCGGCCGAACCAGCCGTTCTGCACGTACAGGTTCGCATAGACCAGCCCGGCGACGGCCGTCGGCAGCGCGAACGGCAGATCGATCAGCGAATCGAGCACGCGCTTGAGCGGGAACTCGTAGCGGACGAGGATCCAGGCCAACAAGAGGCCCAGCGGCACATTGATCGCCGCCGCTGCGAAGGAAACGCCGAACGTGAGCAGGTAGGCCGCGCGGGCCCGCTCGGTCCAGACCGCGCCGAGAAACTGGGCCGCCGACAACGAGCTGACTTTCGCCAGGCAAGCCGCCAGCGGAATGCCGACGAGCACCGTGAGATACAAAAGCGTGAAACCCAGGCTCAGGCGGTAGCCGGGCAGGATGCGATGATTGGGGGCCAGCGGCCGGCCGAGACCGTTCATGAACGCCTCGCGGACACCATCAGGGAATCAGGCGCGGAGGAGTTAGTCGCGATCGAAGAGCCCTCGCTCACGCTTCGGGTTAGTGAAGGCGTCTGACCACTCCGAAGCGTCAGCGAGGGACGGACGGCGAATACGCTCACAATTAATCTGCTCATAGCTGATCTGCTCACAGTGATACGAACTGCAGATCGAAATCGATCGTCTTCAACTCCGGGTGATTCGTTTCGAGCGTGACGTGCACCGGCTTTTGCGTGAAGTAGTTGACCGGCGGCGAGCCAGGCGGCACTTCGAACACGAATCGCACGCCTTGGCGATCGCCCGACTTACTCTCGCTGCCGCTGCCCGGGTTCGGTTCGACGGAGACCTTCACGAACCCGTCGCTCGACTTCACGCCGAGCACGCGGAACGGGCCCGGCATGTGGTAGATGTAGGCGGGCACCTCGGTGCGATAGCCGTCCTCGTGCCGAAAGCGGCCCAGATTGAGCAGACTCTTGTCCGGGCTCCAATGGGCGGTGCCAGCCGACAGAATGTGGATCGGCCCCGGCCGCGTGGCCGTCAGCTCCACCTCGAGCGGCGTCTTCGGCTCCAGCGACGTGAGGATCTTGAGCCGCGTGCGAAACGTGCCGAGCGGAATGCCGTTGCCGACGCGGGCCGTGAATTCGTAGCCGCCCAGCATGCCGAGGCGATCGAGGGCACTTGCCGACAGCGGCTTGTAGCTGATCTTCACGTTGGGATCGGGCGTCTCGACCGAGAGGATCTTGAAGTCGGCCTCGAGATCGGACACCACCGAGCCGACGGCTTTACCCTCCTGATCTTCGGCGACGAGGCCGGCGTGCCAGGCCACCGGCGTCACGGCCAGCGCACGAGCGACCTTGCCGGCGACGCGAAAGCGAATCTCCGGTAGCTCGGGATCGTTGGTCCAGATAATGGCCGACTTCTCGAACGTTGGATCGGCTTCGCGCGGCGCCCAGGCCACTTCCACCTCGGCTGAACCCCCCGGCGGCACGACGCGCGTGGCCAAGTTGCTGATCGTGCATTTGCACTCGGTCGGCCCCTTGGCGATCGCCAGCGGACCGGCTCCCTGGTTCTCGATGCGGAAGTGATGATTTTTGTGCTCGCCAATTCCCATCCGGCCGAATTCGTAAATTCGCTCGTGCACGACGGCCTTGGGGAAGGGGGCGTCTGCGACGAGCGCGGGCCGCGGATCGACCGAGGGATCGACGCTTTGCGTAGCGGCCGCGTCCGCCGTCTCCGATTCCGGCTGGCCCGCCTGCCGCGCTGCTCCCGCTTTCATCGCCCGATACCGCGCGGTGACGGGATCGAGTGGCGCCGCCGGACGCTCGACCCCGGTGGCGTAGCCCGCCCACCAGATGGTGGCCGAAACGCTCGCGAGCGCCACGGCACTGCCCAACACGATGCGAAACCATTTCATTTCGGTCGGTCTCCGTTGCGAGTGACGCGCGTCACTCGCACTTAAGTTACTGGCGCTCGAGCAACGTTTTCGCAGCCGAGGCCACTTCCTCGTTGCTGTCGCCGGCGTACTTCTTGAGCAGGTCTGTGTGCTGCTGCGGATTGAACGAAGAGTCGCTCGCCAGCTGGCGCAGGTACTGGGCCTTGTCTTCGGGAGTTTCGAGCTTGGTGATGGCCTCCTCCGGAGCAGGCGGAGTGGGCTGGCCGCCGTGGTATCCCGGGGGAGCCTTGGTCATCACGGGAGTGCTCTGGCCGCAGCCGAGCGAAACCGAGCAGAGGATTACGAGCGCAAGCGGAAGGTATTTCATCGACTACTCCAGAACCGTCGTCGCGACGATCGCCGCGAGGGATCGTCCGTGCGACGGATTGAACTTTGATTGGGCGTTGCAAGCCGGGACAAAAGCCACACAATGGAGAAGGACGGGCCTCTGAGCGATTGCCAGATCACAGAGGCTCGGAACAGACCGGCTGCCGGACGCACCTTACAGTGCGTCCGGCGCCGGCTCCTTACGACGGGCAAAGGGACGATCAATCCCCGTCGTTTTCTGGAACGTCGCTACTGCAGGAACGTGCCGCCCTCGACCGGGATCTGCTCGTTGGCCGAGACCAACTTTCGCAGCGTGAACACGTCTGTCAGGTTGCTAAGGAAGTGAACGCTGCCGTCGACCATGGCAACGTTCGCTCCGGCCGGGTGAAAGGCGAAGATCTCGCCGTTCGGGCCGCAGTGATTCCAGTACCAGCCGCAGGGATTGCCGGTGGGCGGAGCGGCCGTGTAGACGCCGGTGGCTGGCGCGGTCGGATTGATGATCTGGTACGGCTCGCCCTGCGTCCCCGTGTACGGATTCGTGGGAATCTGCGTGAATCCGCCCGGCCCGCCCAACGGATACCCGTTGCCGTTGATCGGGTTGGGGATGTAGAAGCTGGTCGCCGAGATGTAGTAGGCGTTGGCCTGGCCCGAAACGATGTTGCCGTTATCCGGCTCGGCCCAGCGACCGGGGATCCGCTTGCCGCTGGGAGGAATTGTGTCCCCCGTGGGAACGATGCCGCCCGTATAGAGCACGGTGGCGGTGCCGTTCCAATACCAGCCCTCCTTTGCCGAGCTGGCCGACGACGACCCGAAGACCGGATCGTTGTACTTGCCCAGTTGGCCGTACTGAGTCGTTTCGAAGTTCCGGCCCGGTGCTTCGGCCAGTAGGATCGTGTGGCTCGTGCCGTCGCTGATCGACGCGATTGTCGGCGGCTTGGTGGTGCCGAGCGCGCCGTTCACGATCGAAAGCTGGTTCCGCACACCCAGGTCGGGATCGATGTCGGTGCCGATCGTGGGGAAGTAGTCGGCCGTGCCGTACCCGTCCGGATCGGGGTTATCGATCGAGCTGGTCGGGCAGATAAACCAGGGGATCTGCGTCTTGGCGGCCACCTGGTTCTGCGGCGAGTTGGCGTCGTTGTACGCGTGCGTGTAGTCGTACTGGACGGAGATCGTCGTCTCTTCCGCGTACGGCAGAATCGCCGTGAAGAATGAATAGAGGGAGAACGTGGGGAAAGGCTCGGCCTGGCCCGAGGACGGGTTGGTCGGCGTCGTGAAGTCGTTCAGCTGGCCGCCCGTGGGCAGCACTTTTTGCGCGCTCTCGAAATTGAGCGCGGCCAGGGCCAGCTGCCGCATGTTGTTGCGGCACGACGTGCGCCGCGCCGCTTCTCGCGCGGCTTGAACCGCCGGCAGCAGCAAGCTGACCAGCACGCCAATGATGGCGATCACGACCAACAGCTCGATCAGGGTGAACCCCGATCGTCGCGATCGCGGCCGGATCGTGCGAAACGGTGTCTTCATTCGTCATGCTCCTCTTGAAAAAAACCAGGAAAGTGCCAGCTGGCCCGTCTGGGGTCAGCTCTCTGAAATCGGTGGTGTGTCGATCGAAATCACAAAGGGATTGATGGCTTACATGGCCCTTCCTCCTTGAAATGCAGGCGGCCGCGGCGCGCCTCAGCTCTTCTCGCGCGGCGGCGGGGGGACGGCCCCCGGCCCGTAGATCGCGTCGAACACGCCGCCATCCGCGAAGAATTTCTGCTGGGCCGCGTCCCAGTCGGCGGCCACGGCCGTGATCGAAAAGAGATGGATGTCCGGAAACGAGTCGCGGTGCCGCGCCAGCACGGCTTCGTTCGTGGGGCGGTAAAAGTGTTTGGCGATCGTTTCCTGCCCGGCGTCGGTGTAGAGGAATTTCAGGTACTTCTCGGCGACCGCCTGCGTCCCCTTCCGCTCGACGTTGGCGTCGACGACCGCGATGAAAGGCTCGGCGCGAATGCTGCGGGGCGGGTAGACGATCTCGAGGGCGCCGGCCGATTCGTCGACCTCCAGATGGGCCTCGTTCTCCCAGGTGAGATGCACGTCGCCGATGCCGCGCTGAGCGAAGGTGGTGGTGGCGCCGCGGGCGCCGGTCTCCAGCACGGGCGTTTGTTTGTAGAGCTTGCTCACATACGCGCGGGCGTCCGCCTCGGAACCGCCGGTTTGCAGCACGCTGCCCCAGGCGGCCAGAAAGCTGAGCTTGCCGTTGCCCGAGGTCTTGGGATTAGGCGTGATCACGACGACGTCCGGCTTGACGATGTCGGGCCAGTCCTTGATCCCTTTCGGATTCCCTTTGCGGACGACGAAGACGATCGTGGAGAAGTAGGCCAGCGAGTGATTGGGCAGCCGCTCCTGCCAGCCGTCCTTGATCAGGCCCCGCTTGCGAATGGCGTCGATATCCGACCAGAGGGCGAGCGTGACGACGTCGGCTTCGAGGCCATCGATCACCGCGCGGGCCTGGCTCGACGAGCCGGCGTGCGACTGCTTGATCGAGAGATCGGTCCCGTTCTCCGCCCGCTGCTGCTTGATGAACTGCGTGTTGAGGTCGCGCCACAGCTCACGCGTCGGGTCATAGGAAACGTTGAGCAGCTCGACGCCCGCCCGCTCGCCGGCCGACGATCCGCCGCAGCCCGACCCGGCGCACACGACGATGGCCAGGACGAAGACGAGCTGCAGACGAGGAAGGAGCACAGGCTGCAGGAAACGGCTCACGGGCGTGGTCCTTAGAGCTAAGTTTTCGCAGGAATTAAATAATCACGACTTGCATAGTGATTATTATCAGGACAAAAAAATGCGGCCGCTGGTTCAGATTCCTTCTCCGCCGACAAACTCGAACGAAAAGACCTCTTCTCGCGTCACGATCGGCGCTTCGTAGACGGCGGCCAGCGTGGCCGAATCCATCCGCCGGGCCGTGTAGTTGCGGATATCGAGCAGCACTCGCCGGAACCGGCAGACCGATTCCTGGCTGCACGGCTCGTAGTGTGTGGTCGACACGCAGCTGATCGGCGCCAGCACGCCATCGAAATGGCGGACGACTTCACCCATCGTGATTTCGTCGGGCCTCTTGGCGAGCACGAACCCACCGTCACGGCCGGCGATGCTGCGGACCCAGCCCTTCGACTTGAGCTCGAGCATGATCTGCTCGAGGAACCGCCGCGGGACGTCATACCGCTCGGACAGCTCGCGGATGGAGACCGGCGACGTGCCGTCGGTGGCCATTAGCCCGAACAGGGCTCGCAGGGCATAGTCGGATTTGCGGGAGACTTTCATGGGCGGCTGCGTCGGCCTTTAACAATAACCATGTTGGTGAGTGATATATAGAGGACACAGCAAAGCATCGTCAAGAGCAGTCGTTCTGAAAAAATCTGGGAAAAGCAACGAAAGGGCCGGCGGCTGTCGGGTGGCTGGGGTCGAGCCGCCAGGCAAGCCCTGGGCGGCGAGGACGCCGAACCAGCCACCCAAACGCCGGGCCCAATTCACCGCTGCTCGACGCCGCTCGCGACGGCACGCGAGCCACCCAAACTTGGGAAATTCCTGGCAGATGATTGACGCTGGCGCCGCGGTCTGCGTATTGTGGCGGGCGAGGGTTTGGACCGAAGCGGCGCGCTTGGTCGCCTCCCGTGAACGAGGCGGAACATCGGCATGCGCATTCGGTTTCCGCGAAACGTCAGCCATCTGCGAACCGCGAGCACTCTGCTGCAGCGGGCGACTGCGGTCGTCCTCCTGCTCGGATTGCTGCTGGGAATCGCCGGCGTTCCCGTCATCACGGTCGCCAAGAAGGATCGCTCGCGCCCCTTCCCGTGCCAAAACCGGCCCTGCGGCTGCGCCTCGGCCGACGAATGCTGGCACCACTGCTGCTGCCTCAACAACCGGCAGAAGGTGGCCTGGGCCCGCGAAAATGGCGTCACTCCTCCGGACTTTGTGATGGCGGCCGCCGAACGCGAACAGGCCGAGGCCGTCGCCGCCGGCGATAACGACGAACACGGCACGCACGACGCTTGCGCCTGCTGCGCGACTCGCGCGGGCCACAGCGAAGAGCGCGCCTGCTGCCAGCAGCGGCATAATCATCACGACGTCGCCGAGGCCGATCACGCCCGGCCCGATCACGAGCCGCAAGCGAGCGACCTGTCGCTCACGCCCGACAACGCGGCCACAGTAGAGAAAACAGCGTCGGTAAACGAGACGACCGTGAAATTCGTGGTGAGCGATCTGGCTCGCCGCTGCGGCGGCATGCCCACGGTCATTTCCCTGCTCTGCGACGCACTGCCTTTTGTCGACCGGCCGCAGTGGAAACCGGTCGAAACGCTCGTCGAATATCTCGTCGACGTGCCCGTCGCCTGCGCGAGCGCCGAGCTTGCGCCTCCCGTTCCGCCGCCCAAGCTCGCCGGCGGCATCGCCGCCTGAGTCGTGCTGGCAGCCGTACCGACGCGTCCTTCGCGGGCCCTCGGTCGACGGCTGCGTACCTGGTCGCGCGGGAAAACTCTGCCTGATTCACGGCGTGCTTGCCGCGCGCTCACGAAGCGCCGCTGCGGTCCGAACCCTCACTGTTCTTCCGCGGTTGGATTCTTTGTGAGCGCGTGACAAGACGCCGTGGGGCAAGCCACTCGCCGGCCGATCGACGGATTTTTTCAAGCGGAAGCTAGTTTTTTGCGGAGCGCACCGCAGCGGCATGCCGGCGCGGACCTTCATCCAGCGGCAAGCCGGGCGAGCGAGGTCAATATGAACGGACAGCGTCGAACGGATCTGTATCAAACGAATCAGTGTCCAACGAATCAGCGGCAGCGATCTCCGAGCGGATTCACCCTGATCGAGCTCTTGGTGGTGATCGCCGTCATCGGGACGTTGGTTTCGTTGTTGCTGCCGGCCGTGCAGGCGGCGCGGGAGGCGGCCCGCCGCACCACGTGCCGCAATAACCTAAAGCAAATCGGCCTGGCGCTGGGTAACTATCTCGATCGCATGCGCGTCTGGCCTCCGGCCTACGCGTCGGCTTACGACGTCAACGGCAACGACACGGGCATGGGCTGGGGCTGGGCCTCGTTTCTCCTGGCCGATCTGGAGCAGTCCGGCCTGAAGAAGGAGATCAGTTTCGGCGTGCAGATCAGCGATCCGCACAACCTGACTCCCGCCACCACCTGGCTGCCGTCGTTCAACTGCCCGTCCGACACGCTGATCGAGAAGTTCACGATCAATGTCGACCCGAACGGCAATCCGCTGACGCCGCCGATCACCGTGGCCCGCGGCAATTACATCGGGGTGAACGGGAATAACGGCGTCACTGGCAACCAGGCCACCAACGACGGCGCGTTCCTCGAGGATCACAGCTTGAGCCCCAAGGACATCACCGACGGGCTGAGCAACACCTTCTTCGTCAGCGAACGCTGCCACAACATGTCGGACACAACCTGGACGGGGGCCGTCACGGGCGTCGGCGTCTTCGACAATCGCGATTCTTCTCCCTCGGCGATCGAAGGCTCGGCCGCGCTCGTGCTCGGCCATTGCGGCCCGCACGCCCCCAACAACCCCAACGTCACCGACGCCGACGCACTAGCCAGCATGCATCCGATGGGCGTGCTGTTTCTGCTGGGCGACGGCAGCGTGCAATACATCGGCAGCCAAATCGACCTGAGCGTCTACGACGCCCTGGCCAGCCGCGCCGGCGGCGAAATGAACACCGGCACGTTCGCCGACTGATTGCAGGGATCGAAGGTTCGTGCCGCACGCAACCGGCTTTGCACAAATGACCCCGTCCTACACAAAGGTCCGGCTGCTGTACAAAATCTGGGGCGGGCGTCTTAGTCGGGAGGACGAAGCGACTGCCAGATGAAGTCGAGAGAGGCGACCCAAAGGATGACGATGACTGCGAGGCCGACGGCCTGAGAGATCATCCTGGCAATCTGGCCTTTGTTTGCGGCCAACTTCAGCCGCTTCACGAGGCGTTCATCCCAAGGCGTTTTCGCCTCGCCGCTCATGCCGCGATTGTACCGGGAGCGGGGACGGGAGCTAAAGCTCGCGTTATTGTGCAAAGCCCGCGGAGTCTGAGGCCCTTGAAGCCGATCAGGACCGCATCGAATTCGAGCTTGGGTCCGACGCTCGCCCCGGCACTCGCCGCTGGTCCGGCGCTCCCTAAAATGCCGGCATGGCATACGTGGCGATGGGCGTCGGGGGACCGGCCGGAACGGTCTGGCTCACGGCACCGAATGCGGACGGCCAGTATGGGCTTTCATCGGCCAGAGCGGATGCGGCGCTGTTCAAGCGGATGCCAGACGCGCAGGACGCGATTGAGGCAATCAAGCGCGAATCCGCCCCGCCTGCGATCGTCTTCTACGTGGTCCACGAAGACCGCTAGAATGACGGCATGAGCGACAAACAGCACAGTGCTGGGTTTCCCCCGTGGCTCACGTCAATCGGGCGCGACGGCATGAGCGACGAACCGAAGAATTATCAAGGAGCTTTTTGGGGAACTGTGATTGGCATCCTCGTGACGCCGGTTACTTTTTTCCTGGCGATTTATTCAACCGGAGCCGGGCACGGGGACTACGGATATTTCGGCGTTTTCTATCCGGGCCTTTTGCTACTCATGAAGCGAGGGGTGATCGGTATGGGAACGATCGCGGCTTGGGGACTTACGCAATTTCCGGCCTACGGTGCGATTATCGGGGGCAGCGGGTCAAGTGGCCGCGCCGCATTCTCTGCAGCGCTAATCTTCCTTGTCCATCTGGCGGCCGTATGCCTCTGTTTCTGGCCGGGAGGGTGACCGTTGGAGCGTCAACACAGTCGCGCGCCGCTAACATAGTTTTTGTGCAGCCGCGCGGGTTTTGTGCAAACGGGCGTTTTTGTGCAATGTCCCTCGCGGGAGAGGGCTGGGGGTGAGGGGGCGCACGGCCGAGGCTCCAAAGTCGTGCGCGATCGATTCAGCGGGTGGCTGGGGTCGGCGTCCTCGCCGCCCCCAGTCCTACGTCGCAAGACCTGGGGGCTCGCCTGGCGGCTCGACCCCAGCCACCCAAGGTGGTCGGTGGTGGTCGAACCACGACGCCGCCCGGACCTGACGGACGAACGTCGACGGAGAAAGTGCTGCGATGCTTTCAACAGAATCGGCAACCGGCTCAACAACCGACGCGGCCTCCCTCGCGGCGAAGGGTCCGCGGCCGCGGCGGTCGGCGGCCACTTGGTTGTTTCTCGGCTTGCTCGCTGTCGGTGCCGTTTGCTGCGTCGCGCTGATCGTCTATCGCGCCCGGGTTCCCAGCGGAGCCGACGAGTATGGCCTGGTCCCGACGGGCGACGTCGCCACGGATGCCAAGGCCTTTCTGTCGGCGGCCCGCGGCGAGACGGCAACAAAACCGGCCGACAACCCGCTGGCCCAACAGCTGCCCAGCCCGCTCGTTGGCAAGACGGCTCCCGACTTCGAACTGGTCGACACCGATGGGCATCACGTCGCGCTGCACGAGCTGCGGCACGACGGCCCTGTGGTCGTCGTCTTCTATTACGGCTATTACTGCAGCCACTGCGTCGCCCAGCTCTTCGCTCTGGAGGAAGACCTGCCAAAATTCGCGAAAACCGGCGCGCACGTCGTCGCCCTGAGTGCCGATCCGCCGGAGACAACGGCCGCCCGCTTCAAACAATACGGCCGCTTTCACTTTCCGGTCCTCTCCGACCGGGCCAACAAGGTGGCCGAGCAATACGGCGTCTACACGCGGGCGAAAGATGACCACGAAGAAGACCTCAAGCACGGCACATTCGTGATCGACCCGAGCGGCCGCATCGTGTGGGGCCGCGCGGGCGATCGCCCGTTCGTCGACAACCAGTTCCTGCTAAACCTCATCGAACAGGATGATTCACCACAAAGACACAAAGGCACGAAGTCGACCTCGATCAAATAATCAGAAATTTCTTGGTGTCTTGGTGCCTTGGTGGTGAAAATCTCCTTGTATTTGTTGTCACACGCTTTAGTCGCGACGAAACAACCAGACCGCGAAGCCGATGAGCATTCCCACGAGCGCGCAGGGAATCCCCAGCAATCCCATGACGATCGGGAACGCGAGCAGCGCCTTCCCGGATGGGTCGCCGTCGTAAGCCAGGGCTGCCAACACAAGGATAAATCCGACCGCGCATCCGCCGATGAGTCCGCGCGTGCCCCACTTCGCGATCGGCTGGTGCATCGGGGGCTTGGGCGGTGGCGATTCGTTTTCGTTTAACCAGCGCTCAACCGCCTTCCACCCAGGCCGTTGCGTGATGTCCGATTCGTCGCTCATGCTGTCGTTCTAGCGGCGGATCACCGCGTCCCCGACCACTTGCGCGAATATCTTCACACCGCGGCCGCCTGTTGCCGGAGCCGCAAGAGCGTCGGGTTGTACTCCGCTCGGCCCAGGCCCAGGATCGCGTAGAAGAAGATCGGCAGGAGCAGCAGGCCGAGCGTGTAGGCGACGCCTTTGCCGAAGTTCTTCGCGATCTCCAGCGTGACGATCGTGTAGATCATGATGTTGAGGAACGGCACGAAGAACCAGATTGCCCACCAGCCGGGCTTGCCGGCCAGTCGCATCAGCAGCACCAGGTTGTAATAGGGCACGAGCGCCCCCCAGCCCGGGAGGCCCGCCTTCACGAACACGCGCCACATGCCGACCGCGGCCACGCCGAGCAGAGCCAAGATCGTCAACGCCTTCGCGGCTTCCCATGCGCGGGACGCGGGCGGACCGTCGTCGGCTGCGAGCTTTTCCAGTTCGGCGAGGCTGAATCCCTTGTTGGTCAGCGTCACGACGGCGTCACCCGGCTTGGTCTCGGGAGCCGTTTCATCGTTTGTCTTTTCGTCAGAGCTCGTCTGGTCAGGCGATTTTGAAACGGGCGTCTTTCGGGCTGCCGCCATTTGGGCGGGCGAGGTGGCGGTGAGATAGTCGCGGAGAAACTGCTCGGGGTCGACGGTGTCGGTCGTCCGCGCCAGGAGCAGGCGGTCGGCCGCTTTCAGAAACATCCCCGTGTGCGTGCGGCCGCCGAACCCATAGGCGTAGTTCATGAAGCCCTCCCCCTCCACGCGGAGATGTTCGTCGTTGAAGGATGCACCCACTCGCGAAAAGATCTTGCTGCATTCGGGAGCCGTCGCGAGATAGATGAACAATTCGATCTGCCCTGGCGGCGATCGGTACACCGCCCGCGAGCCGGGGAGCTCGATGCGGAATTCGGGAATGACGACATTCTCGTCGCGCGCGGCCCGCGTGTAGGCGGCGACGTGTTCGGGGAAAAGGCCGCCTCCCTTCGCGCCGTCGGCCGGCGGTCGCCACGCCTGGGCCAGTTTGTGTAACACCAGTTTGCTGCCCACCGACGTGGAAAGTTTGTCGACCGTCTGGGTGAATCCCTCCTCCATCCGGTGAAAATCGGCCGAACGAAACACGGCGAACAGCATCACGGGCCCGCCGCAGCAGAAGAGGCAACACGCCAACAGCGAGCCGAGCAGAATCCTCGGGGTCAGCGCCTTCTGGTCGGCGCCCGCCTGCGTTTCCTGGCCCAGCGTGAAGCGTTCCAGGTCGTCCGCCAGCGCCGCGGCCGACGGGTAACGGCGGCTCGGATCCTTTTCGAGACACTTCAGGCAAATCCGCTCCAGGCGGCGCGGCACGCTGCGATTGAGCCGCCGAATCGCGACGGGCGGCGACTGCAACACCGCCAGCAGCGTGTCGCGGGCCGTGCGACCGCGAAACGGCGGACGGCCGGTGAGCAGCTCGTACAGGATCGCCCCTAGCGAATAAACGTCGCTTGCCGGCCCCAATTGGGCCGGGTCGGCGTCGATCTGCTCGGGCGGCATGTAGCTCGGCGTGCCCAGCACCTGGCCGGCGGTTGTCAGCCCCGAGTCGATCGGATCGCTCGAGCCCGCGCTGGCCGGCACATCCCGCACGCCGATCCGCTTCGCGAGTCCAAAGTCGGTGATCCGCGGCTGATCGAACGAGTCGATGAGGATGTTCGAGGGCTTGAGGTCGCGATGCAAAATACCGAGGCGATGAGCGAAGTGAATGGCCTCGGCGATCGACCTGAGATAGCGCACCGCCTGCGGGACGGGCAGCGGGCCTTTTCCCACGAGTGCCGCGAGGCTCTGCCCCTCGACATAATCCATCGAAAAATAGTGCTGGCCGGCGTGCTGCCCAACCTCGTGGATGGCCACGATATTCGGATGCTGCAAGTTGGCCGCCGCGCGGGCCTCGGTGTAGAACCGCTGTACGTCGTCGTCGGAGGCGAACTGACCGGAGAGAATCGTCTTGAGCGCGACAGTTCGATCGAGACTGATCTGCCGCGCCTTGCAGACGACGCCCATGCCGCCGCGGGCGATCTCGCTCACGATCTCGTAATCGCCAAACCGCCGCGGGCCGTCCGCCGCGCTGGCGAATTCCGGACTGCGCGGCTCGGTGGTCCGCGGGGCCAGCGTGGCCATGTTGGCCGCTTCGGGCCGAAAGTCGTGCGTCGTATCGCCGGTCGCCTCGCGGGCGGATTGCTGCGAGCACTGCGGGCACAGTCCGTCGACGGCCTCGACCGGCAGCGCAGCCCCGCACTGCGAACAAACTCCCGCCTCAGCCCCCGGCCGATTCATCTGCGACATTCTGCCATCTTACTTTTTCCAGCACCCGGCGGGGACGATCGATTTTTCCTCGGTGCCCGGGGGAGGTTTCTCTCGGTCCCAAGCTCCGCTTGGAACCGGCAGGTGATTCGCGCCGCGGGGCCGGCACTCGGTAGAATGGCGGCATGAAGCGGAAGCTGGCCGTCTGGGTCGCCGTCATCCTCGCGAGCGCGACTCTGCTGGTCGCATTCTTCCTCTGGGGACTGCAACGCCAAACTGCCGGGCGGGACCGCAAGCTGCAACGAATTCGGGAAATCGACGTCCGAATAATGCAAATCAGAATAATGCAAATGCACAGGGTAAAAGCCGCCCATCGAGTAATGCCGGCGTCAGACCCCGGATGGCGAGAAGAGATGGAAGAGGCGACTCGGCTCCGTGAAGAAAAACAGGACCTGCAGGAGGAATTGGGAACATCACTTGTTTCGCGTTTTCAGAGTCTGTTCCGCTGAACTTAAACATGCACACGAGCCGCGGCTAACGCTGCATCGCGGAAGTGGCCGGGCGTGGCGTGATCCGCCGCTAGAATGACGGCATGGGCGACGAACCAAAGCGAGTAACGCGAACGGGTGTGGTTGTTGCCGTCGTTCTGCTGGGCTTTTACCTTCTCGGGGCGGGACCGGCCTATCGCTGGGGGTTTGGCGGAGACGTGGACGCGGCGCGCTGGACAAACCGCGTTTATTGGCCGTTGGCTCGAGTCGCCCGCTATCAGGTTCCCGGCCGGATGTTGGCTGCCTACGTCAATCTCTGGTCGCCGCCCTTCCCCGTGGAGTGGATCCACAATGAAGGTTTGTCGTATAGAGTTGACCCCTGAGGGCACACGCCAAACGTCAAAAACCGTGATCCGTAGACCCCCGCCGCCCGCGACCTGAGCGGAGGAAACCGATGACCGACAGGCCGGACGGGAAGCGACGGTTTTGGGCGACCTCACTGCCCTGGAAGATGCTCTTCCTCCTCGTCTACTTCGCATTGTCCATTTTGATCCTGGTCATGTTTTGGAACGCGGGGCCTCTATGGACTTCGTGGGTCGGGTGGCCCGTGTGGGGACTCAACCTGGCGGCGATTGCCTTCACATGGTTTAACTTTATTCGGATGACCGTTCGCGACATCAAGTCTCTGCGCCTGCCTTCGGACCAGATCGACTGATCTCAGCAGCACGACTCGCACGTGAACCTTTTTCCAGATGCCACGCCTTTAAGGTTTTGTTGCCAAAAAGAAACATCGAGATCAGGCAGTCTTCAGAGTTTGACCGCCTGTACCAGCCTGCACGCGGGTATGGTTTCAATGACGCGGTGAATGTCCTGACGGCGAAGTGACGCTCGCTTTCTGGTGACAGGAATTCACAACAAAGCCCGCGAGAGGCCGTTTTCCCCGCGGGCTTCTTGTTGCGCTCGCCGCCAACATCGCGACCCTGTGGCTTATCCTCGCGCGATCACCTCGGCCTGACGAGCGGCAAAGAAACGACGGCGGAGCCATCGGCTTGGGAAAGGAGAATCGTTTCTCGGATTCCGCGGGCCAATCTGACCGCGCTGAGCCGTTCGACCGTCCGGCGGGCGTCCTCGCTGACTCGCTTCGGGTTAGTGGATTCGACCTACCAACCCGAAGCGGTCAGCGAGGGCTCTTTTCTTCCGTCCGAGCTCTGCTCAGGACCGGGGCGGAAGACCGCGGCAGGCACAGCCTGCCCTACAGAATTCGCAGCAGTCGCCAGCGTCACAGCGGGATATAATGAAGGCTGAGAAGTCCGCTTCTCGCACAATCTGAATGTCCGCATGACGGAGGCGCTTAACGCGCCGCAAGTTTCTTAACGAAAGCCGTCGCCTGTCTGGGCGATGGCTTTATTGCTTTCGAAGCCTCCCGATGG
>Ga0210390_10000525_pt1 | contig 41583 bp, 35 predicted proteins | sample IncBWH11OmetaG_FD_161050 | JGI IMG/M metagenome (GOLD analysis project Ga0210390, IMG submission 161050) | Forest soil microbial communities from Barre Woods Harvard Forest LTER site, Petersham, Massachusetts, United States - Inc-BW-H-11-O ... | reverse complement strand
ACGACCTTGCGCAAAATGGCTGGGCCACTGCGTTTCAGTCGGTGAATCCGAATTCGGTCGCGCCTCCTTCGCTCATCGATCCGAATTACAAGACGCCATATGCCATTCACATAACGGGCGGACTACAACATGCTCTCAACCAGCACTGGACGCTCAGCGCCGATTACACGCATGAGCAGGGCAACCACGGCTATCGCGCATATCCGTACACCGTACCCGTCGCCGCGACCGTTTTCCATTCCGACAACCGTTCCAGTTACAACGCCTTGATGCTGCATCTGCAAGGCAACACACGGCGCTTCAATCTCGTCGCAAACTATACGCTCTCCAAGGCAGAGACCTGGGGATGCCTGCTCGGCGAGTTGTTTGACTATGTGAATGGCGTCTGCAATCCGCTGCAGCCCTTCGGACCTGGTGACTACGGGCCCTCGGGTGAAGATGTTCGCCATCGCTTTGTGCTGGCTGGAACGCTGCACCTCCCTGGCGGTTTCGAAGTGAGCAGCGTCGCGCAGCTCGAGAGCGCCCGCCCCATTACCATCACCAACGCGGACAACACCGGCCGCATTTCTGTGAATGGGATACCGACCAGCCTCGACGAATTCCGCGGCACGCCCTACCTGCAGACCGACCTGCGGGTCACACGCCCGTTCAAAATCAAGGAGCGCTGGGAGATCAGCCCGTTCGCCGAATTCTTTAACGTCTTCAACCGCAACAATCCCGGCGCAAACTTCGCCGTCAACGTGGCGCAGCTTCCCATTCCTGCCGCCCAGATGCAGCCTGATCCCGTCACCGGCATCACCAACGTCACCAGCATTTGTACGGTGGCCGACTGCTCGCAGACCGTTGCCGTCACCAGCCTGAAGCAACTGGAAATCCCCGAAGGCGCTCTGGGAGATTTCTTCGGCCCCGGCACGACCGTGGGAATTCCGTTCGCCGCACAGCTAGGCGTGCGTGTGAATTTCTGAGGGAACCTTACAAGGACTAGGAGGATGAGATGAGAGGATAGGCGGCTGTCCTACCTTACCAGCCACTCCGTCGCCGTGTGCACTTGCGCCAACAAGTGGCTGTACGCGACGGCAAAAACCGCGACTGTGGCCGCGGCCGCGCCCAAGCCATACCACGGGAAGAATGTCTTCGGCGACGCAAGACGCTCACCGCTCCAAGCGATCAGGCGCTCGACGCGGGCGCTCACCACCGCCGCGGACCCATGCACCAAAGCTGCGGTCATATTGATAGCCGGCTCAACGGTACCCCACTCGACGGGCTGCAGGCGCGAAAGTTTGACCAGCGCCGACGCCAGATCGAGCGCCTCGCTTGCGTTTGAAACCGCGGCATCATCGGCGGCCATCTCGGTAGCTTCGAGCCATGCCGCTTCGAGACCAGCCATTCCGGGGAACGCGACACAGCGCAGCATAAGTTTTTTCAGATTGTCGCGGCGACGCACATGCGCCACTTCATGATTCAGTGCCGTCTGCAATTCGCCCTCGGTCAACACGACTTCTGCCGCTTGTGACAGCAAAACTTTAGGCCGAACAATGCCAGCAACCGCCATTGCAGGAACCGTGAATGCGGAAAGGATCGTCCCCGAAGGCGGGAAGCCTGAAGAAATTCGCAGCACTGGAACCGGAGCGCAGGACTCAATCGGCTGTGCTGCGCTCGTCCACTTCTGCACGGCGCGAGAAACTCTGCGCAACGCAAATCCGGCATTCCCCACTCCAAAGATTCCCAGCCCAACGGCGCAGATGCCCAGCGCCAAAGGAATCCCGCCCAGCGGCTCGTCGATGGACCGCGGCTCCAGTAGAAGAAACGAGGGCACGGCGAAAGCGGCTGTAACAACCACCGCGGTCACCAGCGGAAACATGCGCCAGGCAAACAATAACTCCGAGCTGCGTCGCACCGTATGCCGCTGCCCGCGCCGCCAGACGCTGCGCCAACGCCAGCAGAGTCCCACCGCGAGCGACAATGCCGCATACACGATTACGAATACCGAGAGTGCCACGGCGATGCCGCGCAGGGCAAACATCACGCTTTCTCCTGGGCTTTAGAAGAGTCTTGGGTTTTGGAATCGTTGGAGTTGGAATCGTTGCAGGCTTCAGCTTTGCGGATATCGGCACTGCGCAACTGCCGCCGCTTGGCTTCAACCGCCTCGCCGAGTTTATCGAGCAAATGGGCGTCTCGCTCGGTCAGCACCTCAACCAGATAAGAGAGCGGCAGCGACGAGGCCGGACTCGCCTCCAGCAATTGACGGACAGCTTCACCGGCGATTTCACGGTGCAGTTCTTCGCGGGTAAATCGGGGCGCGTACCGGAAGGCTCGTCCCTCGACCTCGCGCGACAGCAAATTTTTCTTAAAGAGACGGTCGAGAGTAGTCATCACCGTCGTGTAGGCCAGGTCGCGGCAGGCGCCCTCGCGGTTCAGCAAGTCGCGCACCGTGCCGTGGCCATGCTCCCACAGAGCTTCGAGCAGCCGTTGCTCCAGCGGCCCCAGCCGCGACGAAGATGCCCGGAAATGGAACACGCGTTTCATGCGCAGAGTGCCGATGAAGTCGAATGGTGGCCCCGGAGGGGCTCGAACCCCCAACCCTCAGTTCCGAAGACTGATGCTCTATCCAATTGAGCTACAGGGCCGCGTTCAGAACTACATGCTACCGTCTATCGCTTTGGTTCCGCTGCATTCTCGTTGCGCTTTTCTGACTATCACCGTTGAGCGAAATTCGAAAAGGAATCGCAGGAATTAGGAATAACGATCCGGAAGTCGAACAGATCGAAATCGAAATGATTCCATCGATCCTGGGCGAGTCCGATCGCGCGTGACTGATCTTACAGGCGAGACGAAACAGAGGTCAAACGAGATGGCCGGCATTCGGTGAAATGTGCCCAAGCCTTGCCACGCTCGCCAGCGCACAAATTCCGCTTCCTACAGACTCATCGGCGGGGTGGAGTAGTCTTGTTTCTTCTGGAAACGAGCAGCACTGCGATCCCCGCAATCGCGAGTACAATCCAGCCCCAGTGGACGAGGCCTTCATAGAGCCCGGAGCCCAGGAAGTCGTTTTCACTCTGCACCAGGATAAGGTGAGCACTCGGTGAATGCGCCACAATCTGGCGGCTGACCAGTGAGGGCACACCGCGCAGAGCCACGCCGACCGTGGCATCGTCTCGGAGCAGGAATTCGTAGGTGAACAATTTCAACAGCACGGCCAAAACGGCGACCACACCGCCGAGCCATCCGAGCGCTCTCATGGCCCACCCAAGCCGAGCTTAGTGCGCAGCCCTGGAATCAGCGAATAGAGTTGATCGCCCGGGCAGACCGTGTCCTTCTTGTAATCCAGGTGTCCGCCAAGCTTCGTCAGGGTCGAGAACACGGATTTTAGTTCCGTGATCAGATCCCCCGCCGATTTCAACTGGTCGGAGGATGGCGTCGTACTGTTCCAGTTCAAGCGGGATGATTCGAAGTCTCCGGTGAGCAGAATCCCTATTTTCCCGGTATTCGCCAGTTCGACGTGAGAACCCTTGAACGCCAGATGGCGGCCTTCGAACAGAGATCCGTCCCGCTCGACAATGTAGTGGTAACCGACATCCTGCCACTGATGCTTGGTGACCATGTGTTTTTGTTCGATCTCAAGCGGGTTGCTTTCGCCGCTGTTGCCGGAGTGGTGCAGAGCAACGATTTCGTAATCCCAGTCTTGTTCCATCGCGACAAAATTAGGCGTCAGTTTGCCCCACTTCGAGCGACGTGTGATCTTGAGTTTCGTAGCGATGTTGTCGGCGATCGCACGTTTGTCGGGAATGTGAAACACGAAAGACGAGTTCACCCGTATCCCGGACTGGCGGAACTTTGGTTCCAGGTAAGCAATGGGGGGCGTGTCGCTGCCGTCGATGGCGTCGATCAGGTCAAAGGTGTCATTGGGCCCAAACTGGGCAGAAGGACCGGAGATCACGGTTACGGTGCCGGTGCGGTCGGTGATGACGGTGCTTTCGGTCCTGTCTGGGAACCGCAATCGGAGCGTTAGGTTGACGAACGGCGTGCCGGAATTGGAGTCCACAATCGTAAGTGAGAACTCAGGAGCGGGCTGCGCGGCCGGAGTCTTGGAGGGAATATCCAACTGATCGCCCGGGAAAATCACGTTGGGGTTGGGATGGCGGCGGCGATATTCCTTGCTCTGAAAGTTGTAGATAACCGGCCAGTCGCTGAATCCGTACTTGCGGGCGATGGTCGTGAGATTCTCACCGGGCTTTACAGTGTGAGTAGTTGACATCCTGCGCCGCCTTCAATTGCGCCCGATTCCTGGTGTAGGCGTCGCCGCCTGGGAGGTTTGCGACGTGCGGAAGTATACCGATTGAAGATCGGAAACAGCAAGTTCCGGCTGCCGAGATCGCTGATCGCGAACCCCAACGCGGACGAGCGGGAGTTCAGGGAGAGTCGACTCGAAGTGTGAGAGGCGGGCGATCGACGATCGTTCCCCCTTCTCTCGGGAAAAACTATCCGGAGGGAAGGCCTTAGGAAAATCTGGGGTGGGAAACGGGAATCGAACCCGCAACCGTCGGAGCCACAGTCCGGTGCTCTACCAGTTGAGCTATTCCCACCACTGCCTCCGATTATAGCAACTGGGGTTCAGTGCTGTCAGAGATTGGTTCTGTAGTGGAATCGGTTCTGGAGGGATCTATTGCACCAGGAAATTGAAGGGGAGGGCGAGGGGAGGGCAATCGAGCCCAGATCAACGATAACGAAGCACGAATCAATAAGCAGTGACTCTCTACCCGCGTCCCACGCCCACATATTCAAATCCGAGAGCGCGCAGCCGCACCGAATCCAACAGGTTTTTGGTGTCTACGATGACTGGCTTTTTGAGCAAGTGCTTGATGCGATCGAAATCGAGCGCGCGAAATTCCGGCCAGCCCGTGCCGACCACCAGCGCGTCAGAACCTTCCGCCGCGGCATAAGCAGAGTCGCAATAGCGCACCGATCCGTTGAGCCGCGTCTTAGCTTCGGGAATAGCCACAGGATCGTAGGCCCGCACGTGCGCGCCTTTTGAAACCAGTGTCTCGGCCAGCCGCACCGACGACGACCCGGCCACGGAATTCGTGTTCGGCTTGAACGCCAGTCCCAGAATGCCGACTTCCTTGTTCTCAACCGAATTCAGAGCCGCGGAAATCTTGTCGACCAGACGGTCAGCTAGAAGATGATTCACATCGCGCGCCGCGCTCAGAACTTTCAACGACACACCATGCGCCTGCGCCAAGCCGGCCAGCGCGTCCATATCCGATTCCGCGAATACTCCACCCATGCCCGCTCCGGGCTGCAGGCAGCGAGGAGCGATTTTCTTGTCGAGGCCGAGCGCCAGCGCCAGGTTCACGGCGTCGGCGTTCACTCGCTCACAGAGCGCGGACACTTCGTTGATGAAGGAAATCTTGGTCGCCACGAAGGCAGTCGCCGCTTCGCGCACCAGTTCAGCTGTCGCCTGGTTGGTGACAATCACCGGGACGCCCCGCATTACGAGCGGATGAAAAATCTGCTTGAGCATCTGCACGGCTTCGCCCGAGGTCGACCCCAGGATCAGCCGGTCGGGCCAGTTGAAATCCTCGACCGCGCAACCGTCGGTAAAGAACATGGGCTGCGAAACGATCGTGGCCTGCAGGCCAGCATCTTTGATGCTCTTTTCCAGAGCGCTCGCCGTGCCCACCGGAGCCGGCGTCACAATGGTTAGAATCGGAGGCTTCGCGGCCAGCCGGGCGATGCGCATGGCTACATCGCTCAAACCTTCTGCCTTGTCTTCCGCCAGGAAAATAACCTGCGTCTTACGGGCAAATGACTCAATGTCGGTCGAGTAGGCCAGCCGTCCCGCGCGGACGTTGCGCCGGATAATCTCTTTCAGATTTTTTTCGAAGAACGGGACGTTGCCCTGGGCCATCTCGACCATGCGTGTCCGGTCAGGATGACAGCAGGAAACTGGAGTGCCAAAATCTGCCAGGCAGGCCGAAATCACCGTTCCCAGGTACCCCGAGCCGTACACCCCGATCTGCATTCGTCTCTCCCCGTCCGAGACCGGAAAGCCGCGCCAGAAGTGGCCTCTGAGCGCAACCGCCGGATACTTTCCTACTCTTTATCTACAGACACGGGCTTGGCTTTTCAACGCACGGAGGGTGATGTACCTGGGGCCGTCCGGTTGCAGCGAGGGTAACTAGAGGAAGTGGTAACAAACGACGATTACGGCAGGCCAATGCCAAAACGCGCGTTTAGCGCGACACCAGCGTGCGCCCCAACCATACCGGCGCCAGGTCAACCCAGCAGTTGGGAGCATCGTTGCGGACATCTTCCCGCACAAAGATCAGCCTTTCCAGCAGGATGCGGCGGCTTCCCGAAAACTGGGCCCAGCGCTCGCGGGCCATCTGAAAGGCCGTCTGGGCGGGCTGTTCGGAGGTCATCTTCACGATGGTGACGTGTGGAATGTACTGCCACTCTTCCTGAAACGCCAACGCTTCGGTATTCAACTTGCTGTGCAGCTCGCTCATCCGAGCAGCCCCGCCCTCCACCCGGATGTACACCGTCGGCGTCACGGGAACAAAAGTCTCCACGTTCCCCAGGGTCACCTCAAAAGGCTCTTCGTGGCCGCAGATTCGCTCCAGAGTCTGCAGCGCCGCACTCTCTGTACCTTCGATCAGACGCGGCGGCAGAATGGTCAGATGCGCCGCCAGATGAGGAAGGTCAGGATGCAGCTCGCGCCGCAGGTTCTCGACGAACCCTCCCGCGGGATTTTTCAGGTACGCCACCAGCGCGTAACGCGGCTTCTGCATACTGATCAAAAATTATACGCCGTCGAAGAATGCAGGCATCCGCCAGAAGGCGGGAAAAACATCCCTCTTCCACTTTCGGCGCAAGAAATGGAACGTCGTTTCCCTATCTCACCGCGCCCCTCCGCAGCAAGCGATTCATGGGTTCAGAGTACAGTCTGGCTACAACAGCGCCCAGCAGACCGGAAACCAGAATGGTCGCGACGAACAACAGCGGCACCAGATGCATCGGCTTGCCGGCCGCGACAAACATCCCAAAGAATCCGAAAACTACAAACATATGTGTCAGATACACCTCATAGCTGTACTGGCCAATTCCCAGCAAAGGTGCAAGCCATCGCGGACTCCGCCATCGGGCCTGGGTAGTCGCGCCGATGAACATGCACGTGCCCACTCCAAGAACGGTCATGTTCAAACCCGTCCGGCCTAACCAGCCCACATAAGCCTGCCACGAAAAGATCAGGCTGCAGATCACAATCGCCGCTCCAGAGCCACCCACTATCCACATCGCCCTGCGCGAAAGGCGAACCTGCGAAACCGCCAGCGCAGTCAGACACCCTAGTGCGATGCCTTCCATTCCTCCCAGATAGGAATACTCTTGCCATATTTCATTCCCCTGCGCGAATAACGTGCGCCCGAAGGGGCCGAGGGCAACCAGGCCGAACAAAATGGCGAAGAACAGTTTGCTCCGGCCAAGAACCCGGCACGCGATAGGAAAGAAAAGATAGAAAACCTCTTCCACCGAAAGCGACCACAGAATGTCCCAGTTTCCCGGTAGATATCCTCTGTGTGCTTCCAGAACATTTATGTGAAAAGTGAGCGCCGCCAGCAGCGCTCGCCCGAGCCCGCCCGTTTCCGGGGACACAACGAAATGATGGATGCCGGCAAAGTGCAGGACACTGAGAATCACCAGCAGCAAAAGCAGCAGAGGCGCGATGCGGGCAAAGCGAAGCCGGTAAAAATCGCGCAGGCTTACTTGCCGCAGCGATCCCCAGCGCCGCAGCGTGATCGACGTAATCAAGAACCCGGACACGGCAAAGAACATCTGCACGCCGAGCTGGCCATTCCAGACCAGGAAGTGCACGAGTTGCGCGGGAAGAAATCGCGTATAGAGTACGTCAGCGCCCAGCAGACGAATGTTGATGTGGTTCATCAATACGAAAAAGATTGCCAACCCACGCAGCAAATCGATTGCGTCCAGCCGCTCCCCGCCATCGGATTGATTCATGGATTGATTCGTGGAGCCTGCAAGGGCCACGATTCATTTTGCATCAGGAACGTGCCAGGAAGACGAAAATCATCGGCAATCGTTTTCGGCCGCCCGGTTGACCACGCTGCTGCAGCGCGTCGCGCCGGCGACTCGGGATGAACGACGCCTCACAGCGGAACCGTCAAAGATCTCATTTATAATGAACCCAGTCGGGGCGTAGCGCAGCCTGGTAGCGCACCTGCCTTGGGCGCAGGGGGTCCGCGGTTCAAATCCGCGCGCCCCGACCAATCAACAACTTACGTATTTTGTGCCCCTCCAAGACCCACCTGCCTAGGAGGGCACATGATTGAGCAATTTGAGCAGTTCATCAAGAAACGTCAGTACATCAGCAAGGTCAGCCCCCGCACGTCGAATGGTACAGAGGGTCCTTCGCATGGCATTGTTGGTGAAAAATCGCCATCGCGCTCAAAACGCATTGCAACAGAGGGTCTAAACCGCTCCTCAGAGTTTCTTCCGGTAATGCACACAGCGGTCCACAACCTCGTAGCCCAAGGCCTCGTGCGCACGTTGGGATCGCTCATTATCGATGAGGGCATCGGAAGCCATCTCGCCGCAACTGTGAATGCGCGCCCAGTCCTCCGCCTTGGCCAGCAACCTCCTGCCTACACCGCACTGGCGGTGATCCTCGGTAACGTACCAGCCCTCGACGTATCCCACAGGTCGTGATGGATCGCAGCCGTCCGCATGAGAACGTAAGTCCACTTCCAGAAAACCCACCAATCTCCCATCGTTCGCCTCCGCCACGAAAATGATGAGTGGCGTCGTTAACACTAAAGCAGCTTTGCCTCCAAGTTTCAGTCGAAGCTCTTGAGCGTGCTTCTCCGCAGAAGACTCAGGCCATAGGGCTTCGCACAACCGCGCCAATTGGTTGAGATCGGACAGGAGAGCGGGTCTGATCTGAATACCGTCCACGGGCATCATCGTATCAATACACCATTGGCCCTTGTTCTGAATAGACCGGTGTCGAGGGTTGGCAGAAAACCCCATCTCGCTCATTGACTAGGGAGGAAGCCAACATTCAGGCTGTAAGCCTCTGAAAAATGGACTCAGAGCCGCCTGGCAGCGGCCAAGAGGCGTTCCAGCGAGTCATGCAGAGTGGCGTTCGAGTGACGCAGCAAACGCCACGTCACTCTGCCCAACCTCGTATGTAGCACGCTGCGCCGCTCAAATGCGGCCGAAAACCACCAGAATGACAATAATGAAAAGGATCAACCCCAAGCCGCCGGTGGGAGCGTAACCCCACTCGCGACTGTGTGACCATCGTGGCAGCGCTCCCAAAAGGGCCAGAATCAGAATCACGATCAAAATCGTTCCCAGCATGTCTTGCTCCTTGTCCTTGTGATCAGCGAAAAGGCGCGAACCCGCGGTCCGCGCCCTTTTCGTCAACGGTGGAGAGCGTTACAGCGCGACGGTGAGCGTGAGGTTAACGCCCGGATAGCTGGCGTTGCACAGGTAATACACGCCGTTAATTTCAACAACATAAACATCTTGGGTGTAGAGCCAGTTGCTCGGCCAGACAGAGGCGAATCCGAACCAATAGCCGCCATACTGGAAGCGGTGATTGCGGTAATCACCTTCGCTGACGCGGAAGCTGTGTTCGCGTCCGAAGTTGGCTTTGAAGCGGTCGGCAGGAATGCGTCCGTTGGACGCATGTTCTTCCTTCGCTTCAGGCTTGGATTGTTGGGCATGCTGTTCCTGCGTATTCTTCTCTTCCGGCCTGGCGCCCTTCTCTTCCTGGCGCGCGTCTTTCTCTTCTGGCTTGGCGGATTTTTCCGGTTGTACCTTTTTCTCTTTTTCCTGAGCGGCTTTATCTTTGTTTTCATCCTGCTGTTCGTGCTGATCCTGCTGCGCGTATGCCGGAATACCGATTCCGAGGGACAAAGAGAGGACTGCTGTGCTGATAGCTCCAACGAGTTTCATAAAGTCTTGCCTCCTGTATCGAATTGCTGTTTATTCTTGGCTTACTGCAGGCTTCCTGTGGTTGTATTAGCCGGGCTGCCGATGGCGTCACCCGAGACGAGAAGCTCTACTCTGCGATTCTGCTGGCGCCCCGCAGAGTTGTCGTTGGAGGCCACCGGCAAGGTGTTGCCGAAACCTCGCGACGAAACCGAGTTCGTTGCCACTCCTTGCTGCACCAGGTAGTCGCGCACCGAACCCGCACGATTCTCAGATAGGGTTTGATTCATGGCATCGCCGCCGACGTTATCCGTATAACCGCCGACTTCAATGTTGAGCCCCGGATAGGCGAGCAGAATGCCGGCGACTTTCGCCAACTTCTCGCGCGCTCCTGGCTTCAACGAAAACTTTCCCGTGTCAAACAGAACATCTGACATGCTGACGATGAGGCCACGCGCGCTGTCGCGAGTCTGAAGAATCGAATTCAGTTGCTCGGACAACTTCGCCCGCATCGCAGCCTTGTCGGTCTCTGCCTGTTGCTGTCCCAGTTGCGCCTGTTGTGCCGCGAGGCGAGATCGTTCGGCATCCGCCTGCGCCGCCGAAACTGCGCTTGCGGAAGCGGCCTGGCTGTTCGCCATATCGGCCTGCGCCTTTGCGGTTGCAGCTTGGGCATTGGCTGCATCGGACTGTGCCTTGGCTGCGTCCGACTGTGCCTGAATCTTGGCGGCTTGCGCGTTCGCCTGTGCGTCGGCCGAATCCTGGCGTTCATTGGCCAACCGGACGTCGTCCATTTTCTTGACTGCGATCGCACGTGCATCTTCGGCGGTCTGCACCGCTTCGCGGGAAACGGCGATCAAGGGCTTTTTGTCGATGTGCCTGTTGGTTGCATAGCCGTCGGCATTGGTCATCAATTTGACGGCGTGCTGATAGCTGTCGGGAGCATACTGCTCCGCCCCTTCGGATTGAGCGATGCGCACCGCATTCCGCGCCTCGAAGAACTCGAGTGGCAACTTGGCATTCAAGATGACCGGATCAAACTTGTATCCGGTAGGGATGTAGCCGCCACGTTCCATCAGTTCGTACTTTGCATTTACCGCTTCGGTAGTGCCCTTGGTCTCTTCGCGAACCACATTTTCGAGAATCACCACGTTGCTGGGCTGCCGGACCGCATAGTAGGGTTCCGCAGTCACAATCAGAGCGAAGGCCTGAAGGTCGGTGGTCACATTCACCTTGCTGCGGTGGTTGCCGCCGAGCAGGACTTCACCCAGGTTCACCGCACGGCCTTCGGGGGAAATCGCCCACAGAACATACGTCAGATACTCATTGCCGAACGTCGTCGGCTTCTGCAGATCGCCGAATTCCGCTTCGATCGCAATGGATCCGCGCTTGCTATTTACTTCGGCTACACCGTTCGCGGAGGGCATCAAGTCGGTGCCGGCAAAATCCAGTTTTGAAGATCCGCTGCGATGTTGATAGTTGACCGCTTGCACGCTGCGGCTGACTACGGTGACGCGAAACGTGGGAGTCGAACTCATCGGCTCGACTTTTAGGGTTGCATGAGAATCAGTCTGAGCGACTGCAGGTAAGCTCAGCGCGATGGCGGCAACGAACAGTAATGTTTTCTTCAAGGGAATAACCTTCTGGCAGCGATCTGCCGAAATGCTTGGTAATTTAGATCGATTGTGAGTTTCGTGAATTGCTGTATTCCTGACTAGCTGCGCGGGACCCTCACCCTTTCCCGATGCGAATATTGGAAATGTTGTGAAACAGTCCAAAAACATTCAGGAGCCACAAGACCACGGCGATGACCACCACGCCGTTCAGGATGGACTTGATCGTTCCTTGCATGGGGATGAAGCGATTCACCAGCCACAGGAGTACGCCCACCACGATGAGAACTTCCAGGAGTTGAATCAACGGCATGATCTTTGACCTTCCTTTTCACGAGCCGGATTTTCGGGGGCAAACGCCTCCCATCCGCCCGGAGGGACTGCCCTGATTTCGATTTCAAGAAGACTTAGGGTCAAATCGTGTTTTGCCGCAAGGTTTGGCGGCATACGCACGGATACGGATGAAGAGTGCTGACTCGCTGGATGTGGCCGCTTCGTACGTCCTGATCAGGACGAGACAACGGCAGCCTGTAGGTTAAGAGCTGCGATTCAGCTTCGCGGCTCCGTATACACACTCAGAAGATAATAAAAGAATGACAGATCTGAAGTTGCGCGTCTGAGCAAGATAGCTCACAAGTGAAAGTCACGAAGCGGGAAGGTCAGCGAGCAGTATCCTGATTTCGGTTGGAAACCAGAAGCGTCAGAACGCACGGGGCGCATGCGCGTCTGGTAAGTCGAACTCCCGCCCACAGTCGAAGCATACCCGGTACGTGCGGTTCTTGATCGTGAAGATGCGGCTCAGGTGACGATGCCGGCAGCCAATCACAAACTGGATAATCCATCGCAGAGGATTCATCAGTCCCGCGCTTGCTGGCGGCGCTCGCAACTTCCGTTGGTGTCCAGCCAATCCAGCAGAGAACGTACACTGGCGCGGGCCAGGGCAATTGCACAATCCGCGGCTCCGTAATAAATGTTGAGCGTATCGCCATCGGCGTCCATTGTGTAGCCGCAGGGAAACACCACATCGTCAACATCGCCATGACGCTCGTACTCGGCCTCTGGTCCAAAAATCCAGGAATCGCCTCGCAGCAGGCACTTCTCCGGATTCTCAAGAGCGAAGAGGGCCAATCCCAGTCGATACAGACAGCCGGAAGGCGTGTGCCGCACCCCGTGGTAGAAGACGAGCCATCCTCGGGCGGTTTCAATGGGCGGCGGCGACAAGCCGATTTTGTTCGCGTCCCACCAGGCGCCGCGGCGCGCTTCCAGCATGAGTCTGTGCCTGCCCCAATAGCGCAGGTCGGGCGAGTACGAGATCCACATGTGAGATCCAAGGGTCGTCATCGGGCGATGAATCAGCGCCCAACATCCGTCGATTCTGCGCGGCAAGAGTGCGGAGTCTTTGTCGTCGGGCGGCATGATTACACCGAATCGTTCGAAACCGCGGAAGTCCTTGGTAAGAGCCAGCGACACCCCGGGACCGCCGCGCGAATAGGAAGTGTATGTGACAACGTATTGTTGTAGTTCGGGGACGAATGTGATGCGAGGATCTTCGATGCCCCAAATCTCCTCCGGATAGTTCTTGGGGTCGGGCATCAATGTGGGTTCAGGATCGATCTGCCATCCATCAACGCCGTTGCGCGAGCGCGCCGCACAAAGATGCGACAGCCCGCGGCGGTCTTCCACGCGGCAAAGCAGTAGCGTCGTACCGTCCGCCAGTAGCGTTGCGCCCGCATTAAAGACGCTGTTGATGGGATATGGCCAGTCTTTACTAGTCAGAATCGGGTTCGAGGGATGGCGAAGAAGGAGCGGCTCGAAGCGAGTGCTCAACAGGCTCGCTGCCTTTTCTGCGGGTACAGTCATGAAAGGATTTCCTTTTGTCCAGGCGCTTCCAGCGATCTCATTTCGAGCAGTGCCATCAGGAACGACAGTGTTGACTCCGCTCCCTGATTCTCATTGGCGCGGTCGGGATGTAGGCCGTCGCGGCAACCGCCCGTGACGGAATCATAAAGAGGCAGTTGCAGATCGTTGTCGCCGAGGAACCAGTTGAAAGCCGACCAGGCCTCGCTGCGCCAGCGGCTTTCACCCGTTACGCGATACGCTTGCAGGCAGGCAGACACCGCGCCAGCGGCTTCGAGCGGCTGCTGATCGAAACGCGACTTCTCGCCATTCTGGTGATAGAAGCCCTGTGAACCGATGGGCACGAAATGGCGACCGATGTCGCAATGTTGCATTTGCGACAGCCAATCCAGCGATTCCAGACCGGCAGCGATCATGCGATCATCCGAGCAAGCTGCGCCTGCTAACAGCAAAGACTGAGGCAATCTCGCATTGCCGTAAGCTACAACATTCTCGAACCATTTCCACTCCGGCCGCCGGATCGATTCATACATTTCGAGCAGCCGGCGGCTGAGGGCCGATCGTACTTTCTGCGCGTCGCGATCTCCGGGATACTCCGTGAGATATTCCTGAATTCCGAGCAGGGTGTAGGCCCAGGCGCGGGGACTGTGGAATTCCAGAACCGCAGGGAGCGAAAACTCGAACAAACGACCGGCAGCGCCCCTGCATCCCTGGTCTTGAGATCGGCCCAGAACCGTGCCGAGGGCCCACAACGCCCGACCATGGCAGTCTTCGGACCCTACCGGTTCGTTCCACCGGCGATCGTAGCGGAGAAAGTTTTTGAATCTGCCTTTCGCCGGATTAAAGGCATGCTCGAGAAATGACAGGTACAGACCGGGTGAATTCGCGGACGATAATTCTGCCTGTCCACGCCGATCGTGATCTGAGTGTTCCTGATCCGACTGCTGCAGCATCACGGCAAGGATGAGGGCGCGGGCATTGTCGTCGGTAGTGTATCCCTCGCCGCGGTTCGGGATCGTGAAGATCGCGTGCTGCAGCATTCCAGTGTCGTCTGTCATCTGGCCCAAATGATTCAGGTTTAACTCCGGTAATTGATCCAGCGATTTCCGCGTCATCCGGGCGGAGAACTGCACTTTTGGAGTCTCCATGCGGTCGCTGCGCACTCGCGCGAAGCTTTCCATGTAACCTTGCGCGACTCTCTTCCAGACCATCTCCCGCGCGAACAGATAGGCGCGCTTCCGCATCGCGTGGCGAATCGCGGGTGTGTCCAGCAGTTCAATTGTCTTCTGCGCGATCGCGTCGGGATTCTGGAATGGGACCAGCGCGCCGCGACGGTCGTCCAATAATTCAATCGCGTGCCAATAGGGAGTCGAAATGATCGCCTTGCCCGCGCCCAGTGCATAAGCGAGCGTGCCTGAAACCACCTGCGCTTCATGCCGGTAAGGCGTGATGTAAATGTCCGCGGCGCCGATGAATTCAATCATTTCCTCAGGGCTGACGAAGCGGTTATGGAAAATTACCTGTGATTCCACGCCCATCTCTTTCGCCAAAGCCTGCAAGCTGGCCCGATACTTGTCCCCCTCACGGCGCAGAATATGAGGATGAGTGGCGCCCGCGACAATGTAGGCAACATTGTTGTGTCTGGACAGAATCTCCGGCAGAGCCCGAATTACGTTCTCGATTCCCTTATTCGGCGACAACAAGCCGAATGTGAGCAGAACGGCCTTGCCTTCCACGCCAAAGCGGTCCTTATAGAAATTCGGATCGAGGAATGGCAGATCGGGAACTCCATGCGGCACCATGTCGATCTTGCTGCCCGGCACCTTGAAGATTTCTTGCAGGAATTGAGAGGAAAGCTGGCTCATCACAATGAGCCGATCGGAGAGTTCCGCGATTTCTTCCATGACCAGCAACTGGTTTGGATCCGGCTCGCGCAGCACTGTGTGCAGCGTCGTCACTACGGGCATCTTCAGGCCACGCAGCAGATGCAAAATGTGGCTCCCTGCCGGGCCGCCGAAGATTCCATATTCGTGCTGCAGGCACACCATGTCGATGTTGTTGAAGTTCAGGAATTCAGCGGCTTCCTGATACGACTTCACGTCGTCCTGGGCGAGCGACCATCGCACGCGGGCGGGATAGTCGTAACCTTGCTCAGTGTCGTTGACCGGGAGCGCCATCAGCCGAGCCGCTCCGTATTCCGCGGAAATGGCGCTGCACAGGTCAGTGGTGAACGTCGCGATTCCACAATGTCGCGGAAGATAGTTCCCGATCACGGCGATGCGGCTGGGCAGGGATGGCTTCGATTGCGACCGTGACCGCGCTGGTGCGGGCCCTTGCTGAATCAGGGGGCGCGGCCCAACTACTTCAAAAAGTGCATTGGTTAGCACGGCGTTTGGTAGTGACATAACTTGCTTTTCCGGCCAAGAACCGAGCCGAATCCACGGTTCCGGCGGTCCCGGATATTAGGCGGTTTCTACGGCCAGTAGTTCGGGAATGCACCGGGAGGTTTGCAGCGATTTGGCAGCATCTTCCGCCGTTAATTTCCCCATTCTCAGCGCAAGGCTTAGGTTGGTCGTCATCTGTATTGGAGACCGACCGATGTGCTGCACGTACGCAGGGGCACGACTTCCGCCATGATTTACCCTTACGACGAATTTGATGTTTGCCATGTATTCAAGAATACCGACAGGATGCTGGATCGAACTGATCACTATTGACCATCTTGTTCGCAGGCAACGGTGCAATGTGTAGCCATGAAGACCAAACAAAAACTGGCCTTGTCGGTTCGTTGCCCCACCTGTGGAGCAAAACCGGGTGAAAAATGCGAACTTAGTACCGGCCTGCCGCGAACCGAGCCCCATCGGGATCGGCGACTAATAAGCTCTGAAAAGTGAAGGGATCGACTGGCTCAGCCTCTGGCCCATTCCGCAGTGCGCTGGGACGACTGCCGCGCCAGGACGCTGTCGAGATGGCAACTCTGTTGCATGTGGCGCGAATGGGCACAGACGGTTACGTACGGCACTCCGAGGAAACTTCTCGAAACGATTTGAGTTACTTCCAGTCCGTTGAACTGCTGTAGCTTAACCTTCCGCAGAATCCGCTGCAAAGCCTTCTGGATTTTCACAGCTCCAACCGAGCCCAGGAACATCACTTTGACTTCCGCTGCCACGAAAAAGAAATTCCATCCGGCAGCATGGATCTTGCGATCCAGAGTGAAGCCATCCAAAACTTTGAGCAGGCTCCATTCGCCAGAACAGGGCTCACTCTCCAGGCCGAGAAGCTGCGTCATCCCGGGCCATTCCTTCATCAGGATCGTGCCGACTTGAACGATTGGTGGCATAGGCTCAAGGTTCACCCATTTTGGTTTCGGAATACTGTCCTAAATTGCTCACTCTGCCAATTATTAAAACGCCCTCTATTTATGCGGCTTTGAGGTTATACCCGACTATAATTGTCGGAGATGAAACTTGCGGTAGCCTCGAAGAGAAACGGCGGATTCGATCCCGACACCTTCCTCGCCACCATTGGCGATGGCAGGAAGATTCTGACTGTTCCGAAGAAGCAAATCGTGTTCGCGCAAGGGGACGACGCGGACGCTGTCTTCTATGTTCAAAAGGGCAAGGTGCGGCTCTCCGTCGTTTCGAAGATCGGTAAAGAAGCGACGATCGCCATCGTGAGTGAGGGAAACTTTTTCGGCGAAGGTTCGTTGGCAGGTCAGCTACTTCGCATGGGCTCGGCGGCGGCCATGACCGATTGCGAGATTCTGCGGGTGGAAAAAAAGACGATGATGGAAGCACTTCATCGCGAACCTGCGCTTTCTGAAATGTTCGTGGCGTATCTGCTGGGCCGGAATATCCGTTACGAAGAGGATCTGGTCGACCAACTATTCAACTCCAGTGAGAAACGCCTGGCCCGCGTCCTTTTATTGCTCGCTCATTTCGGCAAGGAAGGCATTCCAGAGACTGTCGTCCCAAAGATCAGTCAGGAGACGCTGGCCGAGATGGTTGGAACCACTCGTTCGCGGGTGAGCTTCTTCATGAACCGCTTCAGGAAGCTGGGCTTCATTCACTACGCCGGTGGGACAGAAGGCGCTCTGCAAGTCCACAGCTCTCTGCTGAACGTTGTGCTGCACGACTAGGATTTCCCTCTCGCTGAACCACGAAACAAACTGCAAGAAAAAAAAACGGGCACCCGCGATGAAGGGCGCCCGCAACTGTTAAGATCCGGTTCGTTTTCCGCCAACATTCAGTTCAAGCATGCTTCGGAGCCGCTGGTTGACCCTTGCTTTGGATCTTCTGTTCCTGCTGAGTGTGTTTTTGCTGCAGCTTCTGGGTCTGCTGCTGGTGCTGTTGCTCCAGTTGCTGCTTGCCGGCTTCACTGGTCTTCTGGGTCACCTGCCGCTGGTGGTCCTGATCCTGCTTCTGCTGCAACTGCTGCCGTTGCTGGTCTTGTTTGGCAATCAGCTGCGTGTGCTGCTGTTGGAGTTTCTGGTCGCGCGCCACGTTCCCGGTGTTTGGCGCTGTGAAAGGTTGTCTGGCCGGCAAGTCCTTGGGATGCACGACAGGGGGATGCACGACTGGCCGAGTCTCCGCGCTCTCCGGACGCGCGCTTTCGGGGCGAGCGCTCTCCGTGCGGGTGTTTGCCGTGCGAGCGTTCTCTGGACGAGCTGCCGTCGCAGCCGCTCCACCATGAATCACCGATGCGCGCTGTTCCGGGTTGGCGCGAGCGGCCTGGACATGTTCATTCTGAGCAGACACAGGCGGAACACGCCTCTCGTGAGAGAAACTTTCTTCCTGTGCCGTAGGACGCCGGTCAATGCCGCCACTGCCGCCGTTGTAGCTGACCCGGGTCTCGTTGTTGTGGATGACCGTCGTGTTGTACACATTGTGAATGTTGGTGATGTTCACGTTGTTGACCGAACGGTTGTAGAAGAAGTGTCCGTCCTGCCAGCGTCCGCCTTCATAACCATCGCCAAAATATCCGTAACCGTAACTGACTCCGCCGTAGAAGCCGACGTGCAGTCCCCAGTAGCCTTCATTGAAGGCATAGCCGTTGCCGCCCCAGCCCCAATAGCCGGGAGTCCAGAGAAAATTGGGCTCGGGAGCCATCACCCATGCGCCCGGCACCCAGTAGTACCCTGCGTCAGCGTCGGCGTAGGCCCAATATCCGGGCGTCCAGAGATAACCGTCGCCCGGACAAAGCGGTTGCTCGTACGTGGGCAGTTCAGGCGGGGCCAGCGAAATCGAAATGCCGATTTGTGCGAAGGCTGTCGCCGAAATGGCCAGCACGACAACCGCAAACAGAAAAGAACGAATGGAAGAGAAGATGCGCATTATGTTTCCTTTTGCCCGATGATCCTCCGCGTGCCCGGTGATACTGTGCCGCTGCGGACTGCGCGGATGGAGGGGCGTGATTTCTGAGCGGCTTTTCATTTCGATCGGCCGAGACCCGGTCGCGCTCAAAAATGATTTCGAGCCCAACGCTCTCACGTCCGGGATATCGAAGTCTGAGCAAGAATGCTCAGTTCGAGCGTGTATCGAATCTCACCTCAGGACCATTCCTGACTTGGATTTGCATTCATGATTCGTGCGAGTGAGCACTATTGAGCATTTTTCCCGGATCAAGTGTAGAGAATGGAGAGAACGAACTTGAATCACACGAGCGGAGTCATCAATCTCTCCGCCTTGGTGGAGCGCATGATCCGGAGGAACTCCAATGAAGATATTTCTGGTCGCAGGCCTGCTCCTGGTTGTGCTCGGCATCGCATCTCTGGTCGTGCCGATTCCTCACAGCGAGACGCAAGGTATTAAGATCGGGGACGCGAGCATCGGCGTACAGACCAGTCACAGTGAGCGCGTGTCGCCCGTCATCAGTGTCGTGCTGATTGCTGGCGGGATCGCGCTGAGCATCGCCGGCTCGCGAGGCCGAACCGCGAAAAACTGACCGGGGCCTCGCACGGGGCGTTTAATGCACGTCCGCACGATTAAGTGCTTCCACGAAAACAGCGGTCGGAAGGCGGTCGTCGGTCACATCCACCCTATCCCAGGCGATGGGCAACAGATGACGCACACGCGCCGGTTCGCTGGCTTTGTCCTGGCGATGGCCGCACGACAGGCAGATGGCCCCGACATGCCGAATGTCGGTCTCTTTCGATATTTCATTTTCGCGAACCGCCGTCGATCCCGCGATGACCGGCCCACTGCACGCATCACATGGATAAGCCGAGAGGTGAAGATAGTGTTTTTTCATTAAGGGTCCCCACGCTGAAAAAGAGTTATCTCTCAAACGCTAGGCTCTCTCAGTGCGGACTTCTGGTCAGTATTGCTCGCTTCGACACATCGGGGGCCTCTGAGCAATTGTGGTCAGACTTGCGCGCAGCCCGCGTATATACCTGACCACCATGGCTGCCAACAGTACTCTGCTGTGTATCCACCGCGACCCGGCTCAATTGAATCTATTGCAGGAAAACGGATATGAGCTGATCACCGCGACGAACGGCTCAGACGGCTTGAAGCTTCTGAGGTCGCGGCCCGTGGATGCAATTGTGCTTGAATACCATCTCGGCTTACTGGATGGCGCACTCATCGCAGCTGAGATCAAGAAGGTGAAACCGCAGCTTCCAATCGTCATGCTGGTCGATCACCTGGAATTGCCTGATGGAGCGCTCCAGTCTGTCGATGCTCTCGTGACCAAGGCCGACGGCGCTCATTTTCTGTGGGCCACGATCCACTTTGTGCTGAATGTGAAGCCGGCCAAACGCATGGCAAAGGATCCACAAGGAGCGCGAACCCCAACACGCCTTCGCCGCCCCGGCGGGTCAAGAGGCTGGGTGGACCATGGCCGTGCCAACCCTTCCGAGATGGCAACCAGCAATCGGGACGCTCCTTTTTCGCCTCGCATTTGGAAAAGCATTCGGGATGGGAGTGTCGAATTCTAACCTCAGCCGGTCCGCTTGTTTTTTTGACCCAGGCGTTCAACAAACGAGCAAAATTGACCATTCTCCAGACTCGGCGATGTGAATACTTGGAGAGTGGAACCTCAGCCGCTCACGCAAAGACGGATATTGTCCGTGCGGTGCCCGGTGTGCAGGGCCATGCCGAAGGAGAAGTGCACACATATGACGGGACACCCGTCGAACAAGACTCATCTCGCCAGAGGTGTGGCAGCCGCTAAAGCTCCCGAGAGCTCTGGCAACGCGGCCCTGCGATTACTGTCGACGGTGAGCCGCGGCCTTCGCGTTCTGTTCCAACACAAGTAGGAGACACGGTGCCCAAGCAAAGTAATCCGCAAAACTCGATGTCGTTTCAAATCCACAAGAACGGCAGCGCCGTCGATGGCGTCAGCTATCCCAGCCTGGAGGAAGCCTCGGCTGCCTTGGAGAAAGCCGCACAAGGAGGCGAAGTAACCCAGGTGGACAGGCTCGACCAGGTCGTGCGCCGCTATACGTTGGACGAATGCAGGAACGCGCGCAACCTTTGGAACAAAGCGTGAAGCTCCAAGGATCGGCTCTGCTCCGCGAATGTCTCAGGCGGTTCCCCGGCGTCCGCTGATCAAATTGATGACAATCATCACCAACGCTACCACCAGCAGCAGGTGAATCAGGCCGCCAGCCACGTGCAGGCTGAAACCTAGCAACCACAGAATTAAGAGCACAGCAACAATCGTCCAAAGCATGGCAATCTCCTTCGCAATTTATTTTTTGATCTATTCCCTGCTTTATTCCTGATGTGCAGCCTTCGGATCCGCTTGAACCGCTCGCAGCGGCTTCCCGCATTCCAGGCAGACCCTTCCCGCCCGCGGCGTGATCAGCCCGCAGAACGGACACATCCTCTGACTTCGGACTTCCTGTCTACGCGGTCTCAGCATGGCCAGCAGCTTTCCAAAGGAGCCCGCGATCGAGGCCAGGCGACGATGGAAAGAAGGACGAAACGGTTCCATCGATTTCACCTCGCCCAATTCTTCCCGTAGATTGAACCCATGATTCGAATGTTCAAATAGGAATGTTCAACTAGGAATGTTCAAATTCGGAATTCAATTTCGAATCTTTAACTCTCATTAACAATGACAGGAAGCAGCCGCAACTTCTGTGCAGGATTGCTCACATTCCCGCGGAGTCCACCCATGGCCCACTGCGGAGAGTAGCTCTGCGCGGTTTGAGAACTGAGCAATTCAGACCAGCTATTGTTCCCTGTCTGAACGATCATGGTTGCAGAGACGAGCACTTCTTCTCTCTCTTTCAGTTCTCTGAACTAAGTCAGCTACCTGAAGCTCTCTCCTCTTAGTTCTCGCAGCTCCTAAAGGAAAACTTTCATGAAGAAAACAATGTCACTGCTGTTGTTGAGCGCCATGAGCCTGTTTGGAACATACGCATTCGCCGGCTCAGACCGGGAAGATACTGTCGAGCGCATGCAAAAGTCGGTGGAAGTTCTCCAATCGATTATGTCGACGCCGGACAAGGGAATCCCCGAAGATGTGTTGAACGGTGCGAAGTGCATTGTCGTCGTGCCTAACCTGCTCAAAGGTGGATTCATATTCGGCGGCAAACACGGCCGCGGAGTGGCTTCGTGCCGCACGCCTGAAGGCTGGAGCGCTCCTGCATTCGTCTCAGTGGGCGGCGGCAGCTGGGGATTGCAGATTGGCGTCGAAGGCGTGGACCTGGTCATGCTCGTCATGAACGACAAGGGTCTGCAACATTTGCTTTCGAGCAAGTTTGAACTCACCGGCGAAGGATCAGTGGCAGCGGGCCCGGTTGGCCGTCAGACTTCCGCTGGAACTGACATCTTGATGAACACCGAGGTCCTCACCTACGCACGCTCGAAAGGCATTTTCGCCGGTCTGACATTGGAAGGTGCAGTTGTCGAGCAGGACAACGATTCAACCCGCGCAATTTACGGTCATCCCATGATGTTCCGCAGCATTCTTTCGGGCAAGGTGGAGGCTCCCGCAAGCGCAGGCGCCTTTCTGAAGGCCGTTTCTGAAGCAGGCCACCAGGCACACGTTGCAGAGGCAAGAGAAGACGGCAAGCACTAAGGCTGTACTGAACGCGGTCAGCACAGATTTGTGGCTGGCCGGAACCGCTTACTAGTTCCGGTCAGCGCCACAGGTCCGATGCGCGAATCGTGGTAGTCGATGACGTCTTAATCTCTCCCGAAGGATTGGACAATATGAAAGCTAATCTCCGGAAATATCTCCTGGTGCCAGTGGCGTGTCTCAGCCTCTGGCCCGTTTTTGCGTTCGCTCAGTCCGCCGACTTTTCGCAGAATCTTGAGGCCTGCAAGGCTGGCCGCGAAGCCTGCGATCGGTCGAAGCTGAGCGCACCTCAAGCAGCGGAAGTAGCCCTGGCTGCGCACGGGCGAAACGTTGCAAACTGCAGGAATCACTACGATGCCTGTGACCGCTCGAAACTTTCCGAACCTGAGACGAACGCGTTGGCCATCGCCGACCACCAACGGAATGTGACCGACTGCAACGACGGGATGCAGTCCTGCGACCGCTCCAAGCTCACTCCGTCGGAAGCTCGTGAAATGGATGCAGCCGAGCAGCGACGCAACGTCACTGCCTGCAAAGACGGGACGGGAGCTTGCGATCGCTCCAGACTTACTCCGGCCGAGACCGCGGAAGTGAACACCGCGCGAAGCCAGCTCAATGTGTCCGATTGTAAGAGCGGCGCCGGACTATGCGATCACGCTCAGTTATCCCCTTCGCAAACCAGAGACACGACCGCCGCAGATCGCCAACGCAATGCTCAGAATTGCGCGAACGGATGGGACGAGTGCGATCACTCCAAACTCACTCCACTGCAAGCGAAACAGACAGCTTCCTCAGAACATCAGCGCAACCTCTTGGCTTGCAAGGACGGGCAGGAAACTTGTGACTACACCACACTGACGGTCCCGGAAGCTAAGACACTGGCCGACGCGGAACACAAGCGGAACTACGCAGCCTGCCTGAAGGGGTACGGGTATTGCGACGCTTCTCGACTCACCGTCGACGAGGCCCTTTCAATTCAGCCCAAAGGCCATTAGCTTTTGAAAACAGCGACAATGACATCGACAATAACATCTGTCTGCCGAACTCGGCTGTTTGGTTGCGCCCGGTTCTCGGCTTTATAAACCACGCTCAATCCGACTAGACTTGGCGTTTAACACCTTTTATATTGCCATTCTTGCGCGATCACGCAGCCAGGAGGCTGATGTGACTTTCCGTTTTTCGTATCTCCTTCCTTTTCTTCTTCTATGTGTCGCATCGGTTTGGACGCAGGACACAGCTTTTGTCCCGAGCGGCGGTGCGGCCTGGGATCCCGAGTGGCAACAGATTGCCGGGCCCAAATGCCTGGACACGCGGGGAGCGTGGGAAGGCGGTTCGAGCGACTGCATACCGGCAGATCACGACAATTGGCTCGCTGATCTGAAGCACTGGCGCGGCGAACGGCTCATCCGCATCGGCTATAACGATTCCCGTTATGATCTGCCGGCGCTGAAGTGGACGCAATCCAGTTTCATGCAGCCGCAGATGATGGTCCAGGACCGCTATTTCTACGACCCCGTCGTCCACCGTTACACAGTCGACCGCTATCTCGACGATCTGGAAAAAAGATACGGCGGAATCGATGCGGTCCTGATCTGGCCGACCTATCCGAACATGGGCATCGACAACCGCAACCAGCATGACATGGTCCGGTCCATGCCCGGAGGAATCGCCGGTGTGCGCCAGATGGTTGCGGACTTTCACCATCGCGGCGTGCGCGTGCTTTTTCCCATGATGATGTGGGACCAGGGCACACGCGAACCGGGAAAATCGTGGCCCGACGCAATTGCCTCGCTGATGGCGGAGATCGGAGCCGACGGAATCAATGGCGACACGCAGGACGGAGTGCCCGCCGCTTACGGTGAGGCCGCAGAGCGCATCGGCCATCCCCTGGCGTTTCAGCCGGAAGGCGGCCCGCACGACGAGGCGATCACTTATGACGTCTTAACCTGGAGTCAGTACAAATTTCAATTCACACCGCGAGTCGATCGCTACAAATGGCTCGAGACCCGGCACATGGTCAACATCTCCGATCGCTGGAGCCGAGACAAGACTGACGACTTGCAGTTCGCGTTTTTCAATGGAGTGGGCTGGGAGAGTTGGGAAAATATCTGGGGCATCTGGAATGGCATCACGCCCCACGACAGTGAAGCGACCCGGCGCGTAGCTACGATTGAGCGTGGGGTTGCGCCATTTCTGGTGAGTAAAGATTGGGAACCGTTTACCCCGATGCTTCATTTCGGAGTTTTTGCCAGCCGCTGGCCCGTCGCCGAAGAAACGGTTTGGACCATTGTCAATCGGAATGAGTACAACATCGCGGGCCCGGAAATGGAACTGCCGGTTCAAGAAGGGATGCATTACTTCGATCTGTATCGCGGAGTGGAACTCGCCCCGGAACGGCGCGGGGACAAAGTTGTCTTGACATTTTCGCTTGGCGCTAAAGACTACGGTGCAGTCCTGGCCACAAGATCAGCGCTGAATAAAACTCGAGCCGCGCTGCTGGCCACGATGAAGAAGCTCACAGCCACTCCGCTTTCCAGTCTGCCAGACAAGCGAACCGTTCTGCCGCAGCAACTGGTCGAGATCGCTGCGACCAAGCCTGCGTCGGGCGAGCCCGCTGGCATGGTGAAAATTCCCGAGGGCGACTTTCTTTTCAAAGTTCACGGCATCGAAGTCGAAGGCTCCGACGACATCGGCGTCGACGTCCAGTATCCCTGGGAGGATTCTGCCCGGCGATACCACGAGCACACGGTTCATGTGAAACCATTCTGGATCGACAAATATCCGGTGACGAACGCCGAGTTCAAGAAGTTTCTGGACGCGACGCACTATCGCCCAGCGGACGACTTGGATTTTCTGCGCGACTGGCAGAATGGGTCATACCCGGAGGGTTGGGCGGACAAGCCAATCACGTGGGTTTCGCTGGAAGATGCGCGCGCGTACGCCGCGTGGGCCGGCAAGCGCTTGCCGCACGAATGGGAATGGCAATACGCGGCCGAGGGCACCGATGACCGCCTCTACCCGTGGGGCAATCAGTGGGATGCGGCCGCAGTTCCAGCACCGGACAAGAGTCGAACCATGCGCGGGCCCGATGCCGTCTCGGCTCATCCCAAGGGCGCGAGCCCGTTCGGGGTGATGGACCTGGTCGGCAACGTCTGGCAGTGGACCGATGAATATCTGGACGAGCACACACGCGGCGGAATTTTGCGCGGCGGAAGTTACTACCAGCCGCAGGGATCGATCTGGTATTTTCCGCAGGCCTACAAATTGAACGAGCACGGTAAACTCTTGCTGATGGCGCCGAGCATGGATCGCTCGGGAGCTTTAGGATTCCGCTGCGCGCAAGATGCGCCGTGAAAGTGAGCGGCCGGCTGGTCCGGACTCTTTAGTCCAGTTGCCGGATAAACTCCTTCGCAAGTTGCCGGGACTGGAACCCACGAACTACTGCCTTAGTGCTACTCTGCGAGCACCTGCTGTAACGATTTGTCGAAACAATCGGAGTTTCCATGAACACAATCAAATCCGCCTTGCGCGTCATCATTGCTGTCCTGGCGCTGAGCTTGTCATTCTTTTCCCTCGCCTCTCCCGCACAAACGCCGGCCAGCGCGCCGGCTTCTGACTGGAAGGCGATCGTCCAGAATCGCCTGCCGTTGTATGGTCACAGAAACTGGATCGTTGTGTCGGACTCGGCTTTCCCCGCCTACTCTGAGCCGGGCGTCGAAACGATTGCGGTCGACGAAGACCTGCCGGCAGTGCTGAAATATGTGGCCCACGCGATCGCCGTCTCACGCCACGTGCGCGCCACAGTGTTTGTGGACCGGGAACTTCAATTCATCGATGAGCACGACTACCCGGGCGTGACGGAGTTGAGAAAGCAAATTGCGGCGCAGTTCTCCAATCAGCAGGTGCAGACCATGCTGCACGCCGACGTGATGAACAAAGTTGACGAGGCCGGAAAGACCTTCCGCATCCTGTTCCTCAAGACCACTTCGACCATCCCCTACACTTCAGTTTTTATGCGCCTGGATTGCGGCTATCTCGGCGACGAAGGGGAGCGAAAGATCAGAGCTGCAATCGCGGCTGCGGGCAGCCAGCAGCAGCCGAAGTAGCCTGCGCATCAGCCGGCTTTACGTCGAGGTTGACGTTCCGCGGCCATGGCACCAGTGTGCACGCCGCCTGACATCGGTGCCATGCCGATAGCACGTTCTGGTGTTGTCCCACGACTTACGTTTGATTACTGTTGATAACTAACGAGCCATGTTTCTCCCTGCATGCTTCTCCCCCCAACGATCCTGAATGGGTGCTCTCGAAAAGATTCCGATATTTCTGATCACCGGTGTGCTGGTGATCATCTTCGTCTGCCTGAAACGCCACGCGCGTAGCGGCCGCCTTACTCTCTGGACCGTGGCCTGGACGCTGGTGTTCACCCATTTCCTGGTTCAACTCCTCGAGCCAGACCGCGGCCCAGTTAATTCCCTTCTATTGGCAGTCGATTCCGGATTGCTGCAAGCCGCGGTGGTCGCTTTTCTGGTCTCAGTATCCTCGCTCGCGGAAGATAACGCGAAGCGGAATCGCCTGCTCCTCTTGCTGGGCGTGCCTTCCGTGGCCTATGTGGTGTGCAATTCCTACGCCGTGCAAGCACGTTGGCCTTACCTCTTGCTCATCGCGGCTTGCTTCGGCGGGGGCGCGGCCTTTTTTCTCCGCGGCAGAAAATTGTCGTTGTACCTGTCGGCGGTAACCTTCCTCGCGACGATTGCCGGAGCGTGGGCGATAGCGGCCGTGCTCCGCGCTACTTTTCAGGACGGCATGATTGCGCTGATGGGAGTCGGGTTCGTACTGGCGGGCGTGTTCGCCTGCCGGAATCGCACGCGCTGGTCGCCCGCCATTCTGACTATCGCTGCCGGATTCGTCAGCTGGGGAGCGGCCTTTCCCATCCGCTTGCTGCTCGATCGCTTCACCCCGCACCTCACAATTCCAGGAGAGCTTTGGGACGCTCCCAAGATTTTCGTGGCGCTAGGAATGATTCTGGCCGTGGTCGAAGACAAGTCGGAATCGATTACCGGCATGCAGCACAAGGCCGACCGCCTCGATCGCCGCCTGGAACGCTTCTCGGCAATCACGACCCAACTGCTGGGCGGTGCGCCACTGGATACGATTTGCCCCGCCATTGCTTCTGCCATCACCGACGTCAGCACGTTCAGCATGGTCGCAGTCCAACTCGAAGATGCGGGCAGCCGGCTGCGCGTCGCGGGCTCGAGTGGGCTGTCCGAGGAATCTTTGACCAGCGTGCAGGCGCGGACACAGGATTCGACGCTCGAGCAGTTGAAGAACCTGTGTTCCAGGTCGCAGAGCATGGGCAAGAAATCATACGTGCCGCGGCGGCAGGACGCCATTCTGTTTGCCCTGCCCGAGAATCCGAACAAAGAATGGCGTGCAGGCGAAGAGTTATTGATTCCTCTATGCTCGGATGGGGGCGCATACCTGGGCTGCATCCGGCTGGCGGCGCCGCGAGACACACGCACGATCCACATGCTCGAACTCTCGCACATCGAAACGCTGGCCACCGACATTGCGCTGGCGGTCGAGCTGCAATCCTTGCATGCGCAGCTGGTCTGCTCCGAGAAACTGGCAGCCCTGGGGCAACTGCTGGCAGGGGTCGCGCACGAACTCAACAATCCACTCACCGCGATCATGGGATACGGTGAGCTGATCAACGAGGCCGTCGCCGGGCCGCAGGCCCGTGATCAACTGGCGAACCTGGTGAGCGAAGCCCGCCGCATGAATCGGATTATCGACAACCTGTTGCGGTTTTCGCGCCACGGTGCGCGCGACACACAGGTTGCGCAACTCTCCCCGGTCGTGCAGCAGGTCTTGGCACTGCGCGAATACTACACGCGCACCCGCAACGTCCGAGTGGAACTCGACATTGCTCCGGACTTGCCCTTTCTCGCGGTCAGCGAAGACGAAATTAAACAGATTCTCCTCAACCTGCTTAACAATTCCAGCGACGCTCTGGAGGGTTCGGTTGGCGGCAAGCAAATTAGCATTCGCGCCTGCCAGCACGGCGAACGGGCAGTGATTGAAGTGGAGGATACGGGCCCCGGCTTCGGCAATCTAGGCCGCGCCCTCGATCCGTTCTATACCACCAAGCCTGCGGGCAAAGGAACCGGCCTGGGATTAAGCGTTTGCTATGGAATCGTCAAGAAACGCGGCGGCGATCTCGAAATCGAAAACCTGAAGCCGCACGGAGCGCGAGTCACTATCAAGTTGCCGGTCGCCAATGTGACAGCTCAACCCTTCTTCGTGGCCGTGGCCCGCGCCTAGGGCTGCATTGGCAGTGCTTTCCTGCCGGGTAAAGTTCCTGGCCATTTCCGCCGATTTGTAAATAGACTGTTACACTCCACAATCCGCTTCTGTTCCCGAGGAGGTTAATGATAGTTTCTCGGGATGCCAGAAAACAGCCAAGTTCGTGGGGACCGTTCTTAAAACGCTCGACCACCGTTCAGCAAGACTTTCAACAAGACGATTCGCAACCCTGAAATGCTCGGGATGTGCCAATGATGGAAGGCAACGAATATGACCTGGTAGTGATCGGCAGCGGCCCGGCCGGGCAAAAGGCCGCGATCTGCGCCGCCAAGATGCGCAAGAAGGTCGCCATAATTGACCGGAAACGGACCATGGGCGGCGTTTGTGTTCATACCGGGACCATCCCCAGCAAGACGTTGCGCGAAGCAGTTCTTTATCTGAGCGGCTTTCGCCAGCGCACCTTCTACGGACGCGGGTACGTACTAAAAGATCGCATCGCAATGTCAGACCTGACCTTCCGCGCGCAAGCCGTGATGCTGCGCGAGGTCGAAGTGATAAAAGCCCAACTCCGGCGAAACTTTGTAACCACGCACGAAGGCGACGCGCGCTTCCTCGATCCTCATACCGTTGAAGTCAGGGCCGATGACGGCTCCCAACTGCTTCGGGGCCAGCACATCATGATCGCCTGCGGTACGCGGCCCGCGCATAGCGACGATATTCCCATCGACGGCAAGCGCATCTTCGATTCCGATCAGGTGCATTGCTTGGAAGAAGTTCCGCGCGACCTCGTGGTCGTGGGCGCAGGCATCATCGGCCTGGAATACGCCTCCATGTTTGCCGCGCTGGGCGTGAAGGTCACGCTGCTCGACCAGCGGCCCATCCTGCTGGATTTCGTCGACCGGGAAATCATTGAGAGCCTGTGCTTCCAGTTGCGGCAACTGGGAACGGTTTTTCGGCTGGGCGAAAAAGTCGTTTCGGTTGGGCTGGATGACGCCAAAGACCGCGTCTTTGCCAAACTCGAAAGCGGCAAGAACGTTCATGGCCAGGGCCTGCTCTACACCATCGGGCGACAGGCCAACAGCGACCTGCTCAACATCGAGGCCGCAGGTCTGTCCTCGGACGGGCGGGGCAAGCTCATCGTCAATGAAAACTTTCAAACCGCAGTGCCTCACATTTATGCCGCAGGAGACGTAATTGGATTTCCCGCGCTGGCCAGCACTTCCATGGAGCAGGGCCGTCTGGCCAGCTGCCACATGTTCGGAACGCCCGGGAAAATGCCATCGAACCTGATTCCCTACGGCATCTACACGATTCCCGAGATTTCCATGGTCGGCTACACGGAAGAGCAGCTCACCCAGAAAAAAGTTCCCTACGAGGTTGGACTGGCTCGCTATGCCGAACTGGCCAAAGGACAGATGCTGGGCGACGAACAGGGCCTGCTGAAACTGATCTTCAATCCGGATTCGCTGAAGCTGCTGGGGGTCCACGTGATCGGCGATCGCGCCGCCGAGATCGTCCACATCGGCCAAACGGTGCTCGCGCTGGATGCGACCATTGAATATTTCCGCGATGCGGTGTTTAACTATCCTACGCTGGCAGAAGCTTACAAAGTCGCTGCGTTAGATGGACTGAACAAACTGTAGAATCGTCGCACGCGCCACGATCTCCGGCCCCGAACTTTCCACTGGAACCTAATCTCCCATGAACATTCTTGATCTCGTGGTCGGCAAGCCCATCAAAACCAGTGACGAGCGAGCCGAGCAGATCGGCCCTGCGCAAGGCATTCCCATCTTCGGTCTCGACGGCCTGAGTTCAGCAGCATACGGCCCGGAAGCCGCGCTCAGCCTGCTGATTCCACTTGGCTTGCTGGGCGTGCGCTACATCGTTCCCGTCAGCGCGGCGATCATCACACTGCTCGTAATCGTGTACTTTTCGTACCGGCAAACCATCGCGGCCTATCCCTCCGGCGGTGGTTCCTACACCGTGGCGCGCTTCAATCTGGGCGCATCGGCCGGACTGCTGGCCGCAGCCGCGCTGCTGGCCGACTACATTCTCACGGCCGCGGTCGGCATTTCCGCGGGAGTGGGCGCTCTGGTTTCAGCCGTTCCGTCGTTGCTGCCGCACATGGTTCCGCTGTGCGTGGGCATTCTGATCGTCATCACCATCTTCAATCTGCGCGGTGTGCGCGAAGCCGGCACGGCTTTTGCGGTTCCTACTTATCTCTTTGTCGGCACGCTGCTCATCGTGATCGTCGGCGGAGTTTTCCGGGTGCTGTTGAGCGGAGGTCATCCCACACCGGTGGTTCCGCTTCCCCCTCCGCCGGTCGCGACGGCGGCGGTGAGCTTCTGGCTGCTGCTCAAGGTTTTCGCCAGCGGTTGCACGGCCTTAACCGGCGTGGAAGCAGTCAGCAACGGAGTGAAAGCGTTTCGCGAGCCCGCCGTGAAAAATGCTCAACGCAGCCTCACGGCCATTATTTTTCTGCTGGCGGTGCTGCTGGCGGGAATTTCTTATCTCGTCAAAGTGTATGGAATCGCTGCGACCGATCCCGGCGCGCCCGGCTATCAGAGCGTGCTCTCGATGCTTACCTCCGCCGTTTTCGGCAAAGGCATCTTCTACTACGTCACGATTGGTTCAATCCTGTTCGTTCTATCGCTTTCAGCCAACACCGCGTTCGCCGATTTTCCGCGACTCTGCCGGGCCATCGCGCAGAATAACTATCTGCCGCACGTTTTCGGCTACCGCGGGCGAAGGCTCGTCTATACCTACGGCATCGTCGTCCTGGCGGTGTTGTGTGGCGGCGTGCTTATCCTCTTCGGCGGCGTCACCGACCGCCTGATTCCGCTCTATGCCGTCGGCGCATTTCTGGCGTTCACGCTCTCCCAGGCCGGCATGGTCATGCACTGGCGCAAGAATCGCGGTCCGGGCTGGGTCAAGAGCGCGCTGGTCAACGGACTCGGCGCATTCGTCACTGGCACCACCACTGCCGTTGTACTCGTGGCCAAATTCGTGGAAGGCGCGTGGATCACCCTGCTCTTTATTCCGTTGACGATCTTCTTTTTCTCCATCGTCCGCCGCCACTACCACCACGTGAAGGTGCTCACCACCTGCAAAGTTCCGGTGAATGCGGCCGGTCTGAACCAGCATCCCATTGCCGTCATCGCGATTGATCGCTGGAGCAACATCGCCCGCCAGGGCATTGAATTTGCCGCGCGCTTGTCCCCGGAAGTCATCGCCCTGCACGTGGAGCCGGGCGAGCATTCCGAATTGCTGCAGGACGACTGGGAACAATACGTCGATCGGCCGTTTCGAGCCGCGGGCAAGGAACCGCCTCAGCTTCACCTGCTGCCCTCACCCTACCGCTTTGTCATCATTCCCATCGTGCAGTTCGTGCTCGATCTTTCAAAGAAGAACCCCGGCCGCAGCATCGTCGTCGTCATCCCCGAACTGGTGGAGGACCGCTGGTACGAATATTTCCTCCACAACCAGCGTGGCCGCCTCCTGGAGTGGGTGCTGCTCGCCCGCGGCAATCAGCGCATCTTCACCGTAAGCGCCCCCTGGTATGTCGGGCAACAGGGCCAGCCGTGCTGAGGATAGGGCGCCTGGGCGTTCGTCCACTCCGGAAACTGGTAGTGGTGCCGTTCGCCCTTTACACGACCTTGTCATCCTGAGCGTAGCCGTTTTTCAGGCGTAGCGAAGAGCTTGCCCTGAGCAAGCGAAGCGCGTCGAATGGGATCTCCCGCCTAACCAGCCTAGCGCGTGAGCCAAACCGCACCACTGCCCGGAAACTTCGCGAATAGGAATGCGGGCGCAGCTGTGCTAGCATATGAGATGGCCTGATTCCACGCTTTCTGCTGAACTTGCCACGGTACACTAGCCAAGTTCCCTTCTCTGCATACAGCAGCAGCCCTAAGGCACTAAAGAGGCATTCCAGTTGGCGATAAACAACACGAAATCGATGTTGGCGAACCGAAAAAACGAAGTTGAAGACGAGGTGAATGAACTGCTTCCTCAAGACGCACAATCTCCGCAAGAAGTTGACGATTTGCTCGGCTCCATCGCGACCCGCGGCCTGGATGTAGTGGAGGGCGAGTCGTCCTCGCCGTACTCGGCTCTCGAACGAAGGCTGGCGCAGGACAGCGAGGAAGTCGAACTCGACCTGACGCCGGGCGCGCCCGACTCGGCCAGCGATCCGGTCCGGGTATACCTGCGCGAAATGGGCGCTTCGCCGCTGCTGACCCGCGAAGAAGAAGTCGAAATTGCCAAGCGCATCGAGCGCGGGCAAATCACATCGATGAAAGCCCTGTCGCGCTCGCCGATCGTGATCCAGCAGGTGCTGGCCCTGGGCGAAGACCTGAAGCGCGGCCTGCGCTCGATCAAAGACCTGGTTGCCTTCGACGAGGAAGAAATCACCGACGAGATTCTGCGCAAGCGGGTCGACGACATTACCGGCCGCATCGACGAACTCAACAAGCATTACAAAACCGCGAACCGGCTGGCGGAAAAGCTGACGACGATCTCCGCGAAAAAGAAACCGAAGGAATATCGCCGCTGTCGCGGGCAGTTGGGCCGGGAGATGGTGCAGATTTCGCTGATCATCCGCAATCTAGGGCTGATCCACACCGAGCGCAAGCGCCTGATCGAGCGGGTGAATAAGACCATCGACGTCATGCGTGCCCTCGATCGCGAACTGGTGAGCCTGGAAGCCAAGATTAACGCCACGCGCAGCGAAGAACTCAAGAAGAACTATCGCGCAGCCCAGCGTACGCATCGCGTCGAGCTCAAGCGGCTCGAGGACGAGGCCGGAATGACGTTTCCGGACCTGCAACGCACCCAGCGCAAAATGATTCAAGGCGACATGAACGCCGAGCAGGCCAAGCGCGAACTGATCGAAGCCAACCTGCGCCTCGTCGTTTCGATCGCCAAGAAATACGGCAACCGCGGTCTGCAGTTTCTTGACCTGATTCAGGAAGGCAACGTCGGCCTGATGAAGGCAGTCGACAAGTTCGAATACCGCCGCGGCTACAAATTTTCTACCTATGCCACATGGTGGATCCGCCAGGCCATCAGCCGGGCGATTGCCGACCAGGCGCGCACCATCCGCCTGCCCGTGCACATGATCGAAGTTGTAAACAAGCTCATTCGCACGTCGCGGCAACTGGTGCAGGCGTCAGGGCACGAGCCCACCTCGGCAGAAATCGCCAAGCAGATGGACATCCCGGAAGCCATGGTGCGCAAGGTGAAAAAAATTATGCGCGTGCCGATCTCGCTGGAGACGCCCATCGGCGAAGAGGGAGATTCCCATCTCGGCGACCTGATTGAAGATCGCACAAAAATGTCTCCGGCTGAAGCCATTCTCAACGTGAACCTAAAAGAGCGCACGGCGCACGTGCTGCGCACCCTCAGCCCGCGCGAAGAAAAAATTATCCGCATGCGCTTTGGCATGGACGACGGCTCTGAGCACACGCTCGAAGAAGTCGGCCAGTCATTCGATGTGACCCGCGAGCGCATCCGCCAGATCGAAGCCAAAGCCCTGCGCAAGCTTCGGCACCCCTCGCGGTCCGGCAAGCTGCGGTCGTTGCTCGACGATGTGCAGGAATAACTATGTGCGGGAATGATTTGCGGCCGCGATGGCGCTAATGCTGACGTTAGCGCTTAGTCGCTTGGATCCTTCCCAGCAGCGACTTCCAGCCTGCCGTAAGCCAACTGGTAGTTGTATCGGGCGGTGACGACCTGCGCGCCAGCAGTGGCCGCCAGCAATTCCGCGTCGGTCAATTCAATAATGTTGCCCACCCCCGCCGAGTAGCGGCCTTCGGCGAACGCCAGGTTCTCCCGCGCTTCCTGATCGGCAACTGTAGCCAAATCGATCTGCTGCTGGGAAACCGTGGTGTTGGCATAGTCCGTGTAGACTTCGCGGTCGACCTGCAGCCGCGCGGATCGCAGATTCGATTCAGCAGCTTTTTGGGCCTGTTCGGTCTCGTTCAGAAACGCGCGATTGAATCCGCCGGAAAGCAGCGGCTGCAGCAGGCTCTCGCCGAATCCCAGGTTCCAGATCAGCGGAAACTTGAGATTCTCAAAATCAGCGAAGCTCGTAAAGTTCAGGCGAGGCTTGAAATTCGAACGCGCGGCCACCACGTCTCCCTGGGCCGCGATAACCACCTGGTGCAGCGCCTGCAAATCGGGGCGCAGCGTCTGCGCTTCGGTAAGATAACTATCCACGAGATCCGGTGCTTTGGCCGCGCCCAATACATCGACCAGCGTAAATGTGCTCTTCACCGGCAGGCCCATGGCCGTGGCCAGCGCCGCCTGAGCAACTTTCAGATCGGATTGCGCCTGCACCAGGTCGAGTTGCGCGTTGGCCAGTTGCACTTCCTGCCGCGTCACATCAATCTTGGGCACGCGTCCAACCTGGAAGAACGCGTTGATCTGATCGAGATGTTTGCTCTGGTCCTGAACGGTTCTCTGGCGGACGTCCACCAGTTCCTGCGCGGCCAACACACTGAAGTATCCGTCGCGCACATTCAGCAGCGTCTCTTGGCGGACGCGATCGCGGTTCTGCTGCGCCTGCGCCAGTTCGGCCCGGCCGCGCTCCATGGAACCGCGAGTCAGCCCAAAGTCATAAATGTTCTGGCTGAAATTCAGTCCAGCGTAGTAGTAAGGGGAGTTCGACCAGCGTTCGCCGTTGTACTGGCTGTTGGCCGTCGCGATGGAAGTCCCTGGCAGCGGCGCGTAGTTGTAGGTTTGCTGGTTGTGCGTCGCTCCGAAGCTTAGGTGCGGAAGGTACGCCGAACGGCGTTCTTTAAGATGCGCCTCGGCCACCTGGACTTGATCCTCGGCGGTGGCAAGGTCCGGCTGATTCTGCTCGGCGAGGCGATAGCAGTCGGCCAGCGATAGCGTCTGATCCTGCGCCGTGCACGCGGCGCTCGCAACCATCAGAGTCAGCGCGCCGATTACAGCCCAGGATTTATAAGTCTTTTGCATGAGAACGTTCTGAATGTGGGCACGAAATAAATCAGCTGCCAGGCCGCGCCACCAGCTGCACTTTGCCGCCGTCCGGCACGCGCTCACCAATATTGCGGGCGACGCGTTCACCTTCATCCAATCCGCTGAACAATCGCGCGGTCTCGCCGGTCTGCTCGGCAACCGCAACTTGTGTGAACTTAATTGTGTTGTCGGGCGTGACCACGGCCACGAACGTTCCCGTTCCCCGCACGATGAGCGCGTCGGATGGAACCTCGACGTAGCGCGGCGTCTGCACCTTCAGTTCTGCCTGCACAAAGCTTCCAGCCAGAATGCGGTTGTGCGGATTGTCGACGTCGATTTCGACCAGCAGAGTGCGCGTCTTAGGATCAATCTCGCCGCTCGTGCGCGTGACTCGCGCCACCACTTTCAGACTCGGGTTGGCCTGATCGAGAATCGTGACCTCATCTCCGTTGCGCACGAACGGAGCATGCGCCTGGTCCACATAAACGTAGATGCGCAGACGTGAAGTTTCTGAAAGTTCGACGACCGGCAACGCGCTGGTCTGCGACGTGGCTGCATTCTGAATGAGCGCGCCGGGATCGGAATAGCGCGCGGTCACAGTCCCGCTGAATGGCGCGCGCAATTCCTCATACGACTTCAGCGTGCCAATCTGCTCCAGATTCGCCTTGGAAACCGCTGCGTCGGCCTCCGCCTGGTCGGCGTCCTGTTGCGAGATCATTTCTTTTTTCACGAGCGTCGCGGCCCGGTTGGAGATGAGTTCCTTGTTATGCGCATCGGCGACTGCGGCTTGATATTGCTTGTCGGTTTCCGGCGATTCAATCACCGCCAGGATTTGGTTGGCGCGGACGAAATCGCCTTTGTCGACGCTGATACTGCGCATGTAGCCGCTGACTTTCGCATACAAAATTGCCGACTGGTAAGGACGCGCCTCGCCGATCAGACGGATGGTATTGGATCCCGCGACTTTGCGAGCAGTAGCGATTTCAACGGACGGCCCTTTCTGTCCTTCGACGGTCAGTTGCTCGGTCGCGGCCTCGACGTGGCTGCGCTGGCGGGTGAAAAGCAGAATGGCCATCGCTCCCGCTACAAGAACGACGACGATGCCGCCCAAATAAAGCCAGACAGATCCGCGACGTTGGCGCTGTGACTCAGGCATCTTCCCGTCCGACATCAGTGTCCCTCCGCGTTGAACACTTCACCGCGCGCCTCGGCGGCGAATTTCTCATCGAGCAGGTGCCGCGTGGGAAAGTCTTTTCGCAAGAGCGTGTAGACGACGGGAACGACGAACAATGTGACCACGGTTGCCACCAGCAGTCCTCCAATCACGGCACGGCCCAGCGGAGCATTCTGCTCGCCGGCCTCGCCCAGAGCCAGCGCCATGGGAATCATTCCGATTATCATCGCGAGCGCCGTCATCAGTACCGGTCGCAGGCGCGTCTTCCCCGCTTCCAGCGCCGCTTCGAGAGGCGAAATGTTCCTCTCAACACGAGCATCGTTGGCGTAGCTTACCAGCAGAATGGAGTTCGAAGTCGCGATGCCCACCGCCATGATCGAACCCATCAGCGATTCTACGTTGATGGTTGAGCCGGTGACAGCAAGCATCCACAAAATTCCGATCAGCGCGCCCGGCACCGCGATCATGATGATGAATGGATCCATCCACGACTGAAACAACACCACGATCAGCAAATACACCAGCACGATAGCCAGAATCAACCCCAACAGCAGACTACGGAATGACGAATTCATTACTTCGTACTGGCCGTGCACGGTGATGCGCATACCCACGGGAAGTTTTCCGAGGCCATCGATTTTTTTCTGAATGCCGGCAACGACTGAGCCGAGGTCGCGGCCCTGCAGGTTCGCGTTAATATCGAGGACGCGCTGCACAGTGTAGTGATTGATCTCCGCGGGTACAGAGTCTGGAATAACGCGCGAGACATTGGCTAGAGTTTCGTACTGCGGTTGCGGAATAGGCTGCGTCTGCGGCGTGCTGGCAGCCTGCAGCGGATTGGCCGCTCCCGGCAGGCTCAGCGGGGTATTCATCAGCGTCTGGACGGAATCGAAACGCTCCGGCGGAATGCGCACGGCGACGACGTAGTTCACGTTGTTCGCCGGATTCAGGAAATACGATGGCGCAATCAGCGCACTCGACGACAGCGAGATCAGCATGCTGTTAGCGATGCTCTGTTCAGTCAAGCCAAGTTCCGCAGCCTTCTCGCGATCCACATTGACGCGCAACGCGGGATAGCGAATCGCCTGCTTGACATGCACGTCGACCGCGCCCGGCACGGTGCTGATTTCATCTTTAAGCTTTCGAGCAATTTCATACGACTGGTCCAGATTCGGCCCTTCCACTTGAATGTCGACCGGCGAGGGTACGCCAAAATTCAACACCTGGCTGACGATGTCGGCGGATTGAAAATAGAAACTCGATCCGGGAAACTCGCGCGGCAGTTGCTCGCGGATTTTCTGCATGTAGCCTTCGGTGGGATGATGCTTCGGGTTCAGCGCGATCAGCACCTCAGCGTCCATGTCGCCGACGTTGTCGGTGGGCACGTACGCCAGGTTGAAGGAAGTCGGCAGACCCTCCAGGTCGTTGATGGTGTCGACTTCATCGGGCGGAATGATTTCGCGAATCCGCCCCTCCACTTTCATCAGCAACTGTTCTGTGTCTTCGAGGCGCGTTCCGATTGGGGCGCGAACGTGCAGCTTCATCAATCCCGCGTCCACGCTGGGGAAAAAATCGGTGCCAATGATGAAGGGCAGCACTGCACTCACGGCGAACATCAGTCCGAACATGCACAGAGCGAACACACGGTGGTGCAGCACCAGGTCAAGCACGCGCCCGTAGCTTTCTCGCAGCCGTTCGAACGCATGCTCGCGTTTGCGGTTCAGGCGGCCGATCAGGCCGGGATTTTCTTCCTTGGCTTCGTCGGCTTCACGGTGTCCTTCGAAAAGAATCCGCGACAGCGTCGGCACCAGCGTGCGGGAAAGCACGTACGACGACATCATGGCCAGCACCACGGCCAACGCCATCGGAGTGAAAAGATATTTCGCTGCGCCCGAAAGCAGAACGACCGGGAAGAACACGATACAAATGGCCAGGGTCGCAACGATGGCGGGCACCGCGATCTGACTGGCGCCGTCGAGAATCGCCACCGTGATCGGCTTGTCCATATCGAAGTTGCGATTGATATTTTCGATCTCCACCGTCGCGTCGTCGACGAGCATGCCGATGGCGAGCGCCAGGCCGCCGAGCGTCATGATGTTGATGGTGTCGCCGCTCAGGTTCAAGCCGATGACGGCTGTGGCGATGGCCAGTGGGATCGACGTGCACACGACGATCACACTGCGCCAGCTCCCGAGAAACGCCAAAATCATCAGCGAAACCAGAATCGACGAGAGCACAGCTTCGCGGACAACCCCAACAATCGCGGCCCGCACGAACACAGATTGATCGAAATCGATCTTCAGGTCCATCCCCTGTGGCGCGGAGGCCTTGATAATCGGCAGCGTGTCGCGCGTAGCTTCCACGACGGCCAGCGTCGACGCGTCGGAATGCTTGAGAATGGCAAGGTAAGTGGCACGCTTGCCGTTGACGTGCACAATGCCGCGCTGCTCGGCAAAACTGTCGGAGACCTTCGCCACATCGCCCAACAGGACGGTCGCCGAACCGACGACCTTGATGGGAATGCGGCTGAACTGCGGCACATTGTCCGGGCTGGAGTTGAGTTGCACGCTGTAGTCGGTGTTGCCAATGCGGGCATCGCCGGCCGGCAGAATCACGTTCGAAGTCTGCAGCGCGCTGACCACATCGCCCGCCGAAAGCCCCTTGGCCGCCAGAGCCTGCGGGTTGATGTCGATGATGATCTGCCGCTCTTTGCCGCCGAAGGGTGCCGGCGTCGAAAGTCCGGGAATAGTGAACAGCCGGATGCGAATGAAGTTCACGCCGTAGTCGTAGAGTTGCTGTTCGGGAAGCGTCTTGCTCGAAATGGTCAGCTGCGCGACCGGCACATTCGTGGCGTTGAATTGAATCACGCTGGGCGGTGTGATGCCCGGAGGCGCAATGCGCAGAATCGTGCTCGATACCGAAGAAATTTGTGCGATCGCTGCGCCAATGTCAGTCCCGGGTTGAAAGTAGACGCGCAGCAGTCCGATGCCCGGAATCGACTGCGACTCAATCCGAGAAATTCCGTTGACCGTAGTGGAGTACCCGCGCTCGCTGATCAGCACCACGCGGCGCTCCATGTCCTGCGCCGAAAGTCCGGGATAGGTCCACACCACCGCGACCACCGGTATGTCGATGACCGGAAAGATGTCCACCGTCATTCGCGTCAGCGACAGCACGCCGAGGATCATGATCAGCAGGCAAGAGACGGCAATGGTGTAGGGGCGCCGCAGCGCCAGTCGCACTAACCACATAACTTGATCTTTATAATTTGATCGTTATAGTTTGATCGTTGACCTGGCTGGAACGAACGAGAGGCAGGAAGCGCACCTGCCATCCGACGTTATATTCCACTGAATCCCCAGAGATCGTAAAGAAATGTAAGTTTCTGCTGTGCCCAAATGCCGCGCCAGTTCGCCTCCTGCGGGCATTTGCTCGTCCGTTAATAATTCAGTTTCCCACCCGCCCTAAGGATACATCGCTTCCTTTTCACTCAACAACTTTCGGCTCCGACGTTTATGATGACGCTCAGGTGGAGCCCAACCCATGCCTGCAAAAACTGCACTGATCACCGGAGCCAACGGCGGCCTCGGAACACATGTAACGAAAGCCTTTCTGGACGCCGGTTTCGCCGTTGCCGGAGTGGCGCCCAAAATCCAGCAGTCCGATTTCAACCACCCGAATTTTACCGCGCTTCCCGCCACCATCGACAGTCTCGACGCCGCGAAGAAGGCAGCCGATGCCGTGATCGCGCGCTTCGGAAAAATCGACGTCGTCGCGCACCTGGTGGGTAGTTTCGCCGGAGGCCAGTCGATCGCCGATACCGACGACGCCACATTCCAACGCATGTTCGACATGAGCGTTGGCAGCGCATTCCATATTTTGCGCGCTGTAGTCCCACACATGCGACGGGCCGGCGCGGGACGCATCATCGCCATCGGCAGCCGCGCCGCTGAAGATCCCGGCGCAAGTGTCGGCGCCTATAGCGCATCGAAAGCGGCGCTGGTCTCGCTGATCCGCACGGTTGCCATCGAGAACAAAGACGCCGGCATCACCGCGAACATCATTTTGCCCGGCACGATGGACACTGCCGTAAATCGCAAAGAGATGCTCGGCGCCGATACAACGCAGTGGGTGCAGCCCGCGTCCGTCGCCAGCCTGATCCTCTGGCTCGCGGGAGACGCCGGGAAAGACGTAACCGGAGCGGCAATTCCTGTGTACGGGCAAGGACTGTAATGACACGACGTAACCCTTTCGTAACCCTCCTGACTGCACAATTTTTGTTGCACATTAACACTGCTGAAATATCTTGCATGTAGCCTGTATTTAGGAGGGTGCTCATGGCGTCAGCCCGGGTTGCGAAGTCGTTGCCGCTGCAGGTAGCCGCGATTTGCTATCGCCGGCGCGGGACGGCCATTGAGTTCCTTCTGGTTAATACCAACGGCGGCAACAAGTGGACTTTCCCCAAAGGTTCGACCGACGCCCACCTTTCGCATAGCCAGGCCGCCGAACGCGAAGCCGCCGAAGAAGCCGGCGCCCTCGGCACAATCGAGCCGCGCCACTTTCACCTCTACATCCATTCCAAAGGCGTGTTCTGGCAGCCCGGTGGCGTGCAGGAATTTGTGGTCAAAGCCTTTCTGATGGAAATCCACCAGATGCGCCGCCCCGACGAAGGGG
>Ga0210390_10000524_pt1 | contig 41638 bp, 34 predicted proteins | sample IncBWH11OmetaG_FD_161050 | JGI IMG/M metagenome (GOLD analysis project Ga0210390, IMG submission 161050) | Forest soil microbial communities from Barre Woods Harvard Forest LTER site, Petersham, Massachusetts, United States - Inc-BW-H-11-O ... | reverse complement strand
TCAGATTCATCGAATTCGGCGGCGTCTGCTCGAGCGGGAGGAATTGTTTCAACTCATAAGCGAAAATGCCGCGGACATGATTGCCGTTGTGGATGGCAACGGCGACCGCCTCTATAACAGTCCGTCGTATGCGCGAGTACTGGGTTATACCGCCGAGGATCTTCGGAAGACTTCGCCTCTGGAACAGATTCATCCCGATGACTTGCCGATGGTTTTGGACGCGGCGAAGGAAGCCAAGGGTTCCGCCGTCGGCCGCAGAATCGAATATCGCATGCGCCGCAAGGATGGCGAATGGGTCGTTCTTGAATCGACCGCCAGTCCGATAAGAAACGCCGCCGGGAATGTGGAGAAGCTGGTCATCGTCAACCGGGATATCAGCGAGCGGAGGCACTTGGAGCTGCAATTGCGACAGTCGCAGAAGATGGATGCGATCGGCCGACTGTCAGGAGGAGTCGCGCACGATTTCAATAATCTTCTGGGCGTCATTATCGGTTATTCCGAAGTTCTGCAGGACCAAATAAAAGAAGGAGATCGTCTCCGCGTATGCGTTGATCAGATTCTGCAGGCCGGCAAGCGCGCGGCGTCTCTGACTCGCCAACTTCTGGCTTTCAGCCGCCAGCAGGTTCTGGAGCCCAAGGTTTTACTTCTGAATGGGGTCGTCGGCGATATGGAAAAGATGCTGCGGCGGCTGATAGGCGAAGATGTCCAACTGACAACGAAACTGGATGCGAAGTTGGGCAAAGTTCGAGCGGATCAGGGTCAGATCGAACAAGTGATCATGAATTTAGCGGTCAACGCGCGTGATGCGATGCCGGAGGGAGGGGATCTCTCGATCGAAACTGCCAACACGGAGATGGATGAAGCGTTTGTCAAACGGTATCCCTATCCCGTGCAAACGGGCCCCTACATCCTGCTTACCGTAAGCGACACGGGTACGGGCATGGACGATGTAACGAAGCAGCGGATCTTCGAGCCGTTCTTCACCACCAAGGAGAAGGGAAAAGGAACCGGGCTTGGTTTATCCATGGTTTACGGAGTTGTGAAACAGAGCAACGGGTATATCGACGTATTCAGTACCGTGGGCCAGGGAACGACCTTCAAGATTTATCTGCCGCGAATCGACCAAGAACCAGAAGAGCACACCACGAAAACGGCTTTGTCCAAAGCGTTTCGCGGGAATGAAACCATCCTGTTGGTGGAGGATGAAAAGAACCTTTGCGTATTGACGCGCAATCTCCTCGAACACTACGGCTATGCCGTGCTAGAAGCGGAAAGTGGCGCGCAGGCCCTGGCCGTAAGCCGGCAGAATGCCGGTGCGATCCATCTGTTGCTGACCGACATCGTCATGCCTGGAATTGGCGGGCGCGCTCTCGCGCAAACGCTTTCCCGAGAACGGCCCGGTATCCGGGTTGTGTACATGTCGGGATACACGGGCCAAACGGTCGGCGGACAGACAATTCTTAGTCCGGGCGCTCACTTCCTCCAGAAACCCTTTACCCGAGAAGACTTGGCGCGCAAGATTCGCGAGGCCTTAGAGATTTCAAGCGTCTCGGTCGTGTAGTCCGGTTCTCAGGCGCTGTGGCTGGTCACGGGAGCAAACGGGAGGAACTTGCGTGCAAAAGATTTTGATCGTGGATGATGACCCTCAGTTGGTTAGCCTGCACCGCATGCGTTTGGAGGATCGTTACGAAGTCATTGACACCAGTGAACCCGAAGAAGCTCTCGGGCTTGCGCTCGAGCACAAGCCCGGCGCCATTCTGCTCGACCTAATGATGCCGAAGTTTTCTGGGTTTGAACTGTGCCAAAGCCTTCACTCCCTCAGCTACACGTCCCTGATCCCCATCTTCGTGATTACCGGCGAATCCGCCGCGAAGTACAAGGAACATTGCGAGGGGCTGGGAGCGAAGGCGTATTTCGAGAAACCGGTAGACTACCATCAACTGAGGCTCAAGTTGGCGGCCGAGCTTGGGACCAAGCAGGCAGAACGCCGTGCCCATGTGCGGGTGCGAATGCGGATCATCTTGAAGTTGAAGGGAAACGATTCTCAGGGAACTAGGCTGGAAATAGCCACCGCCACTGACAATGCCAGCGCCGGTGGCTTCCTCTGTAACTGCCAGGCTCTGTTTTCGAATGGCTCGGTCGTCGAGGTGTTTCTGACCAGCGCGGCGGATCGATATGTAGGTCGTGCCCGCGTGGTGCGGGTCGAGTCGCCCGGAACTCCGTGGCAGCGCTGCGCGTTTCAGTTTACCGAAACCACTTCCGAGTGGATCCTATCGCGGTAGCTTGCTGGGCGGTTTCAGCAGGGTCGTTCCCGAAATTGCTCACCGACGGTTGGACGGTTCCATTCCTCCCTCGCGCCAAGGGAATTTTTGACCGGAGACTTGGTGTGACTATTTCGAAATGTGAGCCTGCGACCAGTAGTATGACCATAAGCGTCGCTTGTCGGCGGAACGCGCATTGAGCGTCGGATCGGTGGCCTGGGTCAGTGTGGAGCTGAAGCCGGGCACGCCGTCTTTGTGCCTGACTGCGCGCGTCGTGCGCCTAGCTGGTGACAACTGCATGGGTCTGCAAATTGAAAATGCCGGATCACGAGAAACCAAGAGGCTGCAGGAATTTCTATTGCCGCTGATTCTGGCAGGCACGAAGTAAAGACCTTCGGGCCGTTCTATGGAAGGCCCCGCAAGACGGGATCTCAAGATCAATTTCGAGCCGAACCCAGTTTCACCATTCCCGTTTTTTGCCTGGTCGCCACGGTGAGCCGGTCGCGTCCTTCTGTTTTCGATTGATACAGACACTGGTCCGCTGTGCGCAAGATCTCCTCCGCGCTCGAACCGTGCTCAGGAAACGCGGCGACTCCAACCGATAAGGTGACGCTCTCGAGAACTTTACCCAGGTGGCGCACCGAGATTTTACTCGCCTCCATGCGCAATAGATTGGCGCGCCTCGCGGCATCTTTCGCCGATGATTCGGGCAAAATGATCGCAAACTCTTCGCCGCCGTACCGGCAGATCACATCATCTCCGCGGAAATGGCGCAGGAACAACTCCCCCATGGTCCGCAGGACCAGATCCCCGGCATCGTGGCCAAAAGAGTCGTTGAACCGTTTGAAATGGTCAAGATCGATAAAAACGACGGCAAGCGGACGTTTCTTGCGCCTTGCTCGCTGTAGTTCGCGATCCAGGGATTCTTGCATGAACCGCCGATTGAACAATCCCGTCAACGGATCGCGGATCGATTGGTCGCGTAGCGTCTCCCGCAATCGCAAGTTTGCTAGAGAAAGTGCGAGTTGACCCGCCACGGTGGTCGCCAGCCGTTGCCGCGATTCCCGAGAAGCATCAGGGCCAACTTCCATTTGCGCCTGCTTGCCGCTCGGAAATTCCAGACAGAGGATACCTACAGTGTCCCCTTGTCCCACCATGGGCACGCACAGATACGTTGCTGCGGCCGGGTTCTTCAGGTGCGCACATGAAATCCCCTGGCCAAGATGATCGCTCCAGTGCGGATGTCCACGCCGAAGAGCCCAGCACATGTCGGGCGTAAAGATTGCCTCCGACGAGCACGATTCGCCCCAGATCGCCACGGACTCAAGCGCATTGCGCGAAGATTTGAATGCGTACAACATTCCGGAAGTAGGGGTGGGAAATAGCTTTTTGGCCGACTGGGCGATCACCGAGTATGCTTCGTCCGTTGTCGCGCAGCATTGCAGCAGGTCGCCCATTTCGCTGAGCAGCGTCATCTGCCTGGTTTGCATCTGGAGCTCTTCAACCAGTCGGTTCAGTGATGCGGAATGCTCCTTGGCCTGTGCCGCTGCACGGACTTGATCGGAAATGTCTTTGTATATGGTGTAGGCGGCCCGGACTTGGCCTTCCTGGAGCAAGGACACCGCATTCAGTTCCACGTCAATTAGATTCCCGTCCTTGCGGAGGCAGCGGGTGGACGCGTGAACGGGTTGTCCGGAAGCAAGCTGTGCCCTGAACTGACTGCCCCGCAAACTCGAGTCGATTGGCGAAATAAGAGAGTCCAGATCGTTTCCCAGCAGATCTTTGCGATCAAATTGAAACAGACGCTCGAAGGCGTCGTTACAAAGTTCTACGCGTCCGTCTCCGTCAAGAACGACGATCCCCAAAGGTGTGTTCTCAATAAGGGAATTCAAATAGTTCGTTTGCCCGCGTAGCTCCCTCGCCATGCGATGCCGTTCGCTTACCGCCGCGCCGACGAGCAGGCCGGTAAAGGAAACGACGAGCATTAACAGTCCGACCTTGGGCAATACCGCCGGTTCCTGTGAAAATATTCTCAGGGCCACAACGATGCCGAAATTCAAAGCAAGCAGGCCGGTAACCACGCGCTTTATTCCATGGCGCATGGCGATCCAGATAATAGGGATGAAACTCAGATAGAAGAGCTGCAGTCGGCCCAGGGGATTTCCAAACATAACCCAAAGAAGAAGCAGAAGGCTGATTCCCTGTCCGACGGCCTCGGCGACCGGAGCAGGTCGTATCCTCGACATGTTTTTCGGGGAAGCACGTCCTGTAACGCTCTTGGGGGAGGCCGGCGACAGCTCCCTCCGAAGCCAGGGAAGCACATGAATCAGCAAGAACGGCGCGACGACTACGAGCGCGATCGAATCGCCGCTGAACCAACTGAAGGCCGCGCTCCAGTACTGATTCCAAGCAATCGTGTGGTCCGCAACTAAGCATAGGACTCCAACGACCGTTGCGAGCACGGCGGCACTTAGCGTGACGAAGACATAGCGAACCACATCACGACGGTGATTCAAGCCCGTGTCAATTCCCAGGGGACCGCGAAGAACGATGGCTGCTCCCGCATAAATGGCTGCAGGCGCGACCGACCCTAAGGATTCGCTCCAGGAAGCGAAAGGCTGGTGATAAATCCATGCGTCAGAAGCGACACCAGCGAGGCAAACCAAGAGGGCGTACCAAGGGCTGATGCCCAGCATAAGGGCGAGAGCTAAACCGGTAGCGGGATACCATAGGGTAAAGCCGAGCTGAGTTTCCATTAAGATGTCGGACCGATTCAACAGGACATAGAGCGCGAAAAAAAGGATAGAGAGCACGGCGTGACGTACGACGAGGGGTCTCCCAAGCGCCGCCAGCTTGTGCCGGAGCTCGCCAGAGATTCTGCTGCCGTGAGCTGGTTTCTGGCCCATTTCGAATGGCGTCGGACATCCTGATGTCCGTCCGGTCTGAATGGATGAAAAGTTGAACTATCAAATCTTAGTATGAGAACGTGGCCTTGCGGATGGATACTGCTTTTACGTGTTATATTCGACAATAGAGGAAAATCGAAAGAATCGTTGGTCGAAGTGCGCACCGCCGGAGCACCAGCTGATCAAAATTCGCCGAGCCTTTTCGGAAGGGATGCCACTCTGGGCTTACGCCGTTAAGGTCGCCACATGCGTGTATGAGGGCGCCCCCAAGTCGCCTCTTCCCGGGATGCACGAAGCCGAAACGCGTACGCCTATTTCCGTGCGAATCGAAGCATCCTAGGAGTCGCTCGCGATTGCCTCTGCCGCGAGGATGCGTTGCAGGCTCTGCTGGCGAGTGCGGTTCCGCACGGCGATTTGATTTGCTTCGGATGCCCTGCCGCAATCGCGGCCTTGGATCCTGCCGAATCTCCGGTAAACACTACGCGACAAGGCCGGAGCTATTCCCCACAACCCTGTTTCTGGATAACTTGAGATGTAGAAGGCCACTCTTGCTGGACTCCTCGCCCTCAGAGCAAAATGAAAACGCACCAGTTCTCCACTATTTATCGGAACTCGCTGATACTTGCAACTTGGACAAAGGCTAGTTCGGCGGACTCGTGTGATTCCTCCGCAGCGGCCGCGCTGCAATTCGATCTTCCGTCTCCCCACTCCCACTGTCCCGCCCCAAGCATCAACTCCAGGAACGCTGCGAGCGAAACCGCAACTTCAACGATCGAAGAGCTACCCCTGGGGTGCCATATGACCTGTTCAGCAGTGAGAGAGCGCATCTGTGCTCATCGCACCTTCACCTTTGGTTCGACCGACAGCCCTGGCTTTAACAATCCTTCGACGTTGAACTCTTGACCCGAAGGGCGATCGAAATCGATTCGTACCGGCACGCGCTGCACGACTTTCACGTAATTACCGGTGGCATTTTCGGGCAATAAGGTAAATAGAGACCCGGTCCCGGCACCCAGATTGGCGATGCGGCCCTTCCACTTACGGCCATATGCGTCCACATTGACTTCGACGGGCTGGCCGGGGCGCAAGCGGGCCAGTTGGGTCTCCTTAAAATTCGCGGTCACCCAGACATCATCGAGAGGCAGAACGTCCACAAGCTCCTGTCCGATATTCACGGTCTGGCCCACCTCAACTCTTCTCTTGCCGACAATCCCCGTCACAGGAGAACAGATTATCGTGTAGCTGAAGTTCAGTTCTGCTTGGGCAAGTTGGAGCTCTCGTCGCGCCACCTCGACGTCGGCAATCTGCACGTTGGCATTCTGGTGGGAACTCGCCGCTGTGGACTGAGCCTCGGACAGATTCACTTGCGCAAGTACTTCTGCGATCTTGTAATCCTCAGCGTCTATGGTCATCATCGCTTCGCCAGCATGGACCAACTGACCCTCGTTGACGTACACGGCCTGGATATGCCCGTTGACTCGAGGGCTCAGCGGCATAACATGGCCGTCGATTTGTGCATCGTCAGTGTCTTCGTACTGGAAAGCATTCCAGGCGAAATAGCACCCTGCGACGACAACTACTATCAAAGCCGCGAATATGAGGATTCTTTTGCGGCGGATTTTTGACTGTTTACCGGGTTTTGAATCCGACTGCCAAGCGCTGGCGTTTTGATCCATCACAGCAAACTGCCTTTCATTCGAGATGGTCTCAGTGCCATTGTTGTTCGGCATCGTTGTCCCTCGCAGATGCTGATTGGCCGGTTATCTGGTCCGACTAAACGTCTCGGCGGATCTTGCGGGCCATCCGTTTGAGGACCTGCTTCGTGAATACACCGGACGAGCGGAAGCTGGCTCCCTCTTTCATTAGCTCTAAAAGTACGTTTTCGCCGTCCTCGGTGATGGCAGTAAGCCCCTTCACGTCAATAATGAGCGTGCGACCGTTCAGGTCTGCTGTCGCCTGCCGCCAGACTCTCGCGAGCTCAGTGGCCCAAGGGCCAATGAGCTTCCCTTCTATCATCAACCGGCACTGACTCGGGGTGTCGAGAATGGAAATCTTCAACATTTCCTCTGCCCACCGCTCGCGTCAGTGCAAGCCCCGACCCAAACGTCCTCGTCGAAGCTTTGGTTTTGTTCAAGAAGTTTCTGCCGCACGCCCAGTTCGTCGGCGCGCCTTACAGCCTCGATGAGTCGGGCATTATGAACTGCGTGTTCAAAGTCGGGTGCGTTGTAGGCGGCCGCATGCAAATCACGGAGAAGATAAGCGTAGACCTCTCCCACGTTGATCGCCGCACCCATGAACCCTCCGGAGACCGCAGCTTCCTCGGGCCTCGCAAATGCGACGCTTGACGTCAGCTTGAGATCTCCACACTGGAAGCCGTACGGGTGACGACCGCTCAAGTTGAGCCATCCGTCCGCCCCTCTGATTTCGAACCCGAAGCGAGCATCCTCGTGCGCTACACCACCATGAATGTCGGCCGTGAAGACGACGCCAGAACCAGTCTTTCCCAGGACGCCGACTCGGTCGGCAGTCTGACGCACACTCTCCCCTCCGCTGTCCGTCAGTTTGACAGTGGGCCAGCGAATCTCGGTGCGGGCCTCGACCTCGAGGATCGGTCCAAGGATGGCCTCCACTACATCGAGCGTATGCCCCGCGCTGATGGTTAACAGGTTGGCTCCAGAAGATTCCTTATTGAAATAGTCATAGCTGGAAGGCATTTCCGGCCCGAAGCCGGTGGTGGTGGAAACAATACTTGCGTTGAGTGGCCGTCCAATCTGTCCGGAAGAAACCAACTTGGCCGCCCGGCGCACGGCTGGATTCAAACGACCCTGCAATCCGATTGCGGTATGAAGTGAACCTACCGCGCTCGCCATTTGTTCAGCCTCCGCGACGGTGCGCCCGAGTGGCGCCTCGCAGTAGACCGCTTTACCGGCCTCCAGTGCCGCCAGTACCAGTTCGCGGTGCGCCGGCACCTTGACAGCAATTGTTATCACATCAATCCGCTCATCGCGGATCATCGCGAAGGGATCGGCAAACCAGCGATCGGCACCAAAGGCCTTAGCCGCTTCCCGTGCACTCTGCGCGTTGCGCGTTGCTACGGCCGAGAGCTTCAGGCCGTGAAGACCGTTGATCGCTGGAACATGCGACACCTTCGCCCAGCTTGATTTAGCGTTTGCACCGACGATTCCGACACGAACTTCTTTTTGATTCACGGCTTAACCTCCTCACTTCTGCCCGTTTTCCGTCCTTCAGGATCGAGAGCTCCGACGTACGATACCGTTCCGTCCTGCCATGCTCAGGAAAGCCATAAGATGCAATAAGTAAATCCAGAGAGACGGCACCATTATCGCCTCCAGCAGTTTCGGCGCTCTTGCTCTCAACAACGAGTGACAAGAGCAAGCGCCACACCAAACCCGCAGAACCGTAAGTTGCTGAATTTTCGGGAGAAGGCCACTAGCAGTCGAACACGTCGAAGTTGAAGGAGTTGAAAGGGTCGAAACCGTCGAAACTGTCGACCCTATGGGCTACCAGAAACAGGTGGGCTGCAAGGTCAAGAATACTGCTTCGCGAATATGCCGAACTTTTTCATTCGAGACAGGAGAGTTGTGCGGTTCATTCCCAGGCGCACGGCAGCACCATCGGCGCCACCGACGCGACCCTTGCATGCAGTGAGTGCCTGCATGATCTGATCACGCTGCTTTCTTGCGTATTCGCCAGCAACGTTCGTTTTGTCGCTTCGCAAGTCTGTTCTTTCTTCAGCGAATTGCTTTACTTGATGCAGGGTATCCAGGGAGTCGTCCTTACTTGTTTTTCGGAGTTCCGCCAGAGGAGCCTGAAGCGAGCGGCCTCTCGTCAAGAGAACGGCTCGCTCAATGAAATTCTCGAGTTCACGAATATTGCCGGGCCAGTCCCAATTTGCCAGTCCCTTCATCACAGACACTGGAACTGCATCGATTCGCTTTTGCATTTCCTTGGCACACTTTTGGACGAAATAACTGACGAGCAGAGGAATATCGTCTCTGCGGTCTCTGAGCGGGGGAATGCGGATTGGAAAAACATTCAGCCTGTAATAGAGATCACTGCGAAATTCCTTATTCGCGACCATCTTTTCGAGCTCGCGATTTGTAGCCGCTACCAAACGCACATTCACCTTCCTGGTGTGCGTGCTGCCGAGTCGCTCAAACTCGCGTTCCTGCAAAGCCCGTAGTAGCTTCGGCTGAATCTCAATCGGAATGTCGCCCACTTCATCCAGAAACAGAGTGCCCTGGTCCGCGAGTTCGAGTCGGCCAATCTTTGATGTTATTGCCCCGGTGAACGCGCCCTTTTCGTGGCCAAACAGTTCACTTTCCAGCAGCCCAGTTGGGATTGCAGCGCAGTTCAGCTTCACCACTGTGCGCTCTTTGCGGCGGCTTCGGTCGTGAATCGCGCGCGCGATCAACTCTTTCCCCGTACCGGTTTCACCGAGCAGCAGCACCGTGGAATCGCTGGGCGCTACCGTTTCAACCAGCTCCAAAACGTGTTTTAGCGCCGCGCTGTTGCCAATGATCTGCTCGAAACCCATCTCACTTCGAAATTCTTCTTCCAGATAGAATTTCTCCTGGGCGAGCTTGTCTTTCAGTTCGGAAATCTCCCAATACGCTAAGGCATTCTCAATTGCTATCGCTACCTGTCCTGATGCCCGGCTGAGGAAATCAACATCCTCAGGGATAAACGGAACCTCTGTCGTGCGTAAAATCGACAGAATTCCAACGATCCGGTCGCGATTTACAAGTGGAATGAAACAAACGGCCTTTATGCCTTCCGCTTCCGCATATCCCACAGGCGAGAGTTCGCGTCGTTCCCCTGCGCCAATGACTACGGGTTTCAACGTGTTCATCGCCTTTTTAGCAGCGGCGCTTGGCACAATAGCCAACTCTTCTTTGATGACCCCTTTGCCCTGCGGGAAATCCACGGCAAACACTCTCAATTTTCCCGACGTTGCATCGGGCAACGAAACGCTCACCGCGTCCGCGTGTACGACTTCGCGTATGTTCGCTGCAACCGCTCGCAAAACTTCCCGCAGGTCCAGGCTCGACGTGATTTTGGACGTCAGATTGAGGAGCAACTCAAACCGCTCGTTTTGACGCTGAAGTTCCGCCTCTGTGCTCATATCCGAAGCACCTTAAATCATTGCAGAAAGACACCGAAACAGATGATGATTGATTTCGCCCTGGGATCGCAAGTCTTGCCCGCCGCGTGCTGCCAGGCTGCTGTGGAGCAAAGGGAGTTGTCGAGGTTGTTTAACTGTTGCAAGCCGCTCGTTGAGCTGTCCGAGAAGTACTTCTTTTCTCTGAGCAACAACTCGAGACGGACCGTTCTCTCTGACGACGCCTCGTCGAGTCCGTCCCTTACCGCGTTCGCCACGCATCAACGCTGAACGGGCCTGGTCCAAACTGTGAAATGAGCAACGCACCGCCAATCAAGGCGACGTTTTCCATGAACAGCGCCATGTGCATCCGGGCCATCAGCGGGTCGTGCATCGCCCAGAACCTGTCCATCATTAAGATCGTGCGAACCAGAAACAACATGATGAGGCCCGCGCCGAGTTTTGCGCGATAGCCGAGCAGGATGCTTAACCCACCAGCGATGGCGAAAATCCCGGACAGCGGCACCGCGATGGAAGCTAAAGGCACGCCTTGCGAAGCCGCATACGCGATCGTCTGTTTTGAGAAGTGGCTGGCCCCACCGAATAAGAAAATCAGCGCGTAAAGAGATCGCCCCAGAACCACTAACTTTCCTTTCGGAAGATTCTTTGCCTCAATGCCACAGGAAACTGCTGTCGGACCGGCCATTGTTTCTCCACCATTTTGCTCACCTCGTTCGCATCCGTCACAAGAACGCAAACGCGTGGCGGTGACTTGCGCTCCTTACTCCTGCCAGCCTCCGCCGAGGGCCTCATAGAGCTGGACAAGCGCAAGTCGTTCATTGAGCTGCGCCTGGACGAGGTTTAGCTCCGCCGAGTAGTAGTTGGTCTCGCTGGTCAACACTTGGAGATAACTCGCGCCGCCCTGCTTGTAGAGCACGACGGAGAGCTGGTCGGACCGCTGCGTTGCCTGAGTGAGCAGTTCTTGCTGGCTACGAAAATCACGATCTTTTTGATAAGCGACAAGTGCATTCGAAACCTGCTCCAGCGCGTTCTGAACCGTCTGCTGATAGGAGAGCACCGATTCCTGCCACTGCGCTCGCGTGAGCCTGAGTCCCGAACGGAGCCTTCCGCCTTCGAAGAGCGGCTGACTTACGCTGAAGGCTGCAAACCAGGTCTGGGATGGCTGACTGAGGAAACGATTCAAGGCGTTGCTCTCCAGCCCTCCCGTTCCAGTAAGGGAAAAGCTAGGGAAGAAAGCGGCTTTGGCGACGCCGATTTGTGCGTTGGCTGCGACCACGTTTTCTTCTGCCTGGCGGATGTCCGGCCGGCGCTCAAGCAATTCCGACGGCAGACCAGCGGGGACAGTTTCCGGCGCGGGTTGCTCCGTGATCGAGCGGCCGCGAGGAATGGCCCGCGGATTTTCGCCCAGCAAAATGCTGAGCACATTTTCCTGTTGCTCAATCTGCCGCTCGAGGTCGGGAATGTTCTCTGAGGCGGTATAGACCAGCTGCTCCGACTGGCTCACGTCGAGATCAGACGCTGACCCATGGCTTACGAGCACGTGAGTCAACTCCAGTGATTGCCGCCTCGAGGCCAGCGTACGTTCCGCTATATCAAGCTCGCTGTCGAGTGCCCGAAGCTGGAAATACGCTGTCGCCACGTTTGCGACGAGCGATGAAATCGCGGCTCGCTGCCCCCATTCTGTGGCGAGTAACTGCGCACGCGCCGCCTCGGTTTGACGCCGGTATTTTCCCCAAAAGTCCAGATTCCAGAGCACAGACAGGTTCAGTTGGCCCGCATTTACGTCGTAGGCGGGAAACAGGTTTGACACCTTCGCGTTCTGCTGGCTGTAAACGTTTGCGCCGAGATTCGCGGACGGGAGCTGATTGGCTCGGACGATTCCGAGCTCCGCCTGGGCCTCAAGCACACGCGTCGCGGCAATGCGTACGTCATAGTTTTGCTCGAGCGCGGTGTGAATCAGTTGCACCAGCACAGGGTCCTGATAGACCTGCCACCAGTTCTCGTTGCCGAGCGAGGATACCGGAAGATTTGGAGCCGGCATCGCGTCGCGGTAGTCTGTCGGCACAGTGACCGTCGGCCGCTTGTAATTCGGACCGACCGCGCACCCGGCCAACAGGACGGCGATGGGCAAGAACGCAACGTTTTTCATCTTAATCGCCTTCGCCCGATGTTTCTGCGGGCATGAGGACTGCTGATTTCTGCGGCGCGGCGCCTGAGAACCGCTCGACCACATAGAAGATCGCAGGAACAAAGAATCTGCCGATGAAGGTCTCCGCCACCATGCCGCCAATCACTGCCGTCCCCATGATCTGGCGTGCGACCGCACCTGCTCCAGACGCCGTCCAAAGCGGCACGCAGCCGAGAATAAAGGCCAGGGCGGTCATCATGAGGGGCCGGAAGCGAAGTCTCGCCGCGGAAAGTGCCGCATCGGCGATGGACATACCTCGTTCATAGTCTTCTTTGGCAAACGCGACGATTAGAATCGAGTTCTTGGCAGCCAAACCGATTAGCATCACCAGGCCGATTTGCGCATAAACATCGTTCTCCATCTGAAGCATGTAAGGCGGCAGGTAGAGGCCCGTCACGAAACGCCGCAACCAAAGCGCAGCCAAGGCACCGAATACCGCCACCGGCGTGCTGAGCAGCACACTGAATGGCAGCGTCCAGCTTTCATACAGTGCAGCCAGGACGAGGAAAACGAACAGGAGCGAAAACGCAAAGATCACCGAAGCCGGGACCCCTTGTTCCGCCTTCACCTCTTGATAAGACATGCCGATCCAGTCGTAACCCATTTCGGAAGGCATGGTTTGCTTGAAGACATCCACGAGGGCCGCTCTTGCCTGATCGGCGCTATAACCGGGCGCGGCGGCGGCATTGATCTGTGCGGACCGGTACTCGTTATAGCGCATCGTGAACTCCGGACCGGAACGGGTCTCGAAATTCGCGAGCGCGGAAAGCGGCACTGTCTGCCCTTGTCCGTTGCGGACATAGAATTGTCCGAGATCGTTGGTCGTCGCACGGTAGGGCGCTTCGGCTTCCACATACACCTGCCAGGTGCGTCCGAAATCGTTGTAGTAGTTGACGAACAATCCGCCCATGTAGGCTTGAATGGTGTTATAAACATCGGTCAAGGCCACGCTTTGCTTCAACACTTTTTCTCGGTCCACATTGATGAACTGTTGAGGCACGCTCGGAATAAACGTGGTGCTGACCGTGGCAAGCTCGGGGCGCTTGCGAGCGGCTGCCAAGAATTTGTTCAGGTTGTCGGCCAGAAACTGGACGTCCTTGCCGGCGCGGTCCTGCAGAACAAACGTAACTCCGCCGGCGGTGCCGACACCGGGAATCGCGGGTGGTGAGAAACTGAAGACGGTCCCTTCCGGCAGCTGCTTGAGTTCCTGGTTCAAACGCGCCTTGATGGCTTGATATGCTTCATCTCGGCTCTTGCGGTCATCCCACGGTTTAAGGCTGACCCAAAAGAAGGCGTTGTAGCTGGTCCGGACATAACTGAGCAAGCTGAAACCGACGACGCTAGTCGTGTACTGGACGCCCGGCGTGTTTGCGAGAACCTTTTCTACTTGTGTCGCAGCCGCGCTTGTGCGCTCCAATGACGCCGCATTGGGAAGCTGCATGTTGATATAGAGGTAGCCCTGATCTTCATCGGGCAAGAAGCTGGTGGGCAGATGGGCCCCCAAGAGCCACGCAGCACCTCCGGCCACCGCTAGCAGCACCAACACCAGTGCGCCCTTTCGAATTACGTCGCCCGACAAACGCACAAAGCTGTCGGTCGAGCGCTCCCAGTAGCTGTTAAAGACGCGAAAGAATTTTCCGAGCGGCCCGCGAGTTTCTTTCTTGGGCCGCAGCAGTAGCGCCGAAAGTGCCGGGCTCAACGTGAGAGCGTTGAACGCGGAAAGCATCACGGAGATCGCGATTGTGAGGGCGAATTGCTGATAGAGTCTGCCGGTGATTCCCGGAATGAAGACTGTCGGCACAAACACGGAGGCCAAGACTAGAGCGATACCCACAACCGGGCCGGAAAGTTCTTCCATCGCTTTTACGGCGGCATCTTTGGGAGACAGTCCTTCTTCGATGTGGTGCTGTACGCCTTCGACCACCACGATGGCGTCGTCAACCACCAGTCCAATTGCCAGCACCAAGCCGAACATTGAAAGCGTATTGATCGAGAAGCCGAACAGCGGAAAGATGACGAAGGTTCCCACCAACGAAACAGGCACGGCCAGCATAGGAATCAGAGTGGCGCGCCAGTCTTGCAGAAACAGATAGACCACAAGAATTACCAACACAATCGCGATTACCAGGGTCCAAAGGATCTCTTTCATGCCTTCCGTGACCGGAAGTGTCTGGTCGAGGGAAACTGTGTAATCGATGTCTTGCGGGAAGCGTTGCTTCATCTGGGCCATGAGCTTCCGGACGCCCTGCACGGTTTGGACAGCATTGGTTCCGGGCAACTGATACACGGCAATCGCAGCGCTGGGCTTACCATTCAGGCGAGCGATCAAGCTGTAGTCCTGCGTGCCCAGTTCGACGCGAGCCACGTCTTTGACGCGAACGGTCCCACCGTTTGGTGCTTCGCGCACGATCACGTCGCCGAACTGTTCCGGCGAAGTCAGGCGGCCTTGAGCTCGCACGGCATAGGTAAACTGCTGGTTGCTCTGAGCCGGCTCGCCCCCGACCTGGCCAGCCGGATTAACGGTGTTCTGTGCTTGAATCGCGTTAACAATGTCCGTGACGGTGATACCCAGCTTCGCCAGTTGATCAGGCTTCACCCACAGCCGCATGGCATACTGTCCCGAGCCGAAGACCTGTGTCTGGCCAACACCGTACAAGCGTGCGATAGGGTCGTTGAGGTTGATGTAGGCGTAATTGGCCAGATAGTTCGAATCACGGGTGCCATGAGGCGAGTACAACGCGATTAGCATCAGAGGAGCAGTCGTCGACTTCTTGAGTGTGATTCCGTAGTTGTTTACCGCCGGCGGCAACTGACCGTTGGCCAACTGCTGCCGCGACTGCGTCAGGATCAGATCCATGTTCGGATCAGTCTTGAGATCGAAGTCGACGAGCAACGTCGTTTGCTGGTTCGCGGTGGCGTTGAGCGAATACATATAGGTCATGTTGTCCACGCCACTGACTTGCTGCTCGATGGGTATGTCAACCGCTTGCTCAAGAGTCTCCGCGTCCGCGCCGGGATAATTGGCTTGCAACCGGATTTCAGGTGGAGCGATCTGTGGGAACTGAGCTACCGGCAAGGTCACGATTGCAATCACGCCGACTATGACTGTGAGGATTGCAATCACGATCGCGACGATGGGCCGTCGAATGAAAAAATTCGCCATGGCTTAACGCTCCTCCGTTTCTTTGTATGGCGTGGGATTCACAAGATCACCTTCTTTTGTCTTCTCTGCACCAACCGCCACGACGCGTTCTCCGAGCTTCAGCCCGGATGTGATCACCCAAAGCGTGCCGACTCTCGGCCCGACCGCTACGGTACGGAGCTGCGCACGGTTATCGGCGCCGACGACAGTGACCTGGTAGGTGCCTTGCTGCTGACTCACCGCCGCCTGTGGCACCAGCAGTGCTTCCGTGATGCTTCCGGTTGGCGCCTGAATGCGCGCGTACTGACCAGGTCGCAACAGATTTCTCGAGTTGGGGAACTCGCCCACGATCTGAATGGTTCCGGTCTGCATGTTTACTTGGCGATCCGCGAAGATGATTTTGCCGGGATGGGGATAGGCACTCCCGTCGGCTAGGGTCAAGTGCAGCGGGATTTGTGAAGCGTGAGTCATAAAGTCCACGCTCCCCGGACCGCCACCGTCCGCCATACGCACGTATTCCTGTTCGCTAATGGGGAAATAAACTTTGATCGGACTTACCTGCGAAACCGCGGTGAGGACCGTAGACGGTCCCACTAGGTTGCCCACCTGCACAGTGTTGATGCCGGCGATGCCGTCAATCAGCGAAAGAACTTTCGTGTATCCCAAATTCAGCGAAGCCTGTTCGACCGCAGCCTGCGCCGCTTCCACAGCCGCCTTCGCTCCAAGTTGCGCCTGCGTGTCGTTATCGAGCTGACTCTGGGGAATCGCGTGAGCTTCCGCCTCGGGGATGTCGCGCCTTACGTTGATGTCGGCGTTGGCCAACTGTGCCTGGGCCTGCGCCAATTGCCCTTTGGCCTGATCAAGCGCCGCCTGAAATGGGCGCGGATCGATTTGAAAGAGAACCTGGCCTTGCCGCACAAATCCGCCTTCCTGGTAGTCCTGATGAATCAGATAGCCGCTCACGTGCGGTTGGATTTGAGCGTTGACGTACCCTTCGAGCGTCCCCACCCATTCCCCCTCGAGCGGTACGTCTTTCTGGATCGCTGGCGTTACTTCAACGACGGGCGGTGCAGGGGGCGACGCCGAAGCCACGCGGCGTTCGCATCCGGCCGCCATTGCTGCGACGAACATAAGCACGATCAAGAAACTAAACAGATTCGAAATGGAACGTTTGCTTCGGACGCTAAGGTGCTCAATGACGTGCTTGATGTAGATTCCGCTGCCCGTGAATTGTGCTCCGTCTTTGGCCAGCATGCGCAAGAGCCGCTCCCCGCTCTTGTCGATAAACGTGACTTCATTGAGGTCCACGATGCTCGCGCGTCTCGCATCCGTGTGGTGGTTCACCTTCCAGCATGTTCTGAGCTCGTGTACCCATGGGCCGAAAAGGCGGCCGTGCAAAATCCATTTCTCTTCGGTAGCCGTTTGACTGAAGTTGATCTTCAACACGCTATTTTCCTCGGAGCCTGTCTGTGCAAATCGCAACTGCGACTGTGTTATGGCTCTCATTTCTGGTTTCGAATCCCTACCGTTGTTCTTGTACTTCGTTCTTGTACTTCTGCTGGAGCTCGCCTTCCGCCTGCATCCAGTCGTCCAGGTCACAACCGTGAATTCCGCCACGCTCGATGTGAATCTCAAAGGCTCGCTGACGGATTTCTGTCGAGGACGGCCCGCTGTTTCCTCTTTCTTCGGGGACGTCCGGCTGAACAGCTCGTGGCATGTTCTGAGCATCAGTGGCTAGATTTCCAGATTTCATGGTGTCTCCTCCCTTTCAAAGGGTTTCCTTTGACCTCGACGGTCACCCTCCGTGCAAGAATCCCGGTGGCGCGGGCGCGACCCGTTGATCACTGGGCGGTTTCGGCGCTTAGAATCGAAAAATACCGGCGGAAGGCTGACCCGCCAGAAACACGACTCAATAACGACGGTTGCTGCCCGAGAACGCCGTGCCGAGAAAAGCCAGAATCGTTGCGACAATCAAGAGAAACGCGATCATCAGAGCCTCGTTTTGCGGCGAGTTCTAATTCCAGGCGCAGCTCAGGCGATTTTGCGAGATGCGCCTGGCGTCCTTAGCAACAGCCGATATGCCGTCTCCGGACATCCGACGTGATCTCATGTTGCGTCTCAGTGCCCCGCCCAGCTTCCTTCTCGCGCGGAACACCCGACTTTTGACTGCGACAACAGAAATCCCCATGTGTCGAGCCGCCTCCAGCATCGATAACTCCCGCAGTTCCGTCAGCTCGACGGCCGTCCGCATTCCTGGTCTTAGCTGCCCGATCGCCTCCGCCAAAACTCGGACCTCTTCCTGCTCTAAGTAGCTGCTTTCGGGATCTGGACGTGCATCAGCCATCTGGAGGGCGGGTATGGTTCCTTCGTCGTTGCTCGGATCGTCGATCGGAACTTCGCGCAGCGCCCTGCGTCTGCGCAGCAACATCAGGGCTTGGTTGATAACGATGCTCGTCAACCACGTAGAGAATGAGGATCTCCCTTCAAAGCCCTGCAAATGGATGAACGCTCTCTGAAAAGTCTGCTGGACAATGTCTTCGGCATCTTCCCGACTCCGTGTATAGCGGAGCGCTAGCGCAAAAATCCTTTGCCGGTGGCGCTTGACGATGGCTTCAAATGCCGGATCATCTCCACCCTTGGCGCAAGCGACGAGTTCTTCGTCCCTAGCTGAATCTTGGGAGGAAGCGACGGTCGCGCTTCGTTCGTCAATCGTCTTCAATAGTTGACCGTCCATGTTGCTTCTCCTCGTACCTTTCGAATGCGCGCCCGAGGCAACCAACGTTGCCTGTCTGCACACTTGCTTGGACTGAGGGCAAGGACTAGGCCAAATCTGCGGAGCCGTAAGTCGTGGAATTTCAGAGGAACACTGATCAGCAGTTGAATCTGTCGAACCTAAGCAGCGTTGAAACTGTTGAAGACGTCGAAAATGTCGAAGTGCCCGAAAGGGTGATGATAGGGAAGCTGCGATTAGGGCGTACTAGGGTTATCGACCTCGGAATTTCCAGAGGATTACAGGAACAGAAAGATGAATCCCTCAGATCTGGATGCGGGCGCCGCTACGTCTCGATATAAACATGCATCAGCAACAAACGGGGATGGTTTAGTACCGACCAACGCTCATAGTGAACGGAGGAATTGCTCACTGTAAGCCGATTCTCTCGCGCAGCTGATCGCCCGACTTTCGAACTCCCGAGCCCAAAAGCTAAGATTTGAAAGTGTTTCAATGTGAACAGTAATCTGCATTGTTTGAAGATAAGGTCTTCACTCGCGAGCAGGATGCAGCAGGCGAGCCGGTAATCTTCCCAGTGAAGCGTGCACCTGCTCACTTGCAAGACAAAGAGAAGGCGACAACGTGTTTGGATACGGAATAGTTGGAACATTATTGATTGTTTGCTTGGTAGTTTGGATGGTCAGGAGGGCTTGAGGAAAGACGTCTTTCACAACCAAACAAGAACCTTCTCGACGTCATAATCGCTGCATGCTGCATAAGAAGGGAAAGAAAGATCCTGGCAACCAACACGTCCCGGCGCTACGAAAGAAATGGACCAGTCGCGTTTCGCCGAATCAGTTCAGGAAGAAGGTGCGGGCCATCACCTCACAGAACACACGAGAGTCCATCTAAGGGCGTGATTGCGCCTATCTAACCACATTTTTCTCAGTTGGTTTGCTCCAAACGCACTTGATGTTCGACCCGTTACAAACGTCCGTTGCCAGTTCGCTAGATGAAAAGGACCTCGCAGTGCGGCTGGAGGTTACAGACTATGAATTCTGTGGAGACAGCGATCGGCCAAGGTACCAAAGAGCCGAGTCCCAAGTGGCGTGCGCGACTCAAGGCGCTGCGTAGCAACACTCCTGCGATCATTCGAATGGTCTGGAAATCGGCTCCAAGAGTCGTGGTGGCGAGCCTCTGTGCAAGATCAGTTGCCGCTCTGATCCCGCTCGCCATGCTCGCTGTAACTAAGCTAATCATCGACGCAATCTATGCGTTCCTGTCGAATCATGAAGCGCTTCCTGCACGGTTTTGGTGGTTAGTTGTGCTGGAATTTGTCCTGGCGAGCTTGGGAACAATTTTGGTTCGTGTCCTCGATTTCTGTGACAGCATGCTGGCCGATAATTTCACTGGCCACATCAGCATCCGAATTGTGAAGCATGCTTCACGTCTTGACCTGACCTCGTACGAGGACCCGCTGTTTTACGACATGATGGAACGTGCCAGAGTGCAAGGCACAGATCGTTTGATAATGATCCAATCGGCCGGGCGTCTATTCCAGGAAGGCATAACCGCGGCGAGCTTGGCGGCTAGCATTTTTCTTTTTTCTCCATGGTTGCTTTTCACTCTTATCATCTGCGTCGTTCCGGCTTTCCTCGGCGAGACCCACTTCGCGTTTCTTGGTTACTCCTTGAATTTCCGCCAGACTACCGCTCGCCGCCAAATGGACTACTTGAGGCTCTTGGGCGGGAGTAAGGAAAACACCAAAGAGTTAAAACTTTTCGGACTGGGGCCATACCTCGTGGGTCGTTACACTGCGCTTTGGAATGAGCTCCATCGTCAGACCCTGGGACTCGCAAGACGTAAGCTGCTCTTCGGATCATTATTAACGCTTCTGGGCACGCTGGGGTACTACGGGACCTATGCATTCGTCATTTACCGGACGATTACAGGCGCCCTGACTCTTGGAACCATGACCCTCTTGGCTGGAGCCATAGCCGGAGCCAGCACGAACATCCAAGCGTTCTTTTCGACTTTTTCGGTAATCGCCGACCAAGCGATGTTCATGACAGATTTGCTGAAATTTCTCTCCATACAACCCAGGATTTTCTCGAAACTCGACGCACGGCCTGTTCCGCGACCAATTCGGCGAGGCTTTGAATTCAAGAATGTTTCGTTTTCATACCCGGCGAATCCAAGGATGGTACTCGATAACATCAGTTTTCACTTGGAACCCTCTTCACGAATCGCTCTTGTTGGAGAGAATGGCCAGGGGAAAACAACCATCGTAAAACTGCTTACGCGTTTGTACGACCCGACCGGAGGCCAGATCCTTCTGGACGGTGTAGATCTCCGGGAGTACGACCTGGAAGATCTGTGGAGGGAGATTGGTGTTATCTTCCAGGACTTCACACGTTATGAGATGACAGTTTCCGAAAACATCGCCATCGGTCAAATCGAAGAGCGAGACAATCCATTTCGCATCCGCGCCGCCGCCCATAAGAGCCTGGCAGACACATTTATCCGAAACCTCCCGAAGGGTTATGATCAGCCCCTGGGCTGCCGATTCGAAGAGGCAATCGATCTGTCGGGTGGAGAATGGCAAAAAATGGCCCTGGCCCGGGCCTATTTACGTGAAGCCCAGCTGCTAATCCTAGATGAACCGACAGCCGCGCTGGATGCGAAATCCGAGCATGAAGTGTTCGAGCGATTCGGCGAACTCACTAAGGGCAAGATGGCCCTTTTGATTTCTCACCGTTTCTCTACAGTTCGAATGGCGGACCGAATTGTCGTCCTTGAGAATGGAACTATTGTCGAACAGGGTTCGCACGATGCACTCATCGGGACCGGCGGCCGGTACGCACAGATGTTCGAACTGCAGGCGGCCAGCTATCGCTGAAAATATTCATCGCGGTTCTAACGTTCTGCGGCGCAGCGATTCTGGCTCTGGGCTCTTTCGGTTTCTTTTTTGTTGCGGGGATGGGCATGTCGGGTAGATGCGGGACAGCTGACCTCCGCGGCAATCGCCGGAATGATTCTCAGCTTCTTCGCTGTCAAGGAGTATCGTGTGCTTCCGCCTGTCCCGTCGATCGTTTTTCATTTGCTTGTGGTGTCGACGGGCGTTTGGATGCTCGCGTATCTCTTGCTCCCCTGAGCCAAGCAGGCTTTTAGCGCTGCGACCGCGTAAGGGGCTCAGTGTTGGTTCCTCGCCGCAAGTTAACGGCCACGTACCGACCGCGTCGAACCTTTGAAAGAGGGTTAGTGGTGAATCACATACTCGATGAAGATGGCAGAACCGATTATGCTCGTAAATCCGAGGACGGAAACACCCGCAAAGAATAGCAAATCAGGAATGAACTCAATTCGTTCTCGCCACTGGCGAATCATTCGTGCCTCCACCGCGCATGCCTGAACATGAGGTGCCGGGGACCGACTGTCGTCGATCTATCGAAGGGGGTTCGCTTGGGGTCGATCGGCATCCACCGGTGCCCCGGCTGACGCCCACTTATAATGCGAGCGATTTTCTATGTCTGTTCGGTTTGGTACACTTTCAAGAATCGCGGTTCTGAAAGCCAAACAGGCTCGGTGCGCGATGGTGACTCATCTCGAATTGTCACGCTTTCTCGCCGCATCAACAAGTGATCTCATAACAACGCCTGATATTCAACTGATAGATCACGAATCCGCTTCATGAGCGTTTCGTCTTCGCGGGTACCAGGCTGAACGCACCCTAATATACCGGCAAAAACTTGAGTCAGCGAGTGTTACAGTTGGTCTGTCTCGATGCGATCAGCCCTGCGTGGATCGCGCCTCTGCATAGCGATAAGATCGTTTTTCGGAGGGACTCATTTTGCTGACGAGCGACGCTGCAAACAGGACTGCTTCGGGAAGGACGGTTTTGTTGACCGGAGCCGGAGGTTCGATTGGCTCGGCACTGGCCAAAGCGATCCTCCCTCTAAAACCCCGCCGCCTGATTCTTGTCGACAGTTCAGAGCGAAATTTAAACGAAATCGATTTGGAGTTGGCGGCAACGGTTGATCGCAGCCTGTATGCGTCCGTACTCGGAGATATTTGCGACGCGCGCCTGTTATGTGAGATTTTCCGGCGCTACCGCCCGGAGGTCGTGTATCACGCAGCGGCTTTCAAGCATGTGCCGCTCATGGAAAGCAATCCTCTCGCTGTCGTTCGCAACAATGCCCTGGGAACCCACAACCTGGCTAAGACATGCCGGGCGGAAGGCGTCGCGGTCCTTGTCATGGTTTCAACAGACAAAGCTGTCGACCCTATCAGCGTTATGGGTGCCTCGAAGCGTATCGCGGAACTTGCCTTACTGCGCTGGAACAATTCCAAAACCTATATGAGCGCGGTTCGCCTGGGCAATGTATTGGCTTCCCAGGGAAGCGTTCTTCCAAGGTTCGTGCATCAAATCTCGCGAGGCGGTCCAGTGACCGTCACCCACCCGGATGTGACCCGATATTTCTTGACCATCGACGAAGCGGTTGAATTGATACTGCTGGTCGCGGGGCTGGAGGAAGGCGGTGGTATTTTTGTTCCCCAATTGGGTGCGCCGGTGAAAATCTTAGACTTGGCCCTGCAGTTGATAAGTGATGCTCGCTCCAAATCAGCAAAAGACATCCCCGTTTCCTTTACGGGGCTTCGGCCGGGAGACAAGATTTCGGAGGAATTTCTTTCGCGGAGTGAGTCTGCTGAACCGACAACGGATCGCAGACTTTTTCGAGTCCGGACGGAGAACATTCCAGCGAGCCGATTTGATATTCTCATGGAGGAGCTTTCCAGAAGTATTGATCAGCGCATCCTCCCTTCGGTGATGGAAAAGCTGTGCGCTATCGTTCCCGAATATCGGCCGACCAAATTACTACAGCGCGCATGGCAAGCCTCGTCCGTCTAACTCGATGAAGCGAACCATTGCGGCAATTACGAGTTCGCGAGCCGACTACAGCCATTTGTACTGGCCATTGCACGATTTGTCCGAGAACGAAAACGTAGATCTGAAAGTGATTGCTCTCGGGTCGCATCTGTCACCTGAATTTGGAAACACGATCGAGGAAATTGAAAAAGACAGGCTGGAAATCGACTCCCGCATTGAGTGCCTGCTCAGTTCCGACAGCGACGTGGGTATGGCCAAAACCATCGGCATGGCCACCCTGAGTCTTGCCGACTTGTTGGGTAAAATGCGGCCGCACCTGCTCTTGCTGATTGCGGACCGATACGAAATGCTCGCTCCCGCATCGGTTGCTCTGGCACTGCGCATCCCGATTGCTCATATCGAGGGCGGAGAACTGAGCGAGGGTGCCATTGACGATGCGGTGCGAAACGCTCTTACCAAATTGAGCCATATCCACTTCACTTCAACGCAGGCCGCCCGCGAACGGGTGATTGCGATGGGCGAAGAAGCCTGGCGTGTGCATCGCGCCGGTGCCCCGTCATTAGATCACCTCCGGAGGCGAACACTTCTCAGCCGAGAGCAGGTTGAGGAGCGACTAGCGATCAATCTCCAAACACCTACCATTCTAGTTGCCTACCATCCAATGACCATCGCCCGCGACACTCTCGAAGAAGTGGATGCTCTCTTTACGGTCTTAGAAGCACTTCCGGACCAAATCTTGTTCTGCTATCCGAACCCGGACGCGGGCAGCAGAGCGCTGATCGATCGGACGAAATTGTTCATCGCTCGCCGCGGACACGGAAAGATCTTCACCAATCTTGATGTGGTTAGTTATTTGAGTCTTCTGCGTCTGGTAGATATGTTCGTTGGAAATTCGAGCAGCGGGATCATAGAGACACCTTCTTTTTCGCTCCCCACAGTAAACGTGGGGCTGCGGCAACAGGGGCGCGAGAGAGCACGAAACGTATTGGACGCAGACGCTCAGCCGAGTTCCATTCTTGAAGCCGTCATGACCGCAAGAGCACCGGAGTTCCGTCGGTCCTTATTAGGCATGGAGAACCCGTATGGAGAGGGGTTCGCTGCGGAGACGATCGTGCGCGTACTCACGACCATTCCGCTCTCCCAGGAACTCCTGATGAAACGCAATTCGTCGACTCCTAGGCACGCCGCTGTGCTTGGCAAATCGCGACGACCATGAGGATACCGCTATCGTCTCCAGACATCTCGGAACAGGATATTGAGGCGGTGGCCGGAGTTCTTCGCACTTCGACTCTCAGTTTGGGTCCCAAGCTCCTGGAATTTGAGCGCGCCATTTCTGGTTACGTGGGTGCTCCGGAGGTGATTGCCGTCCATTCGGGAACCAGCGCTCTGCATCTGTGTATTCGAGCGCTCGGTATTTCCGAAGGCGATGAAGTGATCGTGCCGTCTTTTACATTCATTGCGGTTGCGAACGCGGTCCGCTACGAAAGGGCCATGCCCGTGTTCGTCGATGTGGATCGACAAACGCTCAACCTCGATCCCAGTTTGATAGAAGCGGCCATCACTTCGCGGACACGCGCCATCATTGTCGTGCACACGTTTGGATGTCCGGCGGACCTTTCGAGCATATTGCACATCGCCAGACGGCACAGTCTCTACGTCATCGAGGATGCTTGTGAAGCCATGGGAGCTGAATATGAGGGCCGTAAAGTCGGAATTCTCGGGGACGCCGGGGTTTTTGCTTTTTATCCCAACAAACAGATCACAACAGGGGAAGGCGGGGCCGTGGTTACGAATAATCCTGAGGTCGCCATCCGGGTGCGAAAGCTTCGCAACCAAGGCCGAGATGATTGCGAAGACTGGTTTCAGCATTCAGAGTTGGGTTATAACTACCGGATTTCTGACATCAATTGCGCATTGGGAATTGAGCAACTAAAGAGAATCGAAACCATTCTGGATCGCCGGGAATCAATTGCCAAAAGGTACGATCGAATATTAGCCTGTGAGCCAGACTTAATCCTCCCGCCCTTGACTGTGCCTGGTCGAAAAATCAGTTGGTTCGCCTATGTGGTCCGACTGGGCGACCGGCTCAGCCAAGTCCATCGCGATTGGCTTGTCAACGAGATGAGGTTGCGCGGGATTGCCTTGGGCAGGTACTTCGCGCCGATTCACTTGCAACCCATTTATCGGTCGGGCCCCGGCAAGAAAAGCGTTCTTCCAGTGACCGAGTGCCAGGCGTCGCGTGCGCTCGCGTTACCATTCTTCAACCGGCTCAAGGATGAGGAAATTAAGGAAGTCTGCGAAGAGCTGGTTAGACTGATTCGATCGGTCAAGTTAGGCGCATTGTGAGTCGAGGCAGGTCAGCGCACCCAGTGTTTGTTGCAATCGACGGGTGTCAGGGCGGCCAGCCACGACGGACCGAGTCACGAGCGAGATGCGCTGCGATTTGACGATCGAATGGCAATGTCGGTAAATGCCGCGACTCGCCGTTCTTCGTATCCAACAGTAGCAACGTTTTTCGTTCCCAGTTGACGTTTTCCCGCCTCGGTCCAAGGATTTCCCCTCCAAATACGTGCATCGAGCGCCGTGACAGCGGCCGCGTGGAGATATTGCCAGGACTTTCGCGCCTACGCCCTCATCTTGTCCGAAGAATTCTTTGCGATTCTGGCTTGGATTGCCGTTAGAAGCGATTCGACCTGGCACCTCTCGAGCTCGATAGGTTAGAGGGTGGTTTACCCGCCGATTCGTGGGTAACCAAGCCCCTTTCGGACATAGGCCATCTGTCCTACGTGATAACTATCGTGCATCGCGAACAGAGCCACTTGGTCGGCTACAGTTTTCGCCCCGGGCAGTTCCATACCTTTAGCAGGTTCCGCCAGCTGCTGATCATCAGAGGTTTCCAGCTTGGCATACAGCTTCCGATTGATCTCTTCCATGACGCGCTTGATCTCCTGAGCTGACGGATACCGCGCTGCCTCTTGGAATGCGGCACCGCGGCCGAAAAGTTCACCCCACGAAGTGTCCACCTGTTCGCCCAAAATCCGGAGCAGCAACGCGCGCGCCTCCGCAACATGGCCCGCCAGCCACAGCATCGGGTTGTTCTTGTCGGTAAGACGCTGTCTGAGTTCGCCGGCGCCGAGACCTTGCAGAGCTTTAGCCATTAGGTCATCGTTCACTCTAAAAATCGTCGCGATCGGAGCTGCGACCGCGCTCCGCGTTGTCGTCACAGAATTCATGAAGCCTCCTTGGTGTCAAACCTTTCGAGCAAGCCAGGCGACCGAGACTTGGCCGGCCCCGAGCATGCAGGCAGAATGGCAGCGAACCGGAACGTTTGTATTGTAAGAAAGGGAAGTGCTGAGTCTTACTTCGTTGCCAGCGGTTTACCGGTTTCTAGCAGGCTCTTGAGCGACGACATCATGAGCGGCCAACCTTCAACTGATCCCGAATAGGTTGAGGTTTGGCCATCGAAGTCATCGTGGACAAGGTGAAGCTTCGTGGTCGATGGTCCTGCAGCGGAGAGCTCGAAGGTGACGCGAGATGGGCGATCCTTCGCGACAGACTCGTCCCAGTGCGCGTTCCAGCTCATAACGAGCCGTTTCTCAGTTTCGATGTCGAGAATCTCCCCGTCGACAACCTTGAAGCCTCCATCTCCAACGTAGGCATACGGAGTGCCCTTCGTTAACTTGCTATTGAGCCGAGTGCCATACACGTAGTGCTTTGTCATCTCGCCATCCACAATGCCTTTCCAGACCTTGGCGACGGGCGCGCCGATGTAGATTTTATATGCGTATGCTAAGTCCTTAGCCATTGGAATCCTCCTTTGATATCCGCTCGTTTTCGTAGGGACGGTTTATTGCGACCCCAGAACTCAGTTTGTGACCGGCATTCCAATCCTGAATGCACCCGACGCCCACAAGCATGGTGATCACAGTCGAGAAGATGATGGGAACGGGGAAGAAATACACCCACGCGATGATGCTGCCTGCGGCGTGGCTCAGGAACAGAGACCACGCGATCGGCGCGAGCCCGGCGCGGTCGCGAGCGGTTCTTGCGCCCAGGTGCCACAGTATGACGATCGAGAAAACGAAGAACACTGACACGAACCAGCCGAAGCCCCGATAAAACCCGTACCAAGTTCGGTCGGCTCCTTGCGCAATGACATGGACAGACTTCATCATTGATATCACTGCGTCACTTTCAGGGCTGAACTTCGGCGTCTCGATAACCGCGCCCAGCGTGTGTCCAAACGCGTACAAGACCAGGATGTAGGCAGCGAGCCGGTACACGTTGAAGTAGCGAGTTCGCACGCTTTGTGGCGTGTTTGGAGTCGACGCGTCTCCCGATTGCGTCGCTCGGGAAGCAGCGGCAGTGGTTGCACTCACAAGACACCTCGGTCAGGCCTCAAGATGCGAGCAGTTTCGCAATACACCGCAGTTTTGTATTGTAAGAATGGGAAGTGGCTATTTCAGAGAAAGGCGCCGTCCGAATTCGTTGGAAACTTCGAGAATAAATTTCCGCGGAGAATAGCCTGTCATCTTCTTGAATTCTTTGGTGAAGTGGGCCTGATCATAGTAATACTCGTAAAGGTCCTCTTTCAGGGCGTCGTAAGGAAGTCCTCTGGCCCATTTCCGGTAGAACGTCTGAAAGCGAAAGATCCCCGCCAAGGCTTTCGGCGACAATCCTACGTGCCGGTTGAAGAGCATATCCAAGTACCGCCGCGAGTATCCGGTCCTCCGTTCTAGTTCTCCGATGGCCACCCGGCCACGAGACGACCTTAAAGCTCCAACACAAAAATCGATCAGAGTGTTGCGACGTGGGGTCTTGCGCATCAGCGCGATTAACTGGTCTTCGATGAAATTCACCTTCCGGTCCACTACTTCCAAGTTGCGAAGTGTTTCCCGAACCTCGCGACCCCATTTGCCAAAAACTGTCTCCGCGTCAAAGAGGCCGTTGACCGTTTCCTCCATGGGAATTCCAAAGAAAGGGTAGGCGCCATGGGGCGAAAATTCGATCACCACGAAGCCGGTTTTTCGTGTACTGGAATGGATGATGGTTTGGGTGTCTCTGTTCCCAACGAAATACAAGCCTCCCTCCTGACTTACTTGGGTGCGCCCATCTGCACTGGACACGAGCGAGTTCTCGCAAGGAATAATGAGCTTGGGGCACCCGTTAGGCGCAGCCATGCTTGAATCCGTCACCGGCATTCCTACAGGGCTTTCGAACACCCAGAAGGATTCGATATAAGGTTGCAATTCAGGGCGGGGTTGGACAAATGAAAGTCTCATCGTTAAACCTTGCGGCGAAACACGGCAAGCTCGCTCGCCAGGACGAACCAGCATTGTAGAGAGTGAAACGAGAAGCCGGCCAGGAGCAAGATAGCACGGTTGAACTGGTCAACCCATGTTCTCGGATGATGGATCTGCTGGACGCTCCGCCAGACGTTTCATTCTTCGGGAAACTCATGCAACGCGAGATCATTTATCGCTTACTGCAGGGAAGTCAGGGAGCACGCGTTCGCGCGATTGCCACGCTCGACCGATCGAGGCGAATCTTCGAGTTAAACACAGTGCGAGTTTTGGCGGCCTACTTTCTTCCCTCGGCTCAATCGGAACCGCGAACTTGCTGAAGCCTGCTCCTGGCCGCGCATCACTTGACAGCGAGCGCTCTTCGTCGTACATAGGTAGTATGTCTACGGTAGATGATCAACGGCAGCGTCTGGAGTTTCTGCAGGGGACGCTCGAGGTCCTGATTCTGCGTAGTGTGCAGGCTGCCCCCAATCATGCTTACGGGATTTCGCAGTTTCTCGAGAAGCAGTCTGATAATGAGTTCCTTGTCGATAACGGCTCTTTGTATCCGGCGCTGCAACGACTGCTGCAACGGAAGTGGATTGCGGCGCAGTGGAAAACATCGCCGAACGGCCGGCGCGCGAACTATTACCGGCTTACGACACTCGGCCGCAGGCAGTTGGTGGCAGCGAAGTCGAAGTGGCTGCGCTTCGTCGAAGCCATGGGACGAATCCTGGCGCCAGAAGGGTGAGCCAACATGGATGAGTGGTGGTCAAAAGTACGCTGCGTGCTGGGTCTCAGGAGAGGCTTGGATCACGATCTTGGCGAGGAGATGCGCGCGCATCTCGATTTTATGATCGAAGAGAACATCGCACGAGGCATGCCGCCGGACGAGGCCAAAGTCGCAGCGCGGCGGCATTTCGGCAACCTCACGAGAGTGCGAGAACTTGCGAACGAGGCCTGGCAGTTTCCCCAGGTCGAAACCATCCTGCAGGACATCCGTTACGGTTTGCGAAGCATTCGTCGGTCACCGAGTTTTTCGCTTATCGTGATATTGACATTGGCGCTGGGGATCGGAGCGAATACCGCAATTTTTAGTGTGGTGTATTCGGTGCTGCTGCGGCCGCTACCCTATCCGGCGGGCGAAAGACTAGTTTGGCTCGGGGAGTCAACCCCGAAAGCGCCGGGCTTCAGCGTGACATGGATCAATTTCCAGCATTGGCGGAATGAGAACGACGCGTTTGAGAACATGGCAGCATTTGCGAACGCGGACTTGACCCTGACGGGAAGACGCGAAGCCGTGCTCATGCATGCTGGCGTCGTCACAAGCAGTTTTTTTCAGATGACAGGAGCAAGACCGCTGCTGGGCCGTCTTTTCAACGAATCGGATAACCTCCCCGGCGCAGCACCCACGGTCGTTGTGACGCCCGAGTTTTGGCAGAACGCTCTGGGCGGCGATCCCGGAGCGCTTGGATCTTCGGTGACCCTCAACGGGAAGGGATATCAGATCATCGGGATACTGCGTCCTGGATTAAAATTCTTCGTGAGGCCTGTGGATTTCTACTTGCCGCTCGGGCTTTCCACCAGCTCCACGGTAAATCGCAGCGAACACGGATCCATGCATGTGTTGGGGCTTCTGAAGCCCGGAATCACACTAACTCAAGCGCGGACCAATTTGGACAGCATCATGCAGCGGCTGGCGCTGAGCGATCCCGGGCCTGAAGACGACCATCGTGCCTACGGAACCTATTTGGCCGAGGAGAGAACGGCGGAGATTCGGCCGACCCTGATTGTACTCATGGGCGCGGTCGGCCTCGTGCTGATCATCGCGTGCGCGAACGTCGCCAGTCTGCTGTTGGTTCGTAACACCGCAAGGGCACGTGAGATGGCGATTCGCATTGCCATTGGAGCGGGGCGAGCACGGCTTGCACGCCAACTGCTTACAGAGAATCTGGTGATCGCAGCGCTGGGCGCCGGGCTAGGCCTCGTGCTCGCGGATTGGTGCCTGCGCACTCTAGTGCTAATTGAACCTCGGAACATTCCGCGCCTATCAGAAGCTAGGCTGGATCTCCCGGTGTTGCTGTTCGGGGCGGCGGTTACGATACTGGTAGGATTGTTTACTGGAGTTGCGCCAGCTTTCACAGCCGGAAGGGTCGATCTTACCGTCTCACTGAAAGAAGGGTCAGGGGGATTGGGAGTTGGTAGACGGGGGCAGGTCTTTCGCAGCGGTCTGGTTATCGCTGAGATTGCTATCACTCTGGTCCTTGCGTTTGCTTCGGGCCTGCTGGTTCGAAGCCTCATCGCAGCGCAAACAACCTACCCGGGATTCGATTCTCAACACCTGCTGGCGCTCGAACTTCAGCTGCCGCCTTCACGCTACAAAACCGACGAAAACTCACGTCAATACTATGATCAGCTGATGCAGCGCCTACGCAGCGAGCATGGAGTCGAGGGCGTTGGTGCGGTGATGTGTCCTCCAGGTGCTGGAGATTGCGGCGACTGGTGGTATTCGATCCTCGAAAACCCCGCTCCGGCCCGCAGTGATGTGCCGGTCTCGTTGTTCAACATCGCGGACACGTCTTATTTTGGCGCCATGCGCATGCGTCTGCTGGCGGGGCGCGGATTCTCCGCGATGGATCGGCCAAACGGAGCGCTCGTCACGGTGGTCAATGAAGCGCTGGCGCGCAATTGGTGGGCCGATCCGCGGCTCGCAGTGGGGCATCATCTCAAAGTCGGCGGACCTTATGTGGACGGACCGATGCTGGAAATCGTCGGGGTTGTAGCCAATGTGAGCCAGATGGGGCTCGATGGTGAGCCGATGCCGGAATTTTATTACCCATTCTCGCAACATCCCTCGACCGCCATGGTAGTGATGATTCGGAGTCGTAGCGATCCCGAGGCGTTAATGCCGATGGCGCGACACCATCTCTCAGCGATCGACCGGAATGTGCCAATCCAATCGCTGCGGACTGTTGACCAGTGGTTGGGAACGACACTTGCGCGACGGCGTTTCAGCACGATGTTGCTTGGACTTTTTACGGCGCTCGCAATGGTTTTGGCTGCCGTCGGCATTTACGGCGTTCTGAATTACTGGGTCAGCTCGCGACAGAAAGAAATTGCCATTCGCCTCGCAGTTGGAGCGCAGCCATCCGCGATTCTGCGTTGGGCAGGATGGCAAGCGGCGCGGCTTTTGGCGTTGGGGGTTGGCCTGGGCGTCTTTGGCAGTTGGGGTGCCTCGCGATGGCTGAAGAGCTTAGTCTTCGGCGTATCTGCGCGAAATCCTGGAATGATGCTTGCGGCCGGGGCGGCGGTGATGGGGATCGCTGCGCTGGCCGCTAGTGTTCCGCTAATACGCGCCACGCGAGTGGACCCGGTTCGCAACCTGCATGATGCCTGACGAGCAGTCGCCGGCTGCAGCCACGAGTTATCAATCCTTAGTGACGCGGTGGTGTTGACCGAACCGATCCACTCCCCGATTCTCGAATAGAACCAGAAGTGATCCAGGTGGGCACCGAGCGGATCAATATCGATCAAGTCGGGATCTCGGCAGGAAATCAAGTGGTGACGAGATGCGCGTTTCCGGTTACTAGTCTTCTACCCAATCAATTACTCTGTGCTGACGCGGTGGCGGAATTGTCGATAACCAGCAAATTCAGGAAGCGAATGATTTGTGTCTGCTCGCGTTCTTGTTCAGCAGTGGTGTCCGTGTTTTTCGCGAGGTCCGCGAGCCGGACGGACAGGACTCGCAAGGCAACCTCACGATTGACGTAAGCAGTGTCCTTGAGGGGGCTCATCACCCAGCCTCTTCTGGTCTTCTCGAATTCCAGAGACTCTTCTCTCCAGCGAAGCTGCGAGCCCGTTTGCGTATCTGCAATAGCGGCTAGCGATTCGATGCGAACGAGCGCAGTTCCGCGCTTGCCCTTAATTTGCACTGCTAGGACACGTAGCTCGCGGTAAACGACGATGGATTTGCCGGGACTGTTCAGGGCGCCCGTCCGCAGGGATTCGCCGAAATCCTGATTCATTTTGACAAATGCGGCTACGACTTCTTCTGGTGACGGGTTTTTCCCTGACACTTGAAGAACGATTTCGCGAGGAGTCTCGACTGTCGTTGAACTGGAGGTGTCGGCCGTAGGGACCGGGTGCGATGCGCGCGCAGGTACCGGCTTGGACAGTTCCGAAGGCGGAAGGTTCGCCGAACTGCGGTTGTCGCCCTGAACCTGAAGAGGTTTGCGATCAGGGTGATCCGCAGCCTCGAGCGTGCGATCGGCATGGAGCGGCTTGTCGGTCACGTAGCGGAAGAAACGAGCGATACCGCGCGAGCGCCAGTAGGGCGAGTCATAAAATTGCGTGTCAGGACCAGAACTCACGAAGCTGAAGAAGGAATGTTGTTGGGGATCGATGACGATGCCGACATGGCCGCGCCAGACAATCAGGTCGCCTGCCTGAGGCACGCGCACGCGTGTGAAACTCGCGCTGCCGATGTAGAGTTCGCGCGAACTGACGTACTCGTAGGGAAAGCCCGCTTGTTCGTAAACGTCGTGAACGAGGTGGGAACAGTCCGTTTCGGATTCTGACTCGGCCTGTACCGTGGGAATAGCGGCCAGAATCTTCCGACCCTGCGTTCTGGCGATGGGATGAGGTCCATGGGTTTCCGCAGAGGCTGGCCGAACATTCTGACCGAGCGCCGTCGCCAGGCACAACGCTGCGAAGATGATTCGACCCATCATTTTGTAAGTCTTCCAGACCGCGGCAAAAGCCGCAATGGCTATGCCGCGAAGAGCACACCGTCCGGCAGTACAGGTCCCCTTTTTTTGCTGGGCTGGAAACGAATTACAAGAAACTTTGAGGCTGGTGGCTGTCAGCCCGCTCAGTAAGATGTTTCGGCGATTCCCATGGTTGCAGCCCGAGTGTGCAATTCGTCATGGAATCAGTCCTTAGTTTTCAGCAAGATAGCACAGTAGGCCTTTCGTTTGGGTCGTTGCTCTGGGCGGCACCATCTGAGACCTCAAGGCACCGAGTACTATCCGCGTACCATTGAGACGACCAGTGCCCAACTGATATTCTTAAGGCTGCCCCACCCACCCTCAGACTCGTTGAAGTGTCTTTGTAAAGGCGGCGAGCCATGGATGCCGAAAAACTCCGCGTCGCGCGGGAGAAGCTTACACGCGTCTTCCGCTATCTCGAAGCGCTAAACCAACACCGCAATCCGGCGAAACGCCAGCTTCGCGACCAACCCTGGACCTTGTGGATGCGCGACCTCCCCGATCACGCATCCGTTCAAAGGGGCGCTGCCAGGGCCAGCTCGTCAAAGGCCAAAGCCGAGAACGGCCAGACCGTGGAAGACGCGAGTTACATTTTGAAAGTTCGGCGCCCCCGCTTGACGCGCCCGCCCGACCCGCCTGAAGAGATTTCCGCATGGCTCGAGGACGGCTGGGAAGACCCTTGGAACTCGGTCGCCGTCGAGGAAACACAAGAAGACTCCGAGAGCCGCGCCGAACCACTGATTGTGAAGTTTGCCGACAATCCTGCCAGAAGCGCAGCTCTAGCGCGGTGGAAGCTTATACGCGAGCAGTGGGTGGAGAGCGAAAAGCCAGCTCGTGCAGCGATGAAAATCTTCGAAACGTTTTACAGCCTCTACGGCCGTATCGATCGAGAAGCCGAGCGCGTGGAACTCATTCTCGGAGATGGCATCCTGAGTTGGCGGCGTGCCGAAGGCAACATCTTCCATCCCATCCTGCTGCAGCGTCTTCAATTGCATTTCGACGCTTCCGTACCCGAGTTCACCCTCTCGGAAGCGGACCATCCAGTCGAATTGTACTCGGCGTTGTTCCAGTCCATGTCGGATGTGGACGGACGTGTGATCGGCCGGTGCCGCGAGGAATTGGATGAAGGCGGTTTCCATCCACTCATCAACGGATCGACGTCCGGCTTTCTGAAGCGCCTCGTTGTCCACTTGTCTCCGCGCGGAGAGTTCTTGGAAGACCAGGCACCGAACAAGGAAGCAACTGACCCGTGTATTGGCCGCGACCCAGTGCTGTTTTTGCGCGCGCGCAACTTGGGGTTTGCGGCTGCTATCGAGGGCATCCTCGCCGACCTGCGGACACGGGAAGATCTACCGTGGTCTCTGCTGAATATCGTGGGAGAGGAGTCGCCAATTTCCGAGGTTGGAGACTCGGATTTGCCCACGAACACCATTCACGGGGATGGCGAAGTGCTGCTCAGCAAACCGGCCAATCCAGAGCAGATCCGAATCGCGCAGCAACTCGAGGAGCACGGAGGCGTTTTGGTGCAGGGCCCTCCAGGCACAGGAAAAACGCACACGATCGGCAATCTTGTTGGCCATTTGCTCGCGCAGGGCAGGAGCGTGCTGGTCACCAGCCATACAACCAAAGCATTGCGGATGGTGCGCCATCACATTGTTCCAGAGCTGCGCCCCTTGTGCGTCAGCGTGCTGGAAAGTGACCTCGAAAGCCGCAAGCAGCTCGAAAGCGCCGTGGGTTCCATTGCTGAGAGATTGTCGCGCGCCGATGCCAGTTCGCTCGAAATGGAAGCGAAGAAACTGGAAGCCGAACGTCTGGATGCGCTGCAGAAACTCGGCGAAATCCGAAATCAGCTCGCCGACGCCCGCGCCGACGAATATCGGGAGATTGCCATTGGTGGAAAGTCATGGACGCCCGCCGACGGCGCACGCTACGTCGTTCAAGCGAAGGAAGCGCACGGCTGGATTCCCGGCCCCGTCGCCGCTGTAGCGCCGCTGCCTGTTTCCGCCGGCGAGCTGGCCGACCTTTACCGAACTAGTGTCTCGATCTCCGGCGAAGACGAGAATGAGCTTTCCGATTATCTTCCAGAGCTTAACGATCTTCCGCGAGCCGACGACTTCGAAGCTAGTGTGAGCGCGCGCAACCGTCTCGGCATGGAAGACCTCGATTTACGCTCCGATCTGTGGGAGTCGCATGCCGCACCGAGCTCACCCGAAGAAATCGAAAGACTATCCGCTGCTCTTGTTCAGGCAGTCGAGCCTCTTTCCGGCAAAGACAAATGGAAACTCACCGCTGTATACGCCGGCAAATATGGTGACGTGCACCGGCAACCCTGGGATCAACTCGTTAGCTTCGTGCGCCTGGTTCATCGCGAAGCCGCAAACGCGCAAGAATCATTCGTCAAATACGGCCCCGAGGCAAACAGTTCTTCCGCCGTGAAAGAACAGGAGCGCATCGCCGGCGAAATCCTCGTGCACCTCGAAGCAGGCGGCAAGCTGGGTTCAATCACATTGTTTGCGCATAAAGCTTGGAGTCAATTTCTCGAACAAACGAAGGTGAACAGGACGCGCCCACGGTTGCCCGAACATTTCCAGGCACTGCGCCAATTCTTCGGACTCAAGGGCCTCCGCGAGGATCTCGGCGCGCGGTGGGACCGGCAGGTAGCGGCTCTCGGCACTCCTCATTCAGCAGAAATGGGTGAGGAGATCGAGAAAACGTTGATGCAGTTCTGCGACTCCATCGAACAATGTCTGGACTGGCAAAAAAACACTTGGCTCGCGTTGCAGCGGCAACTCGAAGACCTTGGCTTCAGGTGGGACAAGTTCCTCGCTGAACAGCCAGCCATCGTTGGTCCGGAGGGCGAGCTGGCGCGTATTCACCTTGCGGTGACCGATGCCCTGCCTCCCGTTCTCGATTCGCGCTACAAGAAACTGAGACTGCTTCAACTCGATGAAGACTTTCGTGATCTCAAGGGCCGGCTCAAACTCGCTGCGCGCGCAGCGAAGGCTTCCAAAGTCATCAACCAACTCCTCGCTGGTGTGACCGACGAGAATCCCAATCGCTATCGTCAAGCCTACGAGCGCCTGCTCGAACTCAAGAGCAAGCAGGCGGACCTTGACCTGCGCCGCACCTTGCTTGCAAAACTGGAAACCGCTGCCCCAGCCTGGGCCGGAGCGATTCGCAATCGTACCGGTGTGCATGGACGAGGCGAACCACCGCGCGACGTCGCCTCTGCCTGGACTTGGCGACAGCTCAGTGACGAATTCGATCGCCGCAGCAATGTTTCACTTGAGGCTCTACAAACCAAGAGCGAAAAACTGCGCGAGCAGTTGCGCCGCACGACCGTCGAGCTCATTGACAAACTCTCTTGGGGCTCGCAAGCCCGCCGCACCTCTTCACGGCAGCGCCAGGCGCTCGTCGGATGGCTCGACACCATCCGCCGCATCGGCAAAGGTCATGGAATTCGCGTTTCTCTTCTACGCACCGAAGCAGCCAGGAAAATGAGCGAGTGCCGCGGAGCCGTGCCCGTGTGGGTCATGCCGCTCTCGCACGTGGTAGAAAACTTCGACCCGCGCACGACTCGCTTCGACGTGGTGATCATCGACGAAGCCAGCCAAAGCGATGTGATGGCACTCGTCGCCCTGTATTTGGGTAAAACCGTCCTCGTCGTTGGCGATCATGAACAGGTCAGCCCGTCCGCTGTCGGGCAGGACCTGGGCGTCGTTCAGAACCTCATTTTCCAATATCTGCGTGGCATCCCGAACTCCGACCTTTACGACGGACAAATCTCTATTTACGATCTTGCCCGCCAGTCTTTCGGCGGGACCACCTGTCTCGTCGAACATTTCCGGTGCGTTCCCGAAATCATTCAGTTCAGCAATATGATTTCTTACGACGGGCGCATCAAGCCTCTGCGCGATGCGAGTCGCGTCCATCTGCGTCCGCACACCATCGCGCATCGCGTGGCTGGTTCCAGCCGCGATGGTAAGGTCAATCGCCAGGAAGCTCTGACCATCGCCTCGCTCGTCGCCGCCGCCATGGAGCAACCCGAATACCGCACGAATGACGCGGGCCAGCCTTTGAGCATCGGCGTGGTATCCCTGGTCGGTGACGAACAAGCCATCGAAATCGACAACCTCATCCACGGAAGTGTTTCGCCTGACCGCTATGAGCTTCATCGGGTTCTTTGCGGCAACGCCGCGCAATTCCAGGGTGATGAACGTGACGTGGTGTTCATTTCGCTCGTCGATACCGCCGAACGTGGCGCGCTTTCCCTGCGCGATCAGGAACTCTTCAAACAGCGCTTTAACGTCGCAGCCAGTCGCGCCCGCGACCAGATGTGGATCGTGCATTCGCTCAGTCCGCACAACGACCTGAAAGCCGATGATCTGCGCCGGCAATTGATTGAGCATGGCGAAGACCCCGCACGCCTCATGCGCGCACTCGAAGAGAAAGACAAACGGACGCAATCGAACTTTGAACGTGAAGTGATGAAACGTCTCGCCGCAGCTGGCTACCGTGTCACGCCGCACTGGAAGATCGGAACGTTTCGCATCGATCTCGTTGTCGAAGGCGAGGGCAAGCGTCTGGCCATCGAGTGCGACGGCGACCGCTATCAGCCACTTGAGAAGTTGTCAGAAGACATAGACCGGCAGTCTGTCCTCGAACGCATGGGTTGGATTTTCACACGCATCCGCAGTTCGGAGTTTCTCCGCAATCCCGCTCGTGCGATGAAACCTATCTTCGAAAAATTAGAGACGCTGGAGATTCCAACTGCCGGCAAAACCAGGGAAATCCAACAAGGCCCCTCCTCACATGAGGTAGTCGACCGTGTGATTCGCCGGGCCGAAGAGCTTCGCAAGACTTGGTCGAAGACGAATGGCGTGGGTGCGCGTTCGTCGGCTCTGGCGTCGGCGGCCGCGAAGGTTTAGTGCGGACCGCGGCCGTCTGGAGCCTAGGACAGTTCGCAAAACTCGGTCGGAAGATTGCTGCTCATACTCGAACCGCAGGAGAGCATGCAACCTTAATACCCCGCCTCACGCTGTATCGGCGAACAAACACGACTCCGTGCTATCCCGCCACCTTCGAGCCAAGTTTCAACGTCTTCGTGCAAGGCAAAAAACGGATAACGCTTGGTGGAACGACGTATCTTTGCGACGGATCAACATTCTTGCTGAGCTCGCTTGACCTTCCCGTCGTGAGCCAGATCGTAGAAGCAAGCGAGCAAGCGCCGTTACTGTCAATGCTGCTCAAACTCGACATGGCGGCAGTCAGGGAGATTCTGAATCACGAGGAGTTTCAAACACGGAATGGTTCATCCGACGCTCGGGGCATCGCCATCGGGAAGACTACAGTTGATCTGCTGAAGCCGTGTTGCCGTTTTCTGGATCTGCTTGATGCTCCCGAAGACATTCCGTTCCTCAGTAATCTGATCCAACGTGAAATCGTGTATCGCTTGCTTCGAGGTCCACAAGGAGCGCGCCTGCGCGCGATCGCCAAGGTCGGCGATCAGAGCCACAAAACCGCCAAAGCGATTGCGTGGCTCAGAGCGAACTACGCGAAACCTCTCGTCTACAAGAACTGTCGGAAGTGGCAGGAATGGGCATGTCAACCCTGCATCACCATTTCCGTGCATTGACGGCCATGAGTCCGCTTCAATATCAAAAGCAGCTTCGATTGGTAGCAGCGCGAGAACGAATGCTCATCGAAGGGCTAGATGCTGCCAGCGCAGCGTTTCAGGTTGGATATGAAAGCCCGAGTCAGTTCAACCGCGAGTACAAACGCTTCTTCGGTCAACCACCGATGCGCGACGTCAAAACGCGTCAGTTTTCAGAGTCCACGACACTTGGCCATTGACAGATGCAATCGCGGTTCTTTCCGGATACGTGCAACCCGGAAGTTATCAGCGCGCTGGTCGGATTAGTACCGAGAGACGCGCTACTGGTTATTCATTTTCGTAAGCAGGTCGGGTACCATTCAAACAGCGTCGGTCGCCACTACGCGACAAGCCAGGAGCTATTTTCCACGACGCCGTTTCTGGATAGTGTCCGCGAACCCAACACAACCGTCTTAAATCAGAGAAGTACATTGAATCTCTATCTCCACGCCACAAACCGAGGAACGAAACCATTTACTCTCCTCGTTTCCGGCATCCCTGAAAAGGTTGGGTCGTTCGGCCGGGGAGGGCGCCTCGACGGACGGGGGCGTGGCAAGATCGAAACACGCTTCATGTCATGACGTAGCCAGCAGACCGAGCCGTTATAAAATCGGGACAGTTCTCAAAATAAAAAACTGAGCTCTGCACCAGCGGAGGCGCGTCGGTAATGGCTCCGGTTCTTCTCTGGCTCGTCATGTTCCTTTGCTTGCTTATATCTGTCATCAAGTACGTCATGGGAATCATCCTCAAGCTATCGTTCCCCAGCACAAAAATCCAAAAGGACTACACGTATGAGCCCACCGTGAGCGTGCTCATGCCCTGCTTCAACGAGGGCAAGACCGTGTACGAAACCATCGAAAGCATCACCAAGAGCAATTATCCGAACGAAAAGTTTGAAGTCATTGCCCAGGACGACTGTTCCGTCGACGACAGTTACGAGTGGATGCTCAAAGCCCAGCGCGATTTCGCGGGCATTCAAATTCGCACCGGGCGGAATGAATTCAACAGCGGAAAGGCGCGCACGGTTTGCAACGCGCTGCAGCACTCAAGCGCAGATATCATCATTTCCATCGATTCGGATTGCATCTTCCATCCCGACGCGATTCGAGAGTTGACTGCTTGTTTCTCCGAGCCACGCGTCGGGTCGGTAGGTGGTAGGGTGGGCGTCCGAAACCCCAACGACGGCGTAATTACGGCGATTCAAGCCGTCATCTACTACTCCGCGTTCCAGCTGTACAAGATTCCCGAGAATTGGACGCGCAGTGTTTGTTGCATCAGCGGATGCCTTTTCGCCATCCGGCGGGAGTTGCTGCTGGAGATCGAACCGGCCATCCGCGCTCGTAATTGGTTCGGTATACCCGTGAACCAGGGCGAAGACAGATTTCTGACGCATCAGACCTTGCTGCGCGGATACGGAACGTACATTAACAATGACGCTTTGTGCTGGACCACCGTGCCGAATACTCTCTCCGTCCTTTTCAAACAGCAGCTCCGCTGGCGCCGTAGCATCGTTCGCGATTTCTTCTATACCCTCCGAACATTGCCGCAACACGTGTGGAAACTGCACCCCAACACGGTGTTTACACTCGTACTGACGCCGCTCGGCGCAATTATTGGCTTTCTGATTATGGTAACCGCGCTCTCATCGGACCCCTTGGCCTGGGCCGGACCTCTTCCGCTGATCACAGCGCTCGGAATCGGTGCGGTTCTTACGTGGGTGATCAAGAGATACAGCGCGAGGGAAGCGTTGACCCATCCGCTGGTTTTTGGCGCTTACGTGGCATGGTCACTCGTCAGCAGCTTGTTCCTCACGCCCCTTGCTCTGTGCACCATGGATTCTGCGGACTGGGGGACGCGAGTAAAAGAAGAACAAGAGGTGGCCCTTGGCAACACTCACAACTAACACTCAGCCTGCTGAACCAAAAAAAGCGCCCCCACAGCAATCGCTTCACTACAAGCTGGTGATTTTGCTCTACCGCGTCTTCGCCATCATCGTACTGTATCTGGTCCTCGGTGGCATTCTCACTTACGCGTTCGTGATGGGCTTTTATGCGATCAGTAACACTTGGGCTGCACCCCTTATTCTCTCCTCCGTTGACGAGAAGAGTCTCGACTTCCGCGAAAAACTGGTGACCAGCCAGCAGACCATTGAAGATCTAAAGGTCGATTCACAGAAGCTGGATGGCGGCATTGCCGAGATGAAAAAACACCGAGCCGCCCTGCTCGCGCTCGAGCCGCAACTCCAGGTGGCGATTGATCGCGAGAGGGCGCACAACCATGTCACTGGACCGCAACTCACCACACTCGACGCCCAGAAACAGTCCGACAATCTGAAAACGCGATCCATCCTCGCGCAACTCAAGGAAGTCGAGTCCAACATCAACAAGGACCTCGCTGCCGGGCTGATCACAAAAGGCGATGCGGCCACCCAGCTTTCCGCTCTGAACCAGGCCGAAGGCGCTTACACGGATAGCAAGATTGCCGAGGTGCTGCTAACGGACAGCATTCTGCAGAAGAGCACGACAGGCACCGACTCGCTCGAGGTCTTAGAGAAGCAGGCCGAGTTGCGCTCCGAGGCCGCGCAGCTTGATGTCGCGATCAACGTCGCCGAAAAGCAGGTTCAGGAGGAATCGCGCCAGATCGATCGCTTGCGCCAAGCCATCGTCACCGCCAAACAAAGTCCCTACTACCTTAACGCC
>Ga0210390_10000523_pt1 | contig 41698 bp, 37 predicted proteins | sample IncBWH11OmetaG_FD_161050 | JGI IMG/M metagenome (GOLD analysis project Ga0210390, IMG submission 161050) | Forest soil microbial communities from Barre Woods Harvard Forest LTER site, Petersham, Massachusetts, United States - Inc-BW-H-11-O ... | reverse complement strand
GCGCGCGCTCGGCTTCGGTGAGTTCGATGCGAACTAGTTTTTCGGCTTCGGCGAAAGTTTCGGGAGAAACTTCGGGGCCTACTGCTGGGGCGGTGCCGAACGCGGAGGGCGTACCGGGCTGCTCGGCTTGTGATGACGTTGAGGACTGCGGCGTTGCAGAATTGGGCGTTGCTGGTTTTTGATTTTGGGTGTGTGCTACTACTGCTGCGCCGAACAATCCTGCTGATGCGTCCGCTAGAAATTCCCTGCGCGACTTCGCCATGGTGCCTCCGCTGCGACTTTTTGCTTTTGTGTGTGCCATATATTTCTAACATCAGCGGTGGGCGGATAGCAAAAGGGCGAAATCGTAGAACTACGTAGGCAGCGCTTGAAACGAGTTGTGCGCTGATTCGTCTGGTCTCCTTTTTTTGCCATTCATTTGCGATTAGAAAAGGGTGCAGTTGTTTGTTTTCAGGGGTTTACGGTGATTTCTAATCGTTGGTCCGTTGATTAGAAATTTATCCGTAGTTTTACTGTCTGACGGCTGGGCGCAGGCGGGTTGCAGTGCGTGCTGGCGCGAGGAGGGGAGCGGGGCGGGGGGTGCGGCTCCGAGCATTTCGGCGCGGGTGTGGAGCGCGCTGAGAGGATTTTTTGTTGGTCGCGGGGGCGCCGCGGATCGGACGGCGTCGCGCAAATTGTGAACATTATTCATTTTTTTCGGTCCCGCACCACGCTAACACGCGAGAGCCGAAAGCACAGCTGTACGCTCGAACAGAAGTGGTACAGAACTAGTACTACCTGCCCAAAAAAATTGGCCGATGTGATTTGCTGCGATTTTCCGGGTTGGTGCATCTAAACCCCCACCCCTTAAAAAACGAAGGGTGCGCGACCCGAAGTTCGGTGCGGGTTCTCTGGGGCGATGTGGAAGGGTGCGCGGCCCGCCCTGCTGGATTTGAAACTGACGCACTACTCACGATCACAGTGGATGAGTAAATGTGGCGAAGCCGGCGACATAGGGTCCACTCGCCTGCCCGGAAGTTCAGCAACCCAGACGCATTACCGAAGCGCCCGGTAAATTTGTACGCGAAAGGAAAACTTATGTCCGGTAAGGGGATGTTCACGGTAATAGCGGCGATCATGTATTTGCTCCTGTCAGGCACCTCCTCGGCCCAGGAAGACAAGATCACTGCGCTGCTGCGGGCACAGACGAATGCATTTGCGGAAGCCAGCGACCATCAGGATCAAGCCGCTATGGATCGCCTGCTGGACCCGGATGTGCTTTTCTCTGGTGGGAGCGGCCAGGTGGATCGCGATCCGGAGCGTGACAAGGCCGATGAAATCTCCGCGCTGATCAAGACGCAGACCCAGTCGTTTCTGGACGCAGCGCAACGCCGCGACATCGTTGCGATGCGCGGCTATCTCGACCAGGCTCTCATCTATGTCAACGATGACGGCGTCGTTTCCACTCTGCAAACCTTTCGCGACGGATCGCCCACCATGCCTGCTGGAGCCCGCTCGGCCAAGGTCACGATATCCGATTGGGAGCTACATCACACCGGAGATGTTGCCGTTTCCAGCTTCATTAGCGACCAGGCGGTTGACTACGGTGGACAATCCGTTGACTACAAGTTTTTGTCGGTTGAGATCTGGATCCTGCGCGCGACGCGATGGAAGTTGATGGGGAGTGGGACGATCCCCCTTCATCAAAACCCGCCGGCCATGAGCCTGCCCGCGGACGCGCTGGCCGCGTATGTTGGTGAATACTCGGATGGAGCAGGGCTTGCAGTCACCATTTCTCAGGATGGAAACGCCCTGGCATCTTCAGTGAACGGAGAGAAGCCGACCCCTCTAGTGGCTGAGAGCCGCGACGTATTCTACCGGCCGGATGAACATCCAGGGTACGCACGGAAGCGCATCGTATTTGGCCGCGATGCCAGCGGACGCGTGACCGAGTATGTGAATCGAAAACTGGTTCTCAAAAAAAGCGAATCCACCGGTGCTTCCAGCCAATTCAGCGCGGCGCTCCCCGCCGTCTCCTCGTCCCTTACGCTGAGAGATTTTGTGGTGCAACGTTCTGGCGATGTGGCAATCGCCACCTTTCTGCATGAGCGCGTAGCAAACTTCCACGGCCATGCCGTCAACTCGACGTACCGCTCGATGGAGGCGTGGGTCCAGCGCGATGGGAATTGGAGAATGATCACAAGTCAGGGCCGCGAGTTACAGCCCGATCCCCCCGCTGCGGCATCCTCGCGGAAGCCTCTGGAAGACTACGTCGGTACATACGCGGTGAGTCCCGGATTAGCGGTAACGATTTCCAAGGCCGGCCAGCGCCTCCTTGCGGCGACCAATCAGGCCCAAGCTAAGATCATGACTCCCGAAGCGGAGGACATGTTTTTTATCGCGGGGTTGCCGCGCACCAGCATCGTCTTCCAGAGAAACCGAACTGGCTGCGTGACGGGATACCTGAGCCGCCGCGACGAGCGGGATGTCAGCTTCTCCAGGGTACAGGCCAAAGGGGATTCGCTCCTGAATGCCGATCGCGCCCTGTCCGCACGAAGCCGTGCAGTTGGCTTCATTACTGCGTACACGGCCGCAATGGCGCCGGATGCGCGGAAACTCGACGCCGGTGTACCGACGGCAATTGGACACGACGCGATCGTGGCGGTCATGTCCAGATATCCCGCCGATCTCCAGCTCGATTGGAATCCTGAAGAAGCGGTGGTCGCGAGCAACGGAGACCTCGGATACACCTGGGGACATTTCGTTGCGAGCGCTCACGACGATAAGGGCGATCTTACTTCCAAGTTCGGCAGGTACCTGGATGTGTGGCGACGCGGAAGTGACGGGCTGTGGCGCTGGATCGCGGACATCGGCACGAGCGACCCGCCGCCGTCGAGCGCAGCGCCGGCGAAGGCGTTGAGCGCTGAGCCTGTCGGAACAGACAGCCCGTCTGGCCTGCAGGATGACATGGCGGTTATTCCTGCTGGGCGCTTTTTCATGGGATCGACCACCGCTGAAACCGACAACAACAAGGTTCTCGACAGGTTTGCAACGTATGAACACCCGCGGCATGAGGTGACGATAAAATCATTCTCACTCGCCAAGCACGATGTTACACGCGCTGAGTTCGCCGATTTTGTAACAGCGACCGGCTACAACGCTTTCGGATGCAATGTATGGGACGGCTTCCACTGGAAGGAAGTCGCATCAGCAAGTTGGCGGAATCCCGGCTTCGCGCAAACAGATCGAGATCCGGTGGTCTGCGTGAACGCCACGGACATCGGCGCGTATATCGAATGGTTGTCGAAGAAGACCGGGCGCAGTTATCGCCTGCCCACTGAAGCTGAGTGGGAATACGCGGCACGAGCAGGCAGCACTACCTCTCGATACTGGGGGGACGATGCATCCCAACAGTGTTCCTTTGCCAATGGCGCCGCTCGAAGCTACAGCCAGCAATTTCCCGAGGAGCCCGATGTAAACCGAGCATGTTCGGACGGATATGTTTACACCTCCCCCGTTGGTTCTTTCGCTCCCAATGCGTGGGGTCTTTTCGATATGTTGGGCGATGTGTGGCAATGGACGGCCGATTGTGGAAACGGCAACTACGATGGGGCTCCGTCGGACGGTAGTGCATGGACGACAGGCGATTGCGTCCATCATATATACCGCGGGGGATCGTGGTTCGACGGCCCGTGGCTACTTCGGTCCGCGACCCGCCACTTCGGCGATCTGAATCGCCGGTACAACGGCACTGGCTTTCGTCTTGCGCGTTCGATCGGCCGATCGTAGCCTTCGCTGAACAGATAATTCAATCTTCAAAGCGCCATGAGACGGATAGATTCCATGACCTAATCGTTACGATCGGCATGCCGGCGTCCTTTGCCGCGATGCGATTCATCTCCTGCGTCATTTCCGATTTGCTGTTTGGTGTCAAAGCTAGGGACGATACCTCTGTGTTTGATCCCAGTGTGCTCCCTCTGGGGATTAGTGGACGTAGTTGATTGCTACTGCTGGGGTGATGGTGGTGGGGGTGCGGTGGCCCAGGGCGATTATCCGCGATTTTCCAACGCATTGAACGTAACAGGGTGAGACGGTGCGACAGTGGGGGTGTCCGCCCGAAGGCATCGAATGTCCGTTTTTGTCCGGTGTTAGGCCATTCTGGGGCTTTCTGAGGCTTGCCGCAATCGGATAGGATTGTGGCTGCGAGGAGTTCAGGAGGTTTCATATGTCCGATGTGAAGACGGCGGTTTTGGTGGTGGATGCGCAGGAGTCTTTTCGGCAGCGTCCTTATTGGAGTGAACGGGATGCGCCGGGGTTTATTGAGCGGGTTTCGGCGCTTACGGCGGGCGCGAAGGCATTGGGGATTTCTGTGGTGCAGATTTTTCATGTGGAGGATGCGGGGGCGTTTTCGGTTGCGTCTGGGCATGTGAAGACGATGGCGGGGCTTTCGTTCACTCCTGACGTGGTGTTCCGCAAGGGGCGGCACAGCGCTTTGATTGGGAGCGGGCTGGACGTGTGGCTGGTGGAACATGGGATCCGGCGAGTGATCATCTCTGGGATTCGCACGGAGCAGTGCTGCGAAACTACGGCGCGACATGCTTCGGACAGCGGGTATGAGGTGCTTTACGCTACGGAAGCTACTTTGACGTTTGCGATGCAGGATCGTCATGGGAGGGAGTGGAGCGCGGAGGAGATTAAGGCTCGGACGGAATTGGTGTTGGACGGGCGGTTTGCTCGGATTGTTAGTGTGGATGAGGCTTTGGGAAGGGCGCGGGCGGAGGTTGCTGGTCGGTGAGAGAGTAGGCGAGGCTTGATTGAGACAGGTGTGTCGCGCCGCCCGTTCGACCCTGCCACAGGCAGGGTCTCAGGGTAAAACGGCGCTCGGAATCGTATCGCTCTTGTTTCCCAGCGGCCGCGGTGAAATTGAGTTTGTTAAATTTTTTGTCGAGCTTCGGGAATGCGCGTGTCCACTGCGATCCAGTTTAGTTCCCAGGTTTTGCCGCCGTCGTCGGAGAAGGATTGCTCGAAGCGGTAGGTGGTGGGGGTGATGTCTTTGAAGACGTTGCGCACCAGGATGGTGCGGTTGTTGAAGGTTTCCTGATCGTAAAATTCGCCGCGACCATTTTTGAATTCGCCGACGGTGGGGGTGCTCATCGAGCCTTGCGCGCTGTTTGCGAAATTCAGGCTCCATTGATGGGATTGCGGATTGTAGAGGCGCAGGGAGAGGGCTTCGATGTGGGTGGTGGGGCCGTCAACTTCCAGTTCTACTAGATTGGCGCGGCCGTTCCAGATTTTGCTGATTGTTGAGGTGCCATCGTATTCGATCCAGGTGGTTGAGCCGGTTAAGGGATGTTGCAGGCGTTTTAGGTGGGTGTGCCAGGTGCCGATTTCGAAGTCGAAGTCGTGCTGGGGGTCGTGGGCGGTGGTGGCGTTTTGTTGCGCGAGCGCTGGTGCAGATAGAAAGATTGGTGTTAGCGCGCAGAGCAAAAGATAGGTGCGAATATTTTTTGGTGCGTTCATTGCGTTCTCTTTCGCAGCTCAAGATTAGTGATGGTTCGCCGCTGCCGCTATCCGGTTCGCGCGCGCGAACTACGTCAGAACCGCATATCTTGGCATCCTCGCCGAAAGCTGTGTCGCACCTACGGCGCTAGTGTGTGGCAGCCGCTACAAGTTCAACTGCAATGCTGCCTTGGCGAAAATCGTGGCGCACAGCCCGAAGGCTGTGCCGCGAAAACTGAACTTAGCGCGGCGCTTTCAAAGGCAACGGCAACTGCGCCCGCCTGAAGGCGGCCAGTACAAGTTCAAATGCAACGGCAGAGGCTGGCGGTCTGAAGACCGCTACAACTTCCAGTGCAAAGAGCCAGCGAGGCACCGGCGCAACAAATTCAAACGCAAGTTCAAAGGTTGGCGGTCTAAAGACCGCCGCTACGAAATCCACTGCAGTGGGTCGGAGTCAGTGCGTCTTGTCCGCGGCGTCGGGTGCGCGGGTTTGGTCGGTGATCCAGTTTACTTCCCAGGTTTGGCCGCCGTCTTCGGAGAAGGATTGTTCGAAGTGGGGGGCGGCGGTGTTGATCTTCGACCAATCGTAACGTACGAAGATGGTTTTGCCGTTGATCGTGTCTTGGGTGTAAAAGTCGCCATGTCCATTTTTGAATTTGCCGATTTGGGGAGGGTCGGGAGTGCCGGTTCGGCTGATGGCCCAATTCAGGCTCCACTGATGATTTTGGGGATTGTAGAGGCGCACGACCAGGCCTTCGATGTGACCGGTGGGAGCATCGGCCTCGAAGGTGTCCAATTGCGCGCGGCCGCCCCAGATTCTGTAGCAAGTGCCAGTGGCTGGAAATTCGATCCAGATGGTGGAGCCAGTGAGGGGATGGACCAGGCGCTTTACGTGATAATTCCAAGTGCCAAAGAGACCGTCAAAACCGTGTTGTCCGTCCTGATCCTCAGCGGTTGATGGAGAGGCTGCGGAATCCGTTTGGGTAGCCGCTGACGCTTTGGCGGGTTCGCCGCCCGTGCGGGTTTGATCGGTGATCCAGTTCACTTCCCAGGTTTTGCCGCCGTCAGTGGAGAAGGACTGCTCAAAGTGCGCGGAATTCGGGGTGATGGCGGACCAAACGTAGCGAATCAGAATCATGCGGCCGTTGTACGTGTCCTGGCAGTAGAACTCTCCGATCCCGTTCTTGAATTCGCCGACCTGGGGCGGGCCGGAGAAGGTGCCATCTTTGGGGTTGGCCCAATAGAGACCCCACTGATGGGATTGCGGATTGTAGAGACGCAGCGTGAGGCCTTCGACGTGGCCGGAGGGGCTGTCCGCTTCGAATTCATCGAAATTTGCGCGGCCATCCCAGACGGCGCGGGCTGTAATGGTGCCGTCAAATTCAATCCAGGTGGTGGAACCCGTCAGAGGATGCTGCAGTTTCTTCAGGTGGACTTTCCAGGCGCCGATCTCGAAGTCGAAATCGTGCTGGCCGTCGCGGGGCGTTGCGGCTTGCAGCGCTGATGGCGCGGACGCGGTTGATGCTGTTTGTGCGAGCGTCGTGGCGGACGGCAGCAGAGAGGCCAGCGCGCACAACGTGCATATCGTGCACATGGTGCAGAGCAGAAAATAAATTCGGATACGATTTGGTGCGAGCATCATTGCCTCCACTTCCCTTTCAATTTAAAGTTCCTTGCTATAGATGATGAAGCCGGATTTGTTCGCGACTTTGTCATAGAGCTTCATTGCATGAGTGTTGGTTTCGTGCGTTTGCCAGTACACCTTGCCGCAGCCGGCTTGGGCTGCGCGGCGATAAACTTCTTCGATGAGCGCGCGGCCGATGCCTTGTCCCCTGGCTGATTCTGCGGTGAACAAATCCTGCAGATAACAATTGCTGGTGAGGCTGGTGGAGCTGCGATGCAAGAGGTAGTGCACCAGGCCGGCCAATTTTCCGGCGTGTTCGGCGACGAGAGCGTGGATGGGTTCGTAGCCATCGAAGAAGCGCGACCAGGTGAGGTTGGTGATTTCGTCGGGCAGGGCGGTGGAGTCTTTGCGGCCGTAGAATTCGTTGTAACCATCCCAGAGCGGTTTCCATTTTGCGAAATCGCTTTGGCGCACGTCGCGAATAAAGATTTTTTGGGTCATGGCTTGGCTCGGGTCAGGGTGGCGACGAAGTTGGGCTCCCAGGTTTTGCCGCCGTCGTCTGAGAAGGATTGCTCGAAGCGGTGGGAGTCTGCGGTGATATCGGACCAGACGATGCGCACGAGGATGGTTCGACCGTTGTAAGGTTCCTGGTCGTAGAATTCGCCGCGGCCATTTTTGAATTCGCCGATGGCGGGTTGGGCGACGGTGCCGTCACTGCTCTTTGAGAAAATCTGGCTCCACTGATGGGCTTCGGGATTGTAGAGAAACAGAGTGAGGCCTTCGAAGTGGCCGGAGGGGCCGTCGGCTTCGATTTCTTCGAGTTGGGCGCGGCCATCCCAGACTTTGCGGACGACTACGGTGCCTTGCATTTCGACCCAGGAGGTCGAGCCAGTTAGCGGATGCTCGAGGCGTTTGATGTGCGTGTGCCAAGTGCCGATGTTGAAGTCGAAATCGTGCTGGCCGTCGCGTGGGGCTTCCTGCGATGGCTGCCGCGATCTTGCGGCGACGGGCGTGGCTTGCATGATTGTTGGGACGGTTTGTAGCAGGCAGCCTAGGGCGCAGAGCGCGAAATAACTTCCGATACTCCAGAGCAATTTCATTTTCTTCTCCGACTGATTGAACGTCGAGCGGCGACTGCGTGTGCGTCGCGGCGACGTCGGCTGTTGCAGCGAACTGCGCGCTGTGCCGATATAAGATTGACGCGGCTTGTGGTATTTTGACAGAGCCACTTTTTATGCAATTGGTGATACCACTTTCGAAACGGGGCGAGCCGCTGTACCGGCAGGTGTACCGTGGATTGCGCCAGGCCATTCTTGCCGGAACTTTTCGGGCTGGTGAGAAGCTGCCTGCGACGCGGGAGTTGGCCGACGAGTTGGGCATTTCGCGGACGGTGGTGTTGCTGGCTTACGAGCAACTGGTTGCGGAGGGATTCTCCGAGGGGCGCGGCGGTTCGGGGACTTATGTACCGGCGGGATTGAGCGGCGGCGTTGGTGGCGTTGGCAGGCCGAAAAAATCGGAGCGTGCGGCGAAACTGCACCTCTCGCGGTACGGATCGACAGTCGATGCTGTCGGCTCGAGTGTGGATTTCCCGGGGCGGCGCTCGGTTCCGATGCGCTACGATTTTGCTTATGGCGGGCGCGGGGACGTGGACAATTTTCCATTTCAGATGTGGCGGCGGATTTTGCTGCGGCACGCGCGGAAGGCGCCGATTCGTCAGCTGGATTACGGTGTGGCGGCCGGAAGCTTGGCGTTGCGCGAGGCGATTTCGGTGCATTTGCGGCGGTCGCGCGCGGTGATTTGCGATGCGTCGCAGGTGATTGTGGTGAACGGGTCGCAGCAGGCTTTGGATTTGATTGCGCGCGTTTTGATTGAGCGTGGAGATGCGGTGGCGGTGGAGGATCCGCAGTATCAGGGGACGCGAGAAGTGTTGCGCGCAGCGGGAGCGCGGCTGCTGGCGGTGCCAGTGGATCGCGACGGGTTGCGTCCTGATGCGCTGCCGAAGAATGCGCGTGTGGCTTTCGTGACGCCTTCGCACCAGTTTCCTACTGGCGCGATTTTGCCGCTGGCGCAGCGGGTGGCGTTGCTGGATTGGGCGGGGCGGAAAGATGCAGTGGTGGTGGAGGATGATTACGATGGCGAATTTCGTTACGAAGGGCAGCCGCTTGAGTCGCTGCAGGGTTTGGACAGCGAAGGGCGCGTGATATATGTGGGGACATTTTCGCGAACGATATTTTCGGCATTGCGGATTGGGTATTTGATCGCCCCGAAGTCGCTGGTGGCGGCGTTTACTGCGGCTAAGTGGTTGTGCGACCGGCACACGGCGACGCTGGAGCAGGAAACGCTGGCGGAATTTATTTCCACGGGAATGTACGAGCGGCATCTGCGGCGGATTCGGCGCAGGAACACGGCGCATCGGGCGGCATTGCTCGATGCGATTCGCGAATATTTGGGTGGGCGCGTGGAAGTGGCGGGGGACGGCGCGGGGACGCACGTGGTGTTGTGGCCGGTCGACAAACGTGTCGCGGAGGATGCGGTGATTCGGAGTGCGGCGGGACGAGGAGTGGGGGTGTACGGGATTGCTGGGTACTTTTTGGGGCGGGCTTCGCGGGCAGGGTTGATGCTTGGTTATTCGCGCATGAACGAGCAGCAAATTCGCGAGGGGATTCGGTTGCTAGGTGAAGCGTTCGGTGGATTGGGGCAGAACTAGCGTGTTCTGGCCCCAAAATCTTGTCTGGCGGGCTTATAATGAGCACAGATCGCCCGAGAGGAATTTATGACCATCGAAGAACAGGTTGTCGAAAAACTCCGCGATTTGCCTCCTGAGAAGCAGAAGGAAGTGTTGGATTTCGTGGACTTCTTGAAACAAAAAAACGGCGGCGCGAAGAAGCCTCTTCGCAGTTTGCGCGGCCTGTGGGCGGACTTGAATATCCACATCACGGAAGAAGATATCGCCGAAGCGCGCCGCGAAATGTGGGGCAACTTCCCACGAGACATTTCCTGATGCCCGCTGTTCTGGACACGCATGCGGCGATCTGGTACCTGCTCGACGCCAAGAATCTCTCAGATAAGGTCTTTTCACTTATTGACGGAGCAGCGGTCAGCGGCGTGCCGACCTACATTTCAGCCATCTCGCTCGTTGAGGTTGTGTACTTGGTCGAACGTGGCCGCATCGCAGCCAACGCGTTCGATAGGTTTGTGAACGAACTGAGCCAAGTCAGCCCCGCGTTCAAAGTCTTTCCGCTCGATTACCACGTTGCCGGCGCTTTGAGGTCCGTGCCTCGCGATGTTGTTCCAGACATGCCCGACCGCATTATTGCCGCAACTGCTCTTCACCTTGGCCTTCCGCTTGCAACACGCGACCGCCGCCTGCAAGCCGCTGGAATCCAAACGATCTGGTAACACTCGGCTAGTCGCTTGATCAATTTGAACTTCGGCGACCTCGTGGCTTCGGCGTATGCCGTTTATTGGGCTTACGTCGAACGTAAACAACACGAAGAGTCATACCCAATTAATCTGGGTCGGGGTGTCGAATTCGTGGGTACTCCTTCGACGTGTATGTAGAGGCAAGGGCAACGGGCCTCCGGAGGGGTTATGGCAAGGGAGTGGAGGGTCTTTCGGAATTTAAGATCGGTTGTGGGAGTGGGGCTTATTGGGTTTGGGATTTTTATGCTGGGTGGGAACTTGAGTGACACTTGCGGCCAATTGAGCCGACTGGTCGGCATTAGCGCTGAGGCGACGCAGACGTTTGGCGAACTGACTGTTGTTGGTTTGGGGGCGGCGCAGGTGTGGCGGTCTTATGTGTTTGATCGCAGGGAGCTTGTGCTAGGTGTCTGCCGGATATTGATGTCATTCTGGCCGTTGTTGCTGGTGATTGCCGGGACGGTCTTGACCGAGATGGCATCGCGGACGATGCCGAAGAATATCCAAAATAAAATCATTGGAGATGTCGATCTAACCGGGGTTCGTTCGACGCGTCAGTAGAGGCAGGGATCAGTCGGCGGAGAACACACCGGCTGAGGTCCTGGCCCAGTCCAGACCGAAGGGAGAATGTGATGCGAGTCATGGTGTTAGTGAAGGCCAACAAGGATTCCGAGGCGGGAGTGATGCCCAGTCCTAAGCTGCTCGCGGAGATGGGGAAATTCAACCAGGAACTGATTCAGGCTGGCGTGCTGCTGGCTGCGGACGGGTTGCATGCTAGCTCGAAAGGCAAGCGGGTGAAGTTTTCGGGGGAGAGGCGCACGGTGATTGATGGGCCGTTTGCGGAGACGAAGGAACTGGTGGCTGGTTACTGGATTTGGCAGGTGCGGTCCATGGAAGAGGCGGTGGAGTGGCTGAAGCGGGCGCCGTTTGACCGGGAGACTGAGGTGGAGATTCGGCCGGTGTTTGAGATGGCGGATTTTGCGCGGTGAGCAGGTGGGAAGCATCCGAGACCGGAATAGCCGAGGGGGCAGCGGCGCAAACGAACGGAAGCTTTCGCGTCATGGTTGCTCGAACGAAGATCAGCCTTGGTGGGCCGCGACCGCGAAAAAGTTTTCGCGGTGTGTCGAATTCAAGCAGGGTCGTTCGACGTGTAAGTAGGGGCGACGCTAAGCGGGTCGGGGCAGGTTCTAGAACCTGGCACGAAATGCGAAGTCAAATAATAAAGGAGAAACGACGATGCGATTCTTGATGCTGGTGAAACACGGTGAAAACCCGGGGCCTCCGCCGCCGGAATTCCTGGAAGCGATGGCGAAGCTAGACGAAGACGCGAACAAATCAGGCACGATGATCGTGAGCGGGGGGCTGATGCCGATAGCGAAGAGCACGCGGGTGCGGCTTTCTCGAGGACAGGTGACTGCGATTGATGGACCGTACACCGAGGCGAAGGAAGTGGTGGGCGGATTTGCGATGTTTGAACTGAAATCGAAGGAAGAGACGATCGAAGGTGCCAGGAGCTTCATGGAGCTGCACAAGAAGTACTGGCCGGGCTGGGAGGGCGAGACCGAAATCCGCCAGGTATTGGGGATGGAAGCCTTCGAGCAGAAAGCGTAGGCAAGGTTGCTGGTAATAATCGCCGGGAAAGAACTGATTCAGCAAGCGAGGGACACAAGGAGATGTGACGATGCGCTACATGATGATCGTGAAGCATAAGGAAGCGCAAGGCATACCGCCGAAAGAGTTGATGGACGCCATTGGCAAGCTCAGTCAAGAGGCCATCAACAACGGAACGCTGCTGGGCAACGGCGGACTGCTGCCGACCTCGGCGGGCGCGAGCGTGCGCCTTTCCGGCGGGCGGGTCACGGTGACTGACGGGCCATTCACCGAGGCCAAGGAGATTATCGGCGGGTACGCGTTGTTCGAGCTGAAATCGAAGGAAGAGGCGGTGGAGGCAGCGCGGTATTTCATGGAGTTGCACAAGAAATACTGGCCGGGATGGGAAGGCGAGACGGAAGTGCGGGAGATGATGATGATGCAGCAGGATCTCGCCGCCAAAGCGTAGGGGCGCTTTCTTCCAGCGTTGCGAAAAAGGCTCGGCAGAAGAGTCTGTGTGAGAACTCACGATTCATTCCCTCAGCGGCTGAAGCCGCTCGAATTTCACGGCCGTTACGGCACGGCTAAAGCCGTGCCCTGACGCAAGGCAGTAGTTCGCGCTCAGAGTCGGAAGCCATGGATTCGCGACGCGGTGCCGCTCGGTTGGTCGCTTGCTTGCGCCGGCGGATCGAACGTGATGTGATCGTCGGCTGTGACTGCCACCGATATACATCGCGCGATTGACGCTGTTTGGCGGATGGAATCGCCGCGGATCATTGCGGGGCTTGCGCGGATGGTGCGCGACGTGGGCGTCGCGGAGGATCTGGCGCAGGACGCATTGGTTGCGGCGCTGGAGCAGTGGCCGCAGTCGGGCGTGCCGGATAATCCGGGGGCTTGGCTGATGGCGACGGCGAAGCATCGGGCGATAGATCATTTTCGTCGTAGCGCGCGGCTGGAGCGCAAGCACGAAGAGCTGGGCCGCGAGATGGAAGAGAAAGAGATGGCCGTGCCGGATTTTGCAGCGGCTCTGGATGACAATGTTGGCGACGATCTTTTGCGGCTGGTATTTATTTCGTGTCATCCGGTGCTTCCGAGCGAAGGGCGTGTGGCGCTTACTTTGCGCTTGCTCGGCGGCCTGACGACTGAGGAAATTGCGCGGGCGTTTTTGGTGCCGGAGCCGACCGTGGCGCAACGCATTGTGCGGGCGAAGCGGACGCTGGCGGAAAAGCGCGTGCCGTTTGAGATGCCGCGGGGCGAGGAAGTGGCGGCGCGGGTTTCGTCGGTGCTGGCGGTGATTTATCTGATCTTCAATGAAGGCTACTCCGCGACTGCGGGTGACGATTGGCTGCGGCCTGCGTTGTGCGAAGATGCGTTGCGCCTGGGACGTGTGCTGGCAGAACTCGCGCCGCTGGAACCGGAGGCGCATGGGTTGGTGGCGCTGATGGAGATACAGGCTTCGCGAGCTGGGGCGCGTGTGGACGCGGCTGGCGCGCCTATTTTGTTGCTGGAGCAGAACCGCGCGGACTGGGATCAGCTTTTGATTCGGCGCGGGTTCACGGCGCTGGCGAAGGCTTTGGAGCTTAGTGCTGTTGCGCGAGGGCCGTATGTGCTGCAGGCCGAGATTGCGGCTTGCCATGCGCGGGCACGTACGGCGGAGGAAACGGATTGGCCGCGGATTGTTGCGCTGTACGAAGAGCTCGCGCGGGTCGCACCTTCTCCTGTGATTGATTTGAATCGCGCGGTCGCGGTTTCAATGGCGTTTGGTCCGGCGGCGGGGTTGGAGGTGGTGGACGCGCTGAGTGCGGAGGGCTCGCTGGAGAATTATCATTTGTTGCCTAGCGTGCGCGGAGATTTGCTGCAGAAGCTTGGCCGGCTGGAGGAAGCGCGCGCGGAATTTGAGCGTGCGGCGGCGCTGACACGTAATGCGCGGGAGCGGCAATTGTTGCTCGGGCGTGCGGAAGCGTGCGGCGGCGCAGGGTGCGCTACGCCGAGCTAAGGTGATATGATGAGGTTGCGAACATGGAAATTACGCTCAATATACCTGATGAGCTGGCGCGGCAGGTGACCCCCGAAGGGCAGGATCCGGCACGAGTGGCTCTGGAAGCCCTGGCCCTGGAGGGTTACCGTACCGAACTGCTGTCGGAGTCTGCAGTGCGCCAGATGCTGGGCTTTGAAACCAGGGTGGAAGTGCACGACTTTTTGAAGCAGCATCGCGTTTACCTGCATTACGATGTTACCGATCTGGAGCAAGATCGGGCTACTGCGCAAAAGGCCCGCAAGAACTCTTGAACGAGTGAACATTCCCTGATCGACGCTCGGAATGCTCGTTGTCGCCGACACCTCGCCAATCAACAACCTGATTCTCATCGAAGAGATCGACATCCTCGCAAAAATGTACGACAAGGTCGCGATACCACCTGCGGTGCGCGATGAACTTCTCCGCCGATCGGCGCCTGAGATGGTTCGGTCCTGGATGGATCAATTGCCTAGTTGGCTGGACGTTCGCGTTCCGGTGAATGAACCCGACGCTTTGCTCGCCAAGCTGGACCCGGGGGAACGTGACGCAATCCTGCTGGCGGGCGAACTCCGGGCCGACCAGTTAATTGTTGATGACCGAAAAGGGCGGCGCGAAGCCGAAAAGCGCGGCATTGCAGTTATGGGAACACTGGGGGGGTGTTGCAGGAAGCTGCGACTCTTCGGTTACTGGACCTTCGACTCGCTGTAAAACGTCTTCAAAGAACGAGCTTTTATCTCGCGCCTGAGGTAATGGCGCGACTTTTGAAAGAACAGCCTTAATCCCAAACCTCCGATCGCTCGCCAGTCCTTCCATTGAGGATGCTCGCTTTCTCCGACTTTGCGTTACAGGAAGGGCCGCTCCGCCATTCACCGCAACGAGTACGGCCCGGCGGCGCGGGCTTCGTTTCTTGAAGCGTGCGGATTTATTGGCTCTGCGCTCTGGAGTTTCTCAGCGCGGAGTGACGGTGTTGCTGCATCCGCGCGAAATTATTGGTGGAGAGTGCTGGCGACTCCGGGTTGCTGGTCGGAGGGCAATTCTGTGCCTGGCGGGTAGATTATGATTTGGATTTCGCCCCAGGCTGATACGGGAGCGGACGCTTTCGTAGGAGCTGGCGCTGCTGTCGTCGTTGCGGTGGCGGAGCCGGACGCGGTTGCGGTGATGGCGGCATCGGCTGGGGTGGATGTCGCATCGACTTTTTTGCCCATGCCTAGGATTTTGAGCTGGGAGTCGTCGAAGCCGTAGTTGCCTACGAGGTAGGCGCGGATTACTGCGGCGCGGGCTTGGGTTAGGACTAGATCTTTCTCGGTGTCGCCAGTTAGGCCGGTAGAGACGACAACTACTGCCACGCCGAATTCGTTGCCTGCCAGAAATTTTCCGGCTGCGCTCAGTGAGCCTTCATTTTTCAGTTTGGCTGTGTCAATTTTTTCGAAGAGAGTTTTCGGATCGTAGGTGAAAGTTTTCATCGGGCCGGCGCCTGGCAAGTTGGGGATCTGGTTTTTCGCCAGCTCGGCGGAATCTTCGTAGCCGCGTTTTTTAAAATAGCCGCGCAGCAGGAAATTTTGTTTCAGGGCTTCCATATTTTCCTGGAAGTCGGCGATGCCGGCCTGGGCGTGGACGGTGGCATCTTTTAGTCCGACGGTGGTGGCCTGCAGGTCGGTGTACATTTCCTTGTTATTGACGAGCGCACCGATGGTGCCCTGGCCGTCGTCAATTTTCGCGGTGATAGATTTCAGGTTGGCGGTGGCGACGGTGGTGTTGGCGACGGCGTCTTTAGTGCTGTCCATGATGGCATTGGCTTTTTTGATGATGTCCGCAATGACGAGGGGCGGCTCGCTGGCGATGGTGTCGCCATCGCGCACGTTCAAGGCTTGCGCGCCGCCGAAGGTGATCGAGATATATTCATTGCCCAGCAAGCCTTCGGTCTGAATGGCGGCGACGGAATCCTGCTTAATGATGTCGTGCGTGGAGCGCTGCAGGTCCATCAGCACGGTGATTTTGTCGGTGGGATTTTTAGGCAGGTCAATGCGGCGCACGGTGCCGCTGTGCACTCCGCCGACGCGGACTTCGGCGCCTTCGTTCAGGCCGACGACGTTGGCGAACTGCGCCTTCAGCTGATAGGTATTGCTGAAAAGATATTGGCGGTCGCCGATGATGAAGATGCCAATCGCCAGAATTGCCACCGTGGCAATGATGAAGGCTCCTAACCTGGCTGCTCTGGACATATACGCTCCCTAAGAATCCCGTTTGAAAAATTCGGTGACGAATTCGTCCGTGCTTTTTTCGAGTTCGTCGTACGTGCCTTCGATCACCGCGTTGCCTTCGTGAAGCAGGACGATGCGGTCGGCGATTACTTTGGCGCTGTGCAAATCGTGGGTGACTACGATGGACGCTACCTCGCGCTCTTCCTGCAGCTTCAGAATTAATTCGTCAATTTCGCCGGAGGTGATGGGGTCTAGGCCGGCGGTAGGTTCATCGAGCAGGAGGATGCCGGGCTCGAGAGCGAGGGCGCGGGCCAGGCCTACGCGTTTTTGCATGCCGCCGGAGATGTCGCTGGGCATTTTCTGCAGATCGGCTTCCATGCCGACGCTGGCAAGGAGTTCTTGGACACGTTCGGAGCGTTGCGCGGCGGTCATCTCGGTGTGGCGGCGCAGGGGGAAGGCGATGTTTTCTTCTACGGTGAGGGAATCGTAGAGCGCGGCGTGCTGGAAGAGGAAGCCCATCTTCTTTCTGATCTCGTTCATTTCTTCGAGATTGGCGCTGGTGATTTCCTGGCCTTGAATGTGGATGGTGCCGGCGTCTGGTTTTTGCAGGCCGATGATCAGGCGGAGGAGGACGCTTTTGCCGGTGCCGCTGCGACCCAGGACTGCTACGGTTTGGCCGCTGCCGACTTTCAGATTGAGGCCGTTTAGAACTTTTTGCTCGCCGTAGGATTTGTGCAGGCCTTGCACGATTATGGCGGGGCCGGCATTGGCCTGGTCTGCGCTGGCTCGTTGCGCATTGGATGGCTTCGCGCTGGCTGAGCTCGCGAGGTTTTTGCCGCTTGCGGATTTCGGCGGCTTGACGGCTGGGGCTTGGACTGGAGGCATCATGGGAAGAACACCAGGATCAACTTGACTAGGATCACGTCGGCCAGCATGACGAAGAGTGAGGAGAGCACGACAGCGCTCGTGGCTGAGCGGCCGACGCCTTCGGTGCCGCCCTGGCTGCGCATGCCCTGGAAGCAGGCGATTACGCCGATGATCAGTCCGAAGACCATGGTGCGAAAAGTGGGCGCGAGGAAATCGCTGAAGCCGGTGCCGGCAAATCCGGCGTGAATGAATTTGTGGAAGGCGATGGGCTCGGCCAGGGTGTTGGCAAGCCAGCCGGTGATGATGCCGGCGAAATCGGCGGCGAGGGTGAGCAGCGGCATCATGAGGATGCAGGCGACGATGCGCGTGAAGGCCAGCAGCTTATAGGCGTTTACGCCGGAGGCTTCGATCGCATCAATTTGCTCGGTTACTTTCATGGAACCGAGTTCCGCGCCGATGCCCGCGCCTACGCGACCGCAGACTACCAGGGCGGTGATGACCGGGCCGGTTTCGTGAATGATGGAGAAGACGACGGCAGCGGGCAGCAGGGATTTGGCGCCGAATTGGATCAGGCTGTGACGGCTTTCGAGCGCGAGCACCGCGCCGATTGCGGCGCCGGCCATCGCTACCATTGGGAGAGATTTCGATCCGACTTCGTCGAGCTGGCGAATTAGTTCGAGGCCTTCGAACGGGCGGCGGAAGGTGGAACGCATTACTTGCCAGATGAACATGCCTAGTTCGCCGAACCATTCGAGAAGGCTGTTGAGCGGATTCCAGATTGCGGCTGCGGCGGAGCGGATTGCGACGGATGGTTGCGGGAGGTCATCGGTGGTGTAGCGGCGCGGGATGTTGGCGTGGAGGCTCATTATTTTGGGCCAATCAGGAGTGCGCGGGGACGGATTGATCGCGGGTTGTGGGCATGTCTAAATTCTCCTGGCGCAGTGCGTCGGGCGCGCGAGTAAGGATGGCTGTGGGTATGTGCCAGAGAGGGGTCGAAACTGGCAGAGATATGAATAACATTGGGAGCGGGAGGCGTCTGTGCGAAATGGGACACTATTGGGATTGTTTCCAAGACGCAAGTGGCCGGGGTGGGCTGGTAGGGAGGAAAAGATCCAGCAATCGGACGAGTGTTTTCTTGGAGCTTCTGATAGAACTTCGGGACTTGGGCGAATTTGGCGGTGTAGAGTAGGGCGCACGGGAGGAACGAGATGAGGAAATTTTGGATGTGGTTGGGAGCCGCCGTTGCGGCCGCAGGAATGGCGACTCTCGCGTCGGGGCAAGGACTGCCGCCAGGGCCGATGCCCGTGCCCACGGTAAAAGTGGGTCCGCAAGCAGCGGCGAAAGCTGCGAATCCTGTTCCGAGCGCTGCGGCAAAAAATCAGGGTCAAAAAACAAGGATAGGGGTGGGTCCGGCGACCGTGTTAGCTTCCGGACCTTCGGCATACTGGACGGATCTGGTGGACCTTGATGGAGATGGAGTGGAAGAGGACACGCAGTTTCTGTTCGATAAGCAACGCGGAATCCTGTACACGTACAAACAGGACAATTATCAGTGTGCGAATGGGAGCTCGCAAAATGGGAACGTGCTGATGGGAATTTACTCGCAGGGAAATACGGCGGGAAAGCCGTCAGGGTCGGGATGGTTTGTGGTGTCGGTGCAGGCAGGGCAATGCGGGGAAAAAAAGGCGGGGCTGTTCGGGTGCCGTTTCGACGCGAGCGGAAAGCCGACGACCTGCGGCACGGCGAAGGTGAAAGAAGATTCCGGAGAGCTAGAGGTCGCGGTAAAGAAGTAGAACAGCGCCTGCTTGGCGTACTGCAAACTTATCGTTTCGCAGGGCCAAGAGGAGTGAGTTGGATCTAGCAGGTCCCGGCTTCGCTCTTGCAGTTTGTAAATGCTTGTCTGGTATTTCTGACAATCGCCAGCTAGTATGCTCCTCACCAGCCTCGCTATCCATCAGCTGCTGCTCAAGCTCTATTGCTCCAAATCGCAGGATGCTCTGCAAACCAGCCGAGAACTAGAGGAGCATAACCGTGGCCATGAACCGACGTATCAAGTTTTCGCGCGGGGCTTCGATGTTGATTTCTGTTGCGCTGTTATTGGGGATCAGCGGAGTACTCATAAGACGCAACGCGACACAGGCCGCGGCGATTGGTCAAGAGCCTTCCGTAGCAGGACAGAAACTTTCGCCGGAAGGCCTCGAGACGCTGCGTAAAATCATCGACTCCGCGAATGACTCGGACCTGCGCTGGCCGGATTTTGTTCCCTATCGTGATGCCGTGACGAAATTCTATGAAGCCGGCGGGTATTCGCTGGCCTGGATCCAAGGCGGCAAGCCCACCGCACAGGCGATCGCGCTTACTACGGTGTTGCGCGACGCTGACCAGAAGGGCCTGAACGCCGACGATTACGGCGGAACGCGCTGGGGGGAAAGACTGGCTACGATGGCGACGTCCGCCTTGGACACGGACCGGGCGCGCTTCGACGTGGCGTTGACGGTTTCGGTGATGCGCTATGCCCGCGCCGTGCACACGGGCCGCGTGAATCCCAAGGAATTCAAGTTCGAGCTGGACGTGGAAAACCGAAGACTGCCGCTGGCGGAGTTCGTGCGCACTAAATTGATGACCGCTGACGATCCCGCAGCCGTGCTGCAATCTGTAGAGCCAGTCTTTCCTGGATACCATCGGCTGCTGGCGGCGCTGCCGGCCTACACGGAGATGGCAACCAAGGACGACAGCGAGAGACTGCAGGTTCCGACGAAATCAGTGGCGCCGGGACAGAGTTACGCGAGCACGGAGCGCCTTGCGAAGCTGTTGAAGCTGACGCGCGACCTGCCGCCAGACGCGGATGTATCCGGAAGCGGCGGCATCTACGAAGGTGCGCTGGTGGACGCCTTTAAGCATTATCAATCGCGCCATGGGGAAACGGTGAACGGTCGTTTGGATGCGACGACGGTCAACGAGCTGAACACGCCATTGAGTTTGCGGGTGCGGCAAATCCAGCTGACGCTGGAACGCTGGCGGTGGTTGTCACATTCCTTCTCGGCACCTCCGATAATCGTGAACCTTCCGGAATTCCGCGCGCGTGCGATGGACAACAACGGCGAGGTTGCGCTAGTGAAGACTGTGATTGTGGGCAAGGCGTACGGACACGAGTCTCCGGTGTTCGAAAAAGAGATGCGCTATGTGGTGTTTCGACCGTATTGGGAAGTGGCGCCGAGTATCGAGCGCAACGAGATGATTCCGCATATCGAGAAAGACCGGGACTATGTGGGCAAGGAACGGATGGAAGTGGTTACATCGGATGACACCGTGGTTACAGATGGTCACGTGAGCGACGAAGCTCTCGCCGGATTGAAGTCTGGGAAATACCGTCTGCGGCAAAAGCCTGGGCCCAAGAATTCTCTGGGACTCGTAAAGATGATTTTTCCAAATGACGACAACGTGTATTTACATGGCACCGACGAGCCGGGATTATTTTCTAATACGGTGCGCGATTTCAGCCATGGCTGCATACGAGTGCAGAACCCCGCAGACCTGGCCGCGTGGACGCTGCGCAATAATCCGGGCTGGGATCTGGAGCGAGTAAAGGCGGCGATGAATGGCACCGAAGAAAACGTGCAGGTGAATCTGGTGACGACGATTCCTGTGTTGATCGTTTACGGGACGGCGGCGGTGAATGAGGCTGGCGAAGTTTTTTTCTTCGATGATATCTACGGCTACGATGCCGACCTGGGAAAAGCACTGGAACATGGATATCCGTATCCGTGGTGAACTACATTTGGTATCTGAATTGGGGCGACGTCCAGGTTGGGGGTGTTTGGGGAATGGAAAATGGCGGGCGGCGCGCCCGCCGAGTGCAACGGGCCGGGCTTCGTTGGGACGCTCCGGCGCTGGTGATGCTTGCGGGAAAATCAAGACATCGCGGACTCGGATTATTGGCGGCCGAAGCGGAATACAACACCGGCGCTGTAGCGGAAATTGTTCTGGCGGTTATTCAGGCCATCCGGGATTTTTGTCAGGAAGTACTCGGCCTGTACGGGGCGAACGGAGACGTGCTTCGACACTTTGAAGTCAATGCCGCCGCCTGCCGTCATTGCAAAATTGTTTTCGGTCCCCGTTGATCGGGCGATGCCGTCGGTGGTGCGGATGCCTCCGAAGAAGACTTGCGCGAACGGCGTAATTTTGCCGCGCCGGAAATTCACTCGAGGCCCAAAGAGATAGGTGAACGCTGCTCCGGCGAATGCGCCGTTCCCGCTGCTGGTGGCAATAAGGCCGCCCAGGTCTGCTACCGCACCCAGCCAGTGGTTGACGTTGTACTCGATCTGGCCACCCCCACCGTTTCCGTTGTAGGCTGCCGAGGGTGCGATGCCCGGGACATTGGCATTTACATTAAAGCGTGTGTAGTCGTAACCCGCATATGCTTCAAATCTAGGAGTAGCGTCTTGCGCTTTCGCCGGCAGCGCGAAGCTAATCAGCAAGAGCAACACAACCAGCCCGGATGAATTCCTCATCTTGCGTGCGCCTCCATTTGGATTTCCACAATCTCAATGGTCCTGGTGGGACAGCTTGGCCTGTTTGCGAGCTATCGAATGCGACGAGTAGGTCCTGCGAAGTCTGATGGCGCTATTGTTGCAGAGGTTGGCAATGGCGGGTGGCGCGCGCTCGGTTTTTGAAGGGTGCGAGTTTAGACGCGGGCTTGTTAGGAACGGGCGGGCAGAAGGTGCTTCGCTTCTTCAAGGGAGGCGACAGCTGAATCACGCGCGACTGTGGGAAACCCCTGCAGGAAATCTCCGAGAGTTTCTCCGCCCTCGAGGTAATCGAAAAGGGTTGGATAAGCACTCGCGTCCCACGAAAAACAGGGGTTCCGCCAAGGAATTTGCTGGAACATTGAATCGCTAAAACGACTCTCGGACGAGTTCTTCACTTTTCTTCCAAAGCGCCTCAGCGGTATTTGGATCGAGCGCGTATCCGCGCACTCCTTCACTTATGGCGCTGATGGTCACGTCGTCCGGAACGACATGGCCGACATGGCAGTTCTCGCAATATCGACCTCCGATCTCGTCGGCGGGAGCAACGACCGCGGCCCATACCGAGGTTGCGGCTCCTTGAGGAATGGTCTTCCACTGGAACGGCGGTTTACCCTCCGCCGCCAACTCCTTATTCATCTGGTCGAAGATCCCTTTTATGCGACTCGGATCGACGTAGCGACCGAGCTCGGTATGGATTCCTCCAGGATGCACGGCGGCCGCGCGCACACCACGCTTGTGGTGTCGCCGGTCAAAGGCAACAGCGAAGAGGATATTCGCCGTCTTCGATCGGCCGTAGGCAACGAAGGGCTCATAGGGCGTCCGTTCAAAGTTGGGGTCCTGGAGATCGACATTGGAGAAGCGGTGTCCCGCAGAAGACAGATTTATCAGCCGCCCTCCTGCACGAATGAGAGGCGCAATCCGGTTGACGAATACAAAGTGACCCAGGTGATTGGTGCCGAACTGCGTTTCAAAGCCGTCGGTGGTATGGCCAAACGGTGTGGCCATCACACCTGCATTCGCGATGACCACATCGAAGGGTTCATCGTTTGCGAGCAGCCTGTCGGCGCAGGTGCGCACGCTCTTTAGGTTGGCGAGATCCAGCTCAACGAGCTCGAAGCTCCCACGATTGACTTCCGCGTCTTTTCGCACCTGCTCCGTCGCCGTTTTTGCTTTAGTCAAATCCCGCGCCGCACCCACAACATGCGCGCCGCGCGCGGCAAGAGCCCGCGCAGTCTCGACACCAATCCCCGCCGAAACGCCCGTGACGAGAATCCCTTTACCGTGCAGATTCACGTGGGACAAAACGTCGTCTGTTGTTGAGGTCGCCCCAAATACTTCCACCATTGCCTTCCTCCCTGTGCTGTCCAATTCGACTTCCGTACATACGCAAGCGATCTTGACGAACCGCCACGCTTTCGATTAAACGGAGAGCGGCTCCGCACTAGCTTGGATAATCGGAGACAGTCTATGGTCGCAAGTATTTTTGGTGTTGCGAGTGGCCGAGCCTTCGGCGTCGCCAAGCGGAGAGTTCCTGCGAATTTGAGGGCGGGCCGCCTGCGATACGAAAGTCAAAAGAAGGAGCACAGGCAGGATTGCCTCTGCCACCCGGCGCGGATCATTGGTCGCCGGGCGTGGCTCGCGGTTCGCCGTTCGCCAATCACTACTCACCAATCACCACTTACTCCTGCAACTTCGCACCCGCCGTTGACATGACGACTGGCCACACCTAGAATCGCGGCCACGCGGAATCGTGGTTTGGGTTGGCTGAACGCTGAACCACGCTATTCCCGCCGGAGACTGCTCATCACGCCTGCGGCCCTGAAACCAAAAATTGCTGTGGTGGATGATGACGCGCGGATGCGCGGGAGTATTGTTGCGGCTTTGCGTTCTACATTTGAGGTGGTGGAGGGCGGGGATTACGCGGCGGCTTACAAGCTTTTGCAGGAAGCTGGGTTGGACGTCCTGTTGCTGGCTTTGCCGATGGAATCGGGCGGGCTGCACGAGTGCACGGAATTGCTGAGCCGGCTGGCGGTGGGTGACATTGACACGCTGGTGATCGTGCTGAGCACGGACCAGACCAAGACGACTGCGCTGAAAGTGATTGACGCGGGCTGCCACGATTATTTTATTCAGCCGATTGATACGGACGTGCTGCGATTGCTGCTGGAACGGTCCATCGAGAAGCTGCACATCCAGCGCGAGAACCGGATTCTGCGCGAGGAAATCAGCCGCAAGAACGCGCTGGGAGATTTGATCGGCGCGACGGACGCGATGCGGCATGTGTTTGATTCGATCAAGCGCATGGCGCGGGCGACGACGAACGTAATTATTCGGGGCGAGAGCGGCGTGGGAAAAGAGTTGGTGGCCAAGGCGCTGCACGAGCAGAGCCCGCGGCGGAATCGCGCGTTTGTGAGCGTGAACTGCGCGGCGCTGCCGGAAGGATTGATGGAGGCGGAGCTTTTCGGGTACGAGCGCGGCGCGTTTACCGGAGCAGTGGCGACGAAGGAAGGGCGGATTGAGCTGGCGCACCAGGGGACTTTGTTTCTGGATGAGATTGCGACGCTGACGCCTTTGCTGCAGAGCAAATTGCTGCGGGTGCTGGAGGATCGTTCGATCAGCCGCTTGGGCGGGAAGAAAAATATTAAGGTTGATTTCCGGCTGGTGAGCGCGACGAATGAAGATCTGGAAGAGATGGTGCGGCAGGGGCGCTTCCGCGAGGACCTATATTACAGGATTCACGTGGTGCCGATTTTCGTGCCGGCATTGCGCGAACGCGTGGAGGACATTCCGGTGCTGGCGGATTACTTTGTGAGCGTTTATTCGGCGGCGAATGGATTTCCGGCGAAGCACATTGCGGACGACGCGATCGGGGCAATGAAGCGTTACGCGTGGCCGGGAAACGTGCGCGAGCTGGAGAATGCGATTCAACGCCTGGTGATCATGACCGACGGCGATATCATAACCGCGAAGGACCTGCCGGCGGAAATGGCGCAGTCTGGGGGACGCGACTATCGCAACCGGTTCCAACTGCCTACAGCGGGGATCAAGCTGGATAAAGAGATGGAAGCGTTTGAGCGGCGCTGGGTGCAGGAGGCCATCGAGCAGGCCAAGCACGTGAAGGCGGATGCCGCGAAACTGCTTGGGGTGGACCGCAACCGGTTGAATTATCTGTGCCGGAAGTACGATCTGTGATGGTGCAGGGACGGGCGGGTGAGGTGCGTTGAAATTCTCAACGGGGGATGTGGAATTCAACGGATGACGCGGTTGCAGGCCGCAGGCGGGAGCGGCGAATTCGATGAAAAGCCAATGAAAATGGGGTTTTGCGGCGCGGAAAAATGGTTGTGGACTTTGGCGATGGCTTTGCATATAAGGGCAGCGATGCCCAGCTGGGCAAATCAAGTGAGGGAGAATAAGATGGCCAAGAAGAGCAAGAAGCCGTTGAAGAAGGCGAAAAAGCTGGAAGCAACGAAGCCGCTAACCGAATTGGTGGGATTAACTAAACACAGACTATAAGACTCGGTTCCCTTGAAATGAGCGCGCCCAGCCGAGGCTGCGGCACGCGGGCCAAGGCTTTTAGCATCAGACGAGAGGCTGCCGCCGGAGAGGCTGCAGCCTCTTTTTTTGTTTGGCGCGGTTTTCACGGAGGTGTGACGCTGGCGTTTTCCAAACTGAAACGACCTTGCCGGGGAAATCGCGCAAGGTGCTGAAATCTTTCGCGGTGCGTGTTGAAATTTTCAACGGGCGTTGATTAATTCAACGCTGCGGACGAGCGCTGCCGGGTGGCCTGGGATTGGCTGGAAGGCGAAGCCTCAGAAACTAAGCAGTTTGCAGATTGGCGAACCAGCGGCGAAGTTTGGCGATTGCTTTGCATATACATAGGCAGATGCCCAATAGGGCAAATCAAACGAGGGGGAAACAAAATGGCCAAGAAAACCTTGAAGAAGGCGAAGAAGATCGAAGCAACGAAGCCGCTACTGAGGGCCGTTAGCGTCAAGTAAGGTATCCCTTTTGTGTCAGGAGCGCGCCGAAAGGCACGACGCGGCCTGAGAGAAGCATCTCGAATGGCATGTGGGCCGATGCCGCAGTGGCAACGGCCCTTTTCGAGACTCAGTTAGCTGAATGGGCTAGTTCAACGGACAAGCGCGGTGGGCACCGCTGACGGGAATGATCAATTCATAGAGGGAGATTGGTTATGGAGAAGAAATCGAAGCCAGTGAAGGGCAAGAAGTCGGCACCGGTGAAACCGCTGATGAAGCGCGCGGATCTGCCGGCCGTGAAGCCCTTGATCAAGTTTTAGGACTATCAGAGAGATTCTTCGGTCGGGCCCCTAGCCTAATCGGAGATTGACGTAGCAACACCCCCAAGGGCCGCCGTCCCAGGAACGGCGGCCCTTTCTCTTTTCTGGGGTGATTCCGGAGCGAGCGGCCCGGTTACCAGGCTTGGCTATGCGCCCAGCGCCACGTGGCGCGGGCAGCTTGCCAGGCTAGGGACGCGCGCTTGCCGGAAACCTTCGCAGTGCCGGTCATACCTTCCCGCAGAGAGCCGTCGGGGTTCGCGAACTCCATGTCCACGGCGAAATAATTGGTGAGTTTTTGGCCGAGGCGCTCGAGATTCTCGGTTTCGGTTACGGGGCGATCGAGGGCGGAGGCAGGATAAATGCGTCCGACTTTGCCGGAATACGTGCGATAGGGGAATGGAACGACTTTTACTCTGACCACGGCACCTTGTTGAACATCCTGCAGATCCCAATCGCGAACCAGGATGCGCGCTTTCATGGTCGAGCGTTCCACGATGCGGGCGAATTCGTCGCCTGCAGAGAGAAATGAGCCGGGGAGTTGATCGAGGTCGGTGGTAGCGATGACGCCATCAATCGGCGCGCGAATTTCCAAGGCTTCCGCGCGATGTTCGGCGACTTCTAGTTCCTGCTGGAGGCGAGTGCGGTCGCGTACGGCAGTTGCGGATGAGTCGAAATCGGAGCGGTCCTGGCCATTGCGGAGCCGGCTGTTGGCGAGGGCTAACTGCTGGCGGAGGGCATCCGCTTCGGCTGCGAGCAGCGGATTGCGGAGGGTGGCGAGCAGCTGGCCGGTTTTTACGGCGTCGCCTGATTTAACGTAAACGGACTGGATCTGGCCGGGAACTTCGGCGCGGATGCGAGCCGCGGCTCCAGGCTCGAGAACGAGGCCGGTGGAGACGGATGAGGATACCGGGGGAATCAGAAGCAGAAGTGCCAAGCCCAGCGCTCCGGCTTGCTGGGCGCGGGTGATTTTCCAGGACATATAGTCCTCCTTCTTCTGGCGGAGCCACGCGCGCACGGTGGGCAGAGCCTGCTGAATTCCCTTCCTGGCGAAAAAATAGATGACGACGAGAGTAGCGAGATAGCCCCACTCAACGCCAAGTTTGCTGACCAGGATGTTTTTGAGGAACACAATGACGAGGATGAGCAGCGAATTACTGTAAATGATGGCGGACAGGCCGAAGAGAAAGAAAACGCGGCGCTGGCGTTTGCTGGCGGGGGGCAAGTCAATATCGCGGCGAAGCAGATATTTTTCAGCCCAGGCGCGGAGAAACGCGAAGGATTCTTCGCGGAGATTATCGATGTTGAGGAATTGGGAGAGGGCGTAGTAGCCATCTGCTTTGATTAGAGGATTGAGGTTGAGGAGCGCGCCTTGAATGCCACTGAGCAACATCATTTTGTAGGCGATATCGTTGAGAGTGGAGCCTACGCGCGTGAAATACCAGAGGACGCCGGAAAGGCCGCACAAGACCAGCTCAATCCAGATGCCGGCGAAGATGACCCATTGCCGCTGGGAACCGCGTTTGAAGAGGAGAATGTCCGTAGTGTCCGTGTAAAAGGCGGGAGTGAAATAGATGAGCAGGAAACCCATCTGGTGAACGTCGCCGCCGAAATGTTTGCAGGTGAGGCCGTGGCCGAATTCGTGAATGCCGCCGAGAACCATGAGCAGGATCCAGAACATCCAGATGTCGTAGGCGCTCTTGCCAGAAAAGGTGTAGAGGGATGAGGTGTCTTGCTGGACGCGCGTCCAATCGGACGCGAGCAGATAGCAGGCGACGATGAAGACGCAGATGGAGAATACGACGAAGCCGGGTGTGAACATCCAGCTGAGGTAGGGATCTATCTTGGCCAGGGTCTTGTCGGGGTCCCAGGCCTTGAAGGACATATAGAGGACGCTGGATCCGTCAACGCGGCCTTTGCGCTCGTCGCGAATGCGTTCGAGGACGGCGAGATTCTTTTCGCCGACGGAGCGTTCCCACATGGCGGGCTCGATGCTGTCGAGGAATTCGAGGACTTCGGCTTCGCCGAGGGGGGAGTCGGGATGACGTTCGGTGAGAGCGTCGGAAATTTCGAGGGCTGTGCGGGTGCCGTCACAGAGTTCGAGGACGCCGTATTCGGTGGCACCGTAACGATTGTAGGAGTTGGTTTCGAAATTTTTGACGACGTAGCTGGTTTCGCCAGAGATGACTTGTTCGCTGATGCGCAGGTCGGTGCGGAGTTTGGGACGGCGGAGACCTTTGGCTAGGACGCTGGAGACTTGCAGGCTGGTGGGGCCGAAGCGCATCGAGAGCTCGTTACGGCCGCGGGGGCGCGTTTGGATTTGATGGCGGAGCGGGGGCGGCGGCTGCGCGGGCGTTGGGCCAGAAGACTTTTACGGCCATGCCGGGGCGGAGGTCGGAGATGTTGGAGCTGTTGAGTTGAGCTACCACGTCGTAGCTGTCGCTGGCGGCGTCGATGGTGGGGCTAACTTTCACGACACGCGCGGTGAGCGGGCGGCTGGAATCTTCGACCAGGGAAAGTTCGACGGGGGCGCCTGGAGCGGGGCGGCGGCCTGAGGATTCCGGGACTTGAAACTGGACTTGGAGCGGGGAGAGCTGGCTGACGCGAAAACATTTGTCGCCTTTGGCAATCGCCTGGCCTTCGCGGAGGTAGCGGCGAACGACGACGCCGGCGAAGGGAGCGTGGATGCGGGTTTGTTCTTCTTCGAGTTTGAGGCGATTGATTTCCGCGTGGCCGCTTTCGACCAAGGCTTCGTAACCGTGGAGATCGTACTCGGCGGCTTTGGCTTCGAATTCTGCGGCTTCGAGATCGGCATCGCTGGAAAGGCCGAGGGCGCGCAACTGCTGCTGGCGGCGGTAGGCGGCGCTTTTGGCTTTGAGTTCGGCTTCCTTATATTTTTTGTTGTTTTCCTCGACTTGAAGATCGGAATTGGCTTTGACGATTTCCATTTGCAGGCTGCGGTCGTCGAGCTGGGCGAGCAGATCGCCGGATTTCACGGTGGCGCCTTCATCTTGATTCACGGACATTACCAGGCCGTCGCGCTGGGAGGTGACGTCCACCTGATGCTCGACGGTGAGAACGCTGAGGATGTCGGCGGAGCTGGTGGATTTTGGTGGAGCGCTCGCGGGAGCGGTGACGGCGGGCGATGGTGCGGGATTGGGGCTGGACGCGACGGAAGAATTATCGCAGCCCGTGGCGGCGAGAGCCAAAATCGCGATGAAAAATAAGTTTGCACTTCTGGTCATGACCATTCCTTTGGGCGTCCTGCGATCTGAATCCAACATTTGAGCGGGCATCATGGCAACCAACTCCATGCTTTCTCCCAGAGCCAGCGAAAGGGTGCACGCAGCAGAGCGTAACCGACGGGATACCATCCGCTCTGGAACCAGCCGCCTACGGAGTGGATTCTGGCGCGGCCGACCATGCCATCACGCGCGAGGCCGCGGGGATTGTTGAAGATAGCGCGGACGATGAAGTATTGGTCGCCGGCCACGGCTTGGGTTTGCGCGCCGATGCGTTCGACGGTTCCCTGAAAAGTAGTGGTGGGGAAAGCATTGAGCTTGAGAGCGACGGTATTGCCGGGACGCACCAGCTCGAGGTCGGTTTCGGCGACGCTCATTTCGGCCGCGATGCGGTCTTGCCCGACAATTTCGGCGAAGCTATCGCCGGGCTTGACCATGGTGCCTCTTTTTTCTTCGATTTTGGGAGTGACGACGATGCCGGCGATGGGCGCGAGTAATTGGGAAGCGGCGACGCGTTGCTGCTCGAGTTGCACTTCGGCGCCGTGCAGGTCCGCGCGGAGTTTGGCCTGGCCCGCGGCGGAGGGATCGTTGTGGAATTCGGCTTCGGCGAGTTCGCGGCGTGCTTGCGAGAGGGCGGAGTCGGCTTCGGCGAGCTTGACGCGGTCGTCGCCGTCATCGAGCTGGGCGAGAACTTGTCCGGGCTGCACTGCGTCGCCTTCGTGGACGAAGACGCGCTGAACTACGCCGCCGTCAATCGCGCTGACCATCTGGCGCGAGGCGGGGACCACGGTGGCATCGGTGCCGACGCGCATGGGCCAGGGAACGATGACCAGAAACGCGACGGCGATTGCGGCGCGGCGGAGGTAAAGCTCCCAGCGGCTGCGCGGCATGGCGGCGAGAAATTTCTTTTTTCTTTGCGAGAAAGGCTGGAGGAGATTGGCGAGCGGAACCTGCTGGTAGAGCTGTGCGTTGCGAATGGCGACGGTGGTTTGGTTCGCGAGGATGGCGACGGTTTCTTTGCTGTTGTCGGTGAGGAAATCGGCATCGCTGCTGAGCAGGGCGAGAACGCCGAGGGTGCCTTGATCGTCGCGAAGCGGCAGGGCGTAAAAACCATTTTCATTGTGCTCTTCGAGGAAGGAGACGATCTGGGCGTGAGCTTCTTGCGGCTCGACGTGCCAGCCATCGTCGTAGAGATCCGCTGAGACTGCACCTTCTTGATCGGCAACCCATTCGAGTCGCGCGCGCAGGTCGCTCATCTCCCGTGTCTTGGGCACTTCCGTTTCGCCGGAGAGAGCGCCGAGGACGAAGCGACCGCGATCGAAGAAGCCAATCACGCAGCGATCGAAGGGAACTACGGACGCGGCCTGCTGGACCACCGTTGAAAGAACGTGGTCGAGGTCGAGAGTGGACGTGATTTCCTGGGAAATTTTCAGGAGAGCATCGAGGGCGTGGACCTTGCGCTCGGCGTCGAGAAGATTGGCATTGTGCAGGGCGACGGCAGCTTGTTCGCTGATCGAGGAGAGGAAGAAGAGGTCGTCTTCGTTGAAGGGAGTGCCGTCGGCTTTGTTGACGAGTTCGACGACGCCGAGGATGTCGTTCTCTTTCCGGAGCGGGGCGCACATCCAGGATTGGATTTCGAAATCTTCGGAGGTGCTGAGGCGTTCGGCGAGGCCGGGTTCTTCCGCGGGGTTCTCGACTAATTTTGGAGTGGCGGACTGGGCGACTCCGCCGTGTAGGCCTTCGGTGAGGGAGACGCGGGCGTCGTCTTCGATGGTGGGATCTTCGCCGATTTTTTTGGCGAGGTAGAGATCTTGGGAGCCAGGGTCGGCGAGCCAAACGAGGCAGGCGCCGGCGCCCATGATGTCGCGAATTTTACCGGCGACGACGGGAAGGAGGACGCCGAGTTCGAGGGTCGAGGTGAAGGTGCGGCCGAGATCGTAGAGAGCAGTGAGGCGTTCGAGAGTGAAAAGTTGAGTTTGACGTTCGGTTTCGATGGCTTCGAGGTTGGTGAGCGCGGAGCCGGCTAGGCGGCTGGCTTCTTCGAGAAAGTGCGCGTCTTCGGCGGTAAATTCACCGGCGCGTTTGTTGAGAACTTCGACGACGCCTTCGGCGCGTTGGGCGCCGGGGAGGGAGACGACGATGGCGGATTTGACGCGGGCGCGGCTGGGTTCATCGAGATGCTCGAAATCTTCGGCGGCGATTTCCTTGCTGTTGACGCGGCGGGTTTCCGCGGATTCGTAGACTTCGGCGAGAAGGCCTTCACTGACAGATTCGCCTAGCGGCGCGAGGCGTTCACCGGCTTCGTTCCAGCGAGTGCGGCAGACGAGGCCTTCGGCGTCTTTGGAGGAAGCGCCGTTGGTCCAGACGAATACGGCGCGAGCGCCGAGAGTCGAGCCGACGCGCGCGGCGAAAGTTTTCAGGAGGGTATCCTGATCGCGGCACGCCAGAGACACGCTCGCAAGTTCAAAGAGCGCGGAAAATGTTTCCATGATTCTCCCAGGGGAAGGGGGACATTCACTTGCTGGCGGCGGGCGTCACCCACGCCGGCGACCGTAGTGAATGGGCGCAGCCTAGCAAATCGGGAGAGTCGGCGTCAAGGAAGCGGAAAAGGATTACCGCAGAGACACAGAGGGCGCAGAGAAAACTGGCGAGGCGGAAATGTTGACGCCTGGGCAGGCTGTGGCGCAGCCCTTCGATCCCGCGCTGCGGGATCTCAGGATCAATTGCGCCGCAGCGCAATTCACAAGCAGCGCCCCTGCCGTGGCTGACGCGTTGAAGTGGTGCGGGCGATATGACGAAACATTTCATCGCGCGAGTTCGTACCAACTACTGCACCGTGGTGACGCGCAGACTGGTGTCGGAGCGTCCCAATTGCGGACGGTGTGCGCAGGTGGAGGGTTAGGTCATGGGAAAGTTTAACGATCAAGTAACGCAAGTGTTTCGACGGCTGGGGCGGGCGCCGCTGTTTACGATTGCTACGCTGATTACGCTGGGGGTGGGCGTGGGGGCGAATACCGTGATTTTCAGCGTGCTGGAGGGAGTGCTGCTGAAGCCTTTGCCTTATCCGCATCCGGAGCAATTGATCGGAGTGTGGCACACGGCGCCGGGCGTGGGGATTACGGACCTCAATATGTCGCCGTCCATCTATCTTATTGACCGCGAGCAGAACACCACGTTTCAGGACATTGGGATGTATGACGGAGATTCATTGAGCGTGACGGGCTCGGGAAAACCGGAGCAGGTGGTGGGGCTGGATGTCACGGATGGAACTTTGCCGATGCTGGGAGTGCAGCCGGCGCTGGGGAGATTGTTCACGCGCGCGGATGATTCGCCGAGCGCGCCGGATACGGTGCTGCTTTCGTACGGATATTGGCAGCAGAAATTTGGCGGAGATACTTCGGTGATTGGGCGTTCGATTACCGCGGATGGAAAGCCGCGCGAGATTATCGGGGTGCTGCCGAAGGGATTTCACTTTTTGGATCATGAGGATGCGGCGCTGGTGGTGCCTTTCAAGTGGGACCGGAGCAAAGTGAAACTGGGGAATTTCAGCTACCAGGCAATGGCGCGGCTGAAACCGGGAGTGACAATGGCGCAGGCGAGCGCGGACGTGGCGCGGATGCTGCCGATCGTGAACCGCAGTTTCCCGGCGCCGGAAGGATTCAGCGCGGCGTTGTTTGAAAAAGCGCAGATCGCGCCGAACTTGCGGCCGTTGAAGCAGGATGTAGTGGGAGATATCGGCAAGGTTCTGTGGGTCCTGATGGGTTCGATTGCGATGGTGCTGTTGATTGCGTGCGCGAACGTGGCGAATTTGCTGCTGGTGCGCGTGGATGGACGGCGGCAGGAGCTAGCAATACGCGCGGCGCTGGGAGCGGGATGGGGACGCATCGCGATGGAATTAATGTTTGAGAGCGTGATATTGGGATTGCTGGGAAGTTTGCTGGGACTGGCGCTGGCTTATGGAGCGTTGCAGGTGCTGGTTGCGATGGCGCCGACGGGTTTGCCGCGGATTCATGAGGTTGGGATTGATTTGCCGGTGCTGCTGTTTACATTTGCGATTGCGATGTTTTCCAGCTTGCTGTTTGGGTCTATTCCGATTTTCAAGTATGCGGGCGTTCATTTGAACACCGGCCTGCGCGAGGGCGGACGAGCGCTGAGCCAGAGCCGGCAGCAGCATCGCGCGCGGAATGTCCTGGTGGTGGTGCAGGTGGGGCTGGCGCTGGTGCTGCTGATTTGTTCGGGGCTGATGATTCGCACGTTCCGCGCTTTGATGCACGTACCGCCGGGATTTAGCGAGCCGGATTCGCTGCAGACTTTCCGGTTCTATGTGCCGGAGACGGAAATTCCAGATAAAGACCGCGAGCGGCTGGTGCGCATGGAGCAGGAAATTGAGGGGAAGCTCGGAGCGATTCCGGGAGTTTCATCGGTGAGTTTTTCGAGCGCCATTCCGATGGATGGACGCAGCTCGAACGACATTTTATTTGCGGAAGACCGCACGTACGCTGAAGGAGAACTGCCGCCGATCCGGCGGTTTAAATTTGTTTCGCCGGGATTTTTAGCGACGATGGGCACACCGCTGATTGCGGGACGGGATATCACCTGGGAGGACACTTACCAGAAAATTCCGGTGGCGATGATTTCTGAAAATTTCGCGAAGGAATATTGGCACGACGCGCGAAATGCGTTGGGCAAGCGGATTCGCGTGGGCACGACCGACGACTGGCGGGAGATTGTGGGCGTGGTGGGGGACGTGTATGACAACGGCGTGAACACTCCCGCGGTCAGCTCGGTTTATTGGCCGGTGATGATGGACCGGTTCGAGGGTCAAAAGGAATCGTTGCATCGCGGAATTGCGTTTGCGATTCGCAGCCCGCGGGCGGGGTCGCAGGCATTTCTGAATGAGGTGCGAGAGACGGTGTGGTCGGTGGATCCGAACATTCCGCTCGCGAATGCGCACACGGTAGGATATTTCTATACGATGTCCCTGGCGCGGACTTCTTTTACGTTGTTGATGCTGGGAGTGGCGGGAGGAATGGCGTTGCTGCTGGGGATCGTGGGGATTTATGGAGTGATTGCGTATTCGGTTTCGCAGCGGACGCGGGAGATCGGCATACGCATGGCATTGGGCGCGCAGAAGAAGACGCTGGTCGGGATGTTTGTGCGGCAGGGATTGTGGCTGACGGGAGTGGGGATTTTGTGCGGGTTGGTGACAGCGTTTGGGGTGATGCGTTTGATGTCTTCACTTTTGTTTAAGGTTAGCCCGGTGGATCCGGTGACTTATGGGGCGGTGACTTTGGGGGTCGTCGTGACGGCTTACCTGGCTTGTTATTTGCCGTCGCGGAGGGCGGCTGGTGTGGATCCGGTAGATGCTTTGCGGGCGGAGTAGTTTGTGGTGTCCCCTTGATTGGCGGGCTTAATTCGGTTAGCTTTGCTGGGCTGAACGAGGGGTATCGTGAATATTGGAATTCGCAAAGCGGGGCGCGCGACGATTTTGGACCTGGATGGGCCGCTGAAACTGGGTGACGCCGAGGAAGCGTTTCGGAATCAGGTGCAACAGTTGATTGAGGCGGGGTCGTTGCACGTGGCGGTGAATCTGGCGGGCGTGACGGAATTGGATAGCTCGGGGATTGGGGCTTTGGTGCGGGCGTTTACGACTTTGAAGAGGGCGGGCGGGAAGGCTACTTATTTTGCAGCGAATAAACGGGTGATGATGCTTTTGAAGATGGTGCGGTTGGATTCGATTTTAGATTTGGCTGAGGATGAGGCTACAGCTTTGACACGGATTTAGTTTTTCGGCGAAAACCTTCCTGAATTCAATTCCGATTTGATTGCGTTTGTTTTCGAAAAGCTTGCGCTTTGGTGCGGAGGTGCGCGCGTAGAGGAAGTCAAAAGATTTAACACAGAGGTCGCAAAGGAAAGGCGGAGGTAAATCTGAGAAAGATAGAGGCGTGAACCGCCGAAACACAGACTGCGTAGAGAAAACCTAAAGCGAAGAGATATCCTTCGCTGCGCTCAGGATGACGATGCTTCTGGCGTCGTCAGAAAACCTGGGAGCACAGCCAGAAGTGGCTGTGCCACGCGTGAAATTGAGACGGCGCGAGCGTTAAGGCGCGCAGGCAAGATTGCCTATGCTACCGGCGATCGAGGGCTGGGTGGCGGACGTCGCGGCCTGCTACGAAATAGATTACGTCTTCGGCTATGTTGGTGGCGTGGTCGCCGATGCGTTCCAGGTTTTTGGCGACCAAGATTAGTTCGAAGGCGGCGAAGACTTGGGCGCTATCTTCCATCATGTAGGTTAGGAGCTCGCGGAAGAGTTGGTCGCGGAGGCGGTCAACTTGATCGTCGCGGCGGAGGACGCTTTGAGCCAGGTCCTGATCACCACGGACGAGCGCGTTGAGGCTGTCGCGAACCATGGCTTCAGCTAGCTCGCTCATGCGGGGCAGGTCCACGTAAGGCTTCACCTGCGGGTGGCGGAGGATGCGCGTGGCGGATTGGGCGATGTTTACGGCTTGATCGCCGATGCGTTCGAGGTCGCCATTGATGCGGGAGACGGCGAGGAGGAAGCGGAGGTCCGCGGCCATGGGTTGCTGGGTGGCGAGGAGGCGCTGGACGCGCTCGTCAATTTCGATTTGCATTTCGTTGATGGCGTCCTCTTCGGAGAGGACGACTTCGGCGAGATGCTCTTCGGCGTCCAAAACGGCGTGGACGGCTTGATGGACGGCGCGCTCGGCGAGGCTGCCCATCCAGAGGAGGCGCTGTTTTAGTTCTTCGAGATCGTGATCGAAATGTCGTTCCATGGTTCCTCAATTCTTGTAAACCCGCATGGCCTGGCCTCAGCGCGATCCCCTCGGTTAACCGAAGCGGCCCGTTATGTAGGCTTCAGTGCGCGGATCCGTCGGCGTCGTGAATAGCTTTGATGTTTCGCTGTGCTCGATTAAGTGGCCATCCAGCATGAAGGCGGTGAAGTCGCTAGCGCGCGCGGCTTGCTGCATGTTGTGGGTGACGATGGCCATGGTGCAGCTGTCTTTCAGTTGGAACATGAGCTCTTCGATTTTGGCGGTGGTTACAGGATCGAGAGCGGAGCACGGCTCATCGAGGAGCAGGACTTCGGGATCTACGGCTAGCGCGCGGGCGATGCAGAGGCGCTGCTGCTGTCCGCCCGAGAGGGCGAAGGCGGATTTTTTCAGGTAGTCCTTCACTTCGTCCCACAGGGCGGCGCGGCGGAGGCTGTGTTCGACGAGATCGTCGAGGCGGCCTTTGTAGCCATTGATGCGCAGGCCGTAGGCGACGTTGTCGTAAATTGATTTTGGAAATGGATTGGGGCGTTGGAAGACCATACCGACGCGGCGGCGCAGGCCGACGACATCGAGCGAGTGAATGTCCTGGCCATCGAGGAGGACTTCGCCTTCGACGCGCGTGTTACGAATGGTTTCGTTCATGCGGTTCAGAGTGCGCAAGAATGTGGATTTGCCGCAGCCGGAAGGACCGATGAGCGCGGTGACGCGGTTGGTGGGAATTTTGAGGTTGAGTTTGAAGACGGCCTGCTTCGGGCCGTAATAAAAATTCAGATTCGAAATCGTCAAGCGCTGTTTATGCTCGATCGTTGGTGACGTTGTCTTTTCCATAGGCACCGGATCTCTAAAGGCTTTGACTGATACCGCGGGTTGAGGTGATCCACTCACAATTTTTTCCTTCGTTGCTGCAAATTCCACTAAACCGCTTTGCTGCGCGCCAGGATGAAACGGGCGCCCAGATTCGACAGCAGAACCAAAGCTAGCAGAACCAACCCCGCAGCCCACGCCTGCCTATGCCAATCATCGTACGGCGCGACGGCGTAGGTGTAAATCATCACCGGAAGCGAAGCGATGGGCTGGCCCCAGCCCTGGCTCCAGAAGCGATTGCCGAAAGCGGTGAAGAGCAGCGGGGCCGTTTCGCCAGCGACACGCGCGAGGGCGAGCAACATGCCGGTGAGAATTCCACCGCTGGCCGCGGGTAGAACTACGGTGGCGATCGTTTTCCATTTGCTGGCGCCGAGGGCCATGGCGGCTTCGCGCATGTTGCCGGGAACTGCGCGCAAAAATTCTTCGGTGCTGCGCACGGTGATGGGAATAACCATGATGCCGAGGGCGACGCCGCCGGCTAGCGCGGAGAAGTGCTTTACGGGCAGGACTACCAGCGAGTAGGCGAAGATGCCGATGACGATGGAGGGGACACCGTTGAGCAAGTCGGTGGTGTAACGGACGATGAAGGAAAAAGTTTTGCCGCCGAATTCGGCGAGATAGACCCCGGCTAGCAAGCCGACGGGCAGGCCCATCACTGCGGCGAGAAACAGCAGCTTGAGGCTGCCGACGATGGCGTTGGCCATGCCGCCGCCGGTTTCTCCGACCGGTTTCGGAAGCTGCGTGAAGAAATTCAGGCTGAGCGAAGTGCCGCCGTTCCAAATCAGATAGCCGAGGATTAAAAACAAGACCGAGACGACGGCGAAGGCGGCAACGCCCGTGAGGGTGAGCATGACGTAGTTCAGGGACTTGCGCCAGATGATGCGTGGAGAGCTCATGCGGGGCGGCCTCCACCACGTTCGGTGGCGACGATCAGGATGCGCGCGAGACCGTTGAGGATGAAAGTGATCAGAAAGAGGACGAGGCCGAGTTCGATCAGGGAGCTTAGGTACAAATCGCCGGTGGCTTCGGTGAATTGATTGGCGATGGTGGAGGCAATGGTATCGCCGGGGGCGAGCAGGGAGGCTTTGATGGCGGCGGCGTTGCCGATCACCATGGTGACGGCCATGGTTTCGCCGAGAGCGCGGGCGAGAGCGAGGAACACCGAGCCCATAATGCCAGTGCGCGCCCAGGGGACGACTACTTGCCAGGTGGATTCCCAGCGGGTGGCGCCGAGGGCCATCGCCGCTTCGCGCTGTTCGCGCGGGACGGTGAGGAGAACTTCGCGCGAGACGGAAATAATGAAAGGCACGACCATGATGGCGAGAACAATTCCAGCGGTGAGAAAACCAACGCCGTAATTTGGTCCGCGGAATAGGGCGCCGACATAAGGAAGATTGCCGACGGTATTGATGAGCAGCGGGCCGAGCGTGGTGCGCATCAGAGGCACGACGATGAAGATTCCCAGCAAGCCGTAGATGACGCTGGGGACGGCAGCGAGAAGGTCAATCAGGAATGAAATGACGTCGCTGATATTTCGGGGAGCGAGCTCGGAGAGGAAAATGGCGCTGGCGAGGCCGAGGGGGACCGCGAGTATGAGCGCGACGGCGGAGGTGACAATGGTGCCGTAGATGAAGGGCGCGGCGCCGAAATTGTCGAAGTTCGGATCCCAGACTTTCGTCCAGAAAAAACTCCAACCGAACGCCGTACGGGAGAGGTGCGAATTTCTCCAGAGTTCATACACCAGCATGGAAGTGAGCAAGAGGATGATGGCAGCGAAGGTGAGGGTGATGAGATGCGCGATTTCGTCGCCTTGGCGGAGGCGATGAAGAAACGCACGAGGTCCTGCTTGCGGAGGAACCTCGTGCGCGATAGTGGTGGCAGATACAGACATTTTGGTTACTGGTTACTGGATCAGGGAAATAGTTTTCGTCTCCCTGGCGATGACTTCCTTTGGCAGCTGCGCATAGGTCAGACCTTCGTTGTACTGCTGGCCTTCGGTGAGCATCCACTTGAGGAAATCCTTGATGGCGTCGCGCTTGGCGGCGTCTTGAATCTGCGCGGGGATCAGTAGCCAGGTGAAGCTGGCGATAGGATAGACCTTTGGTCCGGCCGCGTTGGTGATGGAAACGCGAAAATCGTCGGGGATGCTCTTGGCATCCGCGGCGGCCGCGGCAGTGACGCTAGCCAGATCTGCCTTCACGAATTTTCCGGCGGCGTTCTGAACATTTCCGTACGGAATTTTGTTCTGAACCGCATAAATCAATTCGATGTAGCCGATGGAGTTGGGAGTTTGCTTCACGAGGCCAGTGACGCCTTCGTTGCCCTTGCCGCCCAAACCCACGGGCCAATTCACGGAAGTATTTGCCTTACCCACTTTGTTCTTCCAGTCGTCGCTGACCTTCGAGAGAAAGTCGGTAAAGATGTAGGAAGTGCCGCTGCCGTCGGAACGATGCACGACGACGATATCGGCGCCGGGAAGATTGACGCCGGGATTGGCTTTGGCGATTTCCGGATCGTTCCACTTGGTGATGCTGCCGAGGTAGATTCCGGCGAGAGCTTTCTGTGTGAAATTCAGATCTCCGGTCACGCCCGCGATGTTGTAGGTGGGCACAACGGCGCCGAGAACCGTGGGGAAATGCAGAATTTTGAATTTGGATTGGGCGAGTTGATCGTCGCTCATGGGGCCATCGGACGCGCCGAAATCAACCGTGCCGGACTGCAACTGACGGATGCCACCGCCCGAACCGATGGACTGGTAATTGATTTCAACGTTGGGATGAGCGGTGTGATAGACGTCGAACCATTTGGTGTAGATGGGAGTGGGAAAGGTAGCGCCTGCGGCGTTGAGCTTTATAGAGCCGCCTTGCGCAGCGGCGTGGGGGGCGGTTACTGCCAATGTGAGCATCATGAGCCACACAACCAGTAGGGTCTTTTTCATTTTCTGGGAATCTCCTAGGTACCATTTTTTGGGTGCAATGTTACTGGCGTGTTACATCGGTGCGAATTGGGAATGAAATACGCGCGGGCTGATTGGGGAGAGAGGAGGCGCGGCCCCGGGGGTGTGGTCGAGCCGCGCCTCGCGGGTGGTTGCGACGGGGTGTGGTGCTTCCGGCGCTACATGGTGCAGCGCAGGAACTTGTCGACGTTAAATTCGATGGCCGCCGCTTGCCGCAAATGGAAGCGAAGTGCTAGCGCGACGGCGCCCCGATGTGCCTTCCAACCCGTTGTGATGCTAGACGGCACAGTTGAACTGCAGATGACCGGGCCGTGAAATATCAATTACTCCCCTGCTGATGCGGCGGCGCCGCTGGCACCGTTTGAGTTGAGTTCCATTTGCTTGGCGCGGCCGTGGCGGACTTCGAGGCCGCGGACCCAGAACAGAATATCTTCGGCGATATTGGTGGCGTGGTCGGCGATGCGCTCGAGATGGCGTGAGGCGAGGACGTAGTGGAGATTGGGAGCGGCGAGGGCGGGATTGGCGGTCATGCCGGCGAGCAAGGCTTCGAAAACCTGGTCGCGATATTGATCAACGACGTCGTCGCTTTCGAGCACCTGTGTAGCTAAATCCACGTTTTGATAGATCAGTGCGCCGAGGCATTTGGAAACCATGGCGCGGACGGCAGTGGTCATGGGTTCGAGTTCGACGGGGATGTGAACTTCGCCCATTTGGGAGAGGGAGATGGCGCGTTCGCTGAGATTGACGGCGAGATCACCCATGCGCTCGAGGTCGTTATTGATTTTCAGGGTGGCGACGATGAGGCGAACGTCGGAATCGAGCATGTCGCCCTGGCGGAGCATGCGAATGGCGTGCTCGTCGATCAGGATTTCCATTTCATTGATGCGCGGCTCGGTGAGGAAGACTTCACTTGCGAGACGTTCGTTGCGTTCGAGCAGGGCCCAGAGAGCGCGATTGACCGAGGCCTCGACCGTGCGGGCTTGGGAGACCAAGTAATTCACCAGCACGCTTTGAAAGACACCGTCCGCGCTTGTTTTGGTGGATGCCACTTCGTGAAGCCTCCTGCAGGATGTTGGCCTGCTTTAGTACCGGCGTTTACAGGGTGAGTCGGGGAGATTGCAAGGACATAAATCGCGCGTAAATATATGAAGACAAGGCGGAAGCCGTGCAGCGGCGCCCTAAGCGTCTAACGGCAGCGAGAACGAGAATTTGGAGCCTTGGCCAACTGTGCTTTCTACCCAGAGTTTGCCGCCGTGAGCTTCGACGATGTGTTTGGCGATGCTGAGGCCGAGGCCGGTGCCACCCGCTTCGCGGGAGCGGGCGGCGTCCACGCGGTAGAAGCGTTCGAAGATGCGTTCGGAATCGGCGAGGGGGATGCCGATGCCGGTGTCGGTTACGGTGATGACGGCTTCGCGCTTCCCGGCGGAGGCGGCGACGGAGATGTGGCCGCGCGGCGGAGTGTATTGGATGGCGTTGTCGAGGAGATTTTGCAGCACGTCGCGGAGCAGGGCGGCATCACCGCGCACGGCGGGAAGTTGCGGCGGCACGGTGATCTCCAGAGTGATTTCCTTGCGGTTGGCTTTGAGCAGCGTGGTTTCGGTGCAGGCTTCGATGAGCTCGAGCAGGCCAACGGAGGAAAATTCCAGTTCCATTTTTCCGGCTTCGATGCGAGCGAGTTTGAGGAGATCGTTGGTGAGGCGGGCGAGACGCATGGCGTGATTGCGGATGATTTCCAGGAAGCGGCGATTGTTTTCGGGATCGTCAAGAGCGCCGGCGAGAAGAGTCTCGGCAAAACCTTGGATGGCGGTGAGCGGCGTCTTGA
>Ga0210390_10000522_pt1 | contig 41893 bp, 41 predicted proteins | sample IncBWH11OmetaG_FD_161050 | JGI IMG/M metagenome (GOLD analysis project Ga0210390, IMG submission 161050) | Forest soil microbial communities from Barre Woods Harvard Forest LTER site, Petersham, Massachusetts, United States - Inc-BW-H-11-O ... | reverse complement strand
CGAATTTTTTATTTAACAAGCCAACAGACAAGTAGCCTCGAACGCCTCATCCCCGGGGCCGAGCCAGACGCGGAGGCGTCACTGAAGTAACAAATCGAGCCTTCAATCTGCCTGTTAAGATTGACCATCGAACCCGTTGAAGCGATGCCGCCCACCTCATCCATTCCGCGCATCAAGCCGCCCGCGCTTCGGCGTGGTGACACCATCGGAATCGTTGCTCCGGCCAGCAACATCAAGGGCGAGTCGCTGGACGCTGGTTGCGACGCGCTGCGGAATCTGGGGTACGAACCTTTCTACTTCGATTCCATTCTCGAAAAGAATCTTTATTTTGCTGGCTCCGCTGAACGCCGAGCCCGCGAGTTGGACGAAATGTTCACCCGCGATGAGGTCCGCGCCATTATCTGCGCCCGCGGCGGATATGGAGCCAACTATCTCCTCGACACTCTGAACCTGGAGAACATCAAGGGTCATCCTAAGATTCTTGTCGGCTACAGCGATATCACCAGCCTGTTGACCTACGTCTTGGACTCGGTGGGCCTCGTGACCTTCCACGGTCCGATGGTCACAAAAGATTTCGATCATTCGGACGGCGTGGATCTTGGCTCTTGGGAAGCCGCCCTCACCGGCGTTTCTGAATGGGAATTCCACCTTGGATCGGAAACGGGCGCGAAAACTCTGTTGTCCGGTTCCGCCGAAGGGATTCTCTATGGCGGTTGTCTTTCCATGCTGGTAGCTTCTTTGGGAACGCCTTATGAAATCCACACCGCGGGAACGATATTGTTTATTGAAGACGCCGGCGAGAAGCCTTATCAGATCGATCGCATGCTGATGCAACTGAAATTGGCGGGCAAATTCGCAGGCGTGCGCGGCATTGTATTCGGAGAAATGCTGGGCTGCGTGCAAAACAAAATCCAGGATTACTCCTTGGAAGAGGTTGTGTTACGAGTGATCGGGGACGGGGGGCTGCCTGTGGCCTACGGACTGCGATCCGGCCACGTCTCGCGAGGGAACATCACACTTCCGCTCGGGGTGCGTGCAGCGCTCGACATGGGCACGAAAGAAGGAAGCCTTCGGATTCTGGAATCCGCCACGACGCCAGTTGCGGTCTCATCGCGCGCCTTGCAATCGGGATGAAGCATACAATTGGTCAATCCAAATCGCTGCCGTAATGTCTAACATAAATTAATCATGCCCGAGAATAAACACATCCATCTGATTGGGATATGCGGCACGGCGATGGCGTCCCTGGCTGGCATGTTGCAGCGCAGCGGCTTTCGCGTAACCGGCTCGGACGCGGCCGCCTATCCGCCGATGTCGGACTTCCTGGCATCGCTCGACATCCCCTTGGCGCAGCCATTTGACGCGCAAAATTTGCAACCGCGGCCAGATTTGGTCGTCGTGGGTAATGCCATATCAAGGGGCAACGTGGAACTGGAGCACGTCCTCGATCAGCGCATTCCATTCCGTTCGCTGCCCCAGATTTTGCACGATGAGTTTCTCCGCGGCAAAGAGGTGCTGGTAGTCGCCGGCACGCACGGCAAGACCACGACGACGTCCATGCTGGCGTGGATTTTTCACACGGCTGGTTTGCAACCCTCATTCCTGATCGGCGGGATCGCAGAAAACTTCGGCAGCAGTTTTCAGTTAGGGCAGGGGACGCACTTCATCCTCGAAGGCGACGAATACGATACCGCTTTTTTCGACAAGGGTCCGAAGTTTCTGCATTATTTCCCAGACGCCGTCATCCTGACTTCGGTGGAATTTGATCACGCAGATATCTACAAAGATCTCGAGGCCGTGGAAACCGCCTTCAAACGGCTGGTGAATCTCGTGCCTCGCCGAGGACGCATCATCGCCTTCGACAACGGAGACAGCCTCGATCGTTGTCTCGCCCGCGCCTTCTGCCCCGTCGAGCGCTATGGTTCCTGCGCAAATGCAACCTGGGAAATCACCGATCTGCATTTGGAGCCCGGGCGCACCGCATGGTCAGTGCTGCGCGATGGCAAGCCGTGGGCGGATTTTGAGTATGCCGTGGCCGGCGAGTACAACGTGTGGAATGCAACCGCCGCTGTCGCAATGGCCGCTGGCTGCGGCATCCCCAAAGAAGAAATTTCGGCTGCGCTGAAGACCTTTAAGAGCGTGAAGCGTCGCCTTGAAGTCCGCGCCAAGGTGAATGGCATTACCATTATCGATGACTTCGCCCATCACCCAACGGCCATTGCGGGCACGCTTACCGCGCTGCGCTCGAATTATCCGGGAGCGCGTTTGTGGGCGATCCTCGAGCCGCGCTCGAATACCATGCGGCGCAACGTGCTGCAGAACGAATTGGCGAAGAGCCTGGCGCTGGCGGATGAAGTTGTCGTGGCCAACGTGTTCAAGTCGGAAGCGATTCCGGAAGCCGAGCGCCTGGACTTGGCGGCAGTGGCACAGGAGATCCAGAAGCACGGCCGGCGGGCGCGCATCGTTCCCACCGTCGATGGAATCGTGCAACTGGTTGCACCTGAGTTGCGCTCCGGCGATGTTGTCGCCATGCTCTCGAACGGAGGTTTTGGCGGTATTTACGAAAAACTCCCGGAGCGCCTGAAGTCGCTCGGCGCAGGCAATCCGCAAGGCACCGAGAATAAATTGATCTTGAGCTGAATGGCATGGACAATATCACGCTCCAACCAAAAGCTTGCGGTATCGCATGGTTCGAACTGGCCCGGTCCGAAGGTGAATCCCAGTCGTTCGGAGATGCAGACGCATGATTCGCACCCTGGTGATGTTAGGTTTCTGGGCTGCGCTGCTTCCGTTCGCGGCCTTGATCGGTTTTCCCTGGACCTTGCTGACTGGCGACGTCAGCTTTCTGTATCGCATAACAATGTGGGGCGCATGGACTGGGGTTAGACTCGCTGGAATTCACGTGGAGACAAAGGGTCTGGATAAAATCGATCCCGCTCGCACTTATATCTTCATGTCCAACCACGTTTCCAATGTTGATCCTCCGATCCTGATGCCGCTGATTCCGCGCCGCATGTCGATTATGGTCAAGAAAGAATTGTTCCGTGTTCCTGTACTGGCAAGGCTTATGCGATTCGGATCACTCGTCCCCGTGGATCGTGGAAATCGGGAGTCGGGAATCGCCGCGGTCCGGGCCGCCGCGGATGTAATTCGGCAAGGCCTCAACATGACTATCTACGTCGAAGGACATCGTTCCTTCGATGGCAAGCTACTCCCGTTCAAGAAGGGGCCATTCTATTTGGCTGAGGAGTGCGGCGTGCCGATCGTGCCGGTAACCATCGTCGGCACACACTATGTCATGCCTAAGAGGAGATTCGCGATCAAGCCGGGGAAGGTGACGGTTATTTTTCACCGTCCTATCGAGCCTAGAGATTTTGGTGGCCGCGATTGTCTGATGGAGAAAGTTCGGAGGGCCATCGACAGCGGCCTGCCAGCCGAGCTCCAAGAGTCAACCCCATCAACCACAAAGGACACCCTTCGACCGAGCTCAGGGCAGGCTCCGGTTCACGAAGGGACCACCTCGGCTTGAAGCTTTTCCTTTGTGAGCCTTCGTGCCCTTTGTGGTTCATGCTTTTGGTTTTGCCCGTACGGCTTTTGCGATTTCTGGCAAGCGGCTCATCAGCGCCGAGACCTTCAGCCACAACTTGTGATCGATAGCAGGAGCGCCGCTGACAATCGCTCCAGCATCAATGTCACCGGCCACGCCGCTTTGCGGAGTCACGATGGCGCCATCTCCAATCTTGCAATGACCGACGACGCCGACCTGCCCTGTCAGAATCACATGGTTGCCGATTTCGGTTGAGCCGGCGAGGCCCACCTGCGAAGCCAGCAGCGAATGTTCTCCGATGTGTGAACCATGACCAACCTGCACTAGATTGTCGATCTTGGTGCCGCGGGCAATGTGCGTTTCGCCCACACTGGCGCGGTCGATGCAGGAGTTGGCCTGGATTTCCACGTCGTCCTCGATGACGACTGGCATCGGTTGCGGAATCTTTTGCCAGTGGCCGAGGTCATCCTTGGCGAATCCGAAGCCGTCGGCGCCAATGACCACGCCATTCTGCAGCAATACGTTCTTTCCCAAACGGCAGTACTCGCGGACGACAGCATGGGCGTGAGCCATGAAGTTGTCGCCGATTTTCACGCCGCGATAAATGACCACGTGCGCGAGCACCACCCCGTTCTTTCCGATTTCCACCTCTTCGCTGATCACGACATACGGGCCGATGTGCGCGGCGTCGCCAATCCTGGCGGAAGGATGAATCACTGCCGTCGGATGAATACCGGGGGCATACTGAGGAGCGGGGTGGAACAAAGCGATGGCGCGGGCGAAAGCCAGATACGGATTCTTGCTGCGCAACATTCCGGTCGCGATAGCAGGGAAGTCTTCGGCAACAATGACGGCGGATGCTTTCGTCTTTCGGGCCGCCGATGCGTACTTGGGGTTGGCCACGAAGGTGAGTTGGCCTGAACTCGCTTCTTCAATGCCGGCAACTCCGGTGACCTCGGTATCGGGCGAGCCATTTTCCAGGCGTGCGCCCAGCGCAGACGCAATCTGTGCAAGTTTCATTTGAGTGTTTGCAAGAACGAAGGTGATTGTAATTGAGCAGCACTCAAAGCGGAAAAAGATGGCGAGCCACCCCAGGGATGCGAACCAGAACCGCCCACTGACCGAATGATCCCCCTCATTCGTAGTGTCAGGGCATCGGCGCGCATCCCGGATGGAAATACTCCCCCTATCTTCTAAAGCGCCAAAGCGGGAGAAAAACTGTCATTCGGTCTAACAATGTTTTGAGGTCAGGACGATAGGGCACTGGGAAAACGGGTCTGAAAGTCGAGCAGACCCACCCACTCCGGCGTGACCGTGATGCGTACCATGCTGGGAGTCAAAGAGCGAAGCTGTTCGACCCAGGCTCGGCCTTTATCGCGTCCGAAGTAACGCTCGGCAGCCATGGCGTACTCGGGCACGATTCCGTCGACGGTTTGCAGGCCTGCGCTGCCACGGATCAAAAGCACTTTGTGGGGAAAGACGTTGTCATCGATGGTGAGCGACACTTTCGTGTTTTTGGACAGCGCTTTCAGCTTCGGTGCATTGGGCGGCGTTGCCATTATGATTTCTCGTCCATTCCAGTGGAACCAGATGGGGATGACTCTGGGAGTCCCATCAGTCCAAATGTAGGCTAGGCGGGCGGGAATCTTCGACTCCAGGAGTTCCTTGGATGCGGGATGCTGCAGAAGCCCGACGTCTCCCTGCTTAACTTTGACCGGCATAGTCCACTCCTTTCTTCCACTGCGATCCGAATGGCGACTGCTTTTGAGTGGGATTGTGCGCTTACTCATGGCAACGGTCAAGGGCGCGGCGGAACCGGTCACTATTAGTTCCGACGTGACCAGAGCGAGCCGCACAGAACGGTTGTGCAAAATTTCTCACTTTGTCAAGGAATTGTAATTTCTTCGAGGCGGGACCGGATTTTCGTTGACTAGGGTTTAGGCATTTGCCAGACTACGCCCGTTCCTGATGCCTTGCGAACCCCGCAAGCATTTGCCACCCATCGACGGCGGAGGATTCGAGATGCCGAGCTCGCCCAATTCAGGTTTGCGCCACGTTCTGGTGCTGCGGGAGTGTGAAATCCACGCTACATCCTGCAAGAACGCATTTGGTGAGAGGACGTTATGAAAAAGTCTAAACGGCTGGCAAGGACTCCTGCGGAGCTCAGCGATTCGCTCCATCGAGAGCTTGAGGTGTACGCACTCGTCGCCAGCGCGGCCGGGGTGAGTTTGCTCGTGTTGGCTCCTGCTGCCAATGCAAGGATCATTTATACCCCCGCCCACCACGTTATCGGGTACCCAGGTAGCTACAACCTTGATCTCAACAACGGCGGCAAAACCGATGTCACTATTTTTGAGACGAACCACTCAACCAGTGAGGGCGGCCAAGTCACGCACCTTTTCGCCGCTGCCGCCGCCAATAACCTGGTAAAGGGCTACCCGTGGTTTACCTCCATCGGCTCGGGCCTCAAGTTTGCTTCCGCCTTGCGCCCAGGCCAGAGGATCGGCGGTAGTCAAACCCGCTTTGGATATGGCGCGCGTGAGACTATGGCTGCGGCCAGAACATCCGCCGGTGGAACTCAGTCATACGCCGCATGGGGCAACCTGCCTCTTATCCCTTACCGCTATCTCGGGGTCAAATTTCAAATCAATGGAAAAACCCACTACGGCTGGGCGCGGATGATTGTCAAGGTTTCAGGAGTCAAAATTACCGCTACCCTTACCGGCTATGCCTACGAAACGATCCCGAACAAAACCATCATCGCGGGTAAGAAGAGCGAGACCGGCGATCGTGCGGAGCTATCGCAACTACCGGATTCCCGCAACGCCAACCTCGGACCGGCAAGTTTGGGTCGTCTGGCTCAGGGTGCAACCGGCCTGGCCGCTTGGCGCAGGCGGGAAGCGGTGCAAGGTGTCAATGGGGCGGAATAACTTGATTGTCGTGTGCTTAGGAGATTTATGGGTATGAAACATATCCTATTCACTGCGAGTTGGCTGACGGTCTCCGTGGCGCTCTTAATTTTGGCGGCCACCGGGTTAGCCGCTGGGGCGACATACAACGTGATTTACCGTTTTCAGGGCGGCACGGATGGCGCTATTCCGGCCGCGCCCCTGATTGCTGACCAGGCCGGGAATCTCTACGGCACGACCCAGACTGGCGGAAGCAGCAAGAATTGTTACCAGGGTTGTGGGACCGTCTTCCGATTCAAACCGCCGGCCAAAAAGGGCGGCGCCTGGAAGAAAACCATACTCCACAGCTTCAACGGTACAGACGGATCTACGCCGTTTCTAGCCCCCTTGATTTTCGATCAGGCAGGTAACTTGTACGGTACCGCCGGCAACATCGTTTTCCAATTATCGCCGCCAAAGAAGGGCAGCGGCGAGTGGACTGAAACCGTGCTCTATACATTTACCAATGGCAATGATGGAGGTCAGCCCAATGGCGTGATCTTCGACCGCGCAGGCAATTTATACGGATCAACTCAGACCGGTGGTCAGTACGGCCAGCAAGGCGCCGGAACAATTTTTGAACTCACGCTAACGAAAAACGTCTGGAGCGAAACCACGCTTTACAGCTTCCAGCAAGTCGGCGACGGCAATCAACCTGGTGTTCTGGTCTTTGACAGCAAGGGCAATCTCTACGGCACCAATAAGGGAGATTCCGTCACTTGCACCCCGAAGTACCCGTTCCGGTGCGGCGATGTCTTTGAACTTATGGCTCCCGCACGGAAGGGTGGGGCATGGGAATACGCGGTGATCCATACCTTCCAGGGTTTTAACGATGCCTCGTATCCCTCATTTTCCGGTGTTGTCTTTGACCCGTCGGGAAATCTTTATGGCACTACCGAGGGCACCGGAGGCACCGGCAATATCAACTTTGAGGATTCCGAGGGTACGGTTTTTGAACTCAAGCCGCCCGCCGCAGGGAGTGGTTCGTGGACTGAGACTTTCCTCCACGACTTTCCCAGGCCCGGTGGGATCGATGGGAGCTATGCCATCGGGAGCGTGGTCTTCGATGAGTCGGGCAATGTTTATGGCGTAACCTTTCGTGGTGCCGGGCATACGAAAGCACTCTGTGTGTACGAGGGCTGTGGGATTGCCTTCGAACTGAAAGCACCGCGCACGAAAGGAGGGCCGTGGAAAGAAGTCATACTTCACGCTTTCACCGACGGAAACGACGGTGCGGCTCCGACCAGTGCATTGCTGCTCGGCCAGGGGGGCGCGCTTTTTGGCACAACCGCTTTTGGCGGAGGCTCAACTGCATGCTTAGACGGATGTGGAAGTGTGTTTGAGATCGTGCCCTGACTATGCTTCGGCCCTGTGACGATTTTTCAAAAGCTACAGGATTCTAGAACCACAGGCCCCAGATCCAATCCACGCTGGCGTGCGTGATAGTTGATGCCGCCACGCGACGATGTTCGCGCCATGCCCGTCCGTAGAAAATTCCGGCGATCGTGGCGAGCAATACGTAACGCCAATTGAAATGCGCCGAGCGCTTGTTGAAGTGCGATAGTCCGAACAGCGCAGATGCGATCACGAGCGCAGTACGCCGGCCCACGCGGCGTTCGAGCAGATTCTGCACCCAGGCACGGAAGAAGAGTTCTTCTGGCGCGGCAGTGAAGAAAAAAATCAAGACCCATCTCAACGCGGCCGGTCCGATAGACGGTCGGTTAGCGTGGGGATGGATGAATCCGAGCGCCAATCCCAAGGTCAAAACCAGCGGCGTAAAGAAGAGCAATTCGCGCAATCCGCTTTTCCAGTCACTCCAGCGCAGGTTAAAGTCGAAGCCGGTTCCGCTGAGTTGACGGATGGCCAGAAAGCCGTACAAACCGATGTCCACGAGCAGCAATTCATTGAGCGCACGCAGTCCTGTAGGCCATACTCCGTCAAACCAGCGCAGGTCCACGGCCAGCCCCAGGGTCAGCAGGATGATGGCATCCCGCCAGTTGCCGCGCTGTTCAGGATCGGCGACCACCGCTTGACCCAGTAGCCAGGAGATCACCACCGGCAAGCCGGCATAGAGCGCGAACCACTGCCATCGAAAAAGGTGTTGGGGAGTCGAAACTAAGGCGTAAGGCAAAACGCACAGAGCGGGGAAGGCGATGCGCACTGGGATCGGCCAGCGCTGGACCGTTCGCGTGACCCGCTCCGCGGCGAGGCCGAACGCCACCGCGGGAGCCAGTTCCATTACCAGGGCCGCGATCGCTACCGGTGTCAGATTCTGCATGAGCAGTTATCTTAACTTCAGCGTGGTATGTGTACGGATGGTTAAGCATGCGGCACGTCCTGCAGGTTTCATTTAGCACTTATCGTCTATCATCTGAAAGACACGTTCGGAGAGACCGAAGAACGGCACATGGGCAGCAACGGACAAGCGGGACCGTATATCGAATTCAAGGAGGTTTCTAAGGCCTTTGGCGGAAACCACGTCCTTGATCATGTAAGTTTCGATGTTATGCCGGGAGAGACGGTGTGCATCCTCGGACGCAGCGGCGTGGGTAAATCGGTCACGCTACAAAACATCATGGGCTTTCTCAAGCCTGACGCGGGCCGGGTGATAGTGGCTCGGGAGGATATTACCGATTACGACGAACCCGACCTGCAGCGCATCCGCAAGAAAGTGACCATGGTGTTCCAGAACGGCGCGCTGTTCGACTCGCTCACTGTCGGTGAGAATGTGGCGTTCCCGTTGCGTGAGCGCGGTGATCTCAAGGAGGATCAGATTTTCCAGATCGTCGATGGGCTGCTGGAGATGGTGGGAGTGAAGGAAATGCGCGACCAGCTTCCTTCGGATTTATCCACCGGAATGAAGCGATCAGTAGCGATCGCTCGAGCGTTGGCCGCCCAACCGGAGTGCATTCTTTATGACGAACCCACGACCATGGTCGATCCGCTGATGGCACAGTTGCTAGGCGATCTGATTAAGCGGCTCAAGACCCAGCTGCATCTGACCAGCGTGGTCGTGACCCATGACATGCGGTTGGCTCAGAAACTGGCAAACCGGATCGTATTTCTGCACGAAGCCAAAGTGCTTTTTTTCGGTACCTATGCCGAGATGGAGAAATGCGAAGAGCCGATTGTGCAGGAGTTCCTGGAATTGGATAAGCCGGGGTTGCAGGCGTAAGCGGATTTAGCACTCCGGACTTCAACCTTAGAATCCTTGCTGCACCAGCCGTTCCATCGTGATGGAACTGCTCGCTGAATCGCCGCGCAACATCTTCTCTACATATTTTGCAATCACGTCCACTTCCAGGTTTACCGGATCGCCAGGTTTGAGCGATTTCAGATTGGTCATCTCGGTCGTGTGAGGGATTATGGCAACCGTCACCTGCGTTCCTTCCACCTTCGCAACCGTGAGGCTGATGCCTTCAATCGAGAGCGATCCTTTGGAGATGACGTAGCGCGACAGCTCTGGCGGAACCTCGATGCGCAGCCAATAGTTGTCGGCATCTGGGATTTCGTCGAGCGCAGCGAACTTGCCGGTGCCGTCGACGTGCCCTTGAACGATGTGCCCGCCGAAGCGTCCGTCGGCGCGCATGGGGAGCTCGAGATTAACCAACGCGCCGGGCTTGATGCGAGAGAACGAAGTGCGATTCCAGGTTTCTCGCGCCAGATCGGCGCCGAATGACTTGGGTGTGATTTCAACGGCTGTCAGGCATACGCCGCTGACCGCGATGCTGTCGCCCTTCTTCAACTCCTTAACAAGATGGGAAGTGGAGACGGTGAGGCGGCGGTTGTCGTTCTCGTTGGTGATGCTGATGACGCGTCCGACTTCTTCGATGATGCCGGTGAACATGGAATCTCCAAACCAGCAGCTAGCGTTTGGCAATCAGCATTTGGCCTTGTGCGATTAAAACAAATATCGGCCACTTTATTGATTGGCTAACATGCCAAGTAGTGTGCTTCAGTCATGCGTACGGATCCTTCAAGTATCCCTCAACCGCGAAGTCTTCGCCAAAACGGTGCAGGCGTGCGGACTTCACATAAGGAGCATCGCTGATGCTTGCGAAGCCAACGCCTCCGGCGAACGGAACGGATGTTGTGCCGCCGAGTATTCGGGGTGCGTAGTACAGAAAAACTTTGTCGACAACGCCGTCGGCGAGCGCGGCCGCATTGACCGTGGCGCCACCTTCGATCATCAAGCTGGTGATCTCCATTTGGCCGAGTAAGCGGACGACGGCGGATATATCAGGACGGCCATCCGAATCGGCTGCAGGCAGTTGATGAACACGAACGCCGAGCTTTTGCAGTTGCTTCTTCTTTTCATCTTCGGCGAAAGAGCAGAGAACCAGCACATCTTCCTGGGCGGTCTTGGCCAGACGGGACTCGGCCGGCAAGCGGAGGCGGGAATCGAGGATCACGCGCAGCAGCGGGCGGCGGCGAGGACGGCCACTGCGGTCGGTAAGCAGCGGATCATCGGCAATTACGGTGCCGACCCCGATCAAAACCGCGTCGTGCCGATGCCGAAGTTCTTGCACGTGCGCACGTGCGCATTCACCCGTGATCCAGTCGCAGCGAAATTCTCCCGTTCGGGCGGCATGTGATTTCCCCGGCGGGGGAGCAATTTTACCGTCGAGCGTCATCGCCGCCTTTAGCGTGACCAGTGGAATACGGTGGCGAATATATTTGGCGAAAGATTCATTGAGCGCTCTCGCCTGTTCTTTAAGAAGGTCGAAGGAGACGTCGATCCCGGCACTCCGAAGCTTGGCAAATCCCTGGCCGCGGACGAGCGGATTCGGATCCTCCATGCAGGCGACCACGCGACCGATGCCGGCGGCGATTAGTGCATCGACGCAAGGCGCGGTCCGGCCCTGGTGGGAACAGGGTTCCAGGTTGATGTAGAGAGTTGCGCCGCGAGCTTTTTCTCCAGCTTGTTCGAGCGCGAGGATTTCCGCATGCTTCAGGCCGTCGTAGGTGTGGCTGCCCGTGCCGACAACTTGTCCCTTCGAGTCCACAATAACGGCACCTACGCATGGATTCGGTGACGTCAAGCCGATACCTTGCCGGGCCAGGTCGAGCGCTTGGCAGAGGAAGAGTTCGTCAGTGTCGTGATTGGGCATCGGGTAGGATGACATCCGGTTTACGTCGGAATTCTTGTGCCTCCCGGCTAAAAGCAATAACCACAAAGGACACGAAGTATCACGAAGGAAATCACGCGAACAGTGATTCCACAAAATCTTTGGCATTAAAGGGCAGCAGATCCCCCGCCTTTTCGCCGACGCCTACGTAGCGTACCGGCAGTCCTAGTTCTCGGGAGATGGCAACTACGACTCCGCCCTTTGCCGTGCCGTCTAATTTGGTCAGCACGATTCCGGTTACTCCCGCCGCTTCCGTGAACTGACGCGCCTGTTGCAAACCGTTCTGGCCGGTAGTGGCGTCCATTACCAGCAAGGTTTCGTGCGGGGCTCCGGGGATGATTCGCTGCGCGGTGCGCCGCATCTTGTCCAGTTCGGCCATGAGGTTGGTCTTGGTGTGGAGACGGCCGGCCGTATCGACGATCACGTAATCGCTATGACGTGCGGAAGCGGCTTGGAGAGCGTCGTAGAGCACGGCTGCTGGATCGCCGCCAGCTTTGGTGCGGATGACTTCGGTCCCGGTGCGTTGTCCCCAGATTTCCAGTTGCTCGATGGCGGCGGCACGGAAAGTGTCAGCTGCGCACAACAGCACAGTCTTGCCTTGTGAGCGAAATACTTGTGACAGCTTGCCGATGGTCGTCGTCTTTCCCGTGCCATTGACGCCGACCACGAGAATTACCTCTGGTGTGCCGTCGACTTTCTGTACCGGACCCGTGTTCGCCGAATTCAGGATGGCAAGCAGTTCTTCTTTCAAGAGGCGCTTGAGTTCGTCGACATTCTTAATTTGCTTGCGGTCGGCTTTTTCCCGAAGCTTGCCCAGCACTTCACGCGTGGTCGTGTTGCCCAGATCGGCACCGATGAGCGTGGCTTCCAGGTCGTCCAGGGTGGAGCGGTCAATTTCCTTGCCGATAGAAACGACTTCCTCGATGCGCTGGCTGAGGTTCTCGCGGGTGCGCGTGACCGCTTCTTTCATGCGGTCGAAGAGGCCCGGCTTGTGCTTTTCGTCCAGGCTGCCAAAAAGGGTTTGAATCATAAATGTTGGCGGTCGCGCGCCAAATTTTAATTATAGCGGCAGGTAGCGATTTCGACGGGAAGCTCTTCTCGCGGAGTCTGTGGAATTGAAATCGCCTGAACAATAGGCAGAGAAGCAATGTGCAAGAAGGAAGCAGGGCGCGGATTTTATTCGCGCCCCGGTTTTTCGTCGCCGAGTTTCGACAACGTGATTTGCTATTGCGTGTTCAAGGTCTGACGTCCTGCGTTAGGTCCTTGGGTGGTCGGAATCACGGTTAAAGGGGCTTGCAAAGTGAAATTTAACACGGTCTCCACAGGCAACTTGATTTGCTGGCTATGGCTAACGGCTTGCGCCCCGGCGCCTAAGCCGCCGCCCGCTGCCGCGCCAATCGCTGCGCCTTTGCCGCCACCGGCGAGGGCACCGATCAGCGCTCCGATTCCTGCGCCTGCTCCCACTTTTTCGACGGTATTCTTGCCGCGCGAGCTACCCTGCTTCTTGTATTGATCGGTTTGGATGTTGTAGGTGCTTCCCGCCGCCGAAATGCGATCCATTTGAAGCACGAGCAAGGACTGTCCGGCGAATTTGCCGGCACTTTGCACGGTCACGACGTGGCCTTCCACGGTGTAGCCGGCAGGAATCGCGGTGGCGCCATCCACGGCGAGGGGCGAGTTCAGTGTGGCGTGGAAGGTCTGGCCTTGGGTCGCGGTTTCTGAGTCAACCGCGTCCACCAATCTCACTGCAAATGTCGTCCCCGAGGGAATCGTAACTTTCTGCGGCGGCGGTGGTGGAGGTGGCGGTGCGGGAGCTACCGATGCGGGAGTAGGGACAGGAGTGGGCTCTGGAGCCGGCGCTGCTTGCGCTACCTGGGCTGGAGCGTCACTCTCCTCTTTGGCTGCCTTACGGCGATGTTTTGCGACCGGGGCGGGTTGGGGCGGTTCTGACGGCGGAGCCTGGGCTTCCGGCGCCGGCGGCGGAGCAACTTGTAAGTTGTTTACGATCTGCTTCACGCCGGGTTCGGTGGACGCATAACGGGCAGCCGCGTCGCGCTGAGCATCATTGTCCACTTGGCCGGAAAGCGTGACGCTTCCCTTGTCGGCCTGCACGATGAGCTGCTTGCCCTGGAGACCGGAATCGGTGTTCAGTTTGTTTTGAATATCGCTGGTAATCTGGGCGTCTGTCGGCGCCTTCGAGCAGCCCACGGCCGCCACCAAGATGCTGAGCAGGACCGCCACGATGAGATAGAGAGAAAGCCTCGCCTTCATAAGATCAACTCCTAGAAATGTAAGAACGATGTATATAGTTTAGATGCACAATGGCTGACATTTCGGGGAAGAAATGTCAGCCAGAAACCTTTCTATTACTCGACTCGTAAATCTACAGCCTCAAAGAATTTAGCCGATCGACAAATCATCGGCCAGGCAAGCCCCGAAGGTTTTCGGCAAAGCTTGTTACGTCTGATGCAGGAACTTGTAATCCAGAATGCTGGCTGCGAGGCCAGAGTTTTCCGGTTTTTCTTCTTCCTGCGAGTCCTTGGTTCGAGTGATGCGTCCCTGGCAGAGAACAGTGCTGTTCTTCTGCCCGGAAATCTCTTCGGGCATTTCAAAAACCATCTCCACCAGCGTGTTGTCAGGAAAGCGTTGCGGACCCTGCAAGAGCACGCCCGACTGGCTGAGGTTTTGGATAATACCTTCATACCAGCTTCCCAAATTCTTCACGCGGTAGCGTACCGGAGTGTCCAGCTTGAGGCGCCGGGCGCGAGGAACCCAGGTAGGCTTGCGGGCACGACTGCGGCCGCGCCGTACGGCAGTACCCTCCGCCGCGCTGGCGGACTCGCTGCGATCCACGCGCTGGGTACGGCGCATGGTAGCCCAGTCATAGCTGTATTCAACAGCGCACAGGAGGCAAACCTGATAGTACTGGCCATCAGCGGCCCGCCGTGGCCAGGAAAACTCGTGGGAGCAACGGCCTAACATAAGAACGTCCATTAACTTCTGAGGCATGTTCGTCTTTCCGGGACAGAATCGCCGGAAAAGACATCATCTAACGGCGGCGTAATTTTGTGTAGGTTACTTTCGTGTCATCCGCTTCTCGCTGATTTGAAAAGCAGTTGAGCCACTTGGCCAGACAATTTTCATGCACTGCGTTCGGCAGACGAGGCGGTAAAGTGTATGGAGAGCGCATACCCATTCTAGCAGCGAGAAGCGAAATGCCCGGAAAAATACGAATCATCAATCTCGAGGAGGGATTTCCTACACGCGATCAGGCTTATCAGAAGCTTGAAGCGGCGCTCGTCCGCGCGAGAAAAGATGGCATCGCAGTGCTGAAGGTGATTCACGGCTATGGATCGACGGGTTCGGGTGGGGTGTTGCGCTTTGCCATCCGGGGCTTCTTGCGTCAGCGAAAGGAGAAAGGCGAGATTACGGCTTTCGTGAACGGCGAGAGTTTGTCCAGCTTTGACGAGCGCAGCAAGGTGCTGTTCGCGAGAGTCCCCGAGCTGATATTGGACAGCGATGTGGGGCGCGGCAACAAGGGAATCACTTTGGTGCTTCTCTGATGCTTTCGTCTGTAGATGGCACTCCGCAGTTTCTTCCGATCATTACAGTTTGTCTGGCATGTATGATCAACGCGTGAAAGATGCGATCAAGTTCGCCGTTACCGCGTTCGTTCTGGCGGGTGGCAAGAGTTCACGCATGGGAAGCGACAAGGCGTTCCTGCAGTTAGGAGACGAAACTCTTCTGTCGCGAGCATTGCTGACGGCCGGCGCAGTGGCCGGAGAAGTGCGCATCGTCGGGAACGCTCGGAAATTTGCAGCCTTCGGCGAGGTGATTGAAGATGCGTATCGCGGCCAGGGACCGCTGGGCGGGATTCATGCGGCGCTCGCCAGTTCCCCGACGGAGTTGAATCTGGTACTGGCAGTCGATCTGCCTTTCGTCGGGAGAGAGTTTTTGCAGTATCTCCTTTTGCGCGCTCATGAGTCGGATGCAATAGTCACGGTTCCGCGCGCGGGTGGAGGCTTGCAGCCGCTTTGCGCCGCTTATCGGTGTGGATTTGCGGAAGTAGCGGAACGGTCATTGCGCGCAGGGAACAATAAAATCGACTCGCTGTTTGCGACGGTCCAAACCTGCGTGATTGAAGAGGATGAGTTGGTGCGGGCCGGTTTCTCCGCTGAAATGTTTCGGAATCTGAATACCCCTGAGGATCTGGAAAAAGCGAAGAGTTTGCGTTCTGGATCGGAAAGTTAGGCTAAGCTCGCCACTCTTAAACTGTTGGAGCTCACGAGATCGAAGGGTTCAGCACTATTGTCTCGCACGCGTTTTTGAGTCATGGGTGAGAGTGTCCTTCGATAACACTGATCCGAAGATCACGAGTGCCAGTGGCCATATGGATACCAACGTCTTTTGGAAAAGACTCCCCACAAACCGCTGGTGATCCGCGGCATACGTTTGCACGGCTTGCGAGAACACCAGGAAGGCGGCCGGCAGGATGCCTAGCGCGTGCGAGCCATTCGCCCCCAGCATGTGGCCCAGTCGTGCAACGGCACCAGCCACGTTCTCGTACAGAACAAACATTCCGAGCCCGACGAAGATCGCTCCTGCGATCGACTTAGAAATCCTGAGAATTGTGTGTTGTGGTTTCATATTTGCCTCCTCGGGCCTTTCTTCTTGCTTCTACCTGTTAGTCGAACGAGAACCCACGAAATGGACAAGCCCTGTATCTTTTTGGGAAATATTTCGGAGAATATTCAGCAGTGAGCCAGCGTAGAAAACTTCCCACGACGCAATGGGTGCTACACTACCGTCGCCCAGGCCAGGTCCCCCGCCATGGAGGTCCTGGGCTAAATCACGGAGGATGAAAACATGAACAGGAAACTGTGGAGAGTTTTCGCAGGGCTGTGTGTGCTCGCGATGTCCGCCGTTTGGGTCGTGCCAGCATGTGCGCAGATGTCAGAGGTTAAAGAAAAACCAGCGATGTATTCGTACGTCTCGTTTTGGAGTATTCCCCGCGCGCAGTGGGCAGAAATGGCAAAGGACGACGCGGCAAACCAGAAGACCCTCGATAAGGCCATCGGCGGTGGGACGATCGTGGGGTACGGCAGCGATGTGAATTTAGTTCACCAGGCTGATGGTCCAAGTCACGACCAGTGGTGGTCGGCAATGTCCATGGCAGGAGTGCTCAATGTGCTGGAGCAGTTCTACAAATCCGGCAGCGCCACTTCTCCCGTCCTCAGCACTGCCACGAAACACTGGGACAGCATTTTCGTCAGCCGGTATTACAACTGGCATCCCGGATCGTGGAAAGATCTGTACACCCACGGGTCGTCCTATAAGTTGAAGGCGGACGCACCGAACGACGCGGTCGATACGCTTAGCAAGAACATGATCGTGCCGCTGATGGAAAAAATGCTGGCCGATGGCGCGATTCACGAATACGAAGTTGACACCGAAGCAATCCACACCGAAGCGCCGGGCACGTTCTGGGTTTTTTATCTGGCAGCGAATGCGGAAAGCTTGGACAAGGTCAGCACGGCGTTGCGGGAGACCTTGAAGGCGAACCCGCTGAACGGTCCGGCATTCGGTTCCATGACGGACTTCACCGATCACCGTGATTACCTGGCTCGCACCAGCGCTATCTACAAATAGATTGCCGCAATCGCTTTAGCAATCCTCGATGCTTTAATCGAGGAAGATGGCCCCGCCCGGCGAAAGCTTGGTCGGGGCATTCTTCGGTTCCGCCCCGCTTTGTCGTTTTGGAAAGTTGCGGGAAGGATTTATAATGGTCACACGGGTGACCACATGAAAATCAGCACGGTGCGGGAGTTTCGAGACAAGGCCACTGGCATGTTGCGGTCCAAGGACCCGATTCTGGTGACGCGGAGGGGAAGGCTTGCGGGAGTGTTCTTTCCTTTGCAGAACGATTCCCTGCCGGGGGAGCTGAAGCACGAATTATTCGCCATGCTGAGCAGCGCAATCGCGCGCCAGATCAAGCGTCGGGGGACTTCGGAGAAAGAAGTGCTGGAAGATTTTGAGAGTTGGCGGAAGGGTCGTCGTGAAGCTCGCCGCGGACGCTAACGTCCTGCTGGCGGCTGTACTCGGTGGGCGCGCCGGGTTGATTGTGCTAAGCGCGGAGATTGAAGAACTGCTCACGGCTGAAACGACGTTCGCGGAAGTAGAAGAATACGTTCCTGTCCTGGCGAGGAAGAAACACCTACCGATAGATATCCTGCTTCTGGCGGTCGCCAGCCTACCCGTGACCGTCGTTGGACGTGATGCTTACGCCGACAGTATCTCCGAAGCCAAACGCCGGATCGGACGCCGTGACCCCGACGACGTTGACATCCTTGCGCTTGCCATCCAGTTTCACATTCCGATCTGGTCCAACGACAGGGATTTTGAAGATTCTGGGATTCAGTGCTATACGACCGCAGACTTGCTCAGAAACCTTCGTATGCTGGAAGGAAAATAACGCTGGCCGTCAGCGATGCGCTCAGCCGCGTGAGAGCCTAGGTAGGCCAGCCTCCACACCGTTTGATTATATGTGCAATGACCAAGCGTGCGTCTGCACTCAGGCGGCAAACGCCTGCCAGATGGCGGTTTGCCCGAGTGGGTCCCTCACCTGCTGTAGCCCGACCACGAAGACGCTGGCCCACACCGTGGCCCGATGAACTTTGCCCGTCGACCAGTAGTCGTAGCCAATTATCAATGACAGAAAAGGGATGGTACACAGGAGCGCCGCCGAGCGTTCTCCCCACCACTTGGCGTGAACGGGCCAGCGCTCAAAGGCTGCATCCAGAATCGCGGTTGTGGCGATCATAATAAGCCGCTTGTGCGCGGCCGGATTAAAGCGATTGCGGAAGGCGGAATAAATCAGCGTCGAGAAGGCCAGATTGGACGGGGCACCCTTAGGAGCTAAGATGAATACGATAGGGTGGGCCACCCGTCCTCGAACACCAAGAACTCACTGTAGCTTAATTTCCTTCTCATAGCTTTGGCCGCATCCGTGCCATACGTCTAGCGTATGGGGCTGGAGCCAGTCGCAAATATCCTGTTCGTATTGTCCAGTACTATCCGTAAAGCGAATGACTGCGATCAGGAATACACCTTCCGTCCTGGCCCAAACCTTGGGTCCATCCTGACTGGAAAGCACGCGGCTTTTGGCATTGAAAAATTTCGTATCTCCCGCACTTAATTCTTCCCCTTTCCAGTTGGGGCCATGAATGCTAGGGATGAATTGTTGTCGGATATTGTTAAATTCCTGTCCTAAGTCTGGTTTGCTTTCTGTGATCAGCAATTTTCCATTGGGACCCACATCTTGGGCGCTACTGGTATCGGACGAATTTGTATAGTAAACCCTAAATGACGCCTCACTCCCGGCCATAAATGGTTTCCAGCCCCCAGACACGCGCGTGGGGTCATCTACCGAATATGCGCCAATTGTGGGGCGAATATGGACGTGCGCGAGCTTCTGCTCTAAACCGGTAATTTGTCGGGTCGCTGCATCCTGCGCTTGGCCGGCACGCGCCGCAATCCATCCTGTAAGCGCCACTCCCGCGACGCCCACGACCACGAAAGCGGCGATCCAGTATTTGTGATTCTTCTTCTTGGGGGCTCTCAGAGACACATGAACTCCCATATATCCGAGCGCAAGCTGGATAATGCAGATAGCCAACGTAAGAAACACATCCATTGAGCGCACCTCCAGATTGATGTCCGTTCAAAATAGTCGAAGCATTCAGTGTGGAAAGGCTATCGAACTGCCAGTCTTGCGTCAAACGAACAAACCCCGAATATTAATGTCTTAAATACATACACTTACATGGTGTTATGGCTATTGCGGTACAAAGTGCCCACAGTTTTATGGCATAATGTCCCTAGGTGAAAAGCTATGGCGACATCAGTTCCGGCGGGTCGAAGTTTAGGGGAATATTTGCGGGAGTGGTTGGGGGCGCGGTTTGCTTCGGAGTTGGAGTTGGCGGCTTTGGCGGAACGCGGATTGCCGCTGACTACCGTCAGCAAGATGACTAAGCATGGGTTGACTCGGGATGAAGTGCATGCGCTGGTGATCCATCGGCGGACGTTCAAGCATCGCAAGAGCAGTCATCAGAAGCTGTCGAGGGAGGAATCGGACCGGGCGATTCGAACGGCGCGGATTCTGGCACGGGCGCAGGCGACGTTCGGAGATTCGGACGCGGCCCTCGAGTGGGTGCGCGCGCCGAAAGTGCGGTTCGAAGGGAAGAGTCCGATTCAGATGATGTCGACCGAGACTGGCGGGCGCTTGGTGGAGCAGATGTTGGTGCAGATTGATGAAGGCATGTTTGCGTGAGTGCTGCAGCATTGAGGTTTGGCGGAAAATAAGTTGATCGTCGTTGTGGGAAGTTCAAACGCAACGTCCCTCCACTCCGCTTCGCTCCGGTCGGGATGACAGAATCTGGAGCGGGTACTTCTTTAGGACGTTTCTTCGGTAGCCGCTTTCATGTTTCTTTGGAGAATCAGCAATTACGACGGGTTGGACGGGCGCGGAGGGTTGCTGGCGTCGGCGCGCTGGCATACGCAGGGGCGTCCCGTTGTTTATCTGGCGGCGAGCCCGGCTGGCGCGCTCGTCGAGGTGCTGGTGAATCTGGAGTTGGATGCGGCGCGGCTGCCGGGGAATTACACGATGCTCAAGGTGGAAGCGCCGGATGATATTCCCGTCCGGCGCGTCGAAGTTGGGTCGCTGCCGGAAGGTTGGGCGAGTGATCTCGCTACCAGCAGGAGCCTAGGCGACGAGTGGCTGGCGAGTGGGGAATCCGCGTTGCTTGAGGTGCCGTCGGCAATCCTGTCGGATACGTGGAATGTGCTATTGAATCCGCTGCATCCGGATGCGGCGCGGATCAAAGTGGTGGGGCAGCGAGCTTATCCGTATGACCGGAGATTGTTCAAGGTCAGGAAATAAGGCGGTGGATGAGTGGACAAGAGTATCCGCTCCACACGACCACTAGTGGTCGGGGACGACCGGGTAACGGTGTTCCTGATCGTAGAACTGATGGTTGGGGTGGTCGGAGTGAGCGTCGGCGACGGGTTGCTCGCCAGCAGAGATGAGGGCTCCGGCTTTTTGTGCTGTCGAAATTCCGCCGGTGGTCGTGTACATCGGTTCGTCGAATAGCGTTCCTGAATTCGCCTGAGCGCTGGCGAATATGGCGAAAGCCTTGCCGCCAGAGTATGCGGTGGCAACGTAATCGCCCACCATCAGGCCGGAGAAAGTATTTGGCAACCACGACGGGGACATGGGCCCGGCGAGTGTCGCAGGAGTCGTCCAGGTACTGCCGCCATCGGGCGAAGAAATGAATCCGGTGTACAGAGCGCAAGTCGACGCGTCGCAGTTCGCCGATCCGTAAAAATAATAAGTAAGCGCGAGGTGGGCACTGCTGCCCGAAGTTGTGTGCTCGACAGCCAAGCCAGGCACGAAATGGTCTAGGGTGCTGCCGACGGCGTCGATGGGAATCCGGGCCGGGGCGCTCCAGGTGACGCCATCGGTTGAGGTGCTCATCACCATGTCGTTCGAAGAGCATGCGGTACGGAAGCGGCAATCTTGCCAGATTGTATAGACCGTGCCTGCGGCATCAATCGCGGCCGAGGGCAAGGCGGACGTCCGCAGGTTCGCGGCGACCACGTGATCTGTGATTGAGGATATGGTTACAGTCGCCTTCCAGGTCGCGCCGCCGTCGGTCGAACTGAAGGCCAGCACTTCATCGCCGGTAGCATTCTCGATTGGCACAATCACCGTGCCGTTGGGCTGCACGACGGGCTGGCCTCCGATACCGGTAGCGAAGTCGGCGGTGTTCAGGGCCGTGCTCCAGGTCAGTCCTCCGTCGGTCGAAGTGCTCATCCAGATGAGGTTGCGTGAGCTGGGATCGTCCCATTCGACATAGCAATGGCCGTAGTAGGGGCTGGCGGGGGTGTTGTCGCAGGCAATCCAGTTCTTGTCGGAGTCCGGCGTGTTGCTGACGATGATCGGATTGCCCCAGTTAACGCCGTCCGGGGAGCGGCTCACGGTAACCTGGTCAACGTTACCGATGGCCAGGGACGAGATGAGCCACGTTGCGTGGGCGGCGTCGAAGGCCACCACTGGATCGCTGACCGCATTGAATGTGCCCTGTTTGAAGACGGTGATGCCGGGCAGGAAGCCGGTCGCCCAAATCGCGCCGCTATCGGAGGTCGTGGCGAAGCCGATGTCGGATGCGCCGCCGCTGAAAATGCGCCCAACCTGGAATGCACTCACAATCGTCGACCCTGAGGAAAAAGCGCTGGCTTCAACTTCGGTCGCGTGCTGACTGCTGGCGTTAGTAAAGATGTCGTGGCTGATCTGAGTGAGCGGCACCGAAGGCGGGGGAACCACGGGTGGCGGAGGCTGTTGGGACGACTGAGAATTGGATCCACCGCCGCAAGCGGCGATGATCATCAGAATTCCCAGGACAGCGGCGGCTTGCAGGATCTCATCAAACTTTATGAGATGCGCGGCCGGAGTAAGGCGGGAATGGGACATTCGACAATCACCAACGTCATCGCACGATCTACTCCCCAAAAGCTTACTCTCCAGGCTTTATTCTCCAAACATGGGCACCTGCCCGGTATCGACAGTGACACCGCGACGCTGCCGTCTGGTGGCCCCGATCACGGCCAAAACGGTCAGCGACTCGAGCGCGCTGCGGGGCACGAAGATTCGCTGCGTGTTCGAGCGCAGGTCCGGCGGATTGATCAGAAACCCCTCGGCCGTGGTCAGGGAGAGGTCGTTCGGCATCATGCCTTCGAGGACTTCGTTGTCTTTGAAGCGCAGCCGGACCCACAGTCCCTCGGTGCGCGGGCGCGTGGTAAAAGTCTTGCGGCTGGGAGAGTCGGCGTCCCCAAACTCGCGGACAAAATAGACGACCTTAATATCCTTCAGGTCGATTGCGACGACGTTGCCTGCGGTGTTGAGCAGTTCCAGCTTGCCTTCGCGCACAAAATCGGCGGACGCGACATAACCATTGATGGAATCGCGATCCATTTTCCGGACTACCACCTTTTTGTGGGTGGAGGGCATAAGAATTGGCCAAAGTGGCCCGGAGAACGGTTTTCGGCAGCCGGGCTTGCTTCAGATTCTCACACGTTTGCCTCGAACATAGTGAGTCATCTCATTCACAGTAGCCAAATTGTTAACATTGTGTTATTTTCTGTAGTTTGCTGCTGTCCATCTCAAATCGTCTAAGTCTCGTCTACAGAGCGGTTTACGTAGAAGGTGCCGGAGGCTGCAGGGCAGGCTGTACTGGGCCCTGTGGAAATCTTGTTCCGGCAACCCTTGGGAGTTGCAGCCTGGTAACTCTGAGTTCTGAATAAGGCATGGCTGATTACATTTACACCATGGAAATCCGGCTGACCCCCAACCAGCAACGCGGGGTCACGCTGGTACAAGACATCGCCCGCGACGCCGGCATGAACATTTACCTGACCGGTGGCGCGGTTCGCGACATTATCAGCGGTTTCCCCATTCGTGACCTGGACTTCACCGTTCAGGGCAATCCCCTTAAGCTGCAAAAGCAACTCGAGCACGCCGGCGCCCTGGTCGCATCGACCGACGACGACCTGAAAACCGTGTACCTGGTGCTGCCCGGCAATGTGCGCGCGGAGATCAGCACGGCCCGGACCGAGCGCTACGAAAAAACGGGGAAGCCTCCGATCATTGCGCCAGGAACGATCATCGAAGATTTACGTCGGCGGGATTTCACCATCAACGCTATGGCGTTGTCGCTGAATCCGGGGTCGCGCGGTTTGCTGATGGACCCATTCAACGGCGCGGCGGATATTGAAGCCAAGCTGATCCGCATCCTGCATAATTATTCGTTCATGGAAGATCCGTCGCGGCTGATTCGCGCCACCCGTTTTGCGGCGCGCTTTCATTGGCCCCTCGAAGAGCGCACCCTGGCCCGGGTCCAGTCGGCGAAAGAAAACAACTACATCGAGTACATCACTGACCGCGCAATCGGGCAGGAGATCGAGCAGTTGGCGTACGAGGACGATCCCCTGCATATCGTTCGCGTACTGGAAAAAGAAGAGTGGCTCAAGGTGCTGAATCCCCACTGGACCACTGCAAAAGTGGATGCGGCGGGTCTGTCGGAGCTGATGAAGACTCGGCAGCAAATGAATCAGCTGGGCTACACGCCCGATCCCTCGCCTGCTGTGTTGTACTTCCTAACGGCGCGGCTGGGCGATAAAGATATTGCGGACATGCGCAAATTGATTCCTCGCAAGGATCTGGTGGCGGCGTGGAAAGATCTGGAAGACAACGCCAAGGATCTCGCCAAGCGCTTGACCGGAAAGGAAGCCGCGACGCCTTCGCGGACGTGGAAGTTGCTGTCGGAAGCGCGGCCGGAGATGGTGCTTTTCTTGGATGTGACCGCAAAGCAGCAGGCGGTGGCGCAGAAGATAAAGAACTTCCTGGGCAAATGGAGGCAAGTCCAGCAGAAGCTTCCGTTGCTCGAGATGACGGAGCTGCGCATCACGCCGCAGATGCCGGAGTATCCCAAGATTGCTCACGACGTATTCATGCTGTTGCTGGACGGAAAGATGCATTCGCGGACGGAGATTCTGAAATTCCTGAAACCGCTGGCGCCTCCGCCACCCCCTCCGCCACCGCCTCCGCCCAAGCGCGGACGGGCAGCCAAAGCGGCTGCTGCCGCGCCGCAAACTGCCGCTGTGACTACTCCCGTTGCCGGCAAGAAGAAGGGCAAGACTGCGGCTGCAGTCGCGCCGGTACCACAGCCCGTCACGAAAGCCGAGGTCGCGAAAGCCCCCAATCCGCCCAAAGTCGAGAAGCACAAGTCGCCAAAAAAGGTCGAGCACTCCTCGAAAAAGAAATCCAGCAGGAAGAAAACAAAAGGGAAGAAAAAGCGGTAAAACTCACCCCGGCACCATTTGCTTAAATTGCCAACTCCAGGCGCAGACGGTCTGCGCGTTCCCTGGTTTCCCTTGTGTACCTTTGTGCCCTTTGTGGTTCAGGCATTTGCGGTTCGTCAACCACAAAGGACACAAAGGTACACCAAGGGAAAGCGTTTTCAGTCTTCATCCTTTCAGTTCCTACAAAAACATACTAGAATGGCGCGCCGCAATTGAACGCCGCGCCGAGGCCTTTAATGAAAAAAATAGGAAAGGTATTGCTCGTTGTAGTAATCGCGGGCGCAGTTCTGTTGATCGCGGGCATCAGCCTGACCGTTGGCTGGCGACCGTTTATTGGCCCGAAGGCGCGTTCTCTCACCTCGCGGAAGTTCGATGCGACGCCGCAACGCTTGGAGCGCGGACGGTACTTGTTCGAACTAACCGGATGTGAAGGGTGCCATTCCCAGAACGATTGGCACACGCATGGGGCCCCGGTGATTCCCGGCACGGAAGGCGGTGGACAGTGGTTGAATATGCCCGACCTGCCAGGTCACATCGTCGCCCCGAACTTGACCCCCGATCCGCAAACGGGTGCCGGTGCGTGGACCGACGATCAACTGGCTCGGGCGATTCGCGAAGGCATTGGACACGACGGACGCGCCCTGTTTCCCATGATGCCCTACCAGGATTTTAGGAACATGTCGGACGAAGATCTCGCCTCGATTGTGGTCTATCTCCGGTCCCTGGCTCCGGTGCGCAATCAGTTGGAAAAGACGGAAATCATCTTCCCAGTAAAATATCTGATTCGCAGCGTGCCGCAGCCATTGACCACGCCCGTCGTCAGCCCAGACCCGACCGATCGGGTGAAGTACGGCCAGTACCTCGTGACTCTCGGCGGCTGCGCAGACTGCCATACGCCGCAACTGCGTGGCCAGCCGGTCGCTGGGTTTGACTACGCAGGCGGATGGCTAATGAGAGGTCCATGGGGAGAAGTCAGTACCGCCAACATCACGCCCGATCCGTCGGGCATCAGTTACTACGATGAAGCTCTGTTCCTCGAAGTGATGCGTACCGGCTACGTAAAGGCGAGAAAGCTGAACTCGATCATGCCCTTCGGGGCATTCAAGAATCTCACCGACGACGATCTGAAAGCTATCTTTGCGTATATGCGCACCGTGAAGCCGGTGAAACATCGAGTGGATAACACGGCGCCAGCAACGTATTGCAAGCTCTGCCGGTTGAAGCACGGTGGTGGGGATCAGAACTAGAAGTCGGGTGGCGTGACTGTAGGTTTGCGATCATGCTCGATCGATAAGGATTACTTGCAGACAAAGTTGGCGGCATCGTTCGGGTTGCCACTGCCCTTGTAGACAGCTTCTTGTGGATAGGGGCACAAGGGACGCGTAAACTCGACGCCGTGAACCGGTGCGCTGTCGATATGCGTTGCAATGATTCTCTCAGGCGCAATGTCCTTCTCAACCCAATCGACCAGCGGGGTGAGCATGTCGAACAGGTTTGCGCCTGGGCCACCCTTGCAATGGTTCATTCCAGGTACCATAAACAGCCGATAAAACTCCTGAGTTCGCTCCACTGACTCGGCAGGAGATGACTCCTCCGGATTCGATTCGCCAGGGAATTTTACGACGCTCTCGAAATAGTTGATGCTGGTCAACGGCGGTACTTCGGGATCGCCGAACCCGTGGTACTGGATAAGCTTGCCGCCGTGCGCCCGGAACCGGCTCAGGTCGGGGTTGATCGAATTCAGCACCGACGCCAAAGTCTGACCGGCGAGCACTATCTTGTTGTCCACGTAAGCCGGGTCGGATTTCCAGTCGAAAGTTCGATAATCCCAGTTGGGATTGTCGAAGACGAAATACTCGAAAAAGGGAATACCAATCGCCGCGTGACTGTCCGTTTGCGGCGCGGGCGGCGGCAGTGGAGAGATAGTGTAGGGCCAGCCATCCGCTTCGCCGCCCCGCTCAAAGGGCGGGTAATAATCGTGCTGGTGCACCATCTGATCAGGACCGGTCCAGATACTTCTGACCGCCTCCACCTGCTCTGCGGTAAGGCAGCTCGGAGGCTTTCCGGACCCCTTGCACAGGAGTTTCTCGGGATTGTAGCGGCAGCGCCGGGGGTCATTCAGGACGCCATCCACGACGCCATCAAGTGCGTCGCACGCGGCGTTGACGGCGTTGCCAAGCAGCGTGTCCTGCGTCGTGAAAACCGTACTGGCGGGATTGTTGAACATCTGCCAAACCACCCACAGGTTGCCCCCAACGTGATGATGCGTGTAGTGAGCAACGGGATCACCGGCAACGATGCCGTCATAGTCGTTCGAGAAGCGCTGCGCTTCCACCAGCGCCTGCCGCCCACCGGTTGAGCAGCCGGTGAAGTACGAATGCTCCGGACTCTCGCCATAGAATGCGCCGGCAATCTGCTTGCCCCTGACAGTCATCAGATGGATCGCGCGATATCCAAAATCAATGATTTTTTGCGGGTGGCCAAGTGCAAAGGATCCGTCCGTAGAGGACCCAACGTGGCCAGTGTCGGTACTCACTGTGGCGTGTCCAAGTTGGATGCCCGACGCCAGGGCGCTGTAGTCGATCGATCCTGCAAAGCCGCCGTTTCCGACGCCTTCGAACCTCCCGTTCCAGCTTGAAGCCGGCATCCATACTTCGATTGCGATGTCCGAATCGCTGGTCGGCGCCAGGGTAGCTGCCACGCGGCAGAATGCTGGCATATTTGTGAAGACTTGGCCGTTGGGAGCGGTATAAGTGCCCGCCGGAATCGACTGGGCTGCCGTGATCGTGGTTTCAGGGAGTTTGAGGGATCCCAGACTCTCGCAGGTCGCGGCAGCAGCCTGCCCAACCGTGAATGCGGCAAAAACGAGTGCCCAGGCTATCTTCTTCACGGACCTATTGTCTCGTCCTTTCTTCATCGCAACTATTATAGTGTGATGCTACCTTGGGTAAGGACAAATTGATGAACACAAAAGCGCACCAACCATCGCCATCCCCGGGATTCGGGCCCTGCATATTAAACCTCTATCGAAACTAGTTCTGGCACATTCGCTTGCACCTGGCGTTATAATATTGCTATGCGTCGCTGGCTGGCAGTTGCGGCCTTGGGCGCGGCTTTCCTCACGGTGCCGGCGTGGGGACAACGTCGCGGAGGAGCCTCGTCGGGGGGCTTCGCGGGACATGCCGGATTTTCCGGAGGACACTCCATGGTCGGCGGTCGCCCGATGATGAGCTCACCATCGTTTGCTGGTGTGCAACGGGGCGGCGTGCACATCGTGAACGGTTTCGGTCATCCGGGATCCTCGCCATTTTTCTTCCACCATCATCACTACTTCGTCCGTTCGTGGCCCTACGCCGGATATTACGGGTATCCGTACTACGGCTATCCCTGGTATTACGGGGACGATTCTTATTCCGCCGATTCTTACAAGAGCTACCCGCCCAACGATTATTCGGCTGCTTATGCCGACAACAGTCGAGAGCAGGCGGAGATTGATCGCCTGGAGAATGAAGTCGACCGCCTGCGCGCCGAGCGAGAGGTACGGGAATCCCAAGCGTCGAGCCCGTCGCAGGCCCGGGCGAAGCCAGAGTCGCGACTGACCGAGCTTGTTTTCCGCGATAAGCATACCGAGGAAGTCCAGAATTACGCGATCGTCGGCCAAGCGTTTTGGATACTGAATGCCGAAAAGGCGAGGAAGATTCCGATCGCCCAGCTCGATATTCCCGCAACTCAGAAAGCGAACGAAGAACGCGGCGTGGATTTTCAATTGCCCGACTAGTCGTTTATTGCTCTGCGTACTGGCTCGTCCGTAGAGACGTAGCTCGCTACGTCTCTACGGTCTGTGGATAACTCGCCGTCTTCTTTTGTCAATCTCCAATTAGAATGCGCATGATTTAGAATCAACTCCGAGCCCCCATGTCCCAATTCGTTCACCTCCATCTTCACACTGACTACTCGATGCTCGACGGCGCCTGCGACGTAGACAAACTCTGCGAGCGCGCGAAAGAACTGGGCATGCCCGCCGTTGCCATGACCGATCACGGCAATATTTTCGGAGCCGTGCATTTCGTGAATGCGGCCAAGCAAGCCGGGATCAAGCCGATCATCGGCTGCGAACTCTACATCTGCAAGAAAGACGATCACAACATCCAGCGCACTCCGCCCGACGGCGACACCTACAACCATCTCCTGGTGCTGGCGGAAAACGAAGAAGGCTATCGCAATCTGGTGAAGATTACCTCGGAGGCCTCGCTGCGCGGTTTCTACTACAAGCCGCGCGTGAGCAAGAAGTTTCTGGCGGAACACTCCAAAGGATTGATCGGACTATCCGGCTGCCTCAAAGGCGAGGTTGCCGAAAGATTGATGGAAGAAAAGTACGACGCCGCGCGAGATGCGGCAGTGTTCTACCGCGACATCTTCGGCAAAGATAATTTCTTTCTGGAGATTCAGGATCAAGGTTTGGAGATGGAACACCGCATCCATTCGAACCTTTTCCGGTTGGAGAAAGAATTGGGTATTCCGATGGTGGCTACGAACGACAGCCACTACCTCTGCGAAGACGATGCCCATGCTCAGGATGTGATGCTCTGCATTCAGACCGGCAAGTCCATTCAGGACACTAACCGCATGAAGTTCCAGGGCTCGGATTTCTACGTCAAGAGCCACGACGAAATGTTTCGCGTGTTCAAAGACGCGCCCGATGTGCTCTCGCGCACCCTGGCCATCGCAGAGCGCTGTAGCACGCGATTAGAGAAAGTCAGTAATCCCTTTCCGCATTTCGACGTGCCCGACGGTTACACGCTGGATAGTTACTTCGAGCACGTCACGCGCGAAGGCTTTGCGCGGCGGCTGGAACTGCTTCGAACGTTGCAGGCGCAGGGACGTGTGAAGCACAGCATTGCAGAATACGAGCAACGTCTGGCGCGAGAACTCGCCATCATCCAGCAAATGCAGTTCTCAGGATATTTCCTGATTGTCTGGGACTTCATTCGTTACGCCAAAGAAAACAGTATTCCAGTGGGGCCGGGGCGTGGCTCGGCAGCAGGGTCGCTGGTGTCGTACTCAATGAACATCACCGATCTCGATCCGCTGCAGCATGAGCTATTTTTCGAGCGCTTTCTGAATCCCGAACGCATTTCGATGCCCGACATCGACATCGATTTCTGCATGAACCGCCGCAACGAGGTGATCGATTACGTGACCCGCAAATACGGGCGCGAGAACGTAGCCCAGATCATCACTTTCGGCACGATGGCGGCCAAGGCTGCGATCAAAGATGTAGGCCGCGCCATGGATATTCCATACGCCGACGTGGATCGCATCGCGAAGATGGTTCCGACCACGCTCAACATCAAGCTGGAGCAGGCGATCAAAGATTCCCCCGCGCTGCAGCAGGCTTACGACAGTGAACCGCAAGTGCGCCAGTTGCTTGATACTGCTCGCAAGCTGGAAGGCCTGGTGCGAAACGCCGGCGTCCATGCGGCTGGCGTGGTAATTTCTCCGCGTCCGCTCACCGAGCTTGTCCCGTTGTTCAGGACCAAGAACGATGAAATCGTCACCGCCTTCGACATGGTGGCCATCGAGAAGATGGGCCTGTTGAAGATGGATTTTCTCGGCCTGACCACGCTCACCATTCTCGATGACACGCTGAAGCTGATCGAGCAAACGCGCAACCAGAAAATCTCCCTGATCGGGATCCCGCTCGAAGATAAAGAGACCTATGAGAGCGTCTTTCACAAAGGCCTGACTTCCGGCGTATTCCAGTTTGAATCCCACGGCATGCGCGATGTGTTGCGCCGCTACCAGCCAAACTCGATCGAAGACCTTACCGCTCTGAATGCGCTCTATCGTCCGGGGCCGATCCAGGGTGGCATGATCGATCACTTTATCGATCGCAAGCATGGCCGGAAGAGCATCGAATACGAACTGCCGGAACTGAAGGAGATGCTGGAAGAAACCTGGGGCGTGATCGTTTACCAGGAGCAGGTGATGCAGATCGCCAACCGCCTGGCGGGATACTCACTGGGTGAAGCCGACCTGCTACGCCGCGCCATGGGCAAAAAGAAACCCGAGGAAATGGCGAAGCAGCGCGAGCGCTTTGTTGAGGGTGCCGTGCAGCGAGGTTACCCGCCAAAGAAGATCGAGAAGATTTTCGATCTGCTGGCCAAGTTCGCCGAGTACGGTTTTCCCAAGGCGCACTCGGCGGCATATGCGTTGCTGGCCTATCACACCGCGTATCTCAAGACCCACTATTCCGTGGAGTTCATGGCCGCTCTGCTGACTTCGGTTACAGGCAACACCGATGACGTTGTGAAGTACATCAACGAATGCCGTGAGATGGGAATTGCCGTCGAACCGCCTGACATCAACGTGAGCGACGCCAACTTCACACCGCATGGCAGCGCGATCCGCTTTGGTTTGGCCGCCGTGAAAAATGTGGGCCACAACGCCATCCAGTCGATCGTGGCTGGACGCAAAGAGCTAGGACGCTATCCTTCAATCTATGAATTCTGCGAGAAGGTGGACCTGCGGCTATTGAACAAGCGCGTTCTGGAATCTCTGATCAAAAGCGGCGCCATGGATTCGCTGGGGCGTCGAGCACAATTAATGTTCGTGCTGGATAAGGCCGTGGAACGTGCTGAAAAAGCCCAGCGTGACGCCGAATACGGCCAGCACGGCTTGTTCGGTGTGTTCCCGCAGGAGGAGCTTCAAGGAAACAATGACCGCTTGCCTGATACCCCCGAGTGGGACGAGCACACCCGCTTGGCCGCGGAAAAAGAAATCCTCGGTTTCTTTATTACCGGCCATCCCCTGGAAAAATACAAAGATAAGTTGGACGACCTGCGCGCTTTGAGCACAGCCGACATCGCTGGCATAAAGGCCTCGACTGGAAAAGATGAAAACATCTGTACCGCCGGTATCATTACGAATCTCCGCGTGTTGAAGTCGAAGAAAGGGGATTTTTACGCGCAAGGCGCGCTCGAAGATATGACCGGTTCAGTCGAAATGATTGTTTTCCCCGAAGCCTACCGGAAGCTGCAGGATAAAGTGAAACTCGAAGTCCCGGTGCTGGTGCGGGGCGGTCTGCGGGTCGAAGAAGGCGTGAATCCCAAGCTGACGGCGAACGACATCATCCCACTTGAGGACGCGAAGGTTCCGCTGCCGCGCTCGCTGCGCATCCGCATCCCGGTAGAAACAGCCAATGAAGCCGTGGTCGATGAACTGCACGCGCTTTGCACCAACCGCAAAGGCGAGGCAAAAGTGTTGTTTGACGTAGAACGACAGGGCGATTTCATGGTGGTGATGGAGGCGGAGGGCTATAATGTCCATCCAGACCGCAACTTCGTGGCCCGGGTCGAGGCGCTGTGTGGCCGCGGCGCAGTCAGGGTCATCGACTGAGATCATGTGGTTGTAGAAACGTAGCTAGCTACGATTCTGCAAAGGGAATTAAACGTGCGGCGGATGAGAGCTTCCATTCATAGGAGCGTGGCTTTGCAATCAGCGACGGCCCCGGCGGCCACAAACGCGATGATGGTGATGGCTGGTGCGGACTTTCTCCTTTCAATGGTGGAGGCCGGCTGGGCCGCCCGGAACGGCGATGGCAGGAAGATGGAGTCTCAACTGAAGGCGCAGCAGGAACTGGGAAAGATTGAGCAGCAGCTCGAGCGGCTGCAAGCTTTGCCGGGCCAGGATCAGGACATCCGCACCCAGATTCAGCAGCTTCACGATCGCATCCGCGATTTGCGCGCGCAGGTGTCGGCACACTTCAGCGCCTGGCAAAAAGCGGAATTGGCGAGGAATCCGCAACGCCCGCTCATGCTCGAGTATGTGGAGCGCATTTTCACCAATTGGACCGAGATTCACGGCGACCGCGGCTTCGCCGATGACCATGCCATGGTTTGTGGCATGGCCCGATTTCACGGGCACGAAGTCGCGGTAATCGGCCACCAGAAAGCGCGCGACACCAAGCAGAATGTTTACCGCAACTGGGGCATGACTAATCCTGAGGGCTATCGCAAGGCTCTGCGGGTCATGAAGATTGCGGAGAAGTTTAAGCGTCCGGTTTTTACCTTCGTAGACACAGTTGGCGCGTATCCGGGATTGAGCGCGGAAGAACGCGGCCAGGCGGAAGCCATCGCCAGGAATCTGCGGGAGATGGCGCGCTTGCAGGTACCGATTATTACGACGATCACGGGAGAAGGCGGCAGTGGTGGCGCACTGGCGATCGCTGTAGCGGATCGCGTGCTGATGATGGAGAATGCCATTTACTCGGTGATTTCTCCCGAGTCCTGCGCCGCGATTATGTGGCGCGATGCCAGCAAGAAAGAGCTCGCCGCGCAGGCGCTGCGCATCACGGCCGCGGACTTGGCTGAATTCGGCTGCATTGACGCCATCGTGCCCGAGCCCGAGGGGGGCGCGCACATCGATCACGACGCAGCCGCGGCTCTTTTGGATGCCGCGTTGCAGAAACATTTCAACGAATTGACAAAATTGCCTACCCCGGAATTGATCGCATCACGATATAATAAGTTTCGCAACATGGCGCAGTTCCTGCGTTTGGAATAAGGGGACCGGCGGTATTTCCCAGACAGGTACCTTTGTACTCGAAATCCGCCGCCTGCGCCTGTTCGCAACCACTCTCGTGCCGTATAATCAGAAGTTCGCCCCATTACTCCAAAAACGCGCCGAGCGGGCCCGAACTCGCTCCAGTCAAAGGAAGGACTAAGGAATGGCCACCACGGATGTAGCGCTCCACGAAGCCCGCGGGCAGGGGGAGCCGAAGCGTGTCGTCAATAACATGAGTATTCAGGTTGCGACCGTGAACGGGTCGGGCTCGCAGAGCTCCAACATGGTGCTTCTGCGCAGTATTTTTCAGATGGGTGTCCCGGTTTCAGGCAAAAACTTGTTTCCCTCAAATATCGCGGGCCTGCCGACCTGGTACACCATCCGCGCCAACAAGGACGGGTACATCGCGCGCAAGAAGGAAATCGACTTTGTCATTGCCATGAATGCGGAGACGGCGCAGGAAGACGTCATGTCACTGGCGCCAGGCGCGGCTGTGCTTTACGACGAACCTTTGAAGTTGAATGCTCTGCGCAGTGATCTGATTTTTTATCCGGTTCCCTACGACAAGCTGGTTGCGCCGGTCTGTCCGGAAGCCAAGCTGCGCAAACTGGTCAAGAACATGATTTATGTCGGCGTGGCCGCGCAATTGCTCGGCGTCGATATGGCCGAGGTGGAAAAGGCTCTGCGCAAGCAGTTTGCCAAGAAAGTCAAAGCGGCCAATCTGAACCTGGCAGCGGTCCGCGCCGGATTCGATTACGCAACGGCCAATCTGACCAAGCAGGATCCCTACTTCATTCAGCGCATGGACAAGAACCAGGGAATGATCATTATCGACGGCAACTCGGCAGCCGCTTTGGGCTGCATGTTTGCTGGGGTCACTGTCGTGACTTGGTATCCCATCACGCCGTCGTCGTCGCTGGTCGAGACCCTGATTGACTACATGAAAGAGTATCGAATCGGCCCTGACGGCAAGGCGACATTCGCCATCGTGCAAGCCGAAGACGAACTCGCCGCTATCGGCATGGTTCTGGGCGCAGGTTGGGCGGGTGCCCGATCGATGACCGCTACCGCCGGACCTGGTATCTCGCTGATGGCTGAGTTTGCCGGACTTTCTTACTATGCGGAAGTGCCCGGCGTGGTGTGGGACATCCAGCGTGTGGGCCCTTCTACGGGCTTGCCCACGCGCACTTCGCAGGGCGACATTCTCTCGACCGCCTTCCTTTCGCACGGCGATACCAAGAACATCCTGCTACTCCCCAATTCTGTGTCTGAGTGTTTCACCATGGCGCAGGACGCGTTCAACCTGGCCGAGCAATTCCAGACTCTAGTGTTCGTGATGTCGGATCTCGATCTCGGAATGAACAACTGGGCGTCGGACCCATTCGAGTATCCCGAGGAACCGATCAACCGCGGCAAGGTGCTCACGAAAGACGATCTGGACAAACTAGGAGGCTTTGCCCGTTACAAGGACGTCGACGGCGACGGCATTGGCTATCGCACGCTGCCCGGCACCGAGCACCCGGCGGCCGCCTACTTCACCCGCGGCACCGGCCACAACGAAAAATCAGGCTACAGTGAGCGCCCCGATGACTTCGAGAAGAACATGGAGCGTATCAATAAGAAATTTGAGACGGCACGATCCTTTGTGCCGCGGCCTGAACTGATCAAGGGCAATTCCAAGTCGAAGATCGGCATTATCGCCTACGGCACGTCGCACTGGGCGATCATAGAATCACGCGATCAGTTGCGCGACGAGTACCAAATTGAAACAGATTATCTGCGCCTGAGAGCATATCCCTTCTCACGCGAGGTTCACGAATTCATTGAACAACACGAGCGGGTTTATGTGGTCGAACAAAACCGCGACGCCCAGATGCTCTGCATGATCAAGCTCGACATAAAGCCGGAGCTGGTGACGCGCCTGCGCAGCATTGCACACATTCACGGCCTGCCGCTGGACGCGCGCTCGGTAACCGACGAACTCATCAGCATGGAGGGCAAATAACATGGCGACCACAACGACCGGCACACCGACGCCCGCATCCAAACTTAATCGCATTGGCCTGACCGTCCTCGACTACCGCGGCGGCAAGACCACGCTGTGCGCGGGCTGCGGCCACAACGCCATCTCCGAGCGCATCATCGACGCAATGTATGAAATGGGAGTACAGCCCGAACGCGTGATCAAGCCCAGCGGCATTGGTTGCTCCTCCAAGAGCCCGGCGTATTTCATGAGCCGTTCCCACAGCTTCAACGCCGTGCACGGTCGCATGCCTTCAGTCGCGACCGGAGCCATCTTGGCGAACCGCAAACTGATCGCCCTCGGCGTCAGCGGCGACGGCGATACTGCCTCCATAGGCATCGGACAGTTCGTCCACCTGATGCGGCGCAATCTGCCAATCATTTACATCATCGAGGACAACGGCGTCTACGGCTTGACCAAAGGCCAATTCTCCGCCACAGCTGACCTCGGCTCCAAGCTGAAGAGCGGCGTGCTTAATGATCTTCCTCCGATCGATACTTGCGCCATGGCCATTACTCTCGGCGCCACCCTTGTTGGCCGCTCGTTTTCCGGCGACAAGCGGCAACTGCACAGCCTGTTGAAGGCCGCGATCGCCCACAAGGGCACTGTTATGCTCGACGTCGTTTCACCCTGCACCACCTTCAACGATCATGAGGGCTCGACCAAGTCCTACAAATACATGAAAGACCACGAAGAGCCGTTGCAAGAGATTGGTTTCGTTCCGGCTTTCGAAGAAATCAATGTGGAGTACGATCCAGGAACCACTGTCGAAGTCACCATGCACGACGGATCACGCCTGCGCCTGACCAAGCTCGAAGAAGAGTACGATGCCACCAATCGAATCAAGGCCATCAGCCGTTTACACGAAGCTCATGACAAAGGCGAAGTGCTAACCGGATTGTTCTACGTGAACCCCGAGGCGCCAAGTTTCATCGACATGCTCAATGTCACCGATGAGCCTTTGGCCACGTTGCCAGAGTCGGTAACCCGCCCGGGAAGGCAAGTGCTCGAACAGGTGATGGAAGAGTTGCGATAATCGTGTCCCGCTAACGCCGCTCAGGCCGCATTGCTGCCGTCTTCCGGCTCGCCGGTGTGCTCCGGGCTTCCACCCGGTTCCGGAAAATCCGTGTCGGCGCCTTTAATCATCGGATCCTGGTCGCGGTGTCCGAGTTGCCCCTGCATCGAGGTGTTATCGGCCCCACCCCTTTCTTCCGTTTCCACGGCGCCCTTAGAACGGTCTTGATCCTTTGTAGCAGACATAATAAAGTCTCCAATCAGGCAATGAACCATGCCTGTCATTAGCCTACGCCGAAACTCTCAAAGCGCGTACCGTTTTTCTCTGTATATAGTAGAACTGTATATAGTAGAAAGAAATTTTGTATAGAATTGGAGGACGCATGAAGCGAATGATCCTGACCGCGATCGCAGTTTTGTTCCCCAGCCTGACCGTGTGGGCGCAGACTTCAAACACCACTCCTGCATCCTCGGCGTCGGCTGCAGCCACGCATACTCAGGCTGCATCAAGCAGCAGGCACCAGCAGCACCATCCTCAGAAGCACCATAGCCATCAGCAGCCGCATCATCACAGTGGCGTGAACGCCATGCGCTGACCTCACGGTCCAGAATGACTGCTCCGTCCACGCCGTTCCGTCCGTTTACCCGGCTGGTCAGGATCACGCTTCTGAGCCGCGAGTTCGATGTACCGGAAGGCAACCCGCTGTTGCGCTGCTTCCAATATCTTGCTCCCGATGATGTCTCCTACGGACCCTTCTGCTGGAATGAAGATTGCCAGTACTGCCGCGTGACTTTCGATTTAGGGGAAGGAACTGCCAGCCGAACCGCTCTTTCCTGCAAGCTGACGGTGCTGGATGGCATGCGTGTGGAAGCAGTGACCGCGGAAATCCGCTACTGCCTGAGAACCCTGAAGTTGAAGAAAAAATTGGACTAGAATCCTGAGTTTTCAATTGCCGGTTGAAAATCGCCAGCCGGAAACCCAAACCTACTCGCCGGGTGCGCGCGTCGCCGTCGCCGGTACTCCCAATTTGCGCAGCCGATCCTTGGCTTGCAGTGCCTCGGTCGAACGGGGATAGCGCTGGATTACATGGCGCAACTGCGCGATGCCATCGTCCTTTTTCCCCAGTTCGATCAACGCCAGCCCCTTTTTCAACTCGGATGAGGGAGCCTTGTTGCCCGTAGGAAAATTCTGCACTACCTGGTCGTAATTGTTAACCGCGTCCTGGAAGTTCCCTTGCTTGTAAGCGATTTCTGCCAAATAGAAATAAGAATTTCCTGCAAGATCGGTGTTCGGATAGAACCTTACGTAGTCCGAAAACTCCTGCTTCGCCAGGTCGCTCTTCGCCGCGTTGTAATCGCGCAGCGCGTTGTTGTACAGCACGTCGGGCGGAGGAGCCTGCGCCAACGCCTGCTGTTGCGCATCCTTCGCCGCCTGGCCCGCCGCCACACTTTGCTGGGAAGCCTGCATATCTTCCAGTTGTTTGCTGACCTTGGCCAGGCGCGCCTTCAATTCATCGAGAGAATCATTGAGTGCCTGAATCTGGCCGGAGAGCTGGTCCACTTTTGCGCCATTGTCGGTCTGTAGCTTTTGCAGGTCGCCCTGAATTCCGCTCATGGACGCAGCCACTTTATTCATGCTGTCGGTGTTCTGGTCCATCAGGTTTTTCATGACGCCCATGCGCTCGTTGAACGACTGCACCATCTGCGTCATCTGATCCTGCAGTGCCTGCACTTGAGTCTGCAGTTGAATCATCTCTTTGCTCACGCCCCAAGCCGGCGTCAGGCTTGCCCCAAAGGCGATGAGCAGGACTAATAAGGTCGAAACTCGCTGGATTTTCATAAGCTGGTTCCCTTAGATGCAAAACACACGAGAAGAATGGCGCCGTCCAGACATAGCTGTCTTGGAAGTTTTCGCGCCGCGGGCAGGTTGGCCCGAAAAAAAATCAAAATCCCCAAAGACCTAATTTTCAAAAAACCAGAAAGATCCGGGGTGCGGAGCCACCCGGCTCCGCACCTCAATCGGCTATTTCTGATAAACGAAATGCCCACGCCGGTTCTGCTGCCAACAAGCTTCGTTGGATTCGCTGCAGAACGGCTTTTCCTTGCCGTAGCTGATCGTCTTGATGTTGCCGGCGCTGACGCCGCCGCTAGTCAAGGCGCTCTGCACGGACCCGGCTCGGCTGTCGCCCAGAGCCAGGTTGTACTCGGTCGAACCACGCTCGTCGCAGTGTCCCTCGACTACGAAATGAATGTTGGGATGCTGCGAGAGGAAGGCGATATCGGCCTGCAGCGAACTTTGCTGGTCAGCGCGAATATCGGATTTGTCGTAATCGAAGTAGACATCCTTCACGTTCTGCGCGAACAACTCCTCATCCGTCGGTCCAGGCGCTGGTGGAGGCGGTGGTGGAGGCGGTTGGGTTACGGTCACTCGGGCCGTAGCCGTCTGCGTACCTCCCGCACCTTTCGCAGTCAACGTGTAGGTGGTCGAATCGGACGGACTCGCCTGCTGCGAGCCGCTGGCCTGCACGGCTCCAATCCCGTCGATGCTGACATCGGTGGCATTCGCGGTCTGCCAGCTCAGCGTGGTCGATTGTCCTTTGTCGATCGTGTTGGGACTGGCCGTGAGTGATGCCGTCGGCGCTGGTGGCGGTGGCGGCGGTGGTGGTGGTGGCGGTGGTGTCTTTTTATGGCAGGCGCCCAGGAACAGAATAGCGCCCAAGGCGAATACGAGCGTAATCCATTTCAGTCTTTGCTGCTTCACTTTTCCTCCCTGCGTAGTAGCGCCCTGTTGCCCTCCAGCGCGCGCTTCAAAATCTAATACGGGGCGGGTTCACTTCTCCGCCTCCTTCGGGCTGTGGTAAATCGAAGAACTCGCCAAACGTGTGTTCCAAACAAAACCCTAACTACAATTGTCGAACTCCAATGTTAAACCGCAATGTTAATCCCTGTTAAGACCATTCTTTACTGTTCCCTCCCATCGAGAGAACTGTCACTACTTACAGTTCGCAAAAAGCAAATTGAACCCAGTCCAGTTACTTTGACGACCGCAAACCCTACTTCCAACTCCAGTTTGGCTGAGTGTTTTTCCCGGTAAAGGTCAACTGCTTCTGATTGGTCCCATCGGCCAGCATGGACCATATCTGCTCGCTCCCTGAACGGCTGGACTGGAAAACAATATGGCGCCCATCCGGCGACCACGACGGAAAGTCATTTTGCCCGCCATCGTGTGTCAGTTGCACCCACTGCTTGCTGGCAACGTCCATGAGGTAGACATCCTCAGACCCCGGTTCTCCCGGCCCGTAACGGCGCGTCCAGGAGAGCGCCAGAAACTGCCCGTTCGGCGACCAGTTCGGCGACACCGCATAACCTTGGTCGGTTAGCCGCTGCACATTGGTGCCGTCCGCTTCCATGGTGTAAACCTGCGGCAGACCAGTGCGTCCGCTCACCCATGCAATTTGCGCTCCCGTCTTGCGATTCCACACCGGCGAAACGTCGGGGCCTTTGGATGCGGTAATGCGCTTCAGATTCCCACCCGCCTGGTCCACCGTGCAAATCTCCGAGTCTCCGGAGCGCGAGGAAGAGAACGCCAGTTTCGTCCCATCCGGCGACCATGAGGGCGAAAGATTAGTTCCGCCAAATTTGGGAAAGGAAACCAGGCGGTTGAGGTCCATCGAATACATCAGGATGTCCCAGCCCGACTTCGTCACAGAACTGAAAGCCAGACGCGAGCCATCCGGCGAAATCCGCGGAGACAGCGAAATCGAATTTAGATGCGTGATCTGGCGCTGGTTGGCCCCATCGTAATCCATCACCCAGATCTCCTTGCGCCCACTGCGGCTGCTCACAAAGTAAATCTGGCTCTCCGCGATGCCGGGAATGCCGCCGCCCAAGCGAAAAATAATCTCGTCCGCGAACTTGTGCGCGATCACGCGCGCCGCATCGCTGGTCGCCGTATCCTGGTATTGTTTCCCCAGCACCTGTGGCGAGGTAATGTTCTTCACGTCGTACAGCCAGCCTTGAACGGTCACATTGTTGCCGGTTACCCCCAAGTTGCCGAACGCCAGCATCGCCGCATTAACAGGAGGGCCATTCCAGGCGCTGAATTGTACGTCCGCCGGATTGCCCGGAATCGCAACCGGATAAAAGCTCTTCGAAGCCATATCGAAGATGCCGGCACTGTTCAGATCATTCCACAGAGTGTCGTTGAAAACTTTAAGCAGATCGGGGTTCTTAGGGTCCGCAGTGGAAGGCTTGAAGTCGGGGACGGCGAGACGAACCTTCTCCATCCCCAAGCCCGTGCCCGTCTTGATCCAGTCCTGCTGAGCCAGACAGGAATCGGGAGTAAGAGCCGCAGCCAGTAGAAGAATAAATACTGCTGCGACGGTGCGAGATTTGCTTTTGTAGTAGTGCGTGCCGGTCGTCCTCTTGCCGATACCAGCCTTCAGACCTCTACCCATCGTATGATGACCAACATCGAAGTGCAAGTTGCCTTCGCGCATTCCTGCCATCCATTCCTCGAGGAACAAAATGAGAACCGACAACCGGCAACTGGTGTTTCATATCCAGCTACCCTTAATGCTGCCAATTCGTGGCCGCCGTGACCAGCATGCCGGTTCCTCTGCTCGGCCGTGAGCTGGTTTTAGGAATCCAAATCAACTGAGCTAGAAGCTAAGAGCTAGAAGCCAGAAGCTGATCTACCGCTTGTAATCGAACCAGAACTCCACCGAAACCTTGTTTCCGGAATATTCCGACGGCAATGGACCAAAAGTATCAATGCGCTGCAAAGCCCGCACCGCTGACTGATCCAGCGAGGGCACGCCACTCGACTGCTCCACTTCCACGTTCGTCGGGTGCCCGTCCCGCTTAATGTCAAACGTCACATAAACTCTTCGCGCGTCCGCTACGCCTGGATCGACCTCATACTTGAGCCAGTTCTCGGAGACCTTCTGCTGCACCACGCGCACGTACCACGCGTAGAGCGAACCAAAATCGCCTCCGCCACCGGTGAAGCCAAACCCGCCTTTCGCCCCACCCGCATTGAACACTCCGTAAGGCCCGCTCACCGGGCCGCCTTCTCCGAATGGAACGACGTTATTCTCTTCTTCCGGTTGAGCCTTTTGACTCTCGCTGGTCCGCGGTTTCGGTTTGATTTTTGCATTCTTACCAGGAATCGGGATCGCTTCCGGTTCTTTCTCTTCGGCTTTGGGCTGCGACTGGGTGATCCCCTTGGATTCGTTCGCCAGAACATTCTGCGTCTGCAGCGCGCTCGCGGGAAGTGGAACCGAACTGACGAGCGTCACTCCCATGGCGTCGCCACCACCGCCCGCGCCCCAAGCGCTGCCGTGTCTACCGGGACCGATCACGGCATACAGAACGATCGACCCTGCAATCGCAATGTGCAGTCCAGCCGACCATGCCAGGTTGCGGCCCCAACGGTCGTGTTCGAAAAATATCTCAGCGTTGGCTGCCATGACTTTCGAGCGGTTGCGTCACGATGCTGACGTTCGTGATTCCAGATCGCTTGACCGAATCCATCACTGTGGCGAACGCGCCGAAGGGCACGTTCTCGTCCGCACGGATGAAGATGGACTGGTGCTGCGGATCGCGGATCTTTTGCCGCAACTTGGCGGCAATCTCGTTGATGTTGACCGGATCGTTCCCCAGAAACACGCGCTGCTGCTTGTCGATACTGATGACCAGGCGCTCTTCCGTGATCTCTTTCACGGTGCGAGTCTTGGGAACACTCACCTCA